>OIJO01000024.1_pt1 | contig 47263 bp, 48 predicted proteins | sample 1583541 | NCBI WGS metagenome assembly OIJO01 (sample SAMN02674693, study PRJEB24791) | human gut metagenome, SKBSTL018 | isolation source: stool | host: Homo sapiens | place: USA
ATCTATAATTATGGCAAATTTTGTGATGATTTTAAATCCACCCTGAAACTAGGCGCTTACGTTTAGTTTTCTGTGTATTAGAGATTTATTGAAATAAATTCAATTACATAAATGATACACTTGACAAAAAAACGTATCATTTATATAATTAAAAAAAGGGGAAAGGAGATGAGGTACGTGAGCCCCATGAGCAAGATAATTGCTCAGAGACTTCATGAAGTGGTGTTAGATGGGGAACTTGGTATTGATTACACATTTGCCGGAGATCGTGCTAAAAATATTGCACTTCGCAGAAAATACAAAGTAAACGATGCTAAGATGAAGGAAATTCTCTTGGAGATTACAGAAGCACACTATAGTAAAAGTGAACTAAGTACAAATAAAGATCATCCAAATGATGTAGTTCATGTATTTAAAATCCAAGAAGACTTGATGCCTAGATTTGTTGAAAATTCCAGCTATGAAAATGTTTGTATATATGTAAAGATTACATGGCCAGATGGCATGAAACCGATGTTTATCATTTCATTTCATGAAGATGAAGAGTAGAATTTTACATTCAAAATGTATAATCAGGCAAAATTAAATATGATGATTATATATAATCTGTGAGGTTGCCATAATGAAAGCAATTTCATAGATTGATGTATTCAAAAATAGAAATTATGGAAAACATAAAAATTTGAAAAGAGAATAAAGGAGAAAAACAATGAGTGTGGGAAAGAAAGAACTTTTATGCAGCAATTGCCGTAAAAGAGTTTCATACCATATTTTCAAACGCCCTGCAAAAACTATAATTAAAGATATTGAAATTAAGTATGAAGAGTATTATGGCATATGTGATGAGTGTAAATCAGAAATTTTTATTCCTGGGTTAGATGATAGGAATGAGGATGCAATTGAAGAAGAATTTCGAAAGAAAAAAGAATTAATAACCATTTCTGATATTAAAAAAATTCTTGAAAAGTATAATATTGAAAAAAGACCTTTATCAAAACTGTTGGGGTTTGGGGAACTTACAATAACAAGATATCTTGATGGACAATTACCTTCAGTTAAATATTCAAATATTTTATTTCAAGTATTACGAGATGAGCAGAAGATGAAACAATATGTTGAGTCAAATAGTAAAGAAGTTTCTGTGGTAGCTGTAAATAAGGTAAAAAGGGCAATTGAAAAATGCGAGACAGAAAAGAAATATAATAATTCTGCTGAGAAGATTGCTTTATATATTATAAGTTCCGGAAGAGAGATTACGAATCTTTTATTACAAAAAATTCTTTATTATGTAAAGGCAATAAGCAAAATATTTGAAGGTGAATCTTTTATATTGGAACCATGTGAAGCGTGGAAATTTGGACCGGTTTTTCCATCTGTTTATGAAAAATATAGAGAGTTTGGTAAACAAGAAATAAAACTCAATTTGTCGAAGGATTATATAAGTGAACTGCTTTCAGAAGAGGAAAAAACAGTTACTGATTTTGTAATGAATACATTTGGAATATATAATGCATGGTTTTTAAAAGATTTAACACATCTTGAGGAGCCATGGATTGTTGCCAGAAAAGGTCTGGCAGAGGATGATGCAAGTAGAAACCAAATGGATGAAGAAATTATTTCAAATTATTTTGCAAAAATGAATCAGATGTATGATTTAAAAACAGCTGTTGGTGTAGAAGTATATATTAACCATATGAAAAAAGAAATGTAATGATGTTTTTGAGGTAAAGGCGGATAAGTTTATGAAAAATACACGTAGTATTAGTTATATAAGGAAAAAATATTATCAATTTGATAAAAACTCTGAGAAACTTATATACAAATATGTATGTCATAAGCATTTGAGTAGAGCTGAGCGTAAGAAATTATCTGATGATAATATGTTTGAGACCTATGGTCAATGGAAATCACATGTATGCAAGAAGTATAATGATTTCACAGATGAAAAGTTAAATGAATTTAGTCGTTTTTTGAATCAAACAATTAGAAATGCGGGATCAGAGTGCGCTTATTGGAAATTAATTATTCCTGTAATTTTAACATTATGGACAGATAAATTATTTAAATCATTATATTCAGTTGTAAACATCAAGGTAGATTCTAGTGTTCAATTGATTATTGAGATGATAGTAATTATTGTTATGGTTTTATTTGGTGGATATTTAGTTATAGAAATAATAGATCCAATAAGAAACGTGTCTTTTGAACGTGATTTCTTTATTGATTATAAAGAAATAATAGATGAGATGTTAAAAAAGCGTGAAGGATAAAAAGGTAATGCCATTATGCACAAAGCGCTCCAATGACAGATTTGGTCATTATTGATGACAATGCGGCTAAGAAGACGGCAAAGTATTTAGGAATGACGGTTGACGGATACGTTAGGAGCTTTGCCAGAGGCAAAAAGGTGTGGAGTAATTTCCAGTACTATGATAAAAGGGGGCTGACCTCATTAAAAAAGATTTTTCAGAGAGGTATAATAAATAATGAGTGAATTTCAGAAATTATAAAAGACATTTGGGTCTGACCCTATTAAAGAAAGCTTTTATCAAGGAGACCGCTGGAAAAATTTCCATAGATGAGGATGCTGTCAATGATTTGCGCATAGGGAGTATCCCGTTTCTTTTTCCGGTTTTCTTCTGCCGCTTCGTTTGCGATAAAAATGCCGAAATTGTACAGAATCAGGCAGGAATAGATTTCCTGTGTATTCTCAGCGGTTTTGATCTTAACAATGCGAAACTGCAAGAAATAAAGATGACTGTGGGGATACTTTGCGTTGATTGTCGGAAATGCGAGGTAATGCAAATCGACCAGATGGCGTCTTAAAGAAAACTTAAGTTATATTCCGTAGCGGATATGTTACAATGTGGCAAAGAAAAATGTGTCAGCTCTATTGTTAAAAGGGCTGATAGGCAAAGGAGATATTCACACATTCCGATGTAAAGGATTATAATAAAACGATCAAAAACACCGGACTTGTCAAGAAAGGGTTTAAGAAGCTTTCGACAAAAAATCCGCAGTATGATGAGAACAAGATCATGGAATTGTGGAATAAAAAATATCCGGATTTTATCGGATACAATTGCCGCATTACCGCATTTGATCTGATGAAAGACAAGATCTCGGTGAAGGCAGATGCAAAGGTAAATGCGTCGAATCTGTTTATGGATCAGGATGCGCTTAAACATGCGCCGGCAAAGAAAGTTACCAGGAAGCAGAAACATGCTTTTGAGACCTTGTATTCTACGTTAAATACGGCTTATACAACGGATGTCGATACACACATCAAAAAGCAGAAGAAAGCGTGGAAGCAAAATGAGGTAAAAATCTCCGGAACGAAAGCATCTCTGATTACGGTTGTATTTCATTCCAGTTTCGGGGAAAATGAGAATGAACTTTTCATCGGTCATGCCGGTGTATTGGTGCCAACGAAAGACAAGAAGCTGCTTTTTGTGGAAAAGCTGTCCTTTTCCCTGCCTTATCAGGTGCTAAAGTTTGATAACCGAAAGCAGTTGAAAAATTACCTGATGGGAATGTATGATACCTCGTGGGGACAGGAAGAGGCAAAGCCGTTTATCATTGAAAATACGAAAACTGCTTTGTAATAAGAAGGGGCTGCTTGAGAAGTTCTCAATAATTTCTTAAGAATTAGAACGCAAATCTTAAAGATATCTTTCTTTTTCAAACACAGGGTGTTCATATTCCTTTGCTAATCTATTATCATCGTAAACAACGACAAAATGTTAAAACTTAGGAAGGGAAAGGATATGAAACAGATAAACAGAGCAGCAGCGCAGATCACGCTTCTGGCAGCAGCGATCCTGATGATCGGATATGGTGCGATGCGCGGGGAGGCAGCCACGGTACTCTCAAAGGCAATCAAATTATGTATGGAGTGTGTTGGAATTGGATAAGAAAAAACATAAAATATCACAGTTTCTGGCGCACTTTCGGGGATGGATTCAGGCCGTGGCAACGATTCTTACCAATATCCATCTGCCGAACTTCTTTAAAGGAGAGATTTACAGAGGGGATGCAAAGACGGTCTGTGTACCGGGGCTGAATTGTTATTCCTGTCCGGCTGCAACCGGGGCGTGTCCGATCGGTGCTTTTCAGGCTGTAATCGGTTCTTCGAAGTTTAAATTTTCTTATTACATAACGGGATTTTTTATATTGATCGGCGTTTTGCTCGGACGATTTGTGTGCGGATTTTTATGTCCGTTCGGATGGTTTCAGGAGTTGCTGCATAAGATACCGTTTAAGAAATTTTCAACGAAAAAGCTTAAGTCGCTTCGTTATATAAAATATGGTGTGTTGTTGATTTTTGTTATTTTACTACCCCTTCTGGTGACAAATTCACTGGGAATGGGAAATCCGTTTTTCTGTAAATATCTTTGCCCGCAGGGAGTGCTGGAGGGAGCGATTCCGCTTTCGATTGCCAATGCAAGTATCAGAGCGGCCCTTGGCAAACTGTTTACATGGAAATTCGGTATACTTATTACTTTTGTAATCCTAAGCCTTATGTTTTACCGCCCATTCTGTAAATGGATATGTCCGCTCGGTGCAGTTTATGCACTCTTTAACAAAGTATCTTTTCTGCAGATGAAGGTGGATGAGGATAAATGTGTATCCTGCGGCAAATGTGAGAGAGCCTGCAAGATGGACGTGGATGTCACAAAGCATCCGAACCATACGGAATGTATCCGCTGTGGCATGTGTATAAAGGAATGCCCGACGGAAGCAATTCACTATCAATATGGATTTGGAACAGGTAAAACAAATTTGAAAGAGAATAAAGGAGAATAAAATGAAGAAATTAACAGTGATGCTGCTTATTGCAGCGATGGTACTCGGAGTAAGTGCGTGCGGAAATTCTGCTAACAAGGAAAATACAGCAACAGAGTCGCAGATGTCAACGCAGGAAGCAGAAGATCTGGATGCAAAGATTAATGAATTGACACAGAAAGAGAACAGTATTCTTGAAAACCATAAGGCTTTATGGGAGAAGGTATTTAACAGCATTGACAAGTCAACTGTCGAGGATGCGACAGCTACGAATTACGGAGATTTTCTGGCAAACTCTTTAGACAAAATTAAGGATAAGTTTACCGATGATGAACTCAAGTCTTTGAAGGAAGATGTTGAAGAAATCAAAAAGCTTGAGGATAAGCTTCAGCCACTTCTTGAGAAGCAGAGTGCGAATGCATCAAATAAGAATTCTGGCAAAGAGGGAGCAAGCGTATTTCCAGAGTTTAAGGCAAAGGATCTGGATGGAAATGACGTGGACAGCAGCATCATTTCAAAGAATGCGGTCACGGTTTTGAATTTTTGGTTTAATGGATGTTCTCCATGCGTACAGGAGCTTCCGGAACTGAATAAATTAAATGAGGAGCTGAAGGAAAAAGGCGGACAGGTAATTGGTATCAATACAGATTCTCTTGACGGAAATGAGGATGGAATTGCTGAAGCTAAGAGTATTTTAGAGAAGCAGGGTGCAAAATATACGAATCTTTCCCTTGATTCCAACAGTGAAGCCGGAAAATATGCAACAAGCATTATGGCCTTCCCGACTACAATCGTGCTTGACCGTAACGGAAATATTATCGGAGAGCCAATCATGGGCGGTATTGATAATGACGAGTCATATAAGCAGCTGATGAAGACGATCGATCAGATACTGGCGGCTGATAAGAACTAGATAAGTTACTGTTCACACCTAACGGTGTTACCAGCAACGATTACAGCCCATTTAAAATGCCTCTACGAGGCATTTTAAATGGGCTGTAATCACTCAATAATTAATACTATGGCGCATAGCTTGACAACGTGGTGTCAAGCTTGCGTCTGAACAGTAACGAACAGATAGATTAAAGGGTGGTAAAAATATTTTAGGAATTGATAAATTGAATTCTGTCTGATACAATTGCTCATGGGTGCTACCATAACGGTAGGCGGTTAGTCCTTCGGCAGAGGGACTGTGACCCTCTGATTACATAGAAACCCGTAAGGGAATCCAAGGAAAGGAGGGCTAAGCCATATGAGTATTGTTGACTTTATTGCAGTAGTAAGCTTAACCTGCTTTGGAATCGGATATTCCTTTGGTAAGGATAATAACAAGACACAAAAATAGCCGCCCACGTCTGGTAAACTAAGCGGCATTTTTGTTAAACTAATTTACTTGGGCTAACCGTCTATCGGTAGCACCCTTTCTATAATTATACTAACACTATATAACTAATATGTCAAAGAATTTATTTGGCTTGGAAAAAACATAAATAAAAGGGGTCTGACCCCATTAAAAGGTGCTGATAGGAAAATAAAATTGTTTTTTGTGCGTCTGTATAAAAAGAGGCTGCCATATAAGATTTATTTCGTAAGAATGTGAAGGTTGAGGACAAGGCTGTGGTTACTGGCAATGCGCGTGTACAGAACGCCAGAAAGGAGATTATCCGGGAAGAAAATGAGAAGGCGCAGACGGAATGATTCTGTAATTCCGTCACTTCATGGGAGATAAATGTTATAGTGAATTTATAGTGAATAGAGAAACGCGATAGCGTAGTAAGCAATAATTTCAGATGATCCAGGTTTGATCAGAGAGGAGAAGAATATGAACAACTATTGTATGATCCAGAACTCCAAAACGTTTGCATTTTCCGCAGAGAATCCAACCGGTGTACGCGCAGGTGGTTCCCAGGGCGGTGACTGCACCAAGCTTCGTCCGACCGTGACGATTCCTGCAGGGGAAACCGTAACTCTGGTAGATGCTGCAGGACCGGGTGTGATCCAGCATATGTGGTTTACCGGATATGTCGGGCACCATTTTATCATCCGTATGTATTGGGATGATCAGGAATATCCGTCTGTGGAAGCTCCGCTCTCTGCATTCTTCGGATGTGCCTATGATGAAAATTTCGTGGACCGGGATGGCAAATATCCGGTGTTGAATTCTGCCATGATGCTGGTAGCTCCTGGTCGCGGCTATAACAGCTATTTTGAGATGCCGTTCCATAAGAGAGCTCGGATCACGATGGAAAACCGTGGTGACAAGGATGAAAATCTCTATTATATTATCACCGGAGCTTATCAGGAGATTCCGGCGGAGGCTGGTTATTTCCATGCCACCTATCGCCAAGAGCACCCGGTTCAGAAGGGTCGTACCTACACAATCGTTGACGGAATCGAAGGCAGGGGACAATTTGTCGGTGTGACTCTGGCAACTGGTATGAATGGCAACAATACCTGTTGGGTAGAAGGCGAAGCCCGCATGTATCTGGACGATGATCCGTATCCGTCTATCCACTATACCGGAACTGAAGACTACTTCGGCGGTTCCTATGGATTTGGAAATGACATCATCATCAAGAGCTATCAGACTTTCAGCGGCTTATATACCGGCATGTATGCAATCTATGGAGACAACCGGGAATTCTATAACGGACAGCAGAGATTCCTGCTGTATCATTTCCATATTGCAGACCCGATCCGTTTTGAGAATAAGTTTCGTATGACACTCGACAACATGGGCTGGACCGGACCGCGTTACGATGATTACACCAGTGTTGCTTATTGGTATCAGACCCTGCCGTCCGCACCGCTGATGCCACTGCCGACAGATGCAGAGATGTGTATGAGATAATAGAACCAGATTGGAGATGTCAGATAGATTGGTTTTAACCTTGCGACACGTCGCATCGGTTATATCGGACTGACATCAGAGATTTGCCGGAAAGGATAGAGGTATTATGTTACTAGAAGAGAAGTTTTTGGAATTTCATCGTTATGCCAGCAGCCACAATCTGCCGCTGGAAGCTATCAGTGTCGGAGATGAGAACAAGGTACTCTGTGAGATGCACTACGCAGCAAATGCACCGAGAAATATTTATTCACATACCAAGAGTTTTACGGTAACAGCAGTTGGACTCGCAATGGAAGAGGGAAAACTAAGCCTGGAAGATCATGTGGCGGAAGTGTTTAAAGATAAACTTCCTTCAAATCCGGATCCAAATCTGGAGAAGATTCAGTTGAAACATCTGCTCTGCATGTCCAGTGGCTTTGGTAAGGCACTTCTGATGAATGCGGACAGACGTCCGGGCGTCGGCGCACCGGATTATGAGAAATATATGATGGCACAGCCGGTTCCTGTGGAGCCAGGCAGTGCATTCTGCTATTCCTCTGCCGACAGTATTCTGGCTGCTCATATGGTAGAACGGGCCGTTGGCAAGCGGATGGGAGAGTATCTGTATGAGAAGGTATTCCAGCCCCTTGATATGGGATGGCCGCTCTGGGAGCATGATCCACAGGGACATCCGAATGGCGGCGGAGGTATGTATCTGACTTGTACCGAGATGATGAAACTGGGACAGCTCTATCTGGCTGAGGGTAACTGGAAGGGCGAGCAGATTGTCAGCAGGGACTGGGTGCAGGAGGTGTCCACCCCGAAATTTACCTTCGAGCCATCTGCAGATCTCTGGCATGTAGGATATGGCTATCAGTTCTGGATCAGTCCATATCCAGGATCCTATCGTGCGGATGGCGCATTCGGACAGATTACAACGATTCTCCCAGAGAAGGGATTGGTTGTTTCCATCCAATGTCCGGAGCGAGGTAATTTCGATCAGGTGAAACGTGCGCTGCATGAACATTTTCTGATGGAATTGTAAGAATAGACTTGCAACAATATGCTATAATTTGCCCAGAAACCGTACGTTTGGCTGAAAAGGCTTAAAATCAAGGCTTTTAGGGAATGTGGATGGGATTTGTACCCCCATTGTACTCCTATTTTGTAAAACAGTAGGATCATCAACCGGACTTCCCTCGATAAAAAAGAATATGATTTGTGGCGAAAGAAGTTCCTTCGGGGACTTCTTTTTACTTACATAAAAATGTCGGTTTGAATGTTGGTTAAGTGTTGGTTTGGTGAAAAAAGCACTTGCCGTAGGAGTTCCGAAAGCAACGATTCTTACTCACTTCTATCCGGAGGTTACTGTGGAGAAGATGAGTTCATTGGTGCTAGAATATATCGGAAGAAGCAGTAAATGTTATCACATAGGAACAGGAAATGTGGTATACTGTGCCTATGTAAAAAAGAATGTGTTTTACAAATCGGAATTCGAGAAGGTAAGTGAATGGGATACCACGATACAAGATACCATGGAGGAATATGATAATGTCGAAAGATGAGTATTTGATAACCGATACGCCCCTCAAAGCGTTGACGGTTTTTGCAATGCCAATGATTCTTGGAAGTTTTTTTCAGCAAATATACAATATGGCCGACTCTATTATTGTCGGCCAGTTTGTTGGTTCTTCCGCACTTGCAGCTGTCGGTGCATGTGCAGCATTGACCAATGTGTTCATTTGTGTGGCACTGGGAGCCGGTGTCGGAGCCGGTGTGCTTGTGAGCCGTTATTTCGGAGCCAGGGAGTATGGCAAAATGAAAACAATCGTGTCAACCTCCTTAATTAGCTTTTTGCTTCTAAGTATAGTCCTTGGTGTTTTTGGCTTTTTCTTCGCTAACTCGATGATGAGTGGACTGCAAACCCCTGCCGACATACTGGATGATGCAGTACTGTATCTGCGGGTCTATTTTGTGGGCTTTCCGTTTCTGTTTATGTATAACATTCTTTCTACCATGTTCACCTCAATCGGCGAATCCAAAATTCCGCTAGGACTGCTGATTTTTTCGTCCATCCTGAATATTTTAATGGATCTTTGGATGGTAGCCGGGCTAGGTCTCGGTGTGTTCGGTGCGGCTATTGCAACCCTGATTGCACAGGGAATTTCCGCAGTGTTTTCGTTTTTGATTTTCTTTGCACGGATGCGGCAATATAAAAGCCCCTTTAACAGGTTTGAACGGCAGGAGCTGTATTCCATGCTTCGCATTGCGGTGCCGTCGGTTTTACAGCAGTCCACAGTGTCCATCGGTATGATGATTGTGCAGGCAGTGGTAAATCCTTTCGGTACACAGGCACTCGCCGGGTATACAGCAACGATGAGGGTGGAAAATGTTTTTTCATTGATCTTTGTGTCCATCGGCAATGCGGTTTCGCCGTATGTTTCCCAAAACCTTGGCGCAGGCAAACCCCAACGCATCAAAAAAGGCTACCATGCGGCGCTGGTGCTGGACGTGTGCTTTGCCGTTCTTGCCTTTCTCGTCATTGAAACGCTACACACGCAGATCTCCTCGCTGTTCTTAGGAAAAGACGGAACGGCGTTTGCCTATCAGGTGTCTGGTGATTATATGAGGTGGCTTGGTTACTTTTTCATCTTCATGGGTATCAAGATGGCAACCGATGGAGTTCTTCGCGGTCTCGGAATTATGCGTCCGTTCCTCGTTGCAAACATGGTGAACCTTGCGATTCGTCTGTCCGTTGCCCTGATCTGTGCACCACGTTTCGGCATTGCCTTTGTCTGGCTTGCGGTACCAGCTGGTTGGCTTGCAAACTTTTTAATCTCCTATGTGGCTCTCAGGAGATCATGGCCGACTGATAAAATGGCATCCATTAGTTAACTTCAAGTTTGGAGAATTGAGAAAATCGGAAGTTTTGGAGAGAAAATCAATGGAAGAAAAAACATATCAGACTCCTTGCGGAACAATCCACTATTGGACAAACGTTTCACACTCGGATGAAATTACCCTTGTTTTTCTACCGGGATTGACGGCGGACCATAGATTGTTTGATAAGCAGATTCAGTATTTCGAGAACAGGTATAATGTTATCGTCTGGGATGCACCGGCACACGCTTCCTCATGGCCGTTTCGGTTTGATTTTGATTTGTTCGACAAGGCAAAATGGCTGGATGATATCTTAAACCAAGAAGGACTTACAAAGCCTGTTATTGTCGGGCAGTCTATGGGTGGATATGTGGGACAGGCTTATGCGCTGCTTTACCCAGACAAAATGACAGGCTTTGTCTCCATTGACTCTGCACCGCTGCAACGAAGCTATGTGACGGCAGTTGAGATCTGGCTTTTGAAACGGATGGAGCCGGTATATGCTCATTATCCGTGGAAATGGCTCCTGAAATCGGGGGCGGAAGGCGTTGCCACGACTGACTATGGTAGAAGCCTCATGCGTGAAATGATGCTAAATTATGACGGAAACCAGAAACGCTATGCACAAATTGCTGGACATGGCTATCGTATTTTGGCAGCGGCCATGGAAAAGAATCTGCCATATGAACTGAAGTGCCCATCTCTGTTAATATGTGGAACTCAAGACCATGCCGGTTCATGTATAAGGTATAACAAAGCATGGCACCAAAAGAGCAAAATTCCTTTGAAGTGGATTGAAGGAGCTGGACATAATTCTAATACAGATAAACCGGAATTGATAAACAGTTTAATAGAAGAATTTGCCGCAGGTATTTAATAACAGACAACTCCCAGATTATGTAATCGCAAAATCGGGAGTTGCGGAGGTGATGGTATATGGCAAAACATGAGTTTGGAATTATGATGAATACTCCTCGGCAGAGCGAGCGATATGACGAATATGAACCGTGGAAATACGAATGCATTTCTGTTGATGATAAAGATTTAGAAGGTGTTGTTGAAAGACTTTCATCCATTGACTTTTATTGGCATACACTTTCTGTTAAAGGCAAAGGGCTTGCATATTGTGGTGTTACACTTGTTCCGCCTTGTTCATTAAAGGCGTTTATTGATAGCATTGCTGATATTCCTGAATTGTGCGAATTAAAGAAACTGTTTAAAAAGGCATTGGACAAAAATAAATGGGTTATTCATTACGGAATTTGATTGAGTAACAACTTCTTGTTTGAAAAATTGAGAAAGTAGTGAAGTTTTAAGGATGACATAAAATGGCGAAAAGTAAGAAGACAAAAATTCATAAAAAGATAGATGGTCAGCTTTTACAGATGAACAAGAAGTTTAGTAATCTCAAGATGAAACAGAAGGATAAGATTACAGGCTGGGTGTATGAAGAATACAAAAAATATGTAACAGAACATGAAAAAGCACCTGATTCATTAGCTGATGAACAGATTGTTAGAGCTGTACTTGATAAGATAAATGAGGCACAAATCTGGATACCAGGTGGAGAGATATACGATTATTATCGGAGAAAGAAACCACAACTTCAGAAGAGGCTTGATAATGAAAAGTTGATTGAGTTTAAATCATATGTCAGCTTTTATAAGAGCATTGTTGATCAGGACAGGGCATCCGTTGTTATATGCAATCTCAAACATGAGATTATCTACATGAATCCGGCAGCTGTTACCAGCTATGCGAAGCGAGGCGGCGACAAACTTATCGGAAGAAGCCTGTTAGACTGCCATAATTCGAAATCAAGAGATAGAATACAGCAGGTAGTGGACTGGTTTGCAGCAGATGAAAGCCATAATATCGTTTATACTTTTCATAATGAGAAACAGAATAAAGATGTTTACATGGTGGCACTCAGAGATGAGGGTAAGCTGATAGGATATTATGAGAAACATGAATATCGAAATTCAGAAACCATGAAACCATACGATTTGTGGTGATGATATGACGAAGGATGAATGGTATAGGCAGTTGTTTGAACGACTGGATAATTCCAAGTTTCGAAGCAGTTTCCATCTGAAGCAGAAAGATATTGATTACATAAATGAAAAAGGTCTTGATACAATAAGACAACATGCAAAGGATTTTATTGCAAAGAGAGAAGCTCCGGCATATATAGTAAATGATGGCAAACAGACACCAATGCGTGGACATCCAGTATTTATTGCCCAGCACGCAACAGCAACATGCTGCAGGGAGTGCATCCGAAAGTGGCATAAAATGCAGCCCGGCAAGGGACTAAGTCAGGTGCAGCAGGCAGACCTTGATGCATTCAAGAAAATGTATGGAATAGATGTTGAGATAGAAAAGGAATACTGATATGAATATACAGATATTTGGAACAAAGAAATGCAATGATACTAAGAAGGCGGAGCGTTTTTTCAAGGAGCGGGGCATAAAGTATCAGTTCATTGATATGAAAGAAAAAGGTATGAGCAAAGGAGAATTTAATTCGGTAGCTCAGGCAAATGGTGGACTAGAAAATATGGTTAACTGGGACGGTAAGGACAAGGATTTACTTGCTCTTATTAAGTATATCGCAGATGAAGATAAGCTCGAAAAGGTACTTGAGAATCCACAAGTAATTAAAACACCAGTAGTAAGAAACGGAAAGCAATCAACACTTGGTTATCAGCCGGATATCTGGAAAGGATGGAACTAAATGTACTTAATTAAGACTTTAATGGGAGATATAACAAAAGTAACAGATGTGCAGGCAATTGTGAATGCAGCAAACAACTCTCTTCTTGGCGGGGGCGGTGTAGATGGTGCGATTCATAGAGCAGCAGGACCGGAGCTTCTGGCGGAGTGCAGGACACTTCACGGATGTGAGACTGGAGAAGTAAAGATAACAAAAGCCTATAATCTGCCATGTGATTATGTGATACATACTGTAGGACCTATATGGAATGGTGGAAGGAATAGAGAAGAGGAACTTCTTGCTAACTGCTATTTTAATTCCATGAAGCTGGCAATGGATAATGGAATCAGGTCTATTGCATTTCCTTCTATATCAACGGGAGTATATAGTTTTCCGGTTGAGTTGGCAGCAAAGATTGCAGTACATACAGTAAATAGATTCTTGCAGGGTACTCCAGACAGCTTTGATTTGGTGGAATGGGTGCTGTTTGATACTCACACTGAATCAGTATACGAAGCAGAAGTTGATCAACTGTATAAAATGATATAATCAGAAAGCTGAGTAAGTCAGGATGCATTGAATGCAGATGGAGGATACGGACAAACTTCCAAAGGGCAAAAAGCCATGCCTTTCCCTTCGTGAGTTGGAAAAACAGGTAAACACAGATTTGGATTTACTTGTAAATATCGTGGACGGACAGATGACAGTCTGTGAACTTGTAGACCGATATTTGAAAACAAAGATCGGAGTAAGGCAAAGCACGAAACAGGGATATGTTACAGTGCAGAGATTGCTTGCGAAGGAAGCATTTGGCAAAAAGACAATACGAAGTGTGAAAACATCCGGTGCAAAGCTGTTCCTTATCAAATTGCAGCAAGAGGATGGAAAAAGCTACAGTTCTATTCATACAATCCGGGGAGTGCTGCGACCAGCTTTTCAGATGGCGGTGGATGATGACATTCTTGTAAAGAATCCATTCGGATTCCGGCTTGCCGGAGTATTGGTAAATGATGCAGTCACAAGAGAGGCAATATCCAAAGACCAAATGCGAAAATTCCTGAAGTTTGTGCATGACGATGTGGTGTACTGTAAGTATTATGAAGTGGTGTACATACTCTTTCATACAGGAATGCGAATATCGGAATTTTGTGGCTTGACGCTGAAGGACATTGATCTTGAGAATAGAACTGTGAACATCGACCATCAGTTGCAGAGAACATCGGATATGCGATATATCATAGAAACCACAAAGACGGATGCCGGAACAAGAGTATTGCCAATCACAGAGGATGTGGCACAAATGTTTCAGGCAATCATTGAGGATAGAAATGCACCGAAAGTGGAGAAAGCTATAGACGGCTATAGCGGATTCCTATTTTATGATGATAATGGAATGCCACTTGTGGCAATGCATTGGCAGCACCGATTCAATCATATGGTCGGCAGATACAATGACATCTACCGGGTGCAGATGCCAAACATCACACCTCATGTATGCCGACACACGTATTGTTCGAATATGGCAAAATCGGGAATGAATCCCAAGACGCTGCAGTACCTCATGGGGCATTCGGATATATCGGTCACGATGAATGTGTACACGCATATCGGATTCGATGATGCTGAGGAAGAATTGAAACGGATGGAAGAGTTTAGGAAGGCACAGGCGGAGGTTGAGCAGAAGAAAGAGAAAACGATGTCGCAGAAGATGTTTAAGGTAGTTTAATATGGAAAAGAGATGACGCTCCGGCTTAGGCTGGGGCGTTTTTTCTGTGGAAAAAGTAAGTGTTTGGTGCTATAATAAACCTTATAAATGATGAAAGAAGGTTATACATGTTATCAATTTACCAGTTGATGAAATATTTACGTAATACACACCATATCAATGTTAAAAGCTCACAGACACAAGCACTTAGAAATATGGGCTATTATCATGGATTTAAGGGATATAGATTTATTCGAGAGGATACTAACCGTGTTAATTTTAGCTCTTTGGATGAAATTATAGCACTGAATAAATATGATATGCGACTTAAAACAGTTCTTTATCCTAAGGTAATGTTTATAGAAAATGCATTGAAGAGTTATGTTATTGAGGCTTTATTGGCAGATAGCAAATCTGAGAATTTTGATGTTATTTACAATAAATCATTAACAACATATAGAAATTATACTCCGGGGAGCCGTGCATATAAAACAGAGTACACGAAGAGAATGAATCTAAAAGGAAAAATAAATGCTGCTCTTGTTCGTGACTATAATAAGAGAAGTGTGGTAGCACATTTCTTTAATAATGATATTACAATACCTGTTTGGGCAATATTTGAAACTTTAGCGCTTGGTGAGTTTGGAACTTTATATGATTGTGCCTGTACAAATGTTAAGCTTTATGTTTCAAATATAATGAAGCTCCCAACTAATTTAGATTCAGATGGCATGAACACAAAGTTCTTTATATTTACAGTTAAAGATTTGCGAAATGCAATTGCTCATAACAATGTGATTTTCGATACTAGATTTAAAACTGGTAAGATTGATCAGCGTCTTGTTACTCTGCTTGAAACTGAAGTAGGGATTTCTAATATTGATTTCAAATATATGGATGCGTATATTATTATGATTACATATTTCCTTAGAAAGATGGGCGAAACTAAAACTGCTTGTAAGCAGTTTGTTGCTTCGTATCAACAGCAGACAGAGTATTTGAGAAATGAATTGCCAATTAACATTTATAATCAGGTGGTTGGTACACAGCATAGACCTAATATGAATGCCTTACAAAAATTCATTAGCAAATCATAAAATTCTTGCATATTTTATGCAGAAGTAGTATATTATATATAAGAATTGCGGTGGATGTCTTCGGATTACACCTGGGAGAACCTGATGCGTCGGGTTCTTTTTTTTTGTAAAATTTAGTGTAGCATTCTAAGTAGTAAGACTTTGAGGTGTTACTACTGACAGGCAGTACCAACTTGCTCAATCTTGCTCTGATTTGCCACAATCTGTAATTTCAGAGCAAACTACACGAATTCCAGAAAATCTTGCAAAACAGGGCATTCCGGGGCAAAACAAGGAGAAATAAAATAATGATTAGAGTATGTTTCATTTGCCACGGCAACATCTGCCGCAGCACCATGGCCGAAAGCGTCCTCACCCACCTGGTTCACCAGCTGCACCTCGACAACCAGTTCGAGATCGACTCCGCTGCGACCAGCCGTGAGGAGATCGGCAACCCGCCGCACTACGGCACAAAAAATAAATTATACGAAGAAAACATTCCGCTTGTTCCGCACCGGGCGCGCCAGATGACAAGGGATGACTATCTGTATTTTGATTATCTGATCGGCATGGATTCCGCAAATATCCGGAACATGACAAGAATCGCGGGAGGCACGGACAGCCAGGATAAAATATACAAGATGCTTTCATTTGTGGGCTATGAAGACACGCAGAAATTTACCGGGGCGCGGGATGTGGCAGATCCATGGTACACCGGCAATTTTGATGAAACCTATGAAGATGTGGTTGCAGGATGCAAAGGATTCCTGTATTATTTACAGCAGAAAGGGGACATTTCAAAAGAAATCGAAATTCCCCGGTAAGTAAGGAGTGACATTGGGTGAAATATCTGATCATTGGAGCTGGTGGCACAGGCGGAGTTGTCGGGTTTCACATGGCGCAGGCAGGAAAAGATGTGACGTTGATCGCCAGAAATGCGCATTTGGAGTGTATACAGCAAAAGGGACTGACGCTTCAGACCATGTGGGATGAGAACACAAAGACCATACCGGTAAAGGCATCTGACATGCAGCATTACAAAGACCGGCCGGATGTGATCTTAGTCTGCGTAAAAGGATATTCGCTGGATGGAATTTACAAATTTATCCGTAGAATTGCAAAACCGCAGACGATTGTGATTCCAATTTTAAATATTTATGGAACCGGAGCTAAAATGCAGGAAAAACTGCTGGGAATGCTTGTGACGGACGGATGTATTTACGTGTCAGCCAATATTAAGGAGCCGGGAGTTATTTTGCAGCACGGAAAGATTCTGCGCATTTTCTTCGGCGTGCGCCAAAAAGAAGAAAAATGCCAGCTGTTAGAGCAGATTCAGAAAGATTTCCGTGACAGTGCAATCGATGGGATATTATCAGAACAGATCCAGCGGGATGCGCTGGAGAAATTTTCCTATGTGTCACCGATCGGAGCGGCGGGCCTTTACTTAAATGCCACGGCAGGAGATTTCCAGAAAGAGGGGAAAGCAAGAGAACTGTTTTGCACGATGATAAGGGAAATCGTCGCACTGGCGACGGCCATGGGATTTCCGTTTGAAAAGGATATGGTTTCCGTAAATCTGCAGATTTTATCCAATCTTCCGCCGGAGGCAACCACGTCAATGCAAAGGGATGTGATGGCACACAGACCGTCGGAAGTGGATGGTCTGGTATACGAAGTGGTGCGCATGGCGCACAGATATCAGGTTCCGGTGCCCGCATATGAAAAGGTGGCACAGAAACTGCAAGGAGAAATTATGTGCGAAAAAAATTCTCACACAGAAGGAAATGTGGAGATAAAAAGGGAAGAAAAATAACAGGATTCATTGCAGATAATGAATCATAAAAAAACAGGAGAACAACATGGAATACAAATACAGCACAATTAACGAGGTAAATCATTTTGAATTTGGCGAGGCTGTGGTTGGGGACATCCAGCTGACAGAGCGCATGTTTCATCTGGTACTGGACAATGTAAAAATCTGTCCGGAAAATTCCTGCAACCGCGACATCCGGATGATGCGTACCAATGAACTTTTATTTAAGATTTCAGATGCAGAAATCATTTCGCTTGTTGAGGAAGGATACAACGAATACGATGCTGATGGAAATTTAAAGCACACGTATCCGGACGAGGAAGTGGAAAAAGCAAAGTATGATGAGGTGGCACAGGTTCTTTTGGAGGGAACCATATATGAACTGACGTTACAGAGCGGTGTTTATACGTTTATCATTGACGGAACCAACGACCGTACCTACGCGCTGAAAGTAACCGGAAGCGGCGATACGCAGGAGTGGAACCGGTTCCTTGAGGTATAGAGTCGGGAAAGCTTTTGTTTGCCGGGTAGCCTTTGAACAGAAACACAGGAGGAAAAAGACATGATACAGACCGTTATTTTTGATCTGGACGGGACCCTTTTGGATACAGAAAAATACTATTTCGCGAAATGGAAAGAGGCTATGGCGCATTTCGGATATCATATGACCGATGAGGAGGCATACAGCGTGCGTTCCCTTGGGATGCCTTATGCACCGGAACATTTTAAAAAGCTGTATGGAGAAGATTTTGACTATGACAAAGTGCATACATATCGCAGAAAACTGACGGATCAGGTGCTTGATGAGGGACCGATTGAGGCAAAACCGGGAGCAGAGGAACTGTTAAAATATTTGCGCAAAAAAGGTGTGCGTACAGCGATTGCCACCGCAGGAGGTGTGGAGCGCAGCAGCAGTCTGCTGAAGAGAGTGGGATTGTATGACTATCTCGACCACATTGTTTCTGCCCGGCAGGTCGCCCATGGCAAACCGGCGCCGGATGTTTATCTGTATGCCTGCAGCCAGCTTCATGTGCAGCCACAGGAATGCTATGCGGTGGAAGATTCTCCAAATGGAATTCACAGTGCATACAGTGCAGGATGTAAGGTGTTTATGGTGCCGGATCTGACACAGCCGGATGCCGAACTGGAGAAATTTATATACAAAAAAGTGGAATCGCTTGTAGCACTAAAGGAGTATTTTTAAATTTTTTCTTGCAATCACTGGAATTGTGTGATAAAACAGATTACAAAAGGAACGTACATCAGGGATGTACGACAGAAAATGCATAGATGGAGACTCTGATCATCAGACATCGACAGGAATACAGCGTCACCGACTGAGAGCGCTGTTTGAAAGAGATGATTATGGGAACACTGCCGGAGCAGACGGATTGAACACGGGCAGGATGGTTTTGAAAAACCGGAATGTGGAAGTAGGTTCGTACGTGAGCGCACGTTACGCGTAAGAGAGGGAAGATGAGAATGTCTCATTTTTCAATGCGGGTGGTACCGCGGATAATCTGAATTATTCGCCCCGGAATACAATTATAGTATTCCGGGGCTTTTCTTTTTTCATAAGAGGAGCCCCGGACCAGAAAAAGGAGTAGAAAAGATGAGTAACATTTACAGAGATGTCACACTGAATCAGGTAAGCGAGCAGGACATCGGAAAGACGATCCGTGTCGCTGGCTGGGTAGAAAATATCCGTGACCATGGCGGAGTATCTTTTATTGATTTAAGAGATATGTATGCAGTGATGCAGATCGTTATCCGCGATGGAAAGCTGTTAGAAGGAATCCGTAAAGAGCAGGCTATTACCGTGGAAGGTCTGATCGAAAAGAGAGATGAGGAAACCTACAATCCAAAGATCCCGACCGGAACCATCGAGCTGGATGCAAAGGAAGTGACGGTACTCGGAGAAGTATATTCCCAGCTTCCGTTTGAAGTAATGACCAGCAAGAGCGTGGTACACGAAGATGTACGTCTGAAATATCGGTATCTGGATCTGAGAAACCAGAAAGTAAAAGACAATATCATTTTCCGTTCTAAAGTGATCTCTTATCTGCGTGAGAAAATGACAAGTATGGGATTTCTGGAGTTACAGACACCGATCCTGTGCGCATCTTCGCCGGAGGGTGCAAGAGATTATATCGTACCATCCAGAAAATTCAAGGGAAAATTTTATGCACTGCCACAGGCACCACAGCAGTACAAGCAGCTTCTGATGGTATCCGGATTTGATAAATATTTCCAGATCGCACCTTGTTTCCGTGATGAGGATGCCAGAGCCGACCGTTCACCGGGAGAGTTCTATCAGCTGGATTTTGAGATGAGTTTTGCCACACAGGAAGATGTATTTGCAGTTGGTGAAGAAGTTCTTTCGTCTGTATTTGAAAAGTTCGCACCGGAAGGAAGCGTTGTGACCAAGGCTCCATATCCGATTATCAGTTATAAGCAGGCAATGCTGGAGTTTGGTTCCGATAAGCCGGATCTGCGTAACCCGCTTCGTATTATCGATGTGACCGACTTTTTCCAGAAATGTACGTTCAAGCCGTTCATCGGAAAAACGGTTCGGGCAATCCGCGTACACGCCGATATGTCCAAAGGTTTCCACGAGAAACTCCTTAAATTTGCAACCGGACTTGGCATGGGTGGTTTAGGATATCTGGAAGTATTGGAAGATGGTTCTTACAAGGGACCAATTGATAAATTTATTCCGGATGACTGCAAGGAAGAGTTCCGCACACTGGCAGGACTTGAAGTTGGCGATACAATTTTCTTTATGGCAGATAAGGAAGAACGCGCTGCATATTATGCCGGAATGATCAGAAACGAACTCGGTGAGAAGCTGGATCTGATCGAGAAGAATGCATACCGTTTCTGTTATGTCAACGATTTCCCGATGTTTGAGAAAGATCCGGAGACAAAGAAGATCGGATTTACCCATAATCCATTCTCCATGCCACAGGGTGGCTTAGAAGCACTTAATACCATGGACCCGCTGGATATCCTGGCTTACCAGTACGATATCGTCTGCAACGGTGTGGAATTATCTTCCGGAGCTGTGCGTAACCACGATATGCAGATCATGGAAAAAGCATTTGAGATTGCAGGTTACGACAAAGAAGTGTTAAAGAACAAGTTCGGCGCATTATACACCGCATTCCAGTACGGAGCACCGCCACACGCAGGTATGGCTCCTGGAGTTGACCGTATGATCATGCTTCTTCGTAACGAAGAAAATATCCGTGAAGTCATCGCATTCCCGATGAACGGAAACGCACAGGATCTGATGTGCGGTGCACCAAACGAAGTCACCGAGCAGCAGCTGCGTGAAGTGCATATTAAGGTTAGAGATTAAGGAGAAGGGAACAAAATATGGCAAACGTAATCTCAGACGAGACAATGGAATATGTTGGAATCCTTGCAAAGCTGGAATTGTCTGACGCGGAAAAAGAAGCTGCGAAAAAAGACATGGAGAGCATGCTGGATTATATTGATAAATTAAACGAACTGGATACCTCCAATGTGGAACCGATGTCCCACGTATTTCCGGTACAGAATGTGTTCCGGGAAGATGTTGTGGAAAACGGCGATGGTGGAGAGGACACACTTGCGAACGCACCGGAGCGCCGCGACCGCGCATTTGTAGTTCCAAAGACGGTAGAGTAAGGAGGGGCAGCTATGAATTTATTATCGCTCACAGCGGTAGAGCTGGGAAAGAAAATAAAAGCGCATGAAGTGACCGTTGAGGAAGCAACAAGAGCTGCTCTTGACGCGATCCGTGCAAAAGAAAAGGATATCAACAGCTTTGTCACCGTAGATGAAGAGTCTGCGATGATCCGCGCAAAAGAAGTACAGAAAATGATTGATGACGGGACACTGACCGGGTCTCTGGCAGGTGTTCCGGTTGCCATCAAAGATAATATGTGTACAAAGGGAATGTTAACGACCTGCAGTTCTAAGATTTTATATAATTTTATTCCAACTTATACAGCGGAAGCAGTGATCAATCTGGAAAAAGCGGGCGCAGTCATTCTCGGAAAGACGAACATGGATGAATTTGCCATGGGAAGTACCACAGAGACTTCTGCCTATGGGGAGACAAAGAATCCATGGAATACCGCACATGTACCGGGCGGTTCTTCCGGTGGAAGCTGTGCGGCAGTGGCAGCAGAGGAATGTTACTATGCACTCGGATCGGATACCGGAGGATCTATCCGTCAGCCAAGTTCATTTTGTGGTGTGACCGGAATCAAACCAACTTATGGTACTGTTTCCCGTTACGGACTGATCGCATACGGTTCCTCTCTGGATCAGATCGGACCGATTGCAAAGGATGTGACCGACTGTGCCACAATTCTGGAGACAATTACTTCTTATGATAAGAAGGATTCCACATCGGTAAAACGAGAAGAAACCGATTTTACATCGGCACTGGTGGATGATGTAAAGGGAATGAAGATTGGTATTCCGCGTGACTATCTGGGCGAGGGACTGGACCCGGAAGTAAAGGAAGCCATTCTTGCAGCGGCAAAGACGTTAGAAGAAAAAGGCGCAATCGTAGAGGAATTTGATTTAAGTCTCGTAGAGTATGCGATTCCGGCTTATTATGTCATTGCGGCAGCAGAGGCAAGCTCCAATCTGGCACGTTTTGATGGAGTAAAATACGGATACCGCACAAAAGAGTACGAGGGACTGCACAATATGTACAAGAAGTCCCGCTCCGAAGGATTTGGACCGGAAGTAAAGCGCCGTATTATGCTTGGATCTTTCGTGTTAAGTTCCGGATATTATGATGCTTATTATCTGAAAGCACTGCGCACCAAAGCCCTGATCAAGCAGGCATTTGACAAGGCATTTGCAACGTATGATGTGATTCTCGGACCGGCGGCACCGACCACCGCTCCGAAACTGGGAGAATCTTTGAGTGATCCGCTGAAGATGTATCTTGGAGATGTATATACCGTTTCGGTCAATCTGGCAGGTCTGCCGGGAATTTCCGTGCCGTGCGGTGTGGACAGCAAAGGACTTCCGATCGGTCTGCAGTTGATCGGGGATTGTTTCAAGGAGAAAAACATCATTCGTGCGGCCTACAGTTTTGAACAGACAAGAACGTATCAGCACAGTCCGGCAGCAGAAGCGTAGAAAGGAGAGAAGAGATGTCAAAAGAATATGAAACCGTCATTGGACTGGAAGTCCATGTAGAATTAGCAACCAGGACAAAAATCTTCTGTGCCTGCTCCACTGCATTCGGAAGTGCACCAAATACCCACACCTGTCCGGTATGTACCGGTATGCCGGGATCGCTTCCGGTCTTAAACAAAAAGGTGGTAGAGTATGCCATGGCAGTTGGTCTGGCAACAAACTGTCAGATCAATCAGTACAGCAAATTTGACCGGAAAAATTATTTCTATCCGGATAACCCGCAGAATTATCAGATTTCCCAGCTTTATCTGCCAATCTGCCATGACGGAGGGGTAGAGATCGAGACGGAATCCGGTGGGAAAAAGACCATCGGTATCCATGAAATCCATATGGAAGAGGATGCCGGAAAGTTAGTACACGATGACTGGGAAGGGGTATCTCTGGTGGATTACAACCGTTCCGGGGTACCGCTGATCGAGATTGTGTCCGAGCCGGATATGCGCTCCGCAGAGGAAGTCATTGCATATCTGGAGAAACTGCGTATGACGATCCAGTACCTGGGTGCCAGTGACTGCAAGATGCAGGAGGGTTCCATGCGTGCGGATGTCAATTTATCAGTTCGTGAAAAGGGCGCCAAAGAGTTTGGTACCCGTACCGAGATGAAAAATATCGGTTCGTTTAAGGCAATCGCACATGCCATTGAAGCCGAGACAGCCCGCCAGATTGATCTGATTGAATCCGGGGAAAAGGTTGTACAGGAGACCCGTCGCTGGAACGATGATCAGGGGTATTCCTATGCGATGCGTTCCAAAGAGGATGCACAGGATTACCGTTATTTCCCGGAGCCGGATCTGGTACCGATCGTTGTCAGTGACGAATGGCTGCAGCAGATCCGGGACAATCAGCCGGAACTTCATGATGAAAAACTGGCCCGTTATATTGCAGAGTTTGGTCTGCCGGAGTATGATGCACAGATTCTTACATCGGAGAAAAAGCTGGCAGATCTCTTCGAGGCGACTTCTGCGATTTGCAATAAACCAAAGAAAGTATCCAACTGGCTTATGGGAGAAACGATGCGTCTGTTAAAGGACCGGGAAATGGATGCCGAAGATCTCCGTTTTTCACCGGAGCATCTGGCAAAAATTATCGAATTGACAGAGGCAGGAACGATCAATAATTCCGTTGCCAAGGAAGTATTTGAAAAAGTCTTTGATGAGGACATTGATCCGGAGCGTTATGTGGAAGAGCATGGCTTAAAGAGTGATAACGATGAGGATGCGCTTCGTGCAACAATTGAACAGATCGTCAAAGACAATCCGCAGTCGGTGGAGGATTACCACAACGGAAAAGAGAAAGCAATCGGATTTTTGGTCGGACAGACGATGAAAGCAACCCAAGGCAAGGCAAATCCGGGAATCGTAAATAAAATCTTAAAGGAACTGCTTTAAATCTTAAAGAAAAATGAAAAAACAGGGGAAAACTTGTCTTTACAGGCTGAATATCGTATAATAATTTTGCCGTCGCTTACTGCGGCGGCAATGTTATATGTAAAAAAGGAGTTTATACGATGGCGGAAGACCAGAATAATAAAGAAAATACCACGACATCCGATACAAACAATACAAGTGAATATGAAGATGTCTGTTACATCTGCCGCAGACCGGAGAGTGTTGCGGGAAAGATGATACATATCCAGAATGATATCTGCATTTGTCAGGACTGTATGCAGAAAACATTTGATACCATGAATAACGGCACCTTTAACATGGGCGATTTCATGAATATGAACATGGGAAAAATGCCGAATATCAGTATGATCAATCTGGCGGATCTACAGAATGCGGTTCCGAACAAACAGAAGTTAAAGAAAAAGAAACCAAAGGATGAGCAGCCGAAACCGGAACTGGATATTCATTCCATTCCGGCACCGCACAAAATCAAGGCGCGTCTGGATGAGTATGTTGTCGGACAGGAACATGCCAAAAAAGTGATGTCCGTTGCCGTTTACAATCACTATAAACGTGTGATGGAAGACACCAATGACGGCGTGGAAATCGAAAAGTCCAATATGCTCATGATCGGACCGACCGGATCGGGAAAGACGTATCTGGTAAAGACACTGGCACGGCTTTTGGATGTGCCGCTGGCAATCACAGATGCGACATCCCTGACCGAAGCCGGATATATCGGTGATGATATCGAAAGCGTAGTCAGCAAACTTCTGGCTGCAGCTGACAATGATGTGGAGCGTGCAGAGCACGGTATTATTTTCATTGATGAGATCGACAAGATTGCAAAGAAGCGCAATGCCAATCAGCGGGATGTAAGCGGAGAGTCGGTGCAGCAGGGAATGTTAAAGCTTCTCGAAGGCGCAGAGATTGAAGTTCCGGTTGGAGCAAGCAGCAAAAATGCGATGGTTCCGATGACCACGGTAGATACGAAGAATATTCTGTTTATCTGTGGCGGAGCCTTCCCGGAACTGGAAGAGGTTATCAAGGAGCGCTTAAACAAGGAGGCGTCCATCGGCTTTAAGGCAGATCTGAAAGATAAATACGACAAGGAAGAAAATCTTCTCTGTAAAGTGACAGTGGAGGATGTCCGTAAATTCGGAATGATTCCGGAGTTTCTGGGACGTCTGCCGATTCTGTTTTCACTGGAAGCACTGACGGAAGATATGCTTGTGCGTATTCTGACAGAGCCGAAGAATGCGATTGTACGTCAGTACAAAAAGCTTCTGGCGATGGATGAAGTGGATCTGGAGTTTACGGAGGACGCTTTGCATGCAATTGCAAAGCAGGCGAAAGAAAAGAAAGTCGGTGCCCGTGCACTGCGAGCCATTATTGAAGAGTTCATGCTGGATATCATGTATGAGATTCCAAAGGATGACAATATCGGAAAAGTGACGATCACAGAGGATTATGTGGAGAAAAAGGGCGGACCGCTCATTGAAATGCGTGGAGTTGCGGCACTTCCGGAACAGGAAGCAAACGCATAAAATGTAGAAAAACCGAAATAAAAGATCTGATGCCGGAGGGCATCAGGTCTTTTTCTTTTCCCTATTGTATGATATGATAGAAACAGTATTGTTTTGTTCGTAATTCATAAGGAGGATGTATGAAAATCATTCATTGTGCGGATTTGCATCTGGATTCCCAGATGACAGCAAACCTGACAAAAGAGCAGGCAAGAGAGCGCAAAAGAGAAATCATCCGTACGTTTACACGGATGGTCGAATATGCAGAAAAGACAGGGGTGCGTCTGATCATGATATCGGGAGATCTGTTTGATACACGAAATGTATCAGCATTGGCGCGCAACACCGTAAGGGACATGATCTGTACACATCCCCAGATTGATTTCTTATATCTGAGAGGAAACCATGACAGTGACAATTTCCTTTCCAAGCTGGAGGAAGTACCGGACAATCTGCTTTTGTTTTCCGATACATGGACTGCATACCGGTATGGAAATATAGTGATCAGCGGAATCGAGCTCTCGGAGAACAACCGGGCGACCGTTTACAATTCCCTTGTGCTGGGGCATGAAGATTTCAATATTGTCATGATGCACGGACAGGCGGGAGATTATGCATGTCGCACACAGGCAGAGAATATCAGCCTGAACCAGCTGAAAAATAAAAATATTGATTATCTGGCGCTGGGACATGTACATTCCTTCATGCAGGACAAGCTGGATAACCGCGGTACCTGGTGTTACTGTGGATGTCTGGAAGGACGCGGATTTGACGAGTGTGGACCGAAAGGATTTGTTTTACTGGATGTGGACGAGCAGACCTGCCGTGCCCAGATGCAGTTTGTTCAGATGGCAGCCCGCACGCTGTACACGCTTGAAGTGGATGTGAGCAATGTCATGACGACAAGAGAAGCGGCAGAGCGGATGGAAGAAGCTGTAAAACAGGCGCAGTATCCGTCGGGAAGCCTTGTCAAATTTGTACTGACCGGTGAGGTGGAAGTGGATGCGGAGATCAATTGCGAGTATCTGCAGAATCTGTTCTCGGATTATTTTTATTTTGAAAAGGTGAAAGACCGGACAACCCTTCGGGTCGACTACAGTGATTATGAAAAAGATGCCTCGTTAAAGGGGGAGTTTATCCGTATGGTACTTGGATCTGAACTGTCACAGGAGCAGAAGGCAGAAGTGATCCGCTGTGGAATTTTGGCATTGTCCGGGGAGGAGATATAGGATGAAATTACGTTCCTGTCATATCGACAATTTTGGAAAACTATCGGATCTGCATCTGGAATTTCAGGACGGGGTCAATCTGTTTCACGAACCGAATGCATGGGGAAAAAGTACACTGGCCGCTTTTTTGCGGGTGATGTTTTACGGGTTTGACTCTAAGAGAGAATCCGGACTGTTTGATAAAGAACGTGTGGTATTCCGCCCGTGGCAGGGGGGAACGTATGGAGGCGAACTGGATTTTTCCTATCAGGGAAAAGAGTACCGGATCAGCCGTACATTTGGAAAAACAGAAAAAACAGATGTTTTTCATTTATACGATCTTTCCACCAATCTGGAATGTCATGATTTTTCTTCCGAGATCGGAAGTGAAATTTTCGGACTGGACAGTGCGTCGTTTAAAAGGAGCGCATTTATTGCACAAAATGACTGCGAATGCTGCTCGACTGATGCGATCAATGCCAAGCTGGGAAATCTTGTAGAGAATACAAACGATATCAATAATTTTGAGACCGCTCAGAAAAAGATTCATGACCGGATGAATAAACTTTCGCCGGACCGTGCAACAGGTTCCATGAAAAAGCGGACGAACATGATCACGCTGTTAACGGAAGAACTGCGTGGCTATGATGCGGCAGAGGCGTCTTACAAAAAGATTACCGAAAAACTTACCGAAAAACAGGAGCAGAGAAAAGAACTGGCCGGGATTCGGGATCAGTATGCAAAAGCATTGCAGGTGGCGAGTGAAGAGAGCCGCAGAGAAGGAATCAAGCAGGCCTATGCGGCCATCCTGCAGGAGGAACAGGAAAAGAAAGAGGCACTGGATGCTTTTGCGGATGTATTTCCGGGACAGGTGCCGCAGGATGAGGAGTTTGCAAAGCAGAACCAGGATGTACAGATGCTTGGGGTGTTAAAAACCACTTTGTTTAATCTGGGGCTGACCGAAGAAGAAGAAAACCGCCTGCAGGAACTTGGTGATAAGTTCAAAAACCAGATTCCCTCCGAAGAAAAAATAACGGAAATGGAAAAAGAGCAGGAGCGTTTTGCAAAACTGAAAGAGGAAAAAACGCAGCTGGAAACGAAAATGTCCTATTTTGAAGCGATGGCAATGAAGCGGGAAGAACCGGATTATACGGTAAAAAATCGTCTTCCGATGATGATCTGCGGCATTATCCTGCTGGTGATCGGTGCTGCCGGTGGTGTGTTGTCGTTTCTGTTGCCACAGGTACATAAGTTTTTCCTTCCGCTTCTGGCGGTATCGGTGGTTGCGGCAGTGGCAGGTATTGTGCTTCTTGTGGTGCGCAAGGTGCAGGTATCAAAGGAAGAAGAAAAGGTGCGTGCACTCCGGGTACAGCATCTGGAAGAGGAGCGTAAGCTCCGCGGACCGGTGGAAGAAATTCAAAAAACCATGGAAGAGGCTTCGAAAGAAGCTTCGCGCATCGAACAGGAGACCAAGGGGTTTCTGGAGCAGTATCAGATGGTTCCGGGAGAAAAGGATGCCAGAACCTGCCTGTATGAACTCCGCAGCCAGCTGCAGGAATATGAGCGTCTGCGCAGCCGTGCCGGAAAAAGCGATGCGGCAAGACAGGAATTTGAGCGGAAACAGAACTCTTTGCTTGCATTTGGAAAAGAAGCGGGAATGGATTTCGGAGAAGATCTTGCAGCAGGAATCAGCCAGCTGCAGATGAAGGCAACCGAGTACCGGATCGCACAGAAAGCATACGCAGAGGCAAGAAAAAAGAGAGAACTGTTTGAGCAGGAACACAATATGAAAGAACTGGCAGCGGTGGAAAAATGTCCATATTCTCTGGACGAACTCAATTCCATGATCCGTGATGTGGATGAGCGGAGCGAGGATATCCGGGAAGCCATCGAGCAGTACCATCATCAGCTCGAAGATCTGCAGGATCAGCTGGATATCCGGGATGAAAAAGAACAGCAGCTTTCCATCTGCAGACAGGAACAGGAAGAAGAACAGCATTTATACGAAACCCTGCGTCTGACGGGAGAGTTCCTGCAGAATGCAAAGGAGCAGTTTTCTGCGAGATATTTGGGTCCGATCGAGAACGGGTTTGGAAAGTATTACACGCTTCTAACAGGGGATAAAGAAAAAGACTGGATGGTGGATGCCAACATCGAGGTGCAGATGAAAGAGCAGGGCGAGATGCGGGAAACCAAGTGGCTGTCTGCCGGATATCAGGATCTGCTGGGAATCTGTATGCGTCTGGCGCTGGTGGATGCGATGTATCCGAAGGAAAAACCGTTTCTGGTGCTGGACGATCCGTTTGTCAATCTGGATGAAGAAAAGATGGCACATGGCAATGAACTGTTTGGAAAAATTTCCGGGGAGTATCAGATTTTGTATTTTACCTGTCATGCAAGCCGGAATATAGAAAACACAAAATAAAGGGAGAGGAAACATGGAGAAAAAGATTTTATTTCCGCAGATCGGCGGAATTATGCACGGAGGGGATTATAATCCGGAACAGTGGCTTGACCGGCCGGACATTCTGGAAGAAGATATCCGCATGATGAAGAAAGCCGGGATGAATTGTGCAACACTTGGGGTATTTTCCTGGTCAACCTATGAGCCGCGGGAAGGGGAATTTCATTTCGCATGGCTGCATGACATCATGGATAAGTTATATGCCAATGGCATTTACACGATATTGGCGACGCCGTCCGGAGCGCGCCCGGCATGGCTGGATGAAACATATCCGGAGTGCAGACGCGTGGATTCCTACGGGGTGCGTGAACATCACGGGGTGCGGCACAACCACTGTATGAGTGCACCGGTTTATCGTAAAAAGGTTTCTGTGATCGTCAATAAGCTGGCAGATGAATTCGGAAATCATCCGGGACTTCTGATGTGGCATATTTCCAATGAATTTGGCGGGGAATGTTACTGTCCGCACTGTGTAAAGCGGTTCCAGGATTATCTGGCGGAAAAGTTTGACCATGATATTGAAAAACTAAACAAGGCATGGTGGACAACGTTCTGGAGTCATACTTACAATGATTTTTCCCAGATTGAGCCACCGTACCGCAACGGAGAATTCAGCATTATGGGATTGAATCTGGAGTGGAAACGGTTTACCACCTGGAATATGACGGATTACATGAAGGCAGAGATTGCCATTTTAAAAGAACGTACCCCGCAGATCCCAGTGACGACGAACTTCATGAAGGAATACGACGGACTGGATTATCACAAAATGCAGCAGCCTCTGGATGTGGTTTCCTGGGATTCTTATCCGCGTTTCCACAATGATGAGGAAACATTTGCGGATACAATGACGGAGAACGCGTTTGATCACGCCATGATCCGTGGTCTGAAAAAGGATCAGCCGTTTATGCTGATGGAGAGTGCACCAGGACTGGTTAACTGGCATCCGTTTAATAAAATGAAGCGTCCGGGCGTGCACCGGCTGGCTTCGCTGCAGGCAGTGGCACTCGGTTCCGATACCGTACAGTATTTCCAGTGGCGGAAAGGCAGAGGATCGTTCGAACAGTATCATGGGGCGGTTGTGGATCATCTCGGAACCGATGATACCAGAGTTTTTCGTGAAGTGGCAGATCTTGGGGAAGAATTAAAGAAACTCAAAGATCTGGCAGGGACAGTCGTAAAAGCACCGGTAGCCGTGTTATACGACTGGGACAGCCTCTGGGCAACGGATGGAATGAAGGGGCTGGCAGAGTCCACCCGTAACTATATTAAGACCTGCAGGAAAGCATACCGCAATCTGTCGGCACTCGGAGTGGATGTGGATGTGATTTCCAGTGAAGAGGATTATAGCGGTTATTCCGTGATTGTGGCACCAATGCTGTATCTGCTGCATCCGCATGTCGGGGAGCGCATGAAACAGTTTGTGGAGCAGGGAGGTCATCTGATTGCAACCTATGTGACCGGATATGTGGATGAAAACCAGCTCAATTATCTGGGCGGATTTCCGGGAGACGGATTAAAGGATCTCTTTGGCGTGATCAGTGAGGAAATTGATACACTGTATCCGTCCGACCGCAACCGCGTACATTTTGCCGAAATGCCGGAAGGGGAAGTACGGGATTATGCGGAAGTTCTGCGTGTGGCAGATGGCACAAACGTGCTTGGTACCTATGAACAGGATTATTACAAAGGAATGGCAGCAGTGACGGAGCGCACATGTCAAAACGGCAGTGCCATGTATATCGCGGCCCGGCTGGATGATGCTTCCATGCAGCACCTGTATGCGCGTACACTGAAAAAAGCGGGAGTTTCGATGTATAAACTTCCATATGGCGTGGAACGTCACACACGCGAAGCGGATGGTATGCGGTATGTATTTTATCTGAATGATACGACCGGACCGCAGATTGTTTCCGGAGTAGAGGGAATTGATCTTCTGACGGGAGAGGTGATCAAGGGAATTCTTACACTGGAACCGTATGGCGTGGCATGTGTAAAAGAATAAGTTCTATTCTGAAAGTTTTGTGCATATAGTTACGGAAAAGAAGTGTGGGAGCTTCTTATGGATAGAAATTGTGATGCATTTATCCGCTCCAACAATACCTACGATATCCTGATTGCCAGAGAGTCTTTGGAGATTTCTGACGACCGGGCAGAATGTATACAAAATATCGGTGAAAAATTTGTGGCAGAATATTTTGACCGGGACGAGGTGCCGCAGCTGAGCATTAGGACATACGGATATTCGATTATCCCAAAATGTTTCGGACTGCTGGATACGCTTGCACTGGAGACAACCGGTATCCTGCAGCTGCAGAATCAGCCAGCCCTGTCCCTTCGGGGACAGGGTATTTTTATTGGATTTGTTGATACGGGAATTTCCTATGAACTGCCCTGTTTCCGAAATGCCGATGGAAGTACAAGAATCCGCTCAATCTGGGATCAGAGTATTCCGGCGGGGGAGAAAAATACCCCTCAGGGATTTTTGTACGGAACGGAATATACACAAAAAGAGATCAATGAGGCACTGGAACAGGAACATCCGCGGGAACTGGTTCCAGTGACGGATGAAGATGGGCACGGAACCATGCTGGCAAGTATTGCCTGCGGAAGTGAAGATCTGCAGGCTGGTTTTACTGGGGCGGCTCCTTATGCGGAACTTCTGGTTGTAAAGTTAAAACCGGCAAAACCATATCTGAAAGACTTTTTTTATATTCCGCAGGAGATGCCTGCCTATCAGGAAAATGACATTATGGCGGCAGTTGAATATCTCGAAGAGACTGCCAGAAAACTGGGGCGGCCCCTTATTCTGTGCCTTGGTCTCGGGACAAACAACGGAAGCCATTCCGGTGGCAGCAATCTTTCGGAACTTCTTGATGATATTGCGGGCAGATGGCGCCGGTGTGCGGTTGTGGCAACCGGAAATGAGGCGAATGCCAGACATCATTTTTACGGGAAAAGTGATGGAAATTCGATGGTTGCGGTAGAGGTGAATGTGGAACAGCGGATGCGGGGATTTTATCTCGAGTTGTGGGCCAGTGCACCGGAATTGTTTGTGGTGGCGGTGCGTTCGCCGGGAGGCACTCTTATGCCGGCGCAGAATGTGCCCGGAAATTCGCATCAGGAACAGGAATTTATATTTGAAGGGACAAGAGTGGAAATTGATTATGCACAGGTGGGACGCACGCGGGGGGATCAGCTGGTGTTTATCCGGTTTGAAAACCCGGCGGCAGGGATCTGGACGCTGTATGTTAATCCGAGTACCACGATCACAGGACAATTTCATATCTGGCTGCCAATGAGTGGAATGTTAGAAAAAGACGTGGTGTTTTTGCGTCCGGATCCGGATGTGACACTTACCGTGCCGTCTTCGGCAAAAATTCCGATTGGGGTGGGTGGAATGGATCAAAAGAGTGGTATTTTATATCTGGATTCCGGGAGGGGGAATACCATTGCGTCGGTTGTAAAACCGGATTTTGTGGCTCCGGCTGTGGGCGTGCAGGCGATAGGAAGGCTTGGAAATTATGTGACACTGACGGGAACGAGTGCAGCTTCTGCAATTGCGGCAGGAGCATGTGCACAGATCATGGAGTGGGGAAACAGCCGTGGGAGAAGACTGCTTTTAAATTCGGTGCAGATCGGAAATATTCTGATCCGCGGGTGCGAAAGGAACCCGGATGTATCCTATCCGAATACCGCCTGGGGCTATGGAAAAATGAATGTTTACGATGCACTGATGAAATTTTATGGGGTATAAAATTTATATACAAAGCGTAAAAAGATATAAAAAATTTATGAAATGCTTTTTTTTGAGAACCAAGTACGATATAATTAAGACTATACAGATTGGAGAGTGAAGTATGGAGAAAAAAGATTTATTAGCAAATTACGCAGCATCAAAACAGAATATGTGTATTACGAATGATACGATCTCGGACCGATTGTTTCAGGAGTATGGGGTAAACAGAGGACTTCGCGATGTCAACGGAAAGGGTGTATTGACAGGTCTGACCCGTATTTCAAAGATTGTGTCCTTCAAAGATGAAAATGGAAAACAGGTGCCATGTGACGGTGAGTTATGGTATCGCGGATATAATGTAAAAACACTGATCAAATCCATTGGACCGAACGAATTCGGCTTCGAGAAAGCAGCATATCTGCTGCTGTTTGGAGAACTTCCGGATCAGGCGCAGCTGGATGAATTCTGTGAGGTGCTCGGCAACAGCCGGACACTTCCGACCAATTTTACCAGAGACGTTATTATGAAGGCGCCTTCTAAGGATATCATGAATTCCATGACACGAAGTATTCTGACACTTGCGGCCTATGATCCGTATACGACAGATTCTTCCATTGAGAACAATATCCGTCAGTGTATGCAGCTGATTGCCAATTTCCCGATGATCGCGGCATATGGATATCACGCATATAATCATTATGAAAATGATTCGAGTATGTATATTCACCGACCGGACCCGAAGCTTTCCACGGCAGAGAATTTCCTTCGTATGCTGCGGCCGAATAAGCAGTATACACAGCTGGAGGCACAGGTGCTTGATGTGGCACTGATGCTTCATATGGAGCATGGCGGCGGTAATAACAGTACGTTTACCACCCGTGTGGTTACTTCTGCCGGTACGGATACATATTCTGCCATCGCTGCGGCAATGTCTTCCCTGAAAGGACCAAAGCATGGCGGTGCCAACATCAAAGTTATGCAGATGATGAATGATATCCGGGAAAATGTGCATGACTGGAGCGATCGTGACGAGGTGAAGTCCTATCTTGGAAAGATGCTGGATGGACAGGTCTTTGATAAGAAGGGATTGATCTATGGTATGGGACATGCCGTGTATTCCCTGTCTGATCCGAGAGAGCGTGTGTTCCGCAGCTATGTGGAGCATCTCGCGGAGGCAAAAGGACGCCAGAAAGACATGAACCTTTACAATATGATAGAAGAAGTGGCTCCGGAACTGATCGCAGAAAAGCGTCATATTTTCAAGGGTGTCAGCCCGAATGTGGATTTTTACAGTGGTTTCGTATATGAAATGCTTGGCATTCCGTCGGAATTGTATACACCATTGTTTGCCATTGCAAGAATTGCAGGATGGAGTGCACACCGGCTGGAGGAGCTGGTGGGATGCAACAAAATTATTCGTCCAGCATATAAGAGTGTCATGGAAGAACTGGAATAAGATTATTACAGCGGACAGAATTGCATTTTATTTTGCTCTGTGCTAGTATGGAAACAGAAACTTTCGTGTGTTATAACTATAAAAGGGGAGAGGACTGATTATGAAAATAAAAGAAAAATATTATCGCTTTGCGGAAAAAGGGCAGCAGATACAGAGAGTAAACCGTTTTTTTGTAACAGAATATCTGATTTTTTATGCATTTATTCTGTTTATGCTCTGGGCATCAAGAGCAAAAGGAGTACGTTCTTTGGGCTTTGCGGCATTTGTCAGTGTGATTGCAGTAGTCTCCGGAGGTGCATTGCTCATTGGATGGAAGCGGCGTCCGGAATCGGAGCGGCTGAGATATCTGGCACTGATCGGGTTATATCTCGTATCATTTTTCATGACTTTTGCATATACGGAGAGCTTTATCCGTTTTCTGGGACTGGCTCCTTTTATCGGCTGTATTTTGTTTTTTGATCCGAAATATTCCAGAATCGGCGGCATCGGTTATCTTGTATTGAATGCGCTGACTGTCTTTGGTCAGATCCGTCAGCAGCCGGAAGGCGTAGCCGGGACAACCAATCTTGTACTGGATCTGCTGGCACTGGGGGTACTGGTATTTGCTGTGATCTTTACAACAAATGTGGCACAGAAATTCAACCATGATACCCGGCACAGTGAACAGCAGGAGCAGCGGAAGCAGCAGGTAATTTTAGACGATGTGATCGGTGTGGCGGAAGAAGTGCGTAAGGGTACGGAATCCGTGATGAAGATTGTCAATGATCTGAATGGATCGACAGAGGTGGTCAATGGTGCGATGAAAGATATTTCTTCCAGCACGCATAGCACGGCGGAAAATATCCAGACACAGACAACCATGACACAGGATATCCAGCATTCAATTGAGCAGACACTGGAAAGTTCCGAGAATATGGTAAAAGTGGCAAAGCAGTCCGGGGAACTGAATCAGAAGAGTATGGAGATCATGGAACATCTGAAGAAACAGTCCGCGGTAATCGCAGAGACAAACTCCGGAGTGGCAGATTCCATGAAAGCGTTACAGGAGCGTACCGAGGCAGTAAAGAGTATTGCAGATACCATCTTTTCCATTTCCAGTCAGACCAATCTGCTGGCGCTCAATGCTTCTATTGAGAGTGCCCGTGCAGGGGAAGCCGGAAAAGGGTTTGCTGTAGTGGCTGATGAAATCCGTCAGCTGGCAGAGAAAACCAGAAGTGAGACAGAAAGCATTGCACAGATTCTGGATGAATTGTTTAAAAATGCAGAGGATGCAGCAACGGCGGTGAGCCGTTCGATTGAGGCTACCAATGCGCAGGATTCCATGATTGCGAAAGCGTCTGAGAGTTTTTCGGGAATGAATGAGAATGTCAATACACTGGTTCAGGAGATCGAAGGCATTGACGGCATGTTAAACCGTCTGTCGGATGCAAACAATCAGATTGTAGACAATATCAGTAATCTTTCTGCAACAACGGAAGAAGTGACGTCCTCTTCCGTACAGGTAGCGGATCTGTCAGTTGAGAATTTAAACTATGCCGAGCAGGCAAAACAGAAACTTGACAACGTGCTTGCGGTATCTCATGAACTGGATAAGTACATAAAGTAAACAGATGGAATGAGATAAAGGTGCCTCAGCAGGAGAAATTCTGCTGAGGATTTTTACTACTATAACTTAGAAGGAGATAAAAATTATGAATGTAACAATGAAACAGGTCGAGGGCGGTGTATGTGCGGCTGCAGGATTTTCCGCAAACGGATTAAACTGTGGGTTAAATCCGGATCGGAACAAAAATGATCTGGCACTGATCTGGTCAGAGAAGGAGTGTACGGCAGCGGCTGTCTATACAACGAATAAAGTAAAGGGTGCACCAATCCTTGTGACAAAGAAACATCTGGCAGCAACCGGAAATAAGGCGAGGGCTGTTATTGTCAACAGTAAGAATGCCAATACCTGTAATGCAGACGGAGAAGAAAAGGCACAGATGATGTGTGATCTGGCTGCAGCAGAGCTGGGAATAAAGGCAGACGAGGTGATCGTGGCATCAACCGGTGTCATTGGACAGAAGCTTCCGATTGAACCGATCCGTGATCATGTGCAGGAGCTGGCACGCGGACTTTCTCCACAGAATCATGGAAAAGCAGCAAATGCCATCATGACAACCGATACCTATGCCAAGGAGACCGCGGTTTCTTTTACGCTTGACGGGAAGACCTGTACGGTTGGCGGTATGGCAAAGGGAAGTGGCATGATCCATCCGAATATGGCTACCACGTTAAATTTTGTTACAACCGATGTTGCGATTTCCTCAGAAATGATCCAGAAAGCACTTTCTGAGATTGTAAAGGTGACGTACAATTGTCTGAGCATTGATGGAGATACTTCTACCAATGATATGGTCAGTATTCTGGCAAACGGCATGGCAGAAAATACGCCAGTCACAGCAGAGGGAGAGGATTATGATACGTTCCGTCAGGCGCTGTATCAGGTACTCATGACGCTGACCAAGATGCTTGCCAAGGACGGTGAGGGAGCATCGAAGATGCTGGAGTGTACCTGTAGCGGTGCGCCGGATCAGGATACCGCAATCATTATTGCAAAGAGTGTGATCCGTTCCCCACTGTTTAAGTGTGCAATGTTTGGGGAAGATGCCAACTGGGGACGTATTTTATGTGCAATCGGTTATGCGGATGCGGAGTTTGATATCAACAAAGTGGATGTGGATCTGGCATCGTCCAAGGGAACCATTGCCGTATGCAGAAATGCTGCCGGTGTAGATTTCTCTGAGGAGAAAGCAAAAGAAATCTTAGAGGAAGATGAAATTTATATCAATATTGATCTGCATCAGGGAGAGGCATCTGCCAAAGCCTGGGGATGTGATCTGACGTATGATTATGTAAAAATTAATGGAGATTATAGGAGCTAGATAGAACATGGAAAAGAAAATCGGTTTTATCGGCTGTGGAAATATGGGAACAGCCATGATACAGGGAATTTTGGAATCCGGAAAATGCCCTCCGCAGGAGATGATGATTTCCTGTCGTACGAAGAAAACACTGGAAGAAAAGAAAGCACAGTTCGGAGTGCAGATCAGTACGGACAACCGGGATGTGGCAGCATTTGCAGACATTTTGTTTGTGGCAGTAAAGCCACAGTTTTATGCCGAAGTGTTAGAGGAAATCAAGGATCTTCTTACAGAAGAGCAGATTCTGGTATCCATCGCGCCGGGAAAGACACTGGTATGGTTTGATGAAGTGCTCGGACGAAATTTAAAAGTGATTCGTACGATGCCGAATACCCCATCTATGGTCAAAGAAGGCATGATGGGTATGTGTGCGGGAGCACGTGTGACGGATGAGGATATGGCTCTGGTGCGGGATCTCTGCAGTGGATTTTCACAGACGGAAGTCATTCCGGAGCATCTGATGGATGTGGTTACTGCCGTCAGCGGAAGCTCTCCGGCCTATGTATTTATGTTTATTGAAGCCATGGCAGATGCAGCAGTGGCTGGTGGAATGCCGAGACAGCAGGCGTACAAATTTGCCGCACAGGCGGTACTTGGAAGTGCAAAGATGGTTCTTGAGACGGGAAAACATCCGGGAGAACTCAAAGATATGGTATGCTCTCCGGCAGGAACCACCATTCAGGCAGTGCGTGTGCTGGAGGAAAAAGGCATGCGCAGCAGCGTGATCGAGGCAATGATGAAGTGCCTGGATATCTCCCGCAATATGTAAAACCGTTTACTTGCTTTTTCTGTTGAAAATGTGTAGAATAGAACCATCAACAGATTTAGGAGAGAAGGAAATATGAGTCAGGCAAAGGTAGATAAATATAAGAAAGAAAAAGCCAATCGTAAAAAAGAGATGGCAAAGCAGAAAACGGAAAAAATCATTGGTATCATCTGTGGATGTGCAATTTTAGTTGCCATCGTTGGATGGGCCGGTTATACCGGATACAATTATTATGAGGATAATAAGCCGGCACAGACGTATTATACCAATACTTCTGCATTGTCCAGCTACGTGAGTGGATTAAACACAGAGGCACAATAAGATCTGCTTATCAGATATTTGCATGTGGGGCATCACCGATCGGGTGATGCCTTTTCCAATGCCTCGGATACTGCACCGATGAGCAGACGACAGGTATACTGGTTGTTTTTGGAATATGTAAGATCCGTAAGGGACTGGCTGGAAATAATCTGTTTTGCCAGTTCATCGAGCGTAGGACGGACCAATGGGTACATGGTTTCTACAGTTTCATCCAGATGAACCATGGTGATTTCGTTGATATGGTCTTCGTCGACAGATACCTGCACATCGAACGGATTTCCGTCAATCATGACAGAAGAGGTATAGACACCCGGAACGTACATGGTTTCCACCGCTTCGTTGTCTGCGGACTGTTTGTGGGAACTGCCGAGCAGGATTCCAAGGAAGATCACAAGCAGGATACCAAGTCCTGTGATGACACCTGCAAACACAAGTTTTTTCATATGAAGAACGACAATTCTGGTTTTTGCACTCATTTGTTACCTCCATTTCCAGCTTTGGTATATTCTATGCAGGGAATATCTATTCATGCGTTTAATTTTAAACTTCCCATTGGTATAAATTTTTCAAAATGTATAAAAAATTCAAAAAGTGGTTGACAGAAGAGCATGTATCTGTTATTATCTTATCTGTGCTCACGAGAGAGCTTACATATGCGATAGTGGCGTAGTTGGTAACGCGCGACCTTGCCAAGGTCGAGACCGCGGGTTCGAGCCCCGTCTATCGCTCTTGAAAAAGCAGCTGGAAACATAGAGGATATGGGTTCGGCTGTTTTTCTTTTATCATTCCGCAGGTTTTGTCTATTGTAAAAAGGACGCGTTTTATTTATAATAAAGGCAGGGGTAAAAGAGGGGCAAAAACAAATGAAAACGAGGTTTGGGAGGTGCATCAGATGAAGAGTGCAAGATCGTTTAAAGAGTTCGAAGCACTGAATGGAATCAGCATGGAGGAGGTACTGACAGTGTTTGAGGCAGTGTCAGAAGCATTTCCGATGATTGTGGCAGCAAATCTTACAAAAAATACATATACCATGATCAAGGATGACGGATTTCTGGCAAATGACATGCCGAGCAGTGGAAAATATGATGATCTGATTGATGTCGGGGTGGAAAACATACACCCGAATTACCAGCGTGCGTTTCTGGACAATTTCTCCAGGGAACGTCTGTTACAGATGCTGGGGCAGGGACGGAAAGAAGTCTGCGTCAAGCTGTATCAGAAGGGACGGGGAGATTACTATCAGTGGGTATCCACACATGTGATCCGTGTGAGGGACAAAGATGGGGATGTGTGTCACGTCTGCATTAATAAATTTCTGGACGAATGCAGCAGTTGTGGAGAACAGCAGAGAGTCTGCCGTGCTCCGTACTGAATTTATTCCTTGTCGTTCTCGGAACCGCTGTCTGTTTTGTTGCGGGAACGGTAAAAGAAAAATCCGCAGATGGACAGGGCAATCATGACAGCAAACATCAGAATGACAAATGTGTAATCCGCTTTGTTTAATGCGTTGCCGCTTAAGACGGAAAGAAAGATTGCCGGCATACGGCCTACTGCGCAGATAATGATCCAGTGGGAGAGCTTTATATCGGTCAGTCCGACGAGATAAGATAACAGGTCTTTGGGAGTTCCGGGTATGAGGAAGAGCAGAAAAATGATGCTCTCCGAACGCCTGGAACTTTTTAATATTTTTACAGATTCTATTTTTTCACGGCTTACAAACAATTCCACAAACTTCATGCCGAAACGGCGCACAAACAGAAAGATGATGACGCTTGCAGTTGTCATGGCAAAATCACAGATCAGTGTACCACGGATTACCCCGAAAGCGTATCCGGCACCAATTTCAAAAGGACCACCGGGAATTACCGCAAGGAGTACCTGCAGGATGTTCATTCCAATAAAACCAAGGACTCCCCATATTCCTTTGTCATTGACCCAGACACGGAATTGTTTGGGATCCGATACAAAATGAACCAGGGGACGCCCGATAAAATATCCGATCAGGATTACAAAAACAATGGTAATGATAGCCAGTATCCGTTTGATTTGTTTTGTCTTTTTCTCGTTGTGATTATCCAAGTCGAACACCTCCTATTTTAAGTTCATTCTAACCGTAACTATAGGCTTTTGGTGAAAACTTGTCAATTCTTATCGGAAAATCATTTGCTTTTACCGGTAAAATTCTTATAATAGAAAAATGGAGGGAAAATTATGTTATTTTATCTTGCTCCGATGGAGGGAATTACGGGATATATTGTGCGCAATGCTTATGCACATTATTTTCCATATATAGATAAATATTTTACACCGTTTATCCCGGCAGCAAAAAAAATGAGCAAAAAAATAAAGCGGGATCTGGCAGCGGAAAATAATGATCAGATCCGGCTGGTGCCGCAGCTGATCGGAAACCGTGCCGATGAATTTCTGATGATGATTCGGCAGCTGGAAGATCTGGGATTTACCAGTGTCAATCTTAATTTTGGCTGTCCGTCCGGAACCGTTGTCTCGAAAAGAAAAGGGGCCGGATTTCTGGCAGATCCGAAAGAACTGGAAATGTTGCTGGAAGAAGTGCTGGAGAACAGTCCGCTTGCGGTATCGGTAAAGACCAGAGTCGGAATCAAAGACCCGGATGAGTGGGAAGCTCTCTGCGGTGTCTATGCAAAGTTTCCGCTGGAAGAACTGATTATTCATCCGCGCCTGCAGAACGATTATTACAGCGGAACACCGCGGATGGAAACATTTGCCCGTGCTCTGGAGCAGATCCATGTGCCGCTCTGTTACAATGGAGATATATGCAGTGTGGAAGATTATAAGAAAGTGACAGCCGCTTTCCCAGCTATTGATCGCATCATGATCGGCAGGGGATTACTGGAAAATCCCGGACTGGTCGGAGAAATCAAAGGAAACCCACCAGCAGATAAAGCCAGGCTGCGGGCGTTCCATGATGAAATTTTAGAGGGATGTCTGGATACTTTCCGTGCGGAAAAAGATGTCGTTTTTCATTTGAAAGAAATCTGGTTTTATCTGACAAAGTCATTTCCGGACAGAGAGAAATATTTAAAGCTGATCCGGAAATGCCAGTCTCTGCCGGAGTATAAACTGATAGTACAGCAGATTTTCTCATAGACATTTTGATAGAATAAGGTATAATGAAAAGTAAAAGTCCAGGACAAGAGATAGGGGATTAACAATGAGTTTAGCAGATAAAATATTTGTAACTATGTGTCAGGATATTCTGGAGAACGGGACAAGTACCGAGGGCGAAAAGGTACGGCCGCACTGGGAGGATGGTACAAGTGCCTATACGATCAAAAAATTCGGTGTGGTGAACCGTTATGATCTGTCGAAAGAGTTTCCGGCAATCACACTGCGCAAGACGGCAATTAAGACCTGTACGGAAGAAATGCTGTGGATCTGGCAGCGGAAATCCAACAATATCCATGATTTAAACAGTACCGTCTGGGATGAATGGGCAGATGAAAACGGTTCCATCGGAAAAGCGTACGGCTATCAGCTGGCACAGAAACATCAGTATCGTGAGGGAATGATGGATCAGGTGGACAGGGTGATTTATGATCTGAAAAATAATCCGTTCAGCCGCCGGATTCTGACCAATATTTATGTACATCAGGATCTGCATGAGATGAATCTGTATCCGTGTGCATACAGCATGACCTTTAATGTGACACAGAAACAGGGAGATGACAAACTGACTTTAAATGCAATTTTGAATCAGCGTTCGCAGGATGTGCTTACTGCAAATAACTGGAATGTATGCCAGTACGCAGTGCTGATGCATATGCTGGCACAGGTGTGTGACATGAAAGTGGGAGAACTGGTACATGTCATTGCGGACGCACATATCTATGACCGGCATGTGGAACTGGTAAAAGAGCTGATTACGCGCCAGCAGCATCCGGCACCGAAATTCTGGCTGAATCCGGAGATTAAAGATTTTTATCAGTTTACACCGGATGATATCAAAGTGACCGATTATGTGACCGGTCCGCAGATCAAAAACATTCCGGTGGCAATATAGCAGTCAGGAAGGAGAAAATTATGAATATCATTGCAGCAGTAGATAAAAATTGGGCAATTGGAAAAAATAATGAGCTTCTGGTACGGATTCCGATGGATCAGAAATTTTTCCGCGAGACAACAACCGGGAAAGTTGTCGTGATGGGACGAAAGACGTTGGAGAGTTTTCCGAATGGTCTTCCGTTGAAAAACCGCACCAATATTGTGTTGACACACAATCCGGCGTATCAGGTTAAAGATGCGATTGTCGTGCATTCCATGGAAGAGCTGCACAGGGAACTGGAAAAGTATGATACCAATGACGTCTATGTGATTGGCGGACAGAAAATATATGAGCAGCTTTTGGATGAGTGTGATGTTGCACATATTACAAAAATCGACTATGCATATGACGCGGATGCGTATTTCCCGAATCTGGATGAAAAACCGGAGTGGAAAATTACCGCAGACAGTGAAGAACAGACATATTTTGATCTGGAATTTTATTTCTATAAATATGAAAGAGTGCAGAAGTAATGAGTGATTTTATCTTTAGCGTCAATGTCACATTTCCTATTTTTCTGGTGATGGTTATAGGCTGGGTACTGCATCAGATCGGTATGCTGGATGAGCATTTTGTCACCGTGGCAAACCGTTTCAATTTTAAGGTGACACTGCCGTTTATGCTGTTTCGGGATATTGCTTCCGTAGAAATATCAAAAGTATTTGATCTGAAATTTGTATTGTACTGTGCAATTGTCAGCAGTATCTGTTTCTGGGGCATCTGGGGGATCAGTAAATTTGTGGTCAAAGATGACAGTATCCGTGGTGCGTTTGTACAGTCTTCGTTCCGAAGCAGTGCAGCCGTCATGGGAATGGCATTTATCAACAATATTTACGGATCTTCTGCCATGGGTCCGCTGATGATCGTGGGAGCGGTTCCGCTGTACAATGTGTATTCCGTTATTGTACTGACATTTGAGGCGCAGGACGAGGAAGGAAAACGGGATAAGGGAAAAATTAAGCAGGCATTGGTCAATATCGTGAAAAATCCGATTATTGATTCGATTTTTCTGGGACTTATCGTTTCCCTTCTGGGGATTCATTTTCCGACCATTGTCAATAAGACGATTAACTCTGTCGCACAGCTTGCAACACCGCTGGCACTGATTGTGATCGGTGCGGGATTTGAGGGGCGCAAAGCTATCGCAAAGATCAAACCGACGTGCTGGGCAGCTGCAATCAAACTGGTGATCCAGCCACTGATCTTTTTACCGGTAGCAGCTTATATGGGATTTTCCGGGGAAAAGATTATTGCAATTTTAATTATGCTGGCATCCCCGACAACGCCAAGCTGTTACATCATGGCAAAGAGTATGAAAAATGATGGGGTTCTGACGGCGAGTGTTATTGTTGCAACGACGTTGTTTGCGGCATTTACGCTGACGTTCTGGATCTTTTTACTTCGCACATTTGGACTGATATAGGAGGATATCATTTTTATGGATATTACAGGAAGAAAATTATTCGTAAAGGCTCTGGAGGAAGAAGGGGTAGACACTATCTTTGGGTACCCGGGTGGAACCGTTACGGATTTATTTGATGAATTATATAAGACTGACAGTATCAACCTGATCCTGCCGCGGCATGAGCAGGGACTGATTCATGAGGCAGAAGGATATGCCAAGTCTACCGGACGGGTGGGCGTATGTCTGGTAACGAGCGGACCGGGAGCGACCAATATCATTACCGGACTGGCAGATGCCCATTATGACAGCATTCCGCTGGTATGTTTTACCGGACAGGTGCCGCTTGGACTGATCGGAAACGATGCATTTCAGGAAGTGGACATTGTTGGTATGACGAGAAGCATTACCAAGTATGGTGTGACGGTGCGAAGACGGGAAGACCTCGGAAAGATTATTAAGATGGCATTTTATATCGCCCAGACCGGGAAACCGGGACCGGTACTGATTGATATTCCAAAGGATATCCAGACGGCATCCGGATCGGCAGAGTACCCTTCCCATGTGGATATCCGTGGATATAAGCCGATTCACGGGGTACATATCGGACAGTTGAAGAAAGCTTATAAAATGCTTAAGTCTGCAAAGAAACCTCTGATTCTTGCCGGCGGAGGTGTCAACATCAGCCATGCGGGAGAGAAGCTGAAGAAATTTATGGAAAAAGAAAATGTTCCGGTTGTCACAACAATCATGGGCAAAGGCGCAGTGCCGACCACACATCCGCTGTATATCGGAAACTGTGGAATGCATGGAAAGTACGCAGCCAATATGGCAGTTATGGAATGTGATCTGCTCTTTTCCATCGGTACCCGTTTCAATGACCGGATTACCGGAGATTTAAATGAATTTGCACCGCATGCACAGATTGTTCATATTGATGTGGATACTGCTTCCATCTCGCGTAATGTGGTTGTGGATGTGCCGGTGGTTGCAGATGCAGGTGTGGCGCTTGAAAAGCTGTTAGAGTGGGCAGAAAAAAAAGATACGGCAAAGTGGCAGGAACAGATTCACAGGTGGGAGAAAGAGAATCCGCTTGCCATGCGCAGGGACCGTGGGATCAGTCCACAGATGATCATGGAGCACATCAATGCACAGTTTCCACACAGTATTTATGTGACGGATGTCGGGCAGCATCAGATGTGGGCAACCCAGTATCTGGAACTGGATGAACAGAGTCAGCTCATCACATCCGGCGGTCTGGGAACGATGGGATTCGGATTTCCGGCCGCAATCGGAGCAAAAATTGCAAATCCAAAGAAACCGGTCGTGTGTATCACGGGAGATGGCGGATTTCAGATGAATATTCAGGAGATGGCAACGGCGGTAACACAGGGTACCGAAATTACGATCTGTCTGCTGAACAATAATTATCTTGGTATGGTCCGCCAGATGCAGGAACTGTTTTATGGAAAGCGTTACAGTGCGACCTGTCTGCGCCGGCGTCCATCCTGTCCGGGTGGATGCAAGGGACCAAATGACCAGTGTCCGGAATATGTTCCAGATTTCGTGAAACTGGCAGAAAGCTATGGAGCATACGGAATCCGTGTAGAGAAGGAAGAAGACATTGATGCAGCGTTTGCGGAGGCAAAGAAGCATACGGATGCACCGACGATCATTGAATTTATGATTGCCACCGATGAACTGGTACTTCCGATGGTAAAGAGCGGAAATCCGATGAGTGAAATGATTTTAAAATAGGAGGAAAGCAATGTCTGAAATGAAAAAGCGCTGGATTGCATTGTATGTAGAAAATGATGTAGGTGTACTTGCGAAGGTTTCCGGACTGTTTTCCGGAAAATCCTACAATTTACAGTCACTGACGGTTGGTACGACGGAAGATGAGACGGTTTCCCGTATGACGATCAGTGTGGAGAGTGATGATATCACGTTTGAGCAGATCAAAAAGCAGTTAAATCGTATGGTTGAGGTAATCAAGGTGATCGACCTGACAAATGTTCCGCTTCGGTTAAAAGAGCTGATGTTTGTCAAGATTATGGAACTGGATGAGACACAGATGACGGAAGTGTTTCAGATTGCACAGGCCATGCGTGTGGATGTGGTGGATATCGGAATCGGCAGTGTTATGCTTGAGTGCAGAAGAACAGAGCAGAAACATGACGATCTGATTGCCATCTTAAAGAAAAAGTTTAAGCATATTTCCGTTGTGCGCGGAGGTTCGGTTGCTATCGAATCAATCAGCACAGAGTGCAGATAAAAATGCTGCCCGTGGTGGTCTTTGGCCACTGCGGACAGCGTTTTTAAATGAAAGGACCGATAAGATTAACGGGCAGTTACTTCGACAATCTCTCCGACATACATCATATGCATATCGTGATCGCTGTACCATTTATCCATCAGTGTGGAATCGGTAAAACTGTCTTCGCTGACCGGTACGGCAGCCATCTTTCTGCATAAAAATACCAGATTGGCTTCATCCGGATAAGGAATGTCATGCCGGAATGCCTTTGTCAGTCCGGCAGCGGCGAATTTGTCTTCTTCTCCGCGGCCACTGTGACTGCCGCAGTAATTTAACGCATCGCGGTAGTCTTCATTCAGGAAAGACAAAGAGAACAGATCTCCGTTGTCTAAAAATTCTTTGGTATAGCGGGAATCACGGATAAAAATAAATACAACGTTTTTTCCCCAGAGGACGCCTACACCTCCCCAGCTGACGGTCATAGTGTTGCATCTGGTTTTGTCTCCGGCGGAAACTAAAGCCCATTCTTTTCCTATTTTGGTAAATGGATTGAATTCCATCTTATCGATTGGATATGGTTGAAATGTGTGCATAACAAGCCTCCTTTTTTATTGTTTTGTATTTAGGCGATTGCGAAACGCTCTTCTGCGCCTGCCGCCGCTTACACGGTCGGACGCGC
>OIJO01000055.1_pt1 | contig 24386 bp, 19 predicted proteins | sample 1583541 | NCBI WGS metagenome assembly OIJO01 (sample SAMN02674693, study PRJEB24791) | human gut metagenome, SKBSTL018 | isolation source: stool | host: Homo sapiens | place: USA
TCCGCTGTCGAGGCTGCTCTGAAGAACAACGGCTACGTTGTGGGCGTTGACGTTGACCAGAACTACATCGGTGCTAATGGCGTTGAGAAGGACGGCTACGCTTACAACCCGTTCATCACCTCTGCCATGAAGGGCCTGTCTGAGTCTGTCAGCACCGCTTTGGGCGATATCGAGGCTGGCGAGTGGAGCAACATCGCTGCTACCAACGGCAACTTCGGTCTGGAGGACGGCGACTACGTTGGTCTGCCTACTGCTGATGACAGCTGGAACTTCAAGACCTTCACCAAGGACGAGTACGAGACCCTGAAGACCAAGATCGCTTCCGGCGAGCTCGTTGTGGACAACAGCTCCGACGACGCTACCAAGCCCACCGTCAGCGAGTTCACCAAGGTCAACTACATCCAGTAATCGCTATCCCGGAATTACTCCCGTAATAGGGGCGGGGTGCTCATGCAGGGGCACCCCGCCCTTTTTGTATGCCTGTGTGGGAGAAACAGGGAGGAAATCATGCAGACTGTACAAAAGTAATACTTTTACTTGTGCTTTTTGACAAAAAATCAAAAAGCCGTGTGCAAACCGCAAAAAATCAGGTATAATGGGTTGTAGTATAGAAAAGGTGTCGTTACGGCACGAAAGGAGAGTGAGCAGATTGGCAGAGGATTATGTGATCGAGATGCTCCACATTACCAAGGAATTCCCCGGTATCAAGGCAAACGATGATATCACCCTGCAACTGCGCAAGGGCGAGGTACACGCCCTTCTGGGCGAGAACGGTGCGGGCAAAAGTACGCTGATGAGCGTGCTGTTCGGCCTGTATCAGCCGGAACAGGGCAAGATCCTGAAAAACGGCAAGGAGGTCGCCATCCGCAACCCCAATGATGCCAACGCACTGGGCATCGGCATGGTGCACCAGCACTTCAAGCTGGTGGAATGCTTCAGCGTGCTGGACAACATCATTCTGGGCGTGGAGCCCAACAAGCTGGGCTTTTTGCAGAAGGCCGAGGCCCGCAAGAAGGTCATGGCCCTGAGCGAAAAGTACGGCCTGCGGGTGGACCCGGACGCACTCGTCAGCGATATCTCGGTGGGTATGCAGCAGCGCGTAGAGATTTTGAAGATGCTGTACCGCGACAACGAGATCCTGATCTTTGACGAACCCACCGCTGTGCTGACCCCGCAGGAGATCGACGAGCTGATGGAGATCATGCGCGGGTTCAAGAAGGAGGGCAAGTCCATCCTGTTCATCACCCATAAGCTCAACGAGATCATGGCTGTGGCCGACCGCTGCACTGTGCTGCGCAAGGGCAAGTATATGGGCACGGTGGATATCAAGGACACTACCAAGGAAGAGCTTTCCCGCCGCATGGTGGGCCGTGACGTGCAGCTGCAGGTGGAAAAGCAGCCCGCGCACCCCGGCGAGACCGTACTGGACGTGGAAAACGTTACCATCCACAATGACCAGCGCAAGAAGGACGTGGTGAAGGACGTGTCCTTCAAGGTACACGCAGGCGAGATCGTCTGTCTGGCGGGCATCGAGGGCAACGGCCAGACCGAGTTTATCTACGGCCTGACCGGCCTAAGCAAGCTGTCTAGCGGCAAGCTTACGCTGGACGGCAAGGATATCACCCACGAGAGCATCCGCCAGCGCTCCAAGGACGGCATGGGTCACATCCCGGAGGACCGCCACAAGCACGGTCTGGTGCTGGATTTCAGTCTGGAAAACAACATCGTGCTGCAGCGCTACTGGCAGCCGGAGTTCCAGAAGGGTGGCTTTATCCGTGCCGATAAGGTGCGCGAGTACTCTGACAGACTGATCGAGCAGTACGATGTGCGCAGCGGTCAGGGCAGTGTGACCACCGTGCGCAGTATGTCCGGCGGCAACCAGCAGAAAGCCATCATCGCCCGCGAGATCGACAAAGACCCCAAGCTGCTGGTGGCAGTGCAGCCCACCCGTGGTCTGGACGTGGGTGCCATTGAGTACATCCACCGCCAGATCGTGGCCGAGCGCGATAAGGGCAAGGCCGTGCTGCTGGTCAGCCTTGAACTGGACGAGGTGATGAACCTTTCTGACCGCATCCTTGTAATGTACGAGGGCGAGATCGTGGGCGAGTTTGACCCCAAGACCACCACCGTGCAGGAGCTGGGTCTGTATATGGCAGGCGCCCGCAAGCAGGGAAAGGAGGAGCAGTAACACATGAATAAGAAAAAACTTTCCCGCAGTGGCAGCCTGCAAAGCTCTGTTACCAGCGTGCTGGCTGCACTGCTGTGCATCCTGATTGGTTTGCTGGTGGGCTTTCTGGTGCTGGTAGCCATCAACCCCGCACACGCATGGGGCGATGGCTTTGTGCGCATCATCAAGGGCGGCTTCCACGATGCCCCCTACGGCGTGGGCAAGGAGCTGGCCAATGCCGCACCCCTGATCATGACCGGTCTGTCCGTGGCCTTTGCCTTCAAGACCGGCCTGTTCAACATCGGTGCAGCCGGTCAGTATACGCTGGGCGCTTACGGTGCGCTGTACTGCGCCATCATGCTCAAGCTGCCCTGGTTCGTCTGCCTGCTGGTAGCAGCAGTGCTGGGCGGCCTGTGGGGTGCGATCCCCGGCTTTTTCAAAGCCTACTTCAACATCAACGAGGTCATTACCTCCATCATGTTCAACTGGATCGGCCTGTATCTGGTGAATGAGCTCATCTACCAGAACGGCACCGGCCCCATGTACGATGTGCGCAACACCCGTACTTTGAACCTGAGCAAGAATGCCGATTTTGCCCAGTCCCTGATCCCGGACTTTGGCTTGAACAAGCTGTTCCAGACCAACAGCACCACCATTGCCATCTTCTTGGCGGCAGCGGTGGCTGTGCTGATCTGGGTGGTGCTGAACAAGACCACCTTCGGCTACGAGCTCAAGGCCGTTGGCCTGAACAAGAACGCCGCCCGCTATGCCGGTATCAACGAGAAGAAGAACATCATCCTCTCCATGGCCATTGCCGGTGCGCTGGCGGGCTTCGGCGCAGGCCTGTTCTATCTGTCCAACGTGTCCCAGTGGAACCCGCTGAACTCCACCAGCCTGCCGGGCATGGGCTTCAACGGTATCTCGGTGGCACTGCTGGCAAGCTCCAACCCCATTGGCACCGTGTTCTCTGCGCTGTTCATCTCCCACATCTCGGTCGGCGGCTCCTTCCTGTCCACCAAGTTTTACCCCACTGAGATCTCGGATCTGATCAGCGGCATCATCATCTACCTGTGCGCATTCTCCATGCTGTTCCGCGGCAAGATCCAGAGCCTGCTGTTCCGGAATGCCGAAAAGACCAATGTGAACGCAGAGCCTGCGCCTGCCGCAGAAAAGACCAAAAAGGAGGGCAAGTAATATGCTGCTTCTGATCAAATATACCCTGCTGTACGGCATCGTGCTGATGCTGGTGGCACTGGGCGGTATGTTCAGCGAACATTCCGGCATCATCAACATTGCACTGGAGGGCATCATGGTCATCGGCGGTGTGGCCGGTGTGCTTACCCTGACCATGCTGCCTGCAAGCCTGTCGCCCTTCCTTGTGGTGCTGATCTCCATTCTGGTGGCAGCGCTGGCGGGCGTGATCTACAGCCTGCTGTTGGCCTTTGCCTCTATCAACCTGAAGGCGGACCAGACCATTGGCGGTACGGCACTGAACCTGCTGGCTACCGCCATTGCCGTGGTCATCTCCAAGTACTTCAGCGAGAGCGGCAGCGCCAAGCTGAACTATTCCAACAAGCCCTTCCTGTTCAGCATCGGCGGGCTGGAACTCAGCGTGTTCGTGCCGTTGGGGCTGATCTTGCTGGTGGTCAGCTACATCGTGCTGTATAAGACCCGCTTCGGCCTGCGTCTGCGTGCCTGCGGCGAGCATCCGCAGGCTGCGGACTCGGTGGGCATCAACGTTTACAAGATGCGCTACGCCGGTGTCATCCTTTCCGGTGCGCTGGGCGCCGTCGGCGGTCTGGCCTATATCGTGCCCCCGGTGCAGACCTGGAACTTTGAAGTCGGCGTGGCCGGTGCAGGCTTTCTGGCACTGGCAGTTATGATCTTTGGCCAGTGGAAGCCTTTCCACATCTTTGGCGCGGCCATGTTCTTTGCCGTGTTCAAGAGCCTTGCCAATATTGCAGACTCTACCTTCCTTGCGCAGCTGCACTGGTCCAGCAACATCTATAATATGATGCCCTTTGTGGCCTCTATGGTCATTCTGGCCTTCACCTCCAAGAACAGCATGGCACCCAAGGCCGAGGGTATCCCCTACGATAAGGGCTCCCGCTAAGCGTATTCGCTAAAAATCTGTAAAACGAAGGCATCCGCAGCCATCCATGTGCTACGGATGCCTTTTTTGTACGGGGCAGGGCATATTTTGTCCATATATTTGCCGGCAGAAAATGGCATTTTTACTTGTAAAATACAACAAGATGTGCTATCATTATAAAACGAATGTGTATCTATAGGAACCCGGTGTACATTTCTTGCACTGCGGAAAACAAGAAAGGTGAGTTTCGCTATTATGGACGAAAAAGCAACTATGGGACAGTCGCTCCGGAGCACGGAGGACGAGGAGACCATTGATCTGATGGAACTGGCCCGCCTGCTGTGGGCGCATGCCGTGCAGATCGTGGCAGCAGCTGTTGCGGCAGCGCTGATCTGCCTGCTGGTGTGTATGTTTGCGCTTACACCCAAGTACCAGGCATCTATCAACATGATCGTGAATACCCGTCAGGACACGACCACCACCTTCACCAGTGATAACTTCAACTCGGCTAAGAACCTGATCAGCACCTATGCGGTCATCATCAAGGGCAACACCGTGCTGAACGAGGTGATCGACAAACTGGATCTGGATATGACCTACACCGAGTTGTATAAGATGGTGGATGTTGCCGATGTGGACGCTACCCAGATCATGCAGATCACGGTCACCGATACCGATGCAGAGCGCGCAGGCGAGATCGCACAGACCATTGCCGACATCGTGCCCGATGTGCTGGTGGAAAAGGTGGAAGCCGGTTCCTGCAAGGCGGTGAGCGATGTGATCATCGATCCCAACAAGGTGTTCCCCCAGACCAAGAAGTACGTTGTGCTGGCCGGTCTGCTGGGCGCTGTGGTGGTGTGCGGCGTGCTGGTGCTGGCACACCTGCTGCACGATACCATTGTGGATGACGAAGATGTTCAGAAGAAGCTCGGCCTGCCCGTGCTGGGCCTGATCCCGGAGGTGTAAGACGATGTGGAATCTGTTTAACAAAAAGAACAAAACTGACGGCGAGCACCGCACCCTGCAGCTGATCACCGATAAGGGGATGCCCTTTGGCTATGTGGAGGCTTACAAGTCTCTGCGCACCAATCTGGACTTTATGGCGGGCTCCATGGACGTGCACACGCTGGTCATCACCAGTACCGTGCCGGAAGAGTCCAAGAGCAATGTGGCGGTCAATCTGGCGATGACGATGGCCGAAAGCGGCAAAAAGGTGGCTCTGGTGGATTGCGACCTGCGCAAGCCGGTGCTGCACCGCTATCTGAAGGCCGGTCACAACGTAAAGGGCGTTTCCAACGTGCTGTCCAACCAGTGCACGCTGGACGAGGCGCTGCATGAACTGAAGGAAATGAATCTGACCTTCCTGCCCGCCGGTACCCCGCCGCCGAACCCCTCCGAGATGCTGAGCCAGCCGCAGATGCAGGCTATGGTGGATACTCTGCGCCAGAAGTTCGATTTTGTCATCCTTGATGCACCCCCGGTGTCCGTGGTCACCGATGCAGCCGTCATCGGCCGCTATGTGGACGGCGCGGTTTTCGTTGTGCGCTCGGACTACGCCCCCGCCGATGCGGTGCGCGGCGCAGTGAAAAAGCTGCAGGATGCCGGTGTCCGGGTGCTGGGCAGCGTGCTGACCCGCTACGACATGAAGAAGGCACTCAAGGGCTCCAGCTACGCATACAGCTATGCCTACAATTACAACTATGCCTACGAAAAACAGAAGGCTGATGTTACTGAATAAGGAAGCACTGCTATGACCGATCTGCATTGTCACATTCTGCCCGGCATTGATGACGGCGCAAAGGATACAGCGGTCTCGCTGGAGCTGCTGCGCAGGGAATATGAGGATGGTGTGCGCAACATCGCCTTCACAAGCCACTTCAACAGCGAACGTACCACGGTGGAAGCCTTTACAGTAAAGCGGCAGGCTGCCTTTGAACAGCTGACCGCCGCACTGGAAGGACAGCCCATGCAGTTCGACTTCAAGCTGGGCGCAGAGGTGTTCTTCTCTCCCGGTCTGTGCGAGCTGGATACCCGGGCACTGTGTATGGGGGATACCGCCTATCTGCTGCTGGAGTTTCCCACCACCCACAAGCCGCACTTTATCCGGCAGACGCTGTACCAGCTGCAGCAGCAGGGCATCGTGCCGCTGATCGCGCATATCGAGCGCTATCCCTATGTGCTGGAGGACCCCACTCTGCTGTACGACTGGGTGGCCGCCGGTGCTTATGCACAGATCAATGCAGGGGCACTGCTGGAGCCCAAGCTGTGCAAAAAACTGTGCAAGTTCATTCAGTGGGGATTGGTCCATGTCATCTCCACCGACACCCATTCCCCGGACAAGCGCCCGCCCCGTATGGCACAGGGCGTGCAGCAGCTGGAAAAGCTGCTTGGCAAGGAGACGGCTGCCCGCATCGTGCGCAACGGCGATGAACTGTTCCATGATCAGGAGCTGGACGCTGCGACCCTGCATCAGCCCAAAAAGTTTTTGGGAATGTGGGTCTGATCCAATTAGTAAGGAGAAAACTGCCCGGGCGGAGGAATACTCTGCCCGGGCAGCGGATTTTGATATGAAGAAAAATAAGGTCCTGAAAATCGTGTTGATCGTGCTGGGCACGCTGGTGGCATTGTTGGCAGCAGCTGTCCTTGGGGTGCTGCTCTATCTTCGCAGCATGGCAGCCAGTCTGCCGGAAACCCTGCCGGATGCCCCGGCAGACAGCACACAGTTCACCCTGACGGATGATGATCTGGATAAGCTGCTCAGCGGCGAGATCACGCTGGAGGAGCTGACCGGCGAAGCTGCTGCATCCAGCGGCGGGGAACAGGAGGCGGCGGCCAGTGCTCCGCAGGAGGAAGCAGGTTCTGCCGCTTCCTCGGGGAGCTCTGGCTCCCAGACGGAGGGCAGCAATGCGTCCTCTTCCGGCAAGAAGGAGAACACTACCGGCACATCCAGCTCCAGCACTGCTTCTGCCGCAGAAAAACCGGCGTCCTCTTCCGGTAAACAGGAAGCTGCCTACGAGACGGAGGTCAAGGCGCTGCTGAAGCAGCTGTACAGTGTCAAGGCGCGCGCTGAGTCGGAGCTGAACAGCTGCATTGCCGGGGCAAAGGCAGAATACAAGGCGCTGCCGGAGTCTCAGCAGACACAGGCGCGCAAAATCTCCATTGCACTGGCGAGAAGCGGCAGACTGTATGCGATGCAGGCATCTTACGATAAGGAAGTGGAGAGCATCGTCAGCCAGATGCGCACTGTGCTGACCGCCAACGGCCAGAGCACCGCCTTGGCTGATCAGGCAATGGCTTCCTATAAGGCACAAAAGAGCGCCATGTACTCCCAGCTGACCGCAAAACTGTACTCCTGACCCGCAAAACGACCACGGACCATCCGCAGCACATCTCCCGGGCACTGACTGTGCCGGAAAGGGGCTGCGGATGGTTTTGTTTTGCCTTTTTGCTGTAATATGGAGAAAAATGCTAAGGACATGGAGGGATGACTCTGCGGCAGAGACGCTGCCTTTTACGCCGACAGGGGAGGGCGGATTGTACGCGCCAACGAAACAATCCCCCAAAAGGCCGGAAAAGTAGCACTTTCACCTACGAATATACAGGAAATTTGTATAAAGTATAAGATTTCACTCATGCTTTGCTATAGTGAAGTGAATTCTTTTCATGTAAATTGACAAAAATCGTGGTTATCCTTATAATAGATAGAGTGTTTCTCGGGTATGGACGATGGTGTTTATGCGACCGCAAGATGCCATCGTTTTATTATTCGCTTTTCTGTCCGCGTGCCAAGGACAGACGTCCGCTATGTGTGAGGCTGGCGGACTGCGGGAAAGTGTGGCTCGGCCTGAGAGCAAAAACAGTAATTCATTGATAGGATTGGAGTGGCATCAAACGATGGCAAAGTACATCATCAAGCGTGTCGCAATGGGTATCTTCAGTATCTTCATTGTGGCTACGGTTACCTTTTTTGTCATGAACCTGGTCCCCGGTGGCCCGTTCGTGGCAGAAAAGTCCATCAGTGCCGCTGCTCAGCAGGCTCTGGCCGAAAAGTATGGCCTTGATAAGCCGCTGAGTGTGCAGTACGTCAACTACATGAAGAGCCTTCTGCACGGCGATCTGGGTCTGAGCCTGCGTCAGCGCGGACGTACCGTGAACCAGATTATCGCCAGCAAGCTGCCGGTGTCCTGCCGTCTGGCAGGCATTGCCGTGGTGGTGGCTCTGTGCGTGGGCATCCCGCTGGGCTGCATTTCGGCCTATAACCGTGGTAAGTGGCTGGATAACCTCATTATCGTGTTTGCAACCTGTGGCATCGCGATCCCCAGCTTTATTTCCAGCGTGCTGCTTTTGTACCAGTTTGGTATGAACATGAAGGTGCTGCCCACCGTTGGTCTGAACAGCGCAGCCGCCTATATCATGCCGGTCACCGCACTGGCCATCTATCCCTCGGCTTATATCACCCGTCTGATGCGCTCCAGCCTGCTGGACGTTATGGGTCAGGACTATATGCGCACCGCACGCGCAAAGGGCGTTTCCCAGTTCATGATCCTGTTCAAGCACGCACTGCGCAACGCCATCCTGCCTGTCATCACCTACGTCGGCCCCATGCTGGCCAGCCTGATGACCGGTTCCTTCGTGGTGGAAAAAATCTTCTCCGTGCCCGGTCTGGGCCGCGACTTCGTGTCTGCCATCACCAACCGTGACTACACCATGATCATGGGCACCACCATCCTGCTGTCCAGCATGGTCATCATTGCTAACGTGATCGTGGATATCCTTTATAAGATCATCGACCCGCGCATCAAGCTGCAGTAAGAGAAAGGAGCGATTTTCATGGAAAACATTAAAAAGAATCCGCTCAGCCTGCAGCTCAATGCGGAGGATTTTCTGCCCGCCAGCAATGAGGAAAAGCAGAGTCTGGTGGTCATGCGCGAGAGCGTCAACTTCTGGAAGGACGGTATCCGCCGCCTGAAGAAAAACAAGATCGCCATGGTCAGCTTTGTGTTCATCATTGCCATTGCTATCTTTGCCTACATTCTGCCCGCCGTGTGGCCCTACAGCTACTCCGAGCAGGTGAAGGGCAGCAACAATCTGGCACCGTTCGAGTACTCTGCCGCTGAGCAGGCCCGCATCGATGCCGGCGAAAAGGTGTTCCCGCACATTCTGGGCACCGACCGTATGGGCCGTGACTTTGCGGTGCGTATCATGATGGGCACCCGCGTTAGCCTGTCTGTTGGTCTGATCGCTTCTGTGCTGGTGCTGATCATCGGCGCTACCTACGGCGCAGTTTCCGCCTTTGCCGGCGGCTGGGTGGATAATATCATGATGCGTATTACAGATATTCTGTACACCATCCCCGATATTCTGCTGATCATCCTGCTGGGCATGGCCCTGAAGGACCCGCTGGACAAGCTGTCCACCCAGCCCGGCTTCAAGTGGATGCAGACCCTTGGCCCCAACATGATCTCCATCTTCATCATCTTTGCTCTGCTGTACTGGGTCGGCATGGCGCGTATCGTCCGCAGCCAGATCCTGATCCTGAAGGAGAGCGAGTACGTTACCGCTGCCCGCGCACTGGGCGCTTCCAGCGGCCGTATCATCAAAAAGCATCTGCTCACCAACTGCATCGGTACCCTGATCGTTACCACCACCCTGCAGATCCCGGCTTCCATCTTTACTGAGAGCTACCTGAGCTTCATCGGTCTGGGTGTTGCAGCCCCGCTGCCTTCTCTGGGTTCTCTGGCTACCGATGCCGTCAAGGGCATGAACACCTACCCCCATCTGCTGATCGCTCCCGCACTGATGATCAGCGTGATGATCCTTGTGTTCAACCTGTTCGGCGATGGCCTGCGCGATGCCTTTGACCCGAAGCTGAAGAATTGATGAGGTGAACAGAAATGAGCGAGAAAATTCTTGACATCAAAGAAGAACGCCTTTCTTTCTTCACCCCTGCGGGCGAAGTAAAGGCACTGAACGGCGTTTCCTTTACCATGAATCAGGGCGATGTTCTGGGCGTTGTGGGTGAGTCCGGCTCCGGTAAGTCGGTCACCGCCTACTCCGTTATGGGCCTGACCGCTTATCCCGGCAAGCTGGTGGGCGGCAAGGTGTGGTTTAACGGCCACGAGATCGAGAACATGAAGGAGAAGGACTTCCGCAAGATCCGCGGCAACGAGGTCTCCATCATCTTCCAGGACCCCATGACCAGCCTGAACCCGGTGTACACCATCGGTAACCAGATCGTGGAGGTCATCCGCCTGCACACCGATAAGAACAAGGCCGATGCATGGGCACGCGCCAAGGAACTGCTGGAGCTGGTTGGCATCAATGAGCCCGAGAAGCGCCTGAAGCAGTACCCCCACGAGCTGTCCGGCGGTATGCGCCAGCGCGTGATGATCGCGATTGCACTGGCCTGTGAGCCCAAGCTGCTGATCGCTGACGAGCCTACCACCGCACTGGACGTGACCATTCAGGCACAGATCCTTGAGCTGATGCAGGATCTGCGCAAGAAGCTGGGCATGAGCATCATCATGATCACCCACGACCTGGGCGTTGTGGCCCAGATGTGCGAGAAGATCGCCGTCATGTACGCCGGCCACATCGTGGAGTACGGCACCACCGACGAGATCTTCTACCAGCCGGGTCACGAGTACACCAAGGGTCTGATCAACTCCATCCCCAAGCTGAACACCGCAGAGCACGAGCGCCTTGTGCCCATCGAGGGTACCCCTGTGGATCTGCTGAATCCGCCGGCCGGCTGCCCCTTTGCGCCCCGCTGCAAGAACTGCATGAAGATCTGTCTGAGCAAGATGCCCCCGCGCACCGAGCTCAGCGATACCCACTATACCTACTGCTGGCTGCAGCAGAAGGCTGCATTTGAGAAAGGGGAAAAGGCAGAATGAGTGAACACAAGACGCTGGTCGAAGTCCAGCACCTGCAGCAGTATTTCCCCGCCGGCGGTGTGGGCAAGAACCGCAAGTACGTTCAGGCTGTGGATGACGTAAGCTTTGCCATCCGCAAGGGCGAGACCCTTGGTCTGGTAGGTGAGTCCGGCTGTGGCAAGACCACTACCGGCCGCACCCTGCTGCGCCTGTACGAGCCCACCGGCGGCAAGATCTACTATGACGGCAACCTGCTGTTTGATAAGGACAACAAGATCGCAGTGGATATGCTGCCCTACCGCCGCCGGATGCAGATCGTTTTTCAGGATCCCTACGCAAGTCTGGACCCCCGCATGACCATTGGCGACATCGTGGGTGAGGGCATTGATATCCATCATCTGGCCGAGAACGAAAAGGACCGCCACGATAAGATCATCGCTCTGCTGGAGCGCGTTGGCCTGAACAGCGAGCACGCAAACCGCTACTGCCACGAGTTCTCCGGCGGTCAGCGTCAGCGCGTGGGCATTGCCCGTGCACTGGCTGTGAACCCCGAGTTCATCGTTTGTGACGAGCCTGTCTCTGCACTGGACGTTTCCATTCAGGCACAGGTCGTCAATATGTTCGAGGATCTGCAGCAGGAGATGGGTCTGACCTACCTGTTCATCGCCCATGACCTGAGCGTTGTCAAGCACATCTCCAACCGCATCGGCGTGATGTATCTGGGCAAGATGGTGGAGCTGGCCGACAGCTACGAGCTGATCACCCACAGCATCCACCCCTACACCCGCAGCCTGATCTCTGCAATTCCGGTGGCAGATCCCATTACGGCCCGCCAGTCCAAGCGTATCGTGCTGCAGGGCGATGTGCCCAGCCCCCTGAACCCGCCGTCCGGCTGCCGTTTCCGCACCCGCTGCCCCTATGCAGACGAGCAGTGCGCCAACGAGGTGCCCGAGTTCAAGGAGGTCTCCACCGGCCACTGGGCAGCCTGCCATCACCTTGACCGCGTGAAGTGAGAACACTTCACGCCAGTGAAAGGTGAAAGCAATTCAACTTAGCGCTGAAATGTTGTCACAAAATGGTTACAGTCCAAGTTTTGGACTTGTAACCGGCATGAGAACGCATTATAATCATTCGTGTTCCTCCGGTGTACATTTGCACCGGATCGAATATAGAGGCGGCTGGGGGAACCTGGCACACTCAAATTTGATATAAGGGAAGGATATTATTATGAAACGCATTTCTCGTCGTAATTTCCTCAAGGTTGCAGGCGTGGGTGCCGCTGCTCTGGGTCTGGCAGCCTGTGGCGGCAGCAAGTCCGGTTCTACCGCAACCTCCGGTTCTGCTTCTTCCGCTGCTGGTTCTTCTACCGGCAGTGTCAACACCGCTGGCTTCACCGTCCAGTACGGCCCCAACCCCGAGACTCTGGATCCCTCTTTGAACAGCGCTGTTGATGGCGCCAACACCATCATCACCATCTTCGAGCCCCTGCTGATCATCAACGAGAACAACGAAGTTATTGGCGGCCAGGCTGAGAGCTGGGAAGCAAGCGAGGACGGCCTGACCTGGACCTTCACCATGCGTGACGGCCTGAAGTGGAGCGATGGCACCGACCTGACCGCTAAGGACTTTGAGTACACCTTCAAGCGTATGGTCAACCCCGACACCGCAGCTCCCTACGCAGAGACCTGCCTGGGCATGATCGATGGTTTTGACGCAGCTGCCGGCTTCCCCGATGCAGACGGCAACCCCACTGTAGAGCCCAACCCCGATGCTCTGAACGTCAAGGCAAGCGACGACGGCAAGACCCTGACCATCGTGCTGTCCTACCCCTGCTCCTACTTCGACAAGATGGCCGCATTCGCAGCTATGAGCCCTGTCCAGCAGGCAACTGTTGAGGCCAACGGCGACAGCTGGTGCACCTCCGCTGAGACCTTCGTGTCCAACGGCCCCTACATGATCACCGACTGGACCCCGTCCGAGCGCATCGTGCTGACCAAGAACCCCAACTACGTTGGCGGCTGGGACAACTCCAAGATCGTCTCTGACACCATCACCCTGCTGCTGCTGGAGGACTCTTCCGCTGCCTTCGCTGCTTACAACAGCGGTGAGGCTGTCCTGATCAAGGACGTGCCCACCGACGAGATCCCCAGCCTGACCAAGGCAGAGGATGGCGGCGACTTCTATGTTGACACCATTCTGGGCACCTACTACGTCAGCATGAACCTGCAGCGCGATGCCTTCCAGGATGCCAAGGTCCGCAAGGCTCTGGCTCTGTCCATCGACCGTGACTACGTTGCCAACACCATCATGCAGGGCACCTACTCTGCTGCTTCCAACATTGTCGGCCCTGGCATCGTGGACGAGAACGGTTACTTCTACGACAACGCAAACGGCGGCTCTCCCTACATTGCGGATGACTACGAGGCAAATCTGGCCGAGGCTAAGAAGCTGCTGGAAGAGGCTGGCTACCCCAATGGCGAGGGCTACCCCACCATCGAGTACAGCACCAACGATGTCGGCTACCATGTGCCTCTGGCAGAGTACCTGCAGCAGGCTTGGGGCGATCTGGGCATCACCCTGACCATCAACAAGATGGAGTGGTCCTCCTTCACCCCCGCTCGTCGTGCAGGCGAGTACGATGTTGCCCGTAACGGCTGGGTCATGGACTACAACGATCCTTCCAACATGGTCGAGCTGTTCTGCACCGACAACGGCAACAACGATGGTAAGTACTCCAACCCCGACTTCGATGCTGCAATCGAGGGCTCCAAGGTTGCTGATGCTGCCGAGCACTTTGCTCAGCTGCATAAGGCTGAGGACATCCTGATGGAGGATATGGGCTGCATCCCCGTTGCTTACTACAACGACTTCTGGCTGCAGAGCCCCGCTCTGAAGGGCACCTGGCACAGCCCCTACGGCTACTGGTACCTGCAGTACGGCTACATCGAGGAGTGATTTTCTCCCTGTGCTGTGCAGCGTAAGCTGAACCGTAAACCCTAAGCACCAAGCACCCCGCTGACCGGAAACGGTTGGCGGGGTGCTTTTTTACTGTTATCCTGCAAAAAAGACGAGTGCTCGGTTTTGCCGATGCACTCGTCTTTTTATGTAAACCATGCTGAAATAACGATGTCTTGCTTACACCGCAGCCATGGCGGCCAGAACGCTCTGCCAACTCTTGCTGCGTGCGGCAGGTACCGGCGCGGGGTGGGTGCGCCGTGTAGCAGGGGCACTATGACCTGTCGCAGAGGATACCGTCAGGGCAGGGGAGGAGCAGAAGAACACAGCGGTGTCCTTTGCCAGCCACTGCGCAGCCAGTGCGGCGGCCTGCGGGTCAGACTGCAACGCGCGACGCTCGTTCCCGGCCAGAAAATCAGCCAGCCAGTACAAAATTGCGGCCAGCGGCAGGCAGGGGGAAGCGTCCTGACTCCAATAACTCCAGCGTGCGCCGCGGCCGAGGTGGCTTTCGACTGTGATCTGTGCACCGGTGCGGGCATTCTGCGGGATGATACCAACATAGTTCGTGCCGGCGCGCTGCCCCAGTTCCTCCACAAGGCGCTGGGTGCGGGCGTCATCCAGCCGATCCTCCCGGCAGTAGGCGCGGAAGTCGGTCTGGCTGAGCAGGCTGTCGGCACTGGACGGAAAACGTCCGGTCAGCTGCCCATCGGCATTGTGGCACAGCTGCCAGCCCTTGCGGAACAGCTGAAAATTCAGGCAGCGCCGCCCCATGGTGGAGTAGCACACAAGGGCGCTCTGCTCCCCGGGCAGCTGTTTTACTTCAAGATAGGCATCGTTGCCGCAGGTGTCCTGCAAACGGATGGTGAGCAGCAGCTGTGCACCGGCGTGCAGGGTGGACATGGCGTTGTGCATGGCGTCAAAATAACGGGAAGCGTCCATGATTGATCTCCTTCCTAAAAAGCAAACAGCGAAACGTTGTAAAAGTGCCAGCCGGGTGATCGGGCCGACAGGCTGTATAAAACTTCTCTGAACGTAGTATAGCATACTTTTGAGGAAAAAACAACTGCAAGTTTCTTCAAAACGACAAAATTTTGCAAAAGCTTATGGCATAGAGCAAACAGAAGTTCAAAGCATGGTTGTGCTTTATGATAAGCGGTTGTGAAAAATGACCCCTGCGGGAGATGCCGGCTAAGGCAGGAGTTGCTCCCACAGGGGTCATTTTATATTTCTTCAATCGCCAAGCTCCCGGATCTCGTTCTGGATCAGCCGTCCGGCTGCGCGGGCAAGCTGATCCATGCCGCGGATGCGCGCCATATTTTTGCCGTAGATCTGCGTGGCGGCACCGGCGCTGCTGTCCTCGCCCATAAAAACGGCAGACACCCGCACCCCCTGCCGCTGCAAGGTGCGCACCTGCGCGGCGGTATCGGTAACACCGGCGGCGTCCTCGTAGGCGCAGCCCAGCGGGTTCTCTGCTGTGGGCGGAATGCGGCGGCTGTCGTTGGGGCTGGCATCGGTCAGCAGGATCATCAGGTGACGCGGGGCGGGGCCGGGGGCATACCGGATCAGATCGCCCGCAGCTCGCAGTGCCAGACCGTCCCGGTTCCAACCTGAGGCGAAGTACCGGAAGATGCTCTGCCGGTTCTTGTCAGCAAAGCCTTTCAGCACCCGCAGTACCGTGTAGCCCCGCAGGCTGCTGAAGGCGCTTACTCGCACCGGAATGCCGCAGTTGGCCAAGCTTTCGGCCAATATGACGCCCTGCGCCGCAATTACCTCCTGACAGTGCAGGCGGGAGGCGGAGGCGTCCAGCAGCAGATCCACCGTAAAGGCGGGGCAGTTTTCCTCCTCCGGGCACAAAAACACCCTGTTATCGTTCAGGTAAGGGGCGCGCCACACCCGCCCGGCGCACAGGTTGCCGCTGCGTGCCACCCGCTGGTCGGGCTGCTGATGCACCAGAATACAGTTGCGGATCTGCTCGGTAAGGCGCAGTACAACACTTCGATGCAGTTCCTGATTTTTTGCATAGTAGGCGCGGTTGCGTTCGGCCTGCAATTCGGCTTGCTGCGCCAGCTGCCGCGCTTCCGGGGTGGGTGCCTGCGCCGGGCTGGGTACACCGGCGCTGAACCACAAATGACAGCCCAAATGCACCCCAGTGCACAACTCCTGCTCAGTCTTGCGTAGCTGCTCCGGCGGGTAAAAGCAGCGCCCGAAGCAGCTTTCAATGTAGGCGCGATCCTGTGCGGCGCGTTGCTTCAGGGTGATGTTTGCCCGGCGCTTGTCCACCGCCAGCCCGCTGCCAGTAGCATCCACCGCGCCGGAATGCTCCACTGTCACCCGGTCGGTCTTGATCATCTGGGTGGGCATGGTTTTGGTGGCAAGCTTTGCCCAAAAGCCTTGCAGCCGCAGATGCAGCGCGGGCTTCTGGCGCACCTTGCCGTCAAACAGGGCGAATTTTGCAAACAGCGCCAGCAGGTCGTTTTTGAGCTGTGCTGGTTCCGGTACGGTCTCCGGCTCCAGCGCGGCGGCAAGGCTGCTCTCGTAAGGGGTCATGACCGGGGCGGTGTGTCCCAGCACCTTGCGCCAGCGCGCAGCCTGCATGGTGTACACCAGCTGGTTTTTCGCCATCCACTCCTGCCGCGAAAGCTTGTACTGAATGGCAAAAAAGTAGTCCGCGTGGGCAAACCGCAGCGCTTCCAGCACCGGGCGGCGGGGCAGCTCCAGCCGGTAGGCGGCGTTTTCTAAGTACAGCCACGCCATATCGTCCAGCATGGGCTGGCGCGTGTCGCCCTCCCATGCGGAAAAAATGTCCCGGATCAGCGCGTCACCGTAGTATTTGTGCACCAGCCCCACGATGCAGTTCATGTAAAAATCAATGGTGCCGTCTGTGTTGCGGGCCAGAAACAGCGGCTCGAAGCCGTAAGCACCAGCAGCGGCCCAGACCTGATTGGCCGCACGCCGCTCCTGCGCGGTGTAGCTCTGGGCGTCCATCAGGCAAACAGCTTTCCGGCATCCAGCTTGGCCGGGATGCGCGCGGCGATCACGTCCCGGATCAGTCCCTGCTCGTAGGAGTCAAAGGCCTTGTTGGTGATGCCCATATCCAGCGCCGCCCCGGCCGGGATGCCCCTGCGGATCAGCCGCAGCGCGTCCAGCATACCGCGCAGATCCAGCGCCTTGGTGGAGATCTCGGCACTGTCGCACTTTTTCTGCAGGTCCAGAAACAGCAGTGCGAACTGGTGCACATACTTTGCGGTAAGATCCGGGAACTGTGCCCGCAGCAGCTTTTCCAGATTATCCTGCGTGATGGTGGGCATCTGCACCACCGCAAAGCGGGAGGTAAGCGCTTCGTTCAGCTCCCGGGTGCCCGCGTAGCCGTAGTTCATGGTGGCGATAAAGCGGGTCTCCTCAGCCAGCGGGATGCGGTCGTACCCGGGCACGTCGATGGCGCGGCGGAAATCCAGTACCGCGTGCAGCACCGCCAGCGCCTCGTTTTTGGCCATGTTAATCTCGTCCAGCACGCCGAAGCCGCCGCACTGTGCGCAGCGGTACACCGGCCCGGGACGGAACACCACCTGCCCGCCCGCAAAGGTATCCATGCCGATGAGGGAGGCGGCGTCCATGTTTACATGAAAGGAGATGTCCCACGCGGGGCGGCCAAAGGCGGCGGCAAGATTTTCTGCCAGCACGTTTTTGCCGGTGGCCTTTCCGCCGGCCAGCAGCAGGTTTTCGCCGCAGAGGATAGCCGCCAGCGCCTGCTCCCACACCTCTTTGCCGTAGTAGATAAAGGCAGGGGCGGGGATACGCGGGCGCAGCGTCTTGCTGAGCGGATGGGCGGCGCGGTATTCCTGCACCGCCGTAAGCAGGGCGGGGTCCACCCCTTCCTGCCGTAAGGTATCCAGAATATCCGACATTTGTACAAACACCTCGATCTCTGACCGGGCGGGAATGAACTGCCCGGTTTCACGCTTATCATAGCACAATCGCGGCCATTTGTGTAGGGGGCGTGCGGGCAAAAAACGCAAAGAGGGGCAGCCCCAAGACCGGGGCTGCCCCTCTTCACATGAAAAAGAAGAAAAGAAGAAACGCTTAGAGTATGCAGGGAAAACGCGCTTTATCAGGCGTTTTCCAGACCGGCCATCTGCTTGATGGCCTTCATGGCGAAGGTCAGGGTGCGGCCCATAGCCACACCGGCCATCAGGCAGGGGTAGTTGTTGGCAAAGAAGCTGCCGGACATATCGCCGGTGATGTACAGACCCTCCATGGGCTGGTTGTTGGTGTCCAGAGCCTGACCCTTTTCGTTGATGGCGATGCCCTGCTCGGTGGTCAGCAGAGAAGCACCCAGCCAGCAGCCGTAGAAGGGCGCGGTGCGGATGGCGCTCAGACGGTAAGCGGGCTTGCCGAAGTCCTCGTCGTTCTGCTTATCGTACAGCTCATTGTAGCGCTCCACGGTGGCAAGGAAGGTGTCCTTGGCAGCACCGGTAAAGCCCATCTTGTCGGCCAGCTCGTCCAGCGTATCGCACTTGAACAGTGCACCGGCCTCGATAGCCTCGTCCATCTTGCCCTGAATGTACTTCTCGCCGCCGTTACGGGTCTGGGCAGAGCAGCCGATGGTGTGGAAGCGCTTTGCATCCTCCAGAAGGTTAGCATCGCAGATCTGTGCGTAAACGCGGCCCGGCTGGTGGGCAGCGGCGTAGACGATATCGTTGTAGGGGCAGCTCTCGTTGGCAAAACGCTCGCCATTGCGGTTCACCTTCAGGAAGGGCTGAGTACCGGGGTTGAACTGGCGGATCTTGCCGGGGAAGGCCTTACCACCAAAGGCGCTCTCGCTGTCCACATAGCCGGCATTCACACCGGGGGCAACGATGCCGCGGTCAAACAGCATGGGAGCGGCTTCCTTGTCCAGATTAGCGCCGGCCCACACTGCTGCACGGATGCCGTAGCCCTTGTCGGCGGGGGAGTAGGAGCAGGCGGTGGTCACGCTGGTGCCCAGCGGGTCCAGCTGCTCCATCATGTAGGGGTTGCCGGGGAAGCCGCCGCAGGCCAGCAGCACGCCCTTGTTGGCGTTGTAACGGATGAAATGGTCATCTTCGGTGCTCTGGGCGATGATGCCGGTAATGCGGCCATCGCTGTTCTTTTCCAGCTTAGCCAGACTGGTCTTGAAGTCTACATCGTAGCCCAGCTCCTGAATGTACTGCAGCAGCAGCTCATTGCGAGCCAGACCGGACTCGCGCTCGCTGGCCATGTAGTTATGCTCCTGCACAGGGAAGAGGTAGTCGGTGTTGTGCTCAGCGTTCTCTGCGGGCCATGCAGCCTCGGTGCCGGAGGTGAAATCGCACACCCAGCCGTACTTATCCTCCAGAATGCTGCGCATGAAGTCGTGCATGGCGGCAGACTCGTTGATCCAGGTCTTGACAACGCGCTGGTCGCACTTGCCGGAGGCATAGCGGGAGATCTCGCTCAGCAGCTTGGCGCGGTCGGCGGGCTTCTCACCGGCAGCCTTGGCGGCAGCGGAGTCGATCGCGCCGTACCAGTGGCGGGTGTCCTGCACGTTGGCGTTCTGCTCGATAACACGGAAGTTCAGGCCGTTGGCAGCCGCATAGGCGGCAGCGAACATACCGCCGTTGCCTGCACCTACGATCAGGATGTCGGTGTCCACGGTCTCGGTGATGGCAGCCTCGTCGATGTCAGGCTCTTTGCCCAGCCAGTCGTTCTCATCGCCGGTGGGCAGCTGCACGCTGGAGACCACGGCCTCGCCCTTAGCCTGTGCGTAGCAGCTCTTGGCGGCCTTCATCACGGCGTCGGAGGTGATGGTAGAACCGGAAACACCGTCGATCTCGGCAGAACCAGCAGCCAGCAGCTGCTCGCGCAGCTCGTCGGCAGCGGCAGCGCCGAAGGAAGCGGTCTCGCCGGAGGTGTCCACTACTACGTCGGTGACAACGCTGTCGGAGAAGGTCATAGTGACCTTGACGGTGGAGGAGATACCCTCGGCAGTGCCCTCGTAGGTGCCGGGGATGTACTGACCGGCAGCACCGGAAGTGGAAGCGGAAGCAGAGCCGGAGGCAGCATTGCAGGCAGCCAGAGCACCGGCGGTCACACCGCTCATGGCGGCGGCAGCGGCGATCTTGATAAAGCCCTTACGGGAGATCTTGTTCATAGGTACGCTCTCTTTCTTTTTGTTCTTCTTTGTGTTCCTTCTTATCGTGCAGCAAAGCAAAAGACACTTTGCTGAATCCTTAACAATTGTAGCGTAGAAGGGTGCTGTTTACAATTCATATTTTTTATATTATAATTTAGGAAAACCTAATGTATTGCGGGAGGGAGAAAAGCATGAACGAGAGCGCACTGGAGGGCTTTGTAAAAATCGTGGAACTGAACAGCTTTTCTGCGGCGGCAGAGGCACTGTATCTTTCCCAGTCGGCACTTTCGCAGCAGATCCGCACGCTGGAAGGGCAGCTGCAGTTCGAGCTGTTCCAGCACGTGCCCCGCCGGGTGGTGCTGACCCCGTCGGGGCAGGATTTTTACCCCAAGGCAAAGCAGCTGATAGCCCTGTATCAGCAGGCAGTGTGCCATGCCCGAGCGGTGCAGCAGCAGGAAAAACCGCCGGAAAGACATCTGATCATCGCAGGGTGTCATGAGGCAATGCGGATGTTCATGTATGACGTGTTTTCCCTGACAAGCGAGCTGTGTCTGCAATACACGCCTATTCTGGGGTGGTGTGCCAACCGCAGCGAGGTCTGGCGCAGCCTGAAAAAAGGGGAGATGGATCTTTCCTTCCAGCTGGAAAGTGCAGAGTTCTACGCGCAGGGGCTTACCTTTGTGCCGCTGTTCTATATGCCGGAACTTTGCATCCCCATCCACCCGCCCGCTGATATGCCGGTGGGCAGATTGACCTTGGAACAGGCATTGCAATATCGCTGGCTACCCATCAAGGAGATGTACCAGACTGTCTACGAAACAAGCCTGCTGCAGGAGGGAATGGACCGAGGGGTGGAGTTTACGCCGGTGGGCGGTATCCGCAGTGCGGCCTACGGCGACCCGGCGCTCAAGATGGTCCCGGCGGTCTATTACCGCAGGCCGGACCTCAGTTTTGTGCGGGTACTGGACTGGGGCAGGGGACACCGCTTCGGCGTTGTGCTGGGGCAAAAGCGCGAGGATCCGGTAGTAATGGCCTACGTCCGCGCCTTGCAGCAACAGCTGCCGTCCCTCTCGGAAAAGCTGTTCGGCTTGAAGCTGGAACCGGTGGAGGAACCATAAAGAAAAGACGAAAACCCTCTCAGGCACCGACAGATGTAGAAAAGCTCCCCCCTCTCGGGGGGAGCTGGCATCGCGCAGCGATGACTGAGAGGGTAAAACAAAGAGCACCTATTGCCCTAAAAAGGCGACAGGTGCTCTTTTTGCAATTATATTGTGATGACAGGTGCTTTAATCCACCACATCCTCGAACTGGCTGTTGTACAGGTCGGCGTAGAAGCCGCCGGCCTCGATCAGCTGGTCGTGGGTGCCCTGCTCCACAATGTCGCCGTCCCGCATCACAAGGATGAGGTCGGCATCGCGGATGGTGGAAAGGCGGTGGGCGATGACAAAGCTGGTGCGCCCCTCCATCAGGCGGTCCATGGCGGTCTGGATGCGCTGCTCAGTGCGAGTATCCACGCTGCTGGTGGCCTCGTCCAAAATCAGGATGCGGTTGTCTGCCAGAATGGTGCGGGCGATGGTAAGCAGCTGCTTTTGTCCCTGACTGACGTTGGAGGCGTCCTCGTTCAGCTCCATCTGGTAGCCGCCGGGCAGGGTGCGGATAAAGTGGTCGGCGTTGGCAGCCTTTGCGGCAGCAATCACCTCTTCATCGGTGGCGTCCAGCCGGCCGTAGCGGATGTTCTCCATGATGGTGCCCTTGAACAGCCATGTGTCCTGCAGCACCATGCCAAAGCCCTCGCGCAGGGCGCTGCGGTCAAAGTCCCGCACATTGTGGCCGTTCAGGGTGATAGAACCGGCATCCACATCGTAAAAGCGCATCAGCAGCTTGACCATGGTGGTCTTGCCCGCACCGGTGGGGCCTACGATGGCTACCTTCTGGCCGGGCTGCACCGTGCAGCTGAAGTCGTGGATGACGGTCTTGTCCGGGGTGTAGCCGAAGCGCACATGCTCAAAGGTGACCTGTCCGTCAATGTCGGCGGGGTCGGCGCGGCGGGCGGGGTCTGCCAGCTGCTCTTCCTCCGGCTCATTCAAAAACTCGAACACCCGCTCGGCAGCAGCAGCCATGCTTTGCAGCATATTGGACACCTGCGAAAGCTGCTGGATGGGCTGGGTAAAGTTTTTGACATACTGGATAAAAGCCTGAATATCGCCAATGGTGATAACGCCGTTTGCAGCAAAAATGCTGCCCACGATGGCCACCGCCACATAGCCCAGGTTGCCCACAAAGTTCATGATGGGCATCATAAGGCCCGAGAGGAACTGGCTTTTCCATGCGGATTCGTACAGCTTATCGTTGGCGGCGTTGAAGTCTGCCAGTACCACGGCCTCGCGGTTAAACGCCTTGACCACATTGTGGCCGGCGTAGATCTCCTCGACCTGACCGTTGACCACGCCCAGCGTGGCCTGCTGTGCCTTGAAGTACTTCTGGCTGAACTTGACCACCACCAGCACCAGCGCCAGCGATACCGGTAAGATCAGCAGGGCAATCAGGGTCATGCGGGGACTGATGGAAAGCATCATCACCAGCACACCGATCATGGTGGTCACGCTGGTGATCAGCTGGGTGATGCTCTGGTTCAGGCTCTGGCCCAGGGTGTCCACATCGTTGGTGATGCGGGAGAGCACCTCGCCCACGGTGCGCTTTTCAAAGTACGCCAGCGGCAGGCGGTTGATCTTTTCACTGATCTGGCGACGGAAGTCGTAGCAGGCCTTCTGAGAAAGGCCGGTCATCAGCCAGCCCTGAATAAAGCTGAAGGCGCTGCTCAGCAGGTACATTCCCAGCAAGAACAGCAGGATGCGGCCGATATACACAAAATCGATGCTGCCGGTGCCGCGCAGCCGGGCGATCCAGCCGGTGGCAAGGGCGGTGGTGGCTTTTGCCAGCACCTTAGGGCCTGCAATGTTGAAGATGGTGGACAGAACAGCAAACAGCATGGCTGCCGTAAGGGGCAGCTTGTAGTGGCTCATGGTGCGGATGAGCTGCCGCAGCGTGCCTTTAAAGTTTTTGGCGCGCTCGGTGGTGGGACGTCCGGGTCTGGGCATATCACTCACCCTCCTTTTCTGTATTCAGGGTATCCAGCGCCAGCTCCTTCTGGCTCAGCTGGCTGCGGGCGATCTCCTGATATTCCGGGCAGCTGACCATCAGCTGGGCGTGGGTACCCTTGCCCACCAGCCTGCCTTCATCCAGTACAAGGATCTGGTTTGCGTGCAGCACGGTGGAAATGCGCTGTGCCACAATGATCACAGTGGCGTTGTCGGTCTGTGCCTTCAAAGCGCGGCGCAGGGTTACATCGGTCTTGTAGTCCAGTGCCGAGAAGCTGTCGTCAAACAGATAGACCTTGGGGTCCTTGGCAATTGCCCGGGCAATGGAAAGCCGCTGCTTCTGGCCGCCGGATACGTTGGAGCCGCCCTGTGCAATGGGGCTTTGATAGCCTTCGGACTTTGCCTCGATAAAATCAGTGGCCTGCGCAATGGCGGCGGCTTTGTGCACCTGTGCATCGGTGATATCCTCGCCGCCGAATTTCAGGTTGCTGTCAATGGTGCCGCTGAACAGCACACCCTTCTGGGGCACATAGCCCAGCAGGTCGTGCAGCTGTGCCTGCGGCATCTCGCGCACGTCAATGCCGTCCACGGTCACCTTGCCGCCGGTCACATCGTAAAAGCGGGGGATCAGGTTGTATCCGGGGGGAACTTGCCGCATCTGAGTTCTTCGGTCACGTGCAGGGGGCATTTACCGATGCGAAAAAGGATACTGCCGGCTATTTTGAGACGGCCAAGGGCGGTACGCTCTTCCTTGACGAGATCGGAAACATGCCTCCCGAAATGCAGACACTGCTGCTCAGGGTATTACAGGAAAGAGTGTATTGTCCAGTGGGCAGCCGCAAAGAACTTGAAGCCGATGTACGGATATTGTCGGCCACCAACGAGGATATGGAGCGTGCCATACGGGAGGGACGTTTCCGGGAGGATCTGTACTACCGTCTCGCCGAGTTTGAGATACGCCAGCCCTCTCTCTCCGAATGCCCGGAAGATATATTGCCACTGGCTGACTTCTTTCGTGAGCAACATTCAGAAGAGATACGTGTGGAGACCTCCGGTTTTACCGAACAAG
>OIJO01000057.1_pt1 | contig 23874 bp, 20 predicted proteins | sample 1583541 | NCBI WGS metagenome assembly OIJO01 (sample SAMN02674693, study PRJEB24791) | human gut metagenome, SKBSTL018 | isolation source: stool | host: Homo sapiens | place: USA
ATGGACGGCACATAAAAGCTAATTATATCATTTTCGTACTAATAACCACTATGAATCACTAAGCTTTAAAACACTACACTACAAGGAAGAACTTCACAAGGAAGAGAAGCGAAATAGCATAAGTAAGGATAGAAACCTCCTTTGCTTTTCCTGTAAAGACCTTGAGTACAGTATATGTGATAAGTCCTAGACCTATACCATGTCCGATAGATCCGGAGATAGGCATTGCAATAAGCATGAGTGCTACCGGAGCAACCTGTGAGAGATCCTCGAAATCCACCTTCTTAAGACCGCCAAGCATCAGGATACCAACATAGATAAGTGCTGATGATGTTGCTGCGGCAGGAATGATTGCTGCAAGCGGTGCTATAAAGACGCATGCAAGGAACAGGATACCTGTTGTGAAAGCTGTAAGACCTGTTCGTCCACCGGCCTCTACACCTGATGCAGACTCAACAAAAGTTGTTACTGTAGATGTACCTGTTACGGCACCAACCACTGTGGCAACTGAATCGGAAACCAAAGCCTCCTTCATGTTTGGCATATTTCCCTCTTTGTCAACCATTCCTGCTCGTGATGCAGTACCAACAAGTGTTCCGATGGTATCAAACATATCTATGATACAGAATGTGATGATGAGTGAAATTGCTGTAAACCATCCAATACTGATGAAATCCTTGAAATCGAACTTGAACAGTGTTGTATCTGCCATATCCTTAAACTGTGGTACAAATGAAGCTGTTGCAAGTGATGCAAAAGGATTTGTTCCAAAGAATATAGCCTCTCCTGCCCAGTAAACTACGCAGGCTGCAAGCATACCAAAAAGTACTGCTCCGTTGACGCCCTTATGAGCTAAAATAATGATAACAAAAAGTCCGATGAACATAGTCACAACAGTGAGCACCATTGAAGAATATCCATCTGTCATATTTGTTTTGGCAAGTCCCGGTGTGAGTGCACCGAAGAAATCCTTCATCACATAAAATGGTCCGCCATCCTTTGAGTAAACACCGGCATTTGATCCAAAACCGATATTTAAAAGCATAAGACCGATAGCCGGTGAAATACCCATGCGGACACCATAAGGAATGGCATCTACTATCTTGTCACGGATATTGAATATCGAAAGTATGAAGAATAAAATACCCTCAATAAGGATGATACACAGTGCAGCCTGGAATGAATCAACATATGACAGGCCTGTGATGCTTACGATATTGGCAACTACTACAGCAAAGAAGCTGTTAAGTCCCATACCCGGAGCCAGTGCAAATGGCTTGTTGGCAAGAAATGCCATGACAAACATACCGACTGCCGAAGCAATACATGTTGCCAGGAACACTCCGTTCCATAATGCTTTTGTTCCCTCAGCACCAAATCCGGTGAGGAGGTTTGGGTTAAGAGCAATGATGTATGCCATAGTCATGAATGTTGTCAGACCGGCAAGAATCTCTGTCTTGACCGTTGTGTTGTTTTGTTTGAGTTTGAAGATTTTCTCTAACATTTTTCTTCCTTTCATTTTATCTTTTTTTGCAGCTGTTATCCGCTTTCCTGCTACAGGCGCCTGTTAATAGCTGCATTGTATATAAAATTGTGAATCACAATTGATTCCTTGTTTTTTCCACGAACTCACTCGTGAAAACATCAAGTGTAAACGGCTTCAAACTAAATTCTCATCAGTGCTTTTCAATTTCATCAAATACTCTGTCAGCCACCTGCGGCAGCTCAGAGAATTTGCGAATAGCCGGCACATCGTCATCTATTGTGCCGAACCCGTATGCTGCATGGATGAACTTAACTCCTGCCTTTTTGCTGGAATCGTAGTCTCCCTGTATGTCACCTACATACACTGCCTCATCTATATTATTGCGCTCTACAATAAGCTTTATGTTTTCTGACTTTTCAAGCTCATTGTTGCCGTAGCACTCAGTATCCTTAAAATACCTGCCAATTCCGTGGTACGAAAAAAAAGACTCTATATAACCACGCTGGCAATTGCTGACTATATAAAGGTCATATCTTTCTGACAGCTCATCAAGTGTCTTTTCAACATCAGGATAAAGCTCTCCCCCATGAGCGGTCAGGTAATCGTTTTCTTCTCTATAGCATACATTAATTAACTCATCTCTGCAAGTACAATTAGGAAAGATAATGGATGCCAGTACATCCATTGTCTTTCCCATTACTGAATACATATCTTCTTTTGTGATAGGTGCCCTCTCATAGCCATAATCTGCTATGGCCTTATTCCATGATTTTGCCACATTCTCTGCTGAATCCCAGAGAGTTCCATCCATATCAAAAATAATACCCTTATGCTTCATCTATTGCCTTTCCGATATCATGTCTCATGTATTTATTATCAAACTGTACCCACTCTGTTGCCTCGTAAGCTTTGGCTCTGGCCTCCTTGAGTGTGGCGCCTGTTGCAGTGATACCAAGCACACGTCCTCCGTTTGTGACGATATTTCCGTCATCATCAAATTTGGTGCCGGCATGATAGCAGTAATAATCCTCTTTGCCGTCAAACTTCTCAAAGCCTGTTATCTTAAAGCCCTTCTCATACTTGACAGGATATCCGTCTGATGCCAGAACCACGCATACGCATGCATTGTCCTCAAACTGCAGATCGATTGTGTCAAGAGTTCCGTCTACACAGGCCTCCATCACATCAATGATATCATTCTTCATACGAGGAAGCACAACCTGTGCCTCAGGATCTCCGAATCTTGCATTGTACTCAAGCACCTTTGGTCCATCCTCTGTGAGCATGAGTCCGAAGAAGATAACTCCTGTAAAAGGTCTGCCCTCTTTAGCCATAGCATCTACAGTTGCCTGATAAATATACTTCTTGCAGAAATCATCGACCTCATTGGTATAGAACGGACTAGGTGAGAAATTGCCCATGCCGCCTGTATTAAGACCTGTATCTCCATCGCCTGCACGCTTGTGGTCCTGCGCAGATGACATAATCTTGATAGTCTTTCCGTCTACAAATGAAAGCACCGAAACCTCACGGCCTGTCATGAACTCCTCAACTACCATGGTGTTTCCGGCTGTTCCGAACTTCTTGTCCTCCATGATGGTTCTGACACCCTCTTTTGCCTCCTCAAGAGTATTACAGATGAGCACACCCTTTCCGAGAGCAAGTCCGTCTGCCTTTAACACGATAGGGAACTTTGCTGTCTCTAAATATTTAAGTGCCTCTTTGGCATCAGTAAAATTCTCATATGCCGCAGTAGGGATATTATACTTTTTCATGAGATCCTTTGAAAATGCCTTTGAGCCCTCAAGAATAGCTGCATTCTTCTTTGGTCCGAAGCACTTGAGCCCTGCTTTTTCGAACTCGTCAACGATACCTCCTACAAGCGGATCATCCATACCGATGATTGTAAAATCAATGGCATTATCCTTTGCAAATGATACGAGCTTATCAAATTCCATCGCACCGATTGGCACACACTCTGCAAGTGCAGCGATACCTGCATTACCCGGTGCACAGTATATCTTGTCAACGCGTGAGCTCTTTGCAACAGCCCTGCATATTGCATGCTCTCTTCCGCCGCTTCCTACTACTAATACCTTCATTTTTGCCTCCTATACTTAAGCTATATATAAGCTTTTCATTGTCCGGTAATCATAATCTATCTATGTTTACATACTAATTACTTACAGCACTGTCATTACTTCTCATCTATAATAACATGTCCGTCTTCTACTGACACCCTGCCATTTGCTATCAGGTCGATAGCGTGTGGCATGATTTTCCACTCAGCCTGCTCCATAACCCTGCGCTGAAGCACCTCAGGTGTGTCGCCCTGCTTTACCTCGACTGCCTTCTGTAAAATAATAGGGCCTGTGTCTGTGCCTTCATCCACAAAGTGGCATGTGGCACCTGTCACCTTCACACCGCGTGCAAGCACTCCCTCATGCACCTTAAGACCATAGTAGCCTGTGCCGCAGAAGGATGGTATGAGCGATGGATGGATATTTATGATTCTGTTTCTGTACTGCTTTATCATCTCAGGTGGAATCACTACCAGAAAGCCTGCCAGTACGACTAAATCCACATGATATGAGTTAAGCTGCTTTAAGAAATCTTCATTGAAGGCAGCTCTGCTTTCATAATTCTTTGGCGAGATGCATACTGCCTTTATTCCAGCCTTTTTAGCTCTCTCAAGCGCATATGCATCTGCGTTGTTGCTGATAACAACCTCTATCTGTGTGTTTGTAATTGTTCCGTTATCTATTGCATCTATGATGGCCTGAAGATTGGTGCCGCCACCCGATACACATACTGCAATTTTCATTCTTTTTCCTCACAACGATGTATACGTTATTAACAATATAATGATATGAGGGTCAAAAAGTATTTTGCCCCTCATTTGAATGTAATTATACGAGATCTACCCCCTTCTCGCCGTCAATAATCTTTCCGACTACGTATGGTGTATCTCCGGCAGACTTCATAGCCTCCATAGTCTTGTCCACGTCTGCAGGGTCAACTGCGACAATCATTCCAAGTCCCATGTTGTAGGTATTGTACATCATCTGCTCCTCGACATTTCCCTCTCTAGCCATCATTTTAAAGATTGGTGGGACAGGGTAGCTGTTTTTCTCAACTACGGCACGTTTGCCATCGATGAGCATACGTGGGATATTCTCATAGAAGCCGCCACCTGTAATATGACTGCAGGCCTTTACTGTGACTCCTGCGTCCTTTACAGCCTTAAGAGCCTTTACATAGATTCTTGTAGGGGCAAGAAGTGCCTCTCCAAGTGTAGTGCCAAGCTCCTCATGATATGTATTTAATGTCTCCTTGTCCATCTTGAAAATCTTTCTGACAAGTGAAAATCCATTTGAGTGTACGCCTGTTGATGCCATTCCGATAAGTACATCACCATCCTTTAATCCCTCGCCTGTGATGATGTCCTTTCTGTCAACCACACCAACTGCAAAGCCTGCAAGGTCATACTCGTCCTCAGGCATAAGACCCGGATGCTCTGCTGTCTCACCACCAACGAGTGCACAGCCTGACTGCTTACAGCCCTCTGCCACACCGCTTACGATTGTAGCAATCTTCTCCGGATAGTTCTTTCCACATGCTATATAATCAAGGAAAAATAATGGCTCACCGCCTGCACATGCCACATCATTTACGCACATGGCAACTGCATCGATTCCGATTGTATCATGCTTGTCCATGATGAAAGCAAGCTTTACCTTAGTTCCGCAGCCATCTGTTCCCGATAAAAGCACCGGATCCTCCATATCCTTGATGGAAGCAAGTGAGAATGCTCCTGAGAAGCCTCCGAGACCACCTAACACCTCCGGTCTCATAGTCTCCTTTACATGCTTTTTCATAAGCTCTACTGACTTGTAACCTGCCTCGATATCAACACCAGAATTCTTGTAATCCATTATTGTTCCTCCTAATAATCTGCAATTCGTTCAATACCTATAGTATACCTTCATAGTGTTAAATTTTCCAATTATATATTGTAATTATTCTTATTAGTTTTACTAATATAATATATCTTTTATAGAAATAATACTTATAATTTATTTCACGGATTATATTGACATCAGACATTCATCGTCCTACACTATCCATGCAAATAAATATTTAGATTTGAACGATTAATAATACAAAAGAAAGCAAGGAGAACAACAAATGCTTAAACAGATAAAAAATTTTCTGATAATGACACTCAGTATCACCATCATGGCAATCGGTGTATACTATTTCAAGTTCCCAAACAACTTCACCTTCGGTGGCGTAACCGGTGCCGCAGTTGTTTTTGCAAAGATAACGCCGCTCTCAGCGAGTATGTTTTCTACTATTGTGAACATGCTTCTGCTTGTAGTGGGCTTTTTCTTCCTTGGCAAAGGCTTTGCTATTAAGACCACCTATGCCACAATACTTTTGTCTGTTGAGCTCCTGGTACTCGAAAAACTTGACCCGCTCACTCATCCTCTCTCAAACGAGCCAATGCTTGAGCTGATTTTTGCCATCGCTCTTCCTGCAATCGCATCTGCACTGCTTTTCTATGTAGGGGCTTCAAGTGGCGGAACCGATGTCATCGCCATGATTGTAAAAAAATATGCACATGTAGAAAATATTGGCATGGCTTTATTTCTCACCGACCTCGTCATGATTATCATCGCCTGCTTTGTATTTGACATAAAGACTGCTCTGTATTCATTTGTCGGACTTGTTGTGAAATCATTTATGATTGATGCAATCATCGAAAATATCATGCTCAGAAAATCCATAATGCTTATCTGCGATGACAAGGATGTGATATGCGACTATATTACTAACACGCTGGAGAAAAGTGCCACATATGTGGAGGCACGAGGTGCTTACACCGGTGAGAGAAACTATATCGTTTTCAGCACTCTCACAAAGAAGCAGGCCATAGAGCTTAGAAGCTTCATACATCAGAATAAGCTGCATGCTTTTATGTCTGTGATGAGCACCAGTGAAGTATTTGGTAAGGGATTTTCTTCTCTGTAAATTCATTAAAAATCTTCCCTTACCTGATAAGAAAAAACAAAACAGCCGTAACCGCGATTTTCTTTTTCAATCGCAGCTACGGCTGTTATATTTATATGTATTAATTATCTACATGAACTAATTTATTTCAAAAACTAGTGCTTCGGAATAAGCTTCTCTGTACCACCCATGTATGGCTGAAGAGCCTTAGGGATATTTACAGAGCCATCTGCATTCAGGTTGTTCTCAAGGAATGCGATAAGCATACGTGGTGGAGCAACAACTGTGTTGTTAAGAGTATGTGCAAAGTATTTCTTGCCATCCTCACCCTTTACACGAATCTTAAGACGTCTTGCCTGTGCATCGCCTAAGTTAGAGCAGCTTCCAACCTCGAAGTACTTCTTCTGTCTTGGTGACCATGCCTCTACGTCGCATGATTTAACCTTGAGATCTGCGAGGTCTCCTGAACAGCACTCAAGAGTACGGACAGGCACATCGAGACTTCTGAAAAGCTCTACTGTGTACTTCCACATCTTCTCATACCATTCCTTTGAATCCTGTGGCTTGCAGACAACAATCATCTCCTGCTTCTCAAACTGATGGATACGGTAAACACCTCTCTCCTCAATGCCGTGTGCACCCTTTTCCTTACGGAAGCAAGGTGAGTAGCTTGTGAGTGTGTATGGAAGCTTTGACTCATCGTTTATTGTATCGATGAACTTACCGATCATTGAGTGCTCAGATGTGCCGATAAGATAGAGATCCTCTCCCTCAATCTTGTACATCATGGCATCCATCTCCTCAAAGCTCATAACGCCTGTTACGACATTTGAACGGATCATAAATGGTGGGATACAGTATGTAAAGCCCTTTCCAATCATGAAGTCACGCGCATATGCTGTCATGGCTGAGTGAAGACGTGCGATATCTCCCATCAGATAATAGAAACCGTTTCCTGCAACCTTTCCTGCTGCATCGAGGTCTATTCCGTCAAATCTCTCCATGATATCTGTATGATAAGGAATCTCGAAATCAGGAACAACAGGCTCACCAAACTTCTCGTTCTCCACGTTGAAGGTATCATCCTTTCCGATTGGAACTGATGGATCGATGATGTTTGGAATCTTCATCATATCCTCAAGCACCTTGTCCTGATACTCTTTCTCGAGTGGCTCAAGCTCTGTGAGGCGCTTTGAAATCTGTGCTACCTCAGCCTTTACAGCCTCAGCCTCTTCCTTCTTGCCCTGTGCCATAAGAGCACCAATCTGCTTAGAAACCTGATTCTTCTTTGCACGAAGATCATCTGCCTCCTGCTGTGCTTCTCTGGCTTTCTTGTCATACTCGATTACTTCATCGACGAGCGGAAGCTTGTGGTCCTGGAATTTCTTTTTAATATTTTCTTTTACGAGATCCGGATTCTCTCTTAAAAACTTTAAGTCTATCATAATTCCTCCAAAGTATTATGTTTTTATAACTTATAACATTTTACTCTGAAAACCCTTAAAATGCAAGAGGATACTTGTCAGTAAGTGTCTTGATGATAGCCTTTGCAGGCTCAACTGCGCTCTCGCCCTCTTTGATGATCATGGCAATTGCCTCTGCAACCTTGTCGAAATCATCCTCCTTTAAGCCTCTTGATGTGGCAGCAGGTGTTCCGAGACGGATACCACTTGTGACAAATGGCTTCTGTGGGTCGTTAGGAATAGTATTCTTGTTGGCTGTGATATGAGCCGCATCGAGAAGCTTCTCGATAGATTTTCCTGTGAGACCAAACGGAGTTAAGTCTACAAGCATGAGGTGGTTGTCTGTGCCGTCTGATACAATCTTGATGCCACGGCTCTGAAGACCCTTGCAAAGTGCCTGTGCGTTCTTTACAATCTGCTTCTGATACTCCTTGAACTCAGGCTGTAATGCCTCCTTGAAGCAGACTGCCTTTGCAGCAATAACGTGCATGAGAGGTCCACCCTGGATTCCCGGGAAAATAGCCTTGTTGAAATTGTACTTATCCTGCATCTCCTGGCTGCAGAGAATCATTCCACCACGAGGTCCGCGGAGAGTCTTGTGTGTAGTGGTTGTGGTGACATGTGCATATGGGATTGGACTTGGATGAAGTCCTGCGGCTACAAGTCCTGCGATATGAGCCATATCAACCATGAGCACTGCGTCTACCTTGTCTGCAATCTCTCTGAAACGCTTGAAATCTATAGTTCTCGCATATGCAGATGCACCTGCGATAATCATCTTTGGCTTGCACTCAAGGGCGATCTCCTCTACCTTGTCGTAATCGATGAAGCCCTCGTCATTTACTCCGTAAGGCACTACATGGAAATATGAGCCTGAGAAGTTGACCGGTGAACCATGTGTGAGGTGTCCGCCGTGGTCAAGGTTCATTCCCATGATGGTATCGCCCGGCTTTAAGATGGCAAACTGAACTGCCATGTTGGCCTGTGCGCCTGAGTGTGGCTGTACATTTACATACTCTGCGCCGAAAAGCTTCTTGGCTCTTTCTCTGGCAAGCTCCTCTACCTCGTCCACGCACTCGCAGCCGCCATAGTATCTTCTTCCCGGATATCCCTCAGCGTACTTATTGGTGAGGATGCTTCCCATAGCTGACATAACAGCAGGGCTTACCCAGTTCTCAGAAGCAATAAGCTCGATGTGGCTGTTCTGGCGCTCAAATTCGTCTGTGATGGCGCTTGCAATCTCCTGATCTTCTTTCTTGATGTCGTCAAGTGTATACATATATGTGTCTCCTTTTCTTTATTGCAAAATACTTGCATTATTTATCGCAATTATATGCTTTGCTGTGATTTATTACTTTGATGCGCTACCGCATAAAAATAATCCTTGCTACAATTCTACTATTTAAAGTAAAAAGTGGCAAGGATTATTTGTTATATCCTTCATATTTAATTCTTATAAGTAACTATACCTAAATCAAATAACTAAAATCACATATATGAATACATTTAAAAAATACGGTCATCCTATAAAAAAGGAGGTCTGAAAACATGACTACTGACCAAAAAGAAAAACGAAATGATGAATATAACAAATATGTAAAGCGCGTCACACCTACTCACTGCCTTTCTGCAAACATGCTAAAGGCATTTATACTCGGCGGCATCATATGTACTATCGGACAGCTCATAGTAAATACCTGCACACAATACTTTGGGTTAAGCAGCGATGAAGCCTCTGCCTGGTGCAGCATGATTTTGATTCTCATAAGCTGCATACTGACAGCGCTAAACCTGTATGCACCACTCGCAAACTGGGGAGGCGCAGGCGCTCTCGTTCCTATAACAGGCTTTGCAAACGGAGTATGCTCGTCCGCATGTGAATTCCAGGTGGAGGGGCAGGTATTTGGCATAGGCTGTCAGATATTCAGGATTGCAGGTCCTGTGATACTGTACGGCATATTTTCAAGCTGGGTACTTGGTGTGATATACCTTGTTGTAACGGGCTTGTGATTGTTTAGCATTTTCAGCTGCTCACTCCTTGTTTTTCCTTGTCAAAAGAAAAGACATAATAAGCGATGTAATCGGCACAGTCAGGATAATTCCCATTGTGCCTGATATGCCTCGCATTATCTCGATTGCCATAGAATACATATTAAGTATCTGGTGCATCTGATACGAGTATGCATATATAACCATCACAAGTCCAAGGCTTCCGCCCACATAAGCAAGAATAAGCGTATTTGACATAGTTCCAATCATATCGCGACCTATATTTATGCCCGACTTAAATATCTCCTTTGCAGATATATCAGAGCTTTTTTCTTTTATCTCATGAAGCGATGTGGCTACAGACATTGCCACATCCATCACTGCCCCAAGCGATGCAATGAGTATACCGGAAAACAACATGCCACCGATATCAAGCTTTGAATTTTGGCCAACATAAATCAGATTTTCAATATCATCCACATTGTAGCCTGTCACATGTCCGAAGTGTCCGAAAAGCAATGCGATTATTCCGGAAACTACAACTCCAAAAACTGTTCCCAGCATAGCACCTATAGATTTCATCTGCCAGTCTGCTATTAGTGTGAACGTGACAACCGTGATAATTACGACCGAAGCTGTTGCCGCAATAAACGGAGAAACCCCGATATACATGAGCGGAATATACAAAAATATTACCGTAGCAAAGGTAAATATAAGCGCAAGAATTGAATTAAAGCCCTTCTTTCCGCCAACCAGCCACATAAGTCCAAAAAACGCCGCTAAAAGCACCCATATCTCATTTTCCCTGTCGTAGTTATAAACATTTGCTGACAGACTGCCATCGTACTCCGACAGACTCGCAATAACCCTTGTGCCTACCTTACAATTGGCACCGTATAAATATCCGTTTAAGCTGTATGCATCAACTGTCTCACCCTTGTGGCTTCCTGACTTGATAAGCAAAACAACCTTCTGGCTGTCACCGCTATCCAGTGAGGCTTCAGCCTGAAGGTCTTCATTGTCGTTTTGCGTAACCACCGCTCTCACAAACGATGTATTGTCATCTGCAAGAAGCGGTTTTCTTTCAACGCTTCGAAAGAATATAAACATTGCCAGTGTAATAAGAGCCACAATAAGGTATTTGCCTAATGTGTCAATTATTTTTGCCAAAACTTACCCTTCTTTCTCATTCCAAGCACTGTTGCGAGGATTGCTGCGCCTAATACTCCAAGTGCTGCATACATGCCGCCATGGTTAACATCTCCTGTCTTTACATTAGCACTCTTTGAAGTTTTTACGCCATCAGAATCAGACTTGCTTGCACCTGTATTTGCTGTGCTGACATTCTGGCTTCCTGATCCGCCTGCATTGTTTCCCGCAATCTGCTGGCCTGCGCCACCCTGTGCCCCGTTTCCGTTCTGGTTTGTGCTGTCCTGTGCTCCGTTTCCGCTCTGGTCAGCATTTCCATTCTGGTTCCCATTTGGAGCAGTCTGTTTAACCTGTAAAGCATTTATTGCACTTACAACTGCTTTCTTTGCCTCATCGATGCCCTTTACAACAGGAGCCTTATCAGTACTGTAATCAGAAAGGTTTTCCTCCTTGCCTTCAGCTACCTGAGTATAGATTGTCTTGTCAAGAAGTGTAGAAATTCCCTTCTTGAAACGATTTTTTGCACCATCTTTATCATCATCGTTTGCTATAGAGCCATATCCCTTAACACGGTCATTTGCTGTTCCATAGTTTGTTGTGATATCACTTACCATCGGATCATCTGCTGTTGTGCCGGAAGCCTTAAGCTCCTTAAGAGAGGCAAGTGCTGATTTTAATGCTTCCATGCTCTCATCTGTGTATGCTACATCTGTGCTGTTTACCAGAGCATCTGCTGCCGCAATCACCTCATCGGCACTCTGCGCATCTGTTGTCTTTGTGATTGTGAAATCATCAGCATATTTATTTCCGTTGTAGTCATATGTCTTTATTGTCATTGTTCCACTTGAAAAATCTATAGTAGAGAATGAAGGCAGACACGCATTGGTTCTCTCTGCGATATAGTATGGAGTGTAATTTAACAGATTATAGTATTTTGAACCTGAGCCTGAGCCTGTTGTGATATAAAGAGTTCCCTCAGGATTGTTAACCGAACCTTTGCTCAAATCATAGTCGATAACATTTCCGTCCTGTACCTGGTAGCTTCTTGAATATGTATGATCATGACCAGTAAGACACACATCAATATCAAACTCGTCCATGAGCGGTGCAAAGATAATTCTGTTTGTAGTAGCATCTGTATCTGCATGTGGCTGTCCTGAGCCATAGATATCGCTGTGGAATACAACTACCCTCCATGCCGCATCCGGATTGCTTGCAATAGCCTTTTTCATAAACTCTCTGTGCTCTGTCTGGTTACGATTATTACTGTTTAAAGAAATGAACAATACATTTCCGTTATTGAAGTAGAAATCACAGCCGGCACCGGTGCTTCCCAGATTATCCTCTGAATTTGGATTGTTGAAATGCGCAGTATAGTCAGAGCCATCCTTATCGTGGTTTCCGATTGTAGCTGCAATAGGAAGACTTCTGAACACTGACGGATAAAGATATCCGGCATACTCGCTCTCTCTTGTCTTCTTCGTCTCTTCCGATCCTGCATTTGACTCATTTATCTGGTCTCCAGCCGATAAAAGAAATGATGCATCCGGATCAATCTCCATAGCCTTCTGCATTGTCTTGTTCCAGTTGTAAGCATCCTGGGCAATGCTCATATCGTTTGCATCTTTATCACTTTTACTGCCTGATGCTCCAATCTGAGGATCGCCTGTAAGAATTACAGAAAATGTATCTGTAGCGTGTGTGGTGTATGTATACTCAGCTGACCATACGGTATCACCGTTGTCAGAATAATTGTCTGTATACTGATAAACATACTTTGTATCCGGTTCAAAAAAACCATTGATGCTTACTTTATTTGAAGCAGCATAGACTTCCCCCTGCCAGTTTTCTGCGCTTATATCTGTTGCAGTACCCTTTACAATCTGCGCACCTGCCTTTGAGCCATCCTTCCATACCATCACAGCCGGTGTGCCCTTGGTATTTGAATACCATGCAAAGCCCAGATCCTTGGCTGTAGAGCCCGGTGTAAGTGCAATCTTATTGGTATTGGCAAAGTCCTGTGTACCACCCTGCCATGTACCGGTTAACCAGCTCTGATAATCCGTTGATTCTGTTGTTGCTGCATTAAATTTCGCTTGACCTGTTTTTGAATCCGCTTCACCATAAGCATAAGCCGGAATTGCCGGTGCCATGGTAACTACCATTGTTGAAACTGCTGCAAGGATCATGCCCTTCTTCAGTATGTTCTTGTTCTTTCTCATATTTTCCTCCACAAAAATAAGTTAGTGTATTTCACAGCTGCTGAAATTACTATAGCTTAAAGTTGTAAAGTCGAAATGGGGTGGATGTAAATTTGGGGTAAATATTAAATTTAGTAAAACATAAGTGAAAGAAATATCTTTTCCCATTGCCAATCCCCTTCCTTATTTCTATAATATTAACATACCATATATTCAAATGCAGCATATTAAGAAAGGGGATTTTCAATGGACACTTTTTCAGAAGTTTTTAAGGCTATCGCAAGCTACCCGTGGCAGGTAAATGTGGGGTGCTTTCACTAATACCACTGTACATCATAGATTTTAAGTTTTTCTGCAAACTAAATATTGGTTTACAGCGCAAGATAGCACTTGCAAAGGAGCGCGGACATGTGGCGAGAGGCATGATTGTGAAGGAGGATGCAAAGAGGCTCGTTGTCAATAATTCACAATCCGCTTACAGCTACTGGGCTGCCAGATACACATATACTGTAGACGGAAAGGAGTACCGCAAGCGTTTTTCATGCGATAAAAGACATAGCACCCGTTCTGAGCTTAGGACTATCATAAATGTGTACTGGCTTGATGACCCGAACAAGCCTTTCTGGGACTATAGTAGCGATTCACTTGGCGCATGGTTTGGAATTTTTACGATATTGTTTCCATGGATTGGGGCTATACTTATCATACAGCTGTTAGGCGGTGCCGATGCAATAGCGCAGTACAATAACAGTCGGATGTGATACAGTCTCAGGCACCTTATAGCCTGCTTCTCTCTTTATTTTTTCAAACTCACTGAAACCGGCTGCTTCCTAAGCACCGGCATTGTGTATATCTTCACCAAAAGCGGTATCACCATGATAAACCATACAAGCGGCTCTGCTACTATCACTCCTGTATAGCCAAGCAGTGGCACAAGTGTAAATGCAATGACTATCTTTCCCACCATCTCAAGTGAGCTTGATACAAGCGGCGTAATCTGCTCTCCAAGCCCCTGCATTGCATTTCGCACTATACATATAACAGCGGTCACATAATAAAACAGAGTGTCAAATTTGAGGTAATTTGTGGCATTTTTTATAACAATAGGATTATTAGTGCCTGTTACAAGCTTCACCAGCCACGGGCCTATAGTGTAGCTTGCGATAATTGCCATCGTACACCATATGCAGGTATAGAATATTGCCAGTTTTATGCCCTTTTTCACTCTGTCTACTTCTCCCGCTCCTATATTCTGCCCACAGAAGGTCGCCATTGTCTGTCCGAACACGGTAAACATGACCATGAATATCTCCGATATCTTTCTGGCAGCCGTGTGAGCTACTATAATATCCTGTCCCAGTCGGTTTATGGCGGTCTGCAGGGTCAGCGAGCCTATATTTACCAGCGAACTCATAAATGCCATAGAAAGACCTGCCTTAAGCATTGTCATTTTCATCACGGCTATTACTTCAGGAGTCATATTATTCTTGCTGCCTTTACCTTCTGCGCCTTCGATATCACAATTTTCGCCGCATAATTTCATGCTTCTTCGCAGTAAATGACTGTCAAATAAATCACTGCGGGACAATCTCAAAAGCTCATATCTTTTTACCATATATACATAGCACACACTAAACGCAATAACCTGTGCAAGTACAGTGGCAATCGCAGCGCCCGCCACTCCTGCCTTCAGTACGACCACAAAGAAAATATCACCTGCCATATTCAGACAGACCGAGATGGCTAGTATGATAAGCGGCGTAACTGTATCGCCCAGTGCCCTAAGTGCCGCCGCACATGCATCATACAAAAATGTCGCTACAAGCCCTGCTATTATAATAAAAATATATGACACAGCCATTCCCATCAAATCATTTGATACATTTAAAAATCCAAGAATCTTACGCAAAAATAACAGGCACAATACCGTTATAGCAAGCGCTATTATGCATCCCATTTTAATTGACAGTGCAAACGATTTCTTTACACCGGCGTAATCCCTTGCGCCAAATTTCTGGGCTGTTATTATGGCAAATCCATTAGCTAAGCCCATCAAAAAGCCTATCATCAGATTGCTTAGTGTCGTGGTGGCTCCGACTGCTGCCAGTGAGTTTTCTCCCAGATATGATCCGACTATTCTCGTGTCAACTATACTGTATGTGAGCTGGAGTATATTTGCCATAAATATTGGAATGGCAAATGCCAGTATGAGTCTTGATGGTTTTCCTTTTGTAAGGTCTTTCATGTATGTATATCCTCGTATATTTCAAAATTTTTTCATCAATATATTAACAGATAAATTTTAAAATTCAATCTTTTTAATCGGTAATATAATCATTTCTGATCATACTAAAATATAAACAACAATATATAGTTTATATACACTATATTTATACATATATAATTTATATGCATTCTGTTTACATGCATTGAATTTATGCGTATCATATGTTATATATACACTGTAGAGAGATGAATAAAAATATGCCGATGCTTTTACCAATATGGTTTCAGTAGATGTTAAGGCATATGCCAAAGCTTAAGGCTCATTAGATATCTGCATTATAATTTGGAGAAAAGATGAACAACGATATAAAATACAAGCTGGCCAATGCAATGAATGAATGCATGGTTTCCTCTCCTGTCGAGAAAATTACGGTTAAGGAAATCTGCGATACATGTGGTGTGACCAGACAAACCTTTTACAGAAATTTTCAGGACAAATATGACCTGATAAACTGGTATTTTGATAAGATACTGATTGAATGCTTTCGCCAAGACGTCAAACTATACATCCCTGTAAGCTGTTGCAGAATTACATAATCTTACGGAAAAGAGCCTTCAAATCCTCAACACTTGCATCCTTTGGATTTCCAGGTGCACATGCATCCGCGTGAGCAGACTCTGCGAGGAAGTCTAAGTCATCCTCCTTAATAGCTTCAAGCTTTGTTGGGATTCCTACATCTACAGAGAGCTGCGCTACAGCATCGATTGCAGCCTTTCTGTACTCCTCTACAGACATATCATCTACGCCCTTTACTCCCATTGCGCGGGCGATTTCACGATATTTTTCGCCTGTGCAGTCTGCATTGTACTCCATTACGATTGGAAGCATCATAGCACATGCTACTCCGTGTGGTGTATCATAAACAGCTCCGAGTGTATGAGCCATTGAATGAGCAATTCCAAGTCCTACATTTGAGAATCCCATTCCGGCAATGTACTCTCCAAGTGCCATGCCCTCACGTCCCTCTTTTTCATTGGCAACTGCACTTCTTAAGGATCTTGCAATAATCTCTATTGCTTTGAGATGGAACATGTCTGTCATCTCCCAGGCAGCCTTTGTTGTGTAGCCCTCGATAGCATGTGTTAGTGCGTCCATACCTGTTGATGCTGTAAGTCCCTTTGGCATTGATGACATCATGTCCGGGTCTACGATTGCGATGATTGGCATGTCATGTGGGTCCACACATACAAACTTTCTCTTTCTCTCTACATCTGTGATGACATAGTTGATTGTAACCTCTGCTGCTGTTCCTGCTGTTGTAGGTACTGCGATGATAGGAACACAAGGCTTCTTTGTAGGTGCAACGCCCTCTAAGCTTCTTACATCCTCAAACTCCGGGTTTGCGATGATGATACCGATTGCCTTTGATGTATCCATAGAAGAGCCGCCTCCGATTGCAATGAGGTAATCAGCTCCTGATTTCTTAAATGTCTCTACGCCATGCTTTACGTTGTCGATTGTTGGATTTGGCTTAATCTCTGAGTAAAGCTCATATTCCAATCCGTTCTTATCAAGGATATCTGTTACCTTTGCTGTAACCCCAAATTTGATTAAGTCAGGGTCAGAGCATACCAGTGCTTTTTTAAAGCCATGCGCTTTTGCCTCTGTTGCAATCTCCTGGATTGCACCTGATCCGTGATAAGATGTCTCGTTTAACATGATTCTGTTAGCCATAGTGTAAAATCTCCTTCCAATTTTAAAAAATACTCCTAAAAAACTCTGCCGATAAATTCTTATAACTTATCTACCTGACTATATTTTAACAAAGTATTAAACGAGATGTAAGTTACAAACCAGCCAATGTGTAACATACCTGTTGCAATATGTAACCTGCCAGTTACCTATATGTATCCCACCGGTTGCCAATCAGATCTTAGAGCTGTCTGTTATGACCTTCTTAAGCTCTCTTGCTGCCGCACTGATCGGGTGATGTATATCATATACCATACATATATTTCTCTGCGGTATCTCCTCCTCCAGAGCTATCTCTACAATCTCGCGATTTGCTATCGCAGCCTCTGCCATCGGCTTTGGCATAAAGGCAAGACCAAGCTCACTTTTCACAAGCGGCAGTATCTGGTCTGTCGTTGCGGTCTCTGTATCAGGCGCAAATTCAAGTCCGTGTGACATAAAAAATCTGTTAAAAAACTGAAATGTCATGGTCTCCCGCCCCAGTCCGATAAGCGGATAATTATGCAGCTCATTTAATGACAGAGTCTGACTTCCGAGCGCAGTAAAAGTGGTACCACCCACGAGAATCTCCTGGAACGAGCCAAGCTTTATCATCTTAAGAGGGGCCTCCACCTCAACCGGTGTCGATACCACTGCAAAATCAATCATGCCGTTTTTTACGGCATTTATAGCCTGTGGGGTGGAGTGATTATATATCTTAAGCCTGATACCCGGATATGCCATGTGAAAAGTCTTTAGCCTGTCAAGCAGATATATGTTTAGAGCTGTCTCACTGGCTCCTATCGATACGCTTCCGTGTGACAGTCCTGTGCTGTCTGTCAACTCCTCCTCCGCCGCAAGTATCTGTGACATCGCTGCAGATACATGCGCGTACAGACGCTCTCCCTCCGGTGTGAGCTGCACACCTCTGTTATTTCTGATAAAAAGTATGCTGTTTATCTGCTGCTCTAAGTTGTTCATGGCGCGGGTTACATTCGGCTGGCTGTTTCCGAGCGCCCTCGCAGCCTTTGTGAAATTGCAGTATTTTGCAACATAATAAAATATCTTGTAGTACTCAAAATTTATATCCATATTTAAAGCCTCCTTTTTATTATCGTTTTACCGGTCATTTTTCCGATAATACACAGATACTAATGATATAATAATATGATATTTCAATTATATCAATTATACTTTTTACTTATTATAATCATAATTGTATAATCATAAATGCTCAAAAGAGAAATATTGATTATATATATAAGAAAAGGACGTGTTTCAAATGAGTGAAAAGACAATGTTTCCAAGAGAAGATCATGCAGACATTCTGTTTCAGAAGATATTAAATGATCCATGGGCCTGTGACAGGCTTATGGAAACCTTCAATGAAAATCTGGTTTACAATGATGAATTTGATGTATCTCTTCCGGCAGAAAAATTTGCTAAAGCTCTCTTCAATGCATATACCAACCGCGATCTTTCCGCACTGCTTATGTGTCTGTGCAACAACACCGTATTTGATCTGCTGCGCAATTCATATATCATACCGTACAGGTTCAATGCCGACGGACACCAAAATCCGATAATCATGACCGATGAACACGGAAATCCGCTGCCCGAGTATAAACACATATCTCACGACAAGAACTATATACATTTTCACGAAATATATAACGATATGCCAGACAAAAAGGATATCTACTACGCACAGGCTTACCGCTACAGCCACACATATGATTCCGAGCATATGACTCCCACGCAGCAGGTCATTGTAAAGCATGACGGAATACTCTTGATACGAGAGCTTCCCGATACCGTAAAACTCAAGGAGACTGAGGCTGAGGCTTACTCTGCTGTATGGGATCTGATGATACAGATTGAAAAGGAGCTTCCTATGGCATATGTTTTTTACGGTCAGGACTCTCTTGTGGAAAATGACAAGCGGTATGATGAAATTGGTATTTTCCTGCGAAGCTCTCATTTCCTAAAAAATCTAGAAAAACATGTCCAAAAGGCCGAGGCGATAATTTATGGCAGATAACAGCTACACAGATATCATGGAAAAAAATCATATGGAAATCCCCTGGCATGATTATGCCAGACAGGATGGAAATATACTCATAGATAAGGCGGGACTGATTGAAAAAGCCTCTGTAATCGGACGTGTCGGACTCATCATGCTCTCCTGCGGCACAGGAGCCTGGCGTGTGAGAACCTCCATGAACCGGCTCTCAAAGGTGCTTGGTGTCACATGTACAGTGGATGTCGGACTTATGTCAATCGAGTTTAACTGTTTTGACGGCACTGACTGTATATCGCAGTCACTCAGCATAGCAAACACAGGTGTAAACACCTCAAAGCTCTATCGCATGGAGCAGTTTGTCGACAATTTTCCTAACGAGGAAGCTCATCTGACCGGCGAAGAAATCCACCGTCGACTCGATGAGATAGAGCAGATTCATGCCATTTACTCCCCTGCAAGGCTTGGGCTTGCAGCCGCTATAGCATGCTGTGCCTTCACATTTTTGCTCGGCGGAGGCCCTATCGAGATGATGCTGGCATTTATAGCAGCCGGCATCGGAAATCTCATACGAACCAAGCTTATAAAGCATCATTTTACCTTGTTCCTTAATATAGCGGTATCAATTTCTGCCTCATGCTTCATATATGCGGCACTTTTAAAAATAGCAGAGATGGCTTTCAATGTACCATCAATTCATGAAGCCGGATACATCTGTTCCATGCTCTTTATCATTCCGGGATTTCCGTTTATTACAAGCGGAATCGACCTGGCAAAGCTGGATCTGCGCTCCGGTCTTGAACGCCTTGCCTATGCAATAATAATAGTCATGGTAGCCACGATGTTTGCATGGATTATGGCGCTGCTTCTGCGACTGCAGCCTATGGACTTTGAAGATTTGGATCTGGGCCCCGTACTACATCTAATCCTGAGGCTTATAATGAGCTTCTTCGGTGTGTTTGGATTCTCAATCATGTTCAACAGCCCTGCTTCCATGGCTGCAACAGCTGCTCTTATCGGTGCCATAGCAAATTCACTGCGGCTTGAGCTTGTAGACCTGACAGGTATGCCGGCTCCTGCTGCCGCATTTGCCGGAGCTCTCACAGCAGGGCTTCTCGCATCATTTATCAAGCAAAACAACGGATATCCGAGAATATCCCTTACTGTTCCATCCATAGTCATAATGGTTCCGGGACTTTATCTGTATCGGGCTATATACAATTTCGGCATAATGGCACTTTCGGATGCTGTTTCATGGTTTGCATCAGCAATCATGATTATCATTGCACTGCCGCTCGGACTCATCTTTGCAAGAATACTAACTGATAAGACGTTTAGGTATTGCACGTAACAGAATCATACACATTATAAGCAGACTTGTTTTATACCATTCAAAATCCGGACAGTACAAGCTCTGCACCAACATACAAATATTAAACTCAAAAAACAAGGAGGCATTCATCATGCTTACAGCAGTTACAGGAATAAACTGGGGAGACGAAGGAAAGGGTCGTGTCATCGACCTTCTCGCAGAACATGCGGATATCGTAGTCCGCTATCAGGGTGGTAACAATGCCGGACACACAGTAGTTAATAAACAGGGAAAATTTGTCTTAAATCTGCTTCCATCCGGAATACTTCACCCAGATGTAGTATGTGTGCTCGGTGACGGAATGGTTATTGACCTAAACCATCTGTCCAATGAAATTGCACAGATCAGAACACAAGATATATCTGTTTCACCAAAAAACCTGAAATTATCAACAAGAGCCACAATTTCAATGCCGTGGCATAAAATACAGGATGAGCTTGAGGAAGAGCGCCTTTCAAAGTCCGGAGCAGCCTTCGGCTCTACCAAACGCGGTATTGCCTATGCATACAGCGATAAATACCGTAAAAAAACAATCCGTCTCGGTGATTTACTCCACTTAGACGAAGAGAATGTACAGGCCAGACTTAAGACCATGCTTGAAGCAAAAAACCTTGAGCTTGCAGGCTGCTATCATCAGGAGCCTATGTCTCTGTCAGCTCTTTTGTCATGGTGCAGGCAGAAGGCTGCAAAATATGCACCTTATATCACAGATACCGGTGCATTCCTTGAGGATGCACTATCAAAGGGAAAGCGTGTTGTACTTGAAGCACAGCTTGGTGCAATGAGGGATATAGACTATGGTATTTTCCCATATACTTCAAGCTCCTCCACCATCTCAGCTTACGGTCCTATAGGTGCCGGTATCCCCGGTGCCTCATTAGACCATGTGGTCGGTGTACTAAAGGCATACTCTACCTGTGTTGGAGCCGGACCATTTGTCGCGGAAAAAGCTATGAACGGTGAATGGACTGAAATGGTCCGCAAGTATGGGGGCGAATATGGTGCTGCCACTGGAAGACCACGTCGTGTGGGTCCATTTGATGCCGTTGCAAGCCGCTATGGTCTAAAATGCCAGCATGCCGACAAAATCGCACTGACCAAGCTAGATGTCCTGAGCATCATGGATCAGATTCCTGTTATCACAGGATATCAGTATAAAAATGCTGTAACAAACGTCTTTGACCCTACCGAAAATCTCGAAAAATATACCCCAGTAGTCAAAATGCTGCCGGGGTGGAAAACCGATATATCAAATTGCAGGTCATATGATGAGCTGCCTGTAAATGCTAAGCGCTACATAAGCTTCCTTGAGGACATGCTAAGACATGAAATACAATTTGTCTCAGTCGGAGCTGAGAGAAATCAATATCTTCTCAATGGTAAGTGGCTGTAATTGCCTTTAACATGCTTTAACCAACCTTTGCCTTGCTCTTCTTGGTAGCTGCCTCTGTCATCGCATACGGATCAAGCACCACATCAAGCTGCTTTTCCTTCATAAGTCCGTGCTTTAAAAGCAGCTTCTGACAGCGCTCCTCATTTGCGGTTATTCCGATTATGCAGTTGTCAGTAAGTGTGTCTACTGCATGCGTGAGTGTACTTATCGAATCAAAAAGATTATAGAATTGATTCCGGGATTCTAAAAAAATACTATATTATTTTTCTGATTTACTAAGATATTGTATACACGAATGTGCTGCCACATTTCCTTCTCCGACAGCCTTCGTATACTGGTATGGCCTGCCTGTGCAGTCTCCCGCCGCAAAACAGCCTGCTACATTTGTCTGTTGGGCTCTATCCACCAATATATGTCCGTTTTCTATTTCAAGCTGCGGCATAAGCTTTGATGGTGCGATGGCGTTTCTCAGGCAGAATACTCCGTCTACGCTCTCAGTCTTTCCGCTTCGAAGCGTAATTCCTTCCACAAATGAGTCTCCGATTAATGCTATAGGTACATCCTTTGATATCTTTACATTTGGAAGCTCTATTTTGCTGTCATTATAGGCTGGGAAATACAATACCTCTGCTGCAAGATCCGCAAGATATTTAACCTCATGCTCATACTTTTTGTCATTGCATATGACAGCTATCCTCTTATCCTTATAAAACATGCCGTCACAGGTGGCACAGTAGCTGAGCCTTTTTCCAAGCATCTCATCCTCCCTGTCCAGCTGCTTTGCAGACATCACACCCATGCAAAGTATGAGAGTCCTTGCCTCATACATCTCATTGTCTGCAAGCACCATAAAGCCGTTCCCTGCAGGCATGATATTGGTCACAGTCTTTTCTGTTATATCAATTCCCGCAGCTCTCCTATGAGCGTCAAAACGTTCAAACAGCTCCTGTCCGCTTATCTGTGGAAATCCGGGATAGTTTGTGATTTTCTCTGCCTTTTGCACCTTTTCGCTTAGGTTCTTCGAACCAAACCAAATAAAATCCTTTTTATATGTTTTTAAATTCAGGGCTGCCGACAGTCCGGCAGGACCTGTTCCTATTATTATACTATCGTACATGCTATGCTCCTTGTACCAAATGTTTATATATATTTAGACCTTATATATTGTGGGACACTAAGGTATACATCGAATTGCATGCAAGCATGCATCGATGATATCTTTTGACCCTATAATCATATTATATTATTGTAACATCACATACAGTGCGCCTTCAATGCTTCGATATACTCCCTTGCATATCGCGAGAGTACCACACCCTTTCTGCTGATAATGCCTATCCTCATATACTCCTCCACATCAAGTGGCTTTGATATAATATTCCTTCCATTTAGCTCTGCGGAAATCACTCCTGAGCACACTGTGTAGCCATTTAAGCCAATTATCAGATTAAAAAGTGTAGCTCTGTCTCTTACCCTGATATTCTTTCTGCTGTCAAGAGTGCTGACAAACTCCTCCGAAAAGTACTGTGAATTGTACTCTCCCTGCTCATACGTCAGGTACGGATAGTCCTGCAGATCATCCATCGTGATGCTCTTTTTTGAAGCAAGCGGGTGACTGTCACATATGAATACATGCGGTGTTGCTGTAAAAAGCTCTGTGAACTCCAGTTCATTACGCTTTAGCATCTTTGAAAGCACCTCCGTATTCTTGGAGCTTAGATATATGACTCCCAGCTCACTCTTTAAATTCGTGACATCCTCAATAATTTCGTGAGTCTGCTCCTCCCTGATGGTAAAATCATACTGATATGCATCAAACTCTCTGATTAC
>OIJO01000154.1_pt1 | contig 13445 bp, 5 predicted proteins | sample 1583541 | NCBI WGS metagenome assembly OIJO01 (sample SAMN02674693, study PRJEB24791) | human gut metagenome, SKBSTL018 | isolation source: stool | host: Homo sapiens | place: USA
CAGGCGGGTACCAGCATGTTCTCTGCCGTGTGCAGCGCGCTGGCCAGCACCCGGCCGCCCTCCACCGGCCACAGGATCTCCCAGAGCCGCCGGGCAGGGTCCGCAGGCCGTCGGGCCTTTTCTGCGCCGAACGCACGCACCGCCTCCCCACGGTAAAACAGCAGCAGGATGCAGGCCGACACCGCTTCGCTCACCGCCGTGGCGGCCAGCACCGCCGTGCAGCGGGCGCTCACGTCCGGCGCGTTCCCCCATTCCAGCGCGTACCAGATGATCCCGATGCGCACGCTCTGCTCCACCAGCTGGCTCAGCACGTTGGGCTCCACCCGCCGCCGGGCGATAAAGAACCCCCGCAGCACAGCCGAGAGGGCCATCCAGGGCATCCCGAGGGCCGACACCCGCAGCGCGCCCGCCGCCCGCACGTCTCCCAGCCACCACCGGGCAGCGGCCCCGGCCAGCCCGTACTGCGCCGCCATGGCCGCCGCGCCCAGCAGCAGCCCCGTGCCCGCCAGACGCACCAGCATCCCCCGCGCCTGTGCCCGGCCCCGGGCCAGCTCCTCAGCCATCAGCCGGGTGGCCGCCACCGAGACCCCCGCCGTTGCCAGCGTGACAAAGAGCGAATAGACCGCCAGCACCAGCTGGTACAGTCCCATCCCCTCGCCGCCCAGAGCGTTCGCCAGCCAGATGCGGAGCCCCATGCCCGCCAGACGGAGCAGGATGTCCGCCCCGGTCATCAGGGCTGCGTTTTTCAGATAGCTCTGCCGCACAGCGCACCCCTCCCTTTCCCCAGTGTATCTTTTTATAGATATGTAAGCTGCTCTGAGAAATATGAGCGGGGCCGTGGGTTGTTTCTTTCCCAGTTTTATGATATGATATATATTGTATCTGGCGGGAATGTCCTGCCAGACAGGATCTAAGAATGCAAGGAGGAAGCGCACCCCGGTACCACGGCCGTGCGCAACGAGACAATGAGCGAAGAATGTACCCATGACTGCTCCAACTGCGGGGCAGCCTGTTCTTCCCGCGATGCTGCGCCCCAGCATGACGCACCCAACCCCAATAGCAGCGTCAAGAAGGTCATCGGCGTCGTATCCGGCAAGGGCGGCGTCGGCAAGAGCATGACCAGCGCCCTGCTGGCCTGTGCAATGGCACGCCGCGGCTACCACTGCGGCATCCTCGACGCCGACATCACCGGCCCGTCCATCCCCAAGCTGTTCGGCATCCATGGCCGTGCCATGGCCGATGAAAAAGGCTGCTGGCCCATCCAGAGCCGGATGGGCATTGATGTGATGAGCATCAACCTGCTGGTGGAGAACGAGGAAGACCCCGTCGTCTGGCGCGGCCCCGTCATCGCCGGTGCGGTCAAGCAGTTCTGGACCGATGTGGTCTGGAAAGACGTTGATTTCCTGTTCGTGGATATGCCTCCGGGAACCGGTGACGTCCCCCTGACCGTCTTCCAGAGCCTGCCCGTGGACGGCATCGTCGTCGTGGCAAGCCCGCAGGAGCTGGTAAGCATGATCGTGGCAAAGGCCGTGAACATGGCTGAGATGATGAAGGTGCCCATGCTGGGCATCGTGGAGAACATGAGCTACATCGTCTGCCCGGACTGCGGCAAGCACATCAATGTGTTTGGCAACAGTCATGTGGACGAGGTTGCCGCAAAGCACAACCTGCCCGTGCTGGCCAAGTGCCCCATCGACCCCAAACTGGCCGAGCTTTCCGACGCCGGTATGATCGAGACTTACGGCGGCGAATTCCTGGAAGGCGCAGCAGACGCCTGCGAAAAGCTGCTGAAATGATCTGACCCTCTGGCTGCTGCACAAACTGCTGTGCAGCAGCCTTTTCTATATGTTCTTGTTTTAGCAAGCTCGCCCTCTCAGTCACCTACGGTGACAGCTCTCCCAAAGGGAGAGCCCTTGGCAGTCCACGCTAACTTCATCTTTTTGCCAAGGCCTCTCCCCTTGGGAGAGGTGGATGCGACCAGCGGGAGCAGACGGAGAGGGCGAGGATGCTAACCTTGCGACACAGGGCTTTTTGCTTAGATATGCCTGCCGCGGTGCAAAAGACATTCTTTTCCGCACGGCTTTGGGGCGGCAGCGCACTTTAAAAAACAAGGTTCGCGGCCCATTCCTGCTTTTAATTTTCGTTTTGTGAAGCAGCTGTTACTTTTTATCTGTTTTTTTAAACAAATTCTGCTTTTTGCTATTGTAAAACCCACCGCAAAGCTTTATAATAATAAAGTAAGCATTGCCCGCCATTGCGGGCGTGCCGTGCAAGCATGGAGAACCGGAAGCGCCCGGCATCTGCAAGGATATACCCGCTGTGCGGCGGGCAAAGGCATTTCCGCTTTTTCAAATTTATAGAGTAATTGGGAAAAAGGAGTATTCTATTATGCTGACGAATGAATACCTGAAGCGCGTTTACGAGGGTCTGGAAAAGCGCAATGCCAACGAGCCCGAGTTTTTGCAGGCTGTGCGCGAGGTGCTGGAGAGCATCCAGCCCGTGGTGGAGAAGCATCCCGAGTACGAGAAGGCCGGCCTGATCGAGCGTCTGGTCGAGCCTGAGCGCATCATCACCTTCCGTGTGCCTTGGGTGGACGATGCCGGTAAGGTGCAGGTGAACCGCGGCTACCGCGTGCAGTTCAACAGCGCCATCGGCCCCTACAAGGGCGGCCTGCGCTTCCATCCCTCTGTCAATCAGGGCATCCTGAAGTTCCTGGGCTTCGAGCAGACCTTCAAGAACAGCCTGACCACCCTGCCCATGGGCGGCGGCAAGGGCGGCTCTGACTTCGACCCCCACGGCAAGAGCGACATGGAAGTCATGCGCTTCTGCCAGAGCTTCATGACCGAGCTGTACCGCCACATCGGCCAGTTCGTGGACTGCCCCGCCGGTGATATCGGTGTCGGCGGCCGCGAGGTCGGCTATATGTTCGGCCAGTACAAGCGCCTGACCAACAGCTTCCAGGGCGGTATGCTCACCGGCAAGGGCCTGACCTTCGGCGGTTCTCTGGCTCGTACCGAGGCTACCGGCTACGGCCTGTGCTACTTCACCGCTGAGGCGCTGAAGTGTATGCGCAACGACAGCTTCGAGGGCAAAACCGTGGTCATCTCCGGCTCCGGCAACGTGGCTATCTACGCCTGCGAGAAGGCTACCCAGCTGGGTGCCAAGGTGGTTACCATGTCCGACTCCAACGGCTACGTCTACGACCCCAACGGCATCGATCTGGCTTACGTCAAGGATCTGAAGGAAGTGCGCCGCGGCCGTATCAAGGAGTACGCCGAGACCCACGAGGGTGTAACCTATGTGGCTGATTGCAGCAAGGTTTGGACTGTCCCCTGCGACATCGCCCTGCCCTGCGCTACCCAGAACGAGATCAACAAGGAGTCTGCCGAGGCTCTGGTAAAGGGCGGCTGCACCGTAGTTTGTGAGGGTGCTAACATGCCCAGCACCCCGGAGGCTATCGAGGTCTACCTGTCCAACGGCATCCTGTACGGACCCGCAAAGGCTTCCAACGCAGGCGGCGTGGCTACCTCCGGTCTGGAGATGAGCCAGAACTCTGAGCGCCTGAGCTGGAGCTTTGAGGAAGTGGATGCCAAGCTGAAGGGCATCATGGAGGGCATCTTCCACGCTTCCTACGACGCTTCTGTGGCTGCCGGTTCTGAGGGCAACCTGATGGTCGGTGCAAACTGCGCCGGCTTCCTGAAGGTTGCTACCGCCATGATGGCACAGGGCATCACCTACTAAGTCATACTGCATCGTCCAAGAGCCGCGCCCGCAGGGGTGCGGCTCTTTTTTGGTATAACCCCGCCCCGCTCTGCCCACACTGGCAGTATCTTATGGCAGAAAGGGAGTTTTGTATGGACGAGCAGATGTTTTGTTTTCAGTGTGAGCAGGCGGCGGGCTGCACCGCCTGCACCGGCGCAGCGGGGGTGTGCGGCAAGTCGGCCGAGACAGCCGCCGCACAGGACCGGCTCACCGGGGCGCTCATCGCGTTTGCCGGGCAGCTCATCGCGGCGGGGCGCGGCCCGGCCCCGGAACAGGCCCGGCTGCTGATGCAGGGGCTGTTCACCACCATTACCAACGTGAACTTTGACCCCGCCGCCGTGGACGCGCTGACCCGCCGGGTGCACGACGCCAGCCCCGGCACCGGCCCGGACTACGACATGCAGGCCCTCTGGCGGGAACCGGATGCCGACCGGCGCAGCCTGAAATGCTTTGTGCTGTTCAGCCTGCGGGGCATGGCCGCCTACAACTACCACGCCCGGGTGCTGGGCCGCATCGACCCGGAGCTGGACCGGTTCTTCTGTACCGCCCTGCAGGCCGTGGGCGACCCCGGCCAGACCACCGACGCCCTGTGGCAGCTGGTGCAGGCCACAGGAGAAGCCAGCTACCGCTGCATGGAGCTGCTGGACGCGGCCAACACCGGCGCGTTTGGCGATCCGGAACCGGTGCAGGTGCCCCTGACCATTGAAAAGGGGCCGTTCATCGTGATTTCCGGCCACGACCTCTACGACGCACAGCAGCTGCTGGAACAGACTGCAGGCCGGGGCGTCAACGTCTACACCCACTCGGAGATGCTGCCCGCCCACGGCTACCCGGAGCTGAAGCGCCGCTACCCCCACCTCAAGGGCAACTTTGGCACCGCATGGCAGAACCAGCAGCGGGAGTTCGAGGACATCCCCGCGCCCATCCTGTTCACCACCAACTGCATCATGCCCCTGCGCGCCAGCTACGCCGACCGGGTGTTCACCACCTCGGTGGTGGCTTACCCCGGCGTGCCCCACATCGACGAAGGGCGCGACTTTTCCCCGGTGATCGAAAAGGCGCTGGAGCTGGGCGGCTACGCGCAGGACACCCTGCTACCCGGCCTGAACGGCGGCTCCACGGTGACCACCGGTTTTGCCCGCACCGCCGTGCTGCAGCACGCGGACGAGATCGTGCAGGCGGTGCGGGACGGTAAACTGCGGCACTTCTTTCTGGTGGGCGGCTGCGACGGTACCCGGCCCAGCCGCCGCTACTACACCGAGTTTGCCCGCCTTACCCCGCCCGACACCATCCTGCTGACCCTGGCCTGCGGCAAGTTCCGCCTGAACGACCTGCCCCTTGGCACCGTGCCGGGCACCGGCCTGCCCCGCATCCTGGACGTGGGCCAGTGCAATGACGCCTACAGCGCCATCCGCATCGCATTGGCGCTGGCCGACGCCTTTGGCTGCGGCGTCAACGACCTGCCCCTCTCGCTGGTGCTGTGCTGGTTTGAGCAGAAGGCCGTGTGCATCCTCATCGCGCTGCTGGCGCTGGGCATCCGGAACATCCGGCTGGGGCCTACCCTGCCCCCGTTCCTCTCGCCGGGGGTGGTGCGCACCCTGCAGGAACGGTACGGCCTCAAGCCCATTGCCACCCCGGAAGCCGACCTGCAGGCCATTCTGGGCGGGTGAGGTTTCGTTTGGTTATTTTGCAACAAACCCGCAAATCAAAGCATTCCTGAGTCCTGAGTGTTCCGCATCACTCAGGGCAAATTCCTCCAAACCGCCGTACCCGCGTGCACAACACCGGGTGCGGCGGTTTTGCTTGTATACCGCGCACAGCTGCGGGGGCTCGCGGCGTTTCGCACAAGAAGCGGCGCAATGTGTGTAGCATATTTGGTGCAGCTGTCACTTGAAGATTTTTCAGGAATCTGTATAATATCAGGTATCGGAACAAAGGCGTTCCGCAGGGGCATCCTATGCCCTTGCGGGGCGCTTTTTTCTTTTTGCAGGGGATAAAAAGCTGCGGAGGGTGCCGCAGCCCCCGGTAAGCAAACAAGTAAAAAGGATGGGAAAGACTATGGAAAACTTTACAGAGCAGAAAACCACCCTTGGTCTGTACGACCCACAGTTCGAGCACGATGCCTGCGGCATCGGCGCTGTGGTGGACATCAAGGGACGTAAAAGCCACCAGACGGTGGACGATGCACTGTCCATCGTAGAGCGGCTGGAGCACCGCGCCGGTAAGGACGCCGAGGGCAAGACCGGCGACGGCGTGGGCATCCTGCTGCAGATCAGCCACAAGTTCTTCTCCAAGGTGGCCGAGGAGCTGAACATCCGGCTGGGCAACGAGCGGGAGTACGGCGTGGGTATGTTCTTCTTCCCCCAGAACGAGCACCTGCGGGCTCAGGCCATGAAGCTGTTCGAGGTGGTCACCCGCAAGGAGGGGCTGGAGTTTCTGGCATGGCGCGAAGTGCCCGTAGACCCCGATGCCGTGGGGCAGAAGGCGCGGGACTGCATGCCCGCCATCTGGCAGTGCTTCATCAAAAAGCCCGCCAAGGTAAGCAAGGGCATTGAGTTTGACCGCCGCCTGTACATCGTGCGCCGCGTGTTCGAGCAGGCCAGCAACGGCACCTATGTGCCCAGCCTGTCCAGCCGCACCATCGTGTATAAGGGTATGTTCCTCGTGCACGACCTGCGCCGCTTCTACGCTGATCTGCAGGACCCGGATTATGAATCCGCCATCGGCATGGTGCACAGCCGCTTTTCTACCAACACCAACCCCAGCTGGATGCGTGCACACCCCAACCGCTTTATCCTGCACAACGGCGAGATCAACACCATCAAGGGCAACACCGACGCCATGCTGGCGCGTGAGGAGAGCATCTCCAGCCCCATTCTGCAGGACGATATGAACAAGATCCTGCCCATCATCAACACCTCCGGTTCGGACTCCGCCATGCTGGATAACACTCTGGAGTTTATGGTGATGAACGGCATGGACCTGCCGCTGGCCGTGATGATCACCATCCCCGAGCCGTGGGAGAACAACAAGAACATCAGCCAGAAAAAGCGGGATTTCTACCAGTACTACGCCACCATGCTGGAGCCGTGGGACGGCCCCGCCGCCATCCTGTTCTCGGACGGCGATGTGATGGGCGCAGTGCTGGATCGCAACGGTCTGCGCCCCAGCCGCTACTACATCACCAAGGACGGTCGCATGATCCTGTCCTCTGAAGTGGGCGTGCTGGAATGCGACCCGGAGAATATTCTGGTCAAGGAGCGCCTGCGTCCCGGCAAGATGCTGCTGGTGGATACCGTCAAGGGCGAGGTGGTGGACGATGAAAAGCTGAAGGAGCTTTACGCCAGCCGCGAGCCCTACGGCGAGTGGATCGACCGCAATCTGGTGCAGCTGAGCGGGCTGAAGATCCCCAACGTGAAGGTGGAAAGCTACACCGGCGAGCAGCTGACCCGGCTGCAGAAGGTGTTCGGCTACAAGTACGAGGACGTGAACACCATGATCCTTGCCATGGCGCGGGCGGGCGCAGAGCCCTCCGGTGCCATGGGTACCGACACCCCGCTGGCCGTGCTCAGCAGCCAGCATCCCCCGCTGTTCAACTACTTTAAGCAGCGGTTCGCACAGGTGACGAACCCGCCCATTGACGCCATCCGGGAAAAGGTGGTCACCTCCACCAGCGTTTACATCGGTGCCCACGGCAATCTGCTGGAGGATAAGCCCGAGAACTGCAAGGTGCTCAAGGTGCACAACCCCATCCTGACCAACACCGACCTGTTGAAGATCAAGTACATGAACGTGCCGGGCTTCAAGGTGGCTACGGTATCCATCAACTACTACAAGAACACCAGTCTGGAAAAGGCCATCGACCGGGTATTTCTGGAGGTAGACCGCGCCTACAAGGAGGGTGCAAACATCATCATCCTGTCCGACCGGGACGTGGATGAATACCATGTGACCATTCCCAGCCTGCTGGCTGTTTCGGCGGTGTCGCAGTACCTCATCCGCACCAAAAAGAGCACCGCACTGGCGCTGATTTTGGAAAGCGCCGAGCCCCGGGAGGTGCACCACTTTGCTACCCTGCTGGGCTACGGTGCCTGCGCCATCAACCCCTATCTGGCACACGAGACCATCGGGCAGCTGATCGACGAGGGTCTGCTGGACAAGGACTATTACGCCGCCGTGCAGGACTACGACAACGCCATCCTCAACGGCATCGTGAAGATCGCCTCCAAGATGGGCATTTCCACCATCCAGAGCTACCAGAGCAGCCAGATCTTCGAGGCTGTGGGCATCTCGAAGGAGGTCATCGACAAATACTTCACCGGCACGGTGAGCCGCGTGGGCGGCATCAGCATGGCAGACATTCAGGCCGATGTGGAGGCGCTGCATAACGCCGCCTTTGACCCGCTGGGGCTGGATATCAACATGGAGCTGGCCGACAGCGGTGCCCACAAGTTCCGCAGCGGCAAGGAAGAGCACCTGTTCAACCCCCAGACCATCCACCTGTTCCAGAAAGCCTGCCGCACCGGCGATTACGACACCTTCAAGCAGTTCACCCAGACGGTGGACAACATGGGCGCCGAGGGTGTGCATCTGCGCAGTCTGCTGGATTTCAACTACGCCGCAGACGGCGGCATCCCGCTGGAGGAGGTAGAGCCGGTCTCCAGCATCGTCAAGCGGTTCAAGGGCGCTGCCATGAGCTACGGCGCACTGAGCGGTGAGGCACACGAGACCATTGCCATTGCCCTGAACCGTCTGGGCGGGCGCAGCAATACCGGCGAGGGCGGCGAGCCCGAAGAGCGTTACCACAGCGAGAGCAATTCCAAGATCAAGCAGGTGGCCTCTGCCCGCTTTGGCGTGACCAGCAAGTATCTGGTCAGCGCCGAGGAGATCCAGATCAAGCTGGCACAGGGCGCAAAGCCCGGTGAGGGCGGCAATCTGCCCGGTGCCAAGGTGTATCCGTGGATCGCCAAGACCCGCCACAGCACCACCGGCGTGGGCCTGATCTCTCCCCCGCCCCACCACGATATCTACTCCATCGAGGATCTGGCAGAGCTGATCTACGATTTGAAAAACGCCAACCGCAATGCCAACATCAACGTCAAGCTGGTCAGCGAGGCCGGTGTCGGCACCATTGCCGCCGGTGTTGCCAAGGGCGGCGCACAGGTCATTCTGGTGTCCGGCTATGACGGCGGCACCGGTGCTGCACCCCGCACCTCCATCAAGCACGCAGGTCTGCCTTGGGAGCTGGGCATCGCCGAGACCCACCAGACCCTGATCCTGAACGGCCTGCGCAGCCGCGTCCGCATTGAGAGCGACTCCAAGCTGCTGTCCGGCCGGGATGTAGCCATCAGCTGCATGCTGGGCGCCGAGGAGTTCGGCTTCGGCACTACCCTGCTGATGGCAGAGGGCTGCGTGATGATGCGTGTGTGCAATCTGGACACCTGCCCCATGGGCATCTGCACCCAGAACCCCGAGCTGCGCAAGAACTTCAAGGGCAAGCCGGAGTACATCATCAACTACCTCACCTTTGTGGCAGAGGAGCTGCGAGAGTACATGGCAAAGCTAGGCGTGCGCACCGTGGACGAGCTGGTGGGCCGCACCGACCTGCTGCGGGTCAAGCCCGCTGCCCCGGGCAGCCGCGCCGCAAAGCTGGATCTGGATTGCATTCTGCACAACCCCGCCATTGCAAACAGTAACGTCCACTTCATCAAGGAGGACAGCTACGACTTCCATCTGGAAAACACGCTGGACATGAAGGTGTTGATGAAGAAGTTCAAGCTGGGCAGCAAGGCTCCCCAGAGCGTCAGCCTGAATGTTTCCAACGTGGATCGCGCCTTTGGTGCCATCTTTGGCAGCGAGATCACCCGCAAATACGGCAACGACCTGCCGGACGATGTGTACACCGTGCACTGCACCGGTGCAGGCGGCCAGAGCTTTGGTGCCTTTATCCCCAATGGCCTGACGCTGGAGCTGGTGGGCGACTGCAACGACTACATGGGCAAGGGCCTTTCCGGCGGCAAGATCATCGTGCGCCCGCCGCAGGGCATCGACTTCAAGCCCGAGGAGAACATCATCACCGGCAACGTGGCGCTGTACGGCGCTACCAGCGGCAAGGCGTTCATCTCCGGCGTGGCCGGCGAGCGCTTCTGCGTGCGCAACAGCGGCGCGACCGCCGTTGTAGAGGGCGTGGGCGACCACGGCTGCGAGTACATGACCGGCGGCACCGTGGTGGTGCTGGGACAGACCGGCAAAAACTTTGCAGCCGGTATGACCGGTGGCATTGCCTATGTGCTGGACGAAAACTGGGACTTCTACCAGCGGGTGAACAAGGAGACCGTCAGCCTTGAGCCGGTGGAGCACAAGTACGATGTTGCCACCCTGAAGGAGCTGATCCGCGCCCATGTGGAGGCCACCGGCTCTCCGTGCGGCAAGGAAATTCTGGACAATTTCAGTGCGTTCCTGCCCAAATTCAAAAAGGTGCTGCCTTACGATTACGACCGCATGCTGCGGGTCATCGCCTCGGTGGAGGAGCGTGGTCTGGACGGCGAGCAGGCACAGATCGAAGCATTTTATGCAGTGCAGAAGCATAAGTAAGGAGGGGCAGCAGCATGGGTAAGACAACAGGATTTATGGATTATGCGCGCAAGACCAGCACGGACGTTGCGCCGCTGGAGCGCCTTGAAAATTTTAACGAGTTCCACATCTGGCTCTCGCGGGAGCAGCAGCAGACGCAGGCCGCCCGCTGCATGGACTGCGGCGTGCCCTTCTGTCAGGCGGGCATGATGATCGGCGGCATGGCCTCCGGCTGTCCGCTGAACAATCTCATCCCGGAGTGGAACGATCTGGTGTACCACGGCAAGTGGGAACTGGCGCTCCACCGCCTGATGGCCACCAACCGCTTCCCGGAGTTTACCAGCCGGGTGTGCCCCGCCCTGTGTGAGGCCGCCTGCACCTGCGGGGATGTGACCGGCAGCAGCGTCACCGTGCGCGAAAACGAGCACGCCATCATCGAGACGGCCTACGCCAAAAACTGGCTGACCGCCACCCCGCCGCCGACCCGCACCGGCAAGAGCGTTGCCGTGGTGGGCAGCGGCCCTGCGGGGCTTTCAGTGGCCGAGTACCTGAATAAGCGCGGCCACGCCGTTACGGTGTTTGAACGCGCCGACCGCGTGGGAGGCCTTTTGATGTACGGCATCCCCAACATGAAGCTGGACAAGGCAGTCATCGAGCGCCGGGTCAAGCTGATGCAGGCCGAAGGTGTTGTGTTCCGCACCGGCATGGATGTGGGCGGTGCCGTGCCCGCCGAGCAGCTGCTGGCAGATTTTGATGCCGTAGTGCTGTGCTGCGGCGCAAAAAAGCCCCGCGACCTGAACGTGCCCGGCCGGGACGCCAAGGGCGTGCACTTTGCGGTGGACTACCTGACCAGCGTGACCAAGAGCCTGCTGGACTCGGGTTTTGCAGACGGCAAGGCCATCAACGCAGCCGGCAAAAATGTGCTGGTCATCGGCGGCGGCGACACCGGCAACGACTGTCAGGGCACTGCTCTGCGGCAGGGCTGCACCGACCTGATGGCACTGGAAATGATGCCGCAGCCCCCTGTCGAGCGCACCGCCGCAAACCCGTGGCCGGAGTGGCCCCGGGTGCTGAAGGTGGACTACGGCCAGACCGAGTGCATTGCCAAGTTCGGCAAGGACCCGCGCGTGTACCAGACCACCGTCAAGGAGTTTTTGAAGGACGAGGCCGGTAACCTGACCGGTGCCGTCATCAGCTGCCTGAAGCCGGAGCGCGACCCCGAGACCGGCCGCACCAGCATGGTGCCCACCGGCAAGGAATTCACCTACGACTGCCAGTTGGCGTTTATCGCCGCAGGCTTTACCGGCTGCGAAAACTACACAGCCGATGCCTTTGGGGTGGAGCTGACCGCCCGGGGCAATGTAGCCGACCACAGCTTTAAGACCAACGTGGACAAGGTTTTCGTCTGCGGCGATATGCGCCGCGGCCAGAGCCTTGTGGTGTGGGGTCTGCGCGAGGGCCGCGATTGCGCCGCCGAGGTGGACCGCTGCCTAATGGGCTACTCGAACCTTTAATTTGCCATTCTCTTTCCTATCCTAAACAAGCAGAAGCGGGAGCCCGTTGCAAGGCTCCCGCTTCTGCTTTTGTTGTATGCTGTTTAATCGGTATCGTATTCCGGCTCTGTGCTGCCCTCCGGGGGCGTTTCCGGGGTGGTAGGCTCGGTAGCGGCAGGCTCCTCCGGGGTGGCAGTGATCTGCACACTGGGGTCTGCGGCGATATACACAGTGATCACCGTGCCCACCGTGACCATGGCGCCCTCTTCCTCGCTGGCAGAGACCACACAGCCCGTAGCGTAGGAGCCATCATTCACCACCATAAAGCAGCTGGCCACAAGCCCCCGGCTGCTCAGGATCTCAATAGCCTTATCCTGCGATGCACCGACGATCTTTGGCATCTCCACCTTCTCCGGGCCCTGACTGACCACGATCTGGATCACCTCGCCGTTCTCCATCACCTCGCCGGCCTCCGGCTCCTGCCGGATGATCTGCCCGGAAGGCACGGTATCGCTGTACTCCAGCACCGCCCGGAACAGGTACATACTGGTGTACTCGCGGTTATTCTTGATTTGTTCGTAGTCGATGCCCACAAAGTTGGGCACAAGGTTCTGGGGCTTCATTTCCTCGCTGCTGGCAGCTTCCGAGCTCGGCTCCGAAGAGGGAGTTTGTTCCTCCTTGCTGCTCACGATGCCCCACAGGGTGAGCAAGATCAGAACGGAAAGCAGGATCAGAATGCCCGCCAGCAGCCCTTTCAAACTGAGCAGGTGTTCCCTGCCCTGCCCGCTCTGCTCTGTCCGCGCCGGATGCATCGGGGTCTCCGGCTTCATGGTGCGGGTCAGCTCGGCGGTATATTCCTTGGAAGAAAGCGCCTGATACAGCTGCGGCACGGTCTGGATGCGCTCCATGACCTTGAGCCGCAGCCCCAGCTGCAATACATCGGAAACATAGGCCGGTACGGCAGGCTCTACGGTGCGTGCCCGGGGGTTAGAGTCCGACACCACACGCTGGGCAGCGGGCATGGGTGCCTGCCCGCACACCATGCGGTAAAAGACGGCGGCAAGGCTGTATTCGTCGGTGTAGCGCCCCTCAAACTCGGCGGTAGTATACTGCTCCGGCGCGGAGTAACCCTCGTACAGCTGCTCGTGCAGACCGCTGCCTGCGGTGCGCAGACCCACGGTGGCGTACCCGGCCAGACGACAGCGGCCATCCGACATTACCCGGATATTCTCCGGGCAGATGCCGCGGTGCACCAGCCCTGCCTTGTGCATGGCCGCCACGCCCTCAAACACCGGGCGCAGCATGGCGCAGGCCTCCTCTGCCTGCACCGGAGCGGAACGGTTTTCCAGCCATTGCTCCAGCGGGGTGCCGCCTAAGTTTTCCAGCACCGCATACACGGTGTTGTTAGCCTCCACCACGTCCAGCACGGCCTCCAGACCGCTGGCGGGGGTAATGCGCTGGATGGCGCGGTACAGATCTGCAAAGTCCATGCGGGTGGTCTTGAACAGTACCTCGCTCCCCTGCTTGGGGCGCAGGACGCAGTCCGCACCCCGCTCCGCAGAAAGGGTGACGGGCAGGTACTCTTTGATGGTCACCCGGAAAGCACCCAGATTCTCC
>OIJO01000161.1_pt1 | contig 12913 bp, 8 predicted proteins | sample 1583541 | NCBI WGS metagenome assembly OIJO01 (sample SAMN02674693, study PRJEB24791) | human gut metagenome, SKBSTL018 | isolation source: stool | host: Homo sapiens | place: USA
ATGCCCTAAAGCAGAATAACGCACTCGATTTTGATGATTTGCTTGTGAAGACAGTAGAGCTTTTTGAGCTGGATAAAGAGGTGCTGGATTACTATCAGGAGCGCTTCAGATATATCATGGTGGATGAGTATCAGGACACAAACACCGTGCAGTTTGAGCTTATCAGGCTTCTTGCCATGAAGTATAAGAATCTGTGTGTGGTTGGTGATGATGATCAGTCCATTTACAAGTTCAGAGGTGCCAATATCTACAATATCTTAAACTTTGAGAAGCATTTTGAAGATGCAAAGGTCATAAAGCTTGAGCAGAATTACAGGTCTACCCAGAATATCCTAGATGCCGCCAACAGCGTCATTTCCAACAACGTGGGTAGAAAGGACAAGCGCCTTTGGACTGACAACGGAGCCGGAGACAGGATTACCTTTGAACAGCTTGAGAGTGGCTTCGAGGAAGCGGATTATGTGGCGCGTTCGATAGCGAGACTCGTGAGAAAGGGTGAGGCGCGCTATAAGGACTGTGCTGTGCTTTACCGAACCAACGCACAGTCGCGTCTCTTCGAGGAGAAATTTATTGCAGCCAACATACCATACAAGATTGTCGGCGGCGTGAATTTCTATGCCAGAAAAGAGATAAAGGATATCCTTGCATATTTAAAGACTATTGACAATGGCCATGATGACCTTGCGGTAAAGCGAATAATAAATGTGCCAAAGCGCGGCATCGGAGCTACAAGCATCAATAAGGTGACAGACTATGCCATTGAGAAGGGAATAGATTTCTATACGGCACTGCGCTATGTCGATGAGGTGTCTGGCATGGCGAGGTCAGCAGGCAAGATAAAGCCTTTTGTGATGTTTATACAGTCACTTCGTGCGAGAGCCGAGATGGATTCGGTTTCGCAGCTCATACAGGCAATAATCGATGAGACCGGCTATGTCGATGAGCTGAAGGCAGAGGGCACGGATGAAGCAGAGCAGCGTATTGAGAATATTGATGAGCTTATAAACAAGGCTGTTGATTACGAGCAGGGGGAGGAGAATCCTACTCTCAGTGGCTTTTTGGAGGAGGTAGCGCTTGTAGCCGATATAGACGGTCTTGACGAAAACAGCGACTATGTGGTTCTTATGACTCTGCACAGTGCTAAGGGACTTGAGTTTCCGAATGTGTATCTGGCGGGCATGGAGGATGGTCTTTTCCCAAGCTATATGTCAATCACGAGTGATGATGCGACAAGCGAGATAGAGGAGGAAAGGCGTCTTGCTTATGTTGGCATCACGAGAGCCAAGGAGCATCTGACCATCACATCTGCACGCATGCGTATGGTGCGTGGAGAGACACAGTTCAACAAGGTATCGCGATTTGTGAAGGAGATTCCGCGTGAGCTTATGTCAGGTGAGGTCTATGAGCCAAAGCGCCGTGATGATGACATTGAAAGAAATTCACAGAGCACCTACAGAAAGGCTAAGGAGGCCTTCAAAAAGACACCTACATACGGCACAGAGTATGCGACCACCTTTAATACACAGCGTACAAGGACACCTGTCTACACGCCTGTGAGCAATCAGAAGTCATTTGCCAGTGCCAATACCACCGGCAGCCTTTCATATAAGGTAGGAGACAGAGTATCACACATCAAGTTTGGCGCGGGAGAGGTCATGGCAATTGTAGAAGGCGGCAGGGATTATGAGGTCACTGTGGACTTTGACAAGGCCGGTACCAAAAAGATGTTTGCTTCATTTGCCAAATTGAAAAAAATTGACTAAAATTATTGTAATTTTTATAGGAAAATTGGATATAATATGCTATAATGGATTTAACAAATAGCATTTGACAATTACTTTTGGAAAAGGAGCGGATTGAATTATGAGTAAAGTTGAAGAATTATTAAAGGACAACAAGCTTGCAGAGAAGCTCAGCATGGCAAAGCTTAATGACCTTCTCAAAAAAGAAGAGGAAGACAAGAAGCCTTCCAAGGCTGTTATCATATTTGCCATCATTGGTGTATTAGTTGCTGTTGCAGCAGCGGCATATGGTATCTACAGGTTTTTCACACCGGATTATTTAGATGATTTCGATGATGAGTATGATGATGAATTCGATGATGATTTCTTCGAGGATGAAGACGATGATGATGCTGAAGAGGAAAAAGAGGCACCAAAGACTAAAGAAGAGAAATAATCGTTTTTAGATAATGGGGGCTACATATGTAGTCCTCATTTTTCTTTATGTGTGAAGCAAGGCATTTGCAGTCAGGCATACAAAGGAATAATAAAGTATAAAGAGAGATAAGAATTACATGAAAAAAGGATTTAGAGGAACAGGAACCGTAGAAAGAGTAGACTTCCCAAACAAGGGAATAGCCGTTACAGATGATGGCGACAGAGTAATTGTGAAAAATACAATTCCGGGACAGAAGGTGGAATTTGTTGTAAATAAAGTAAAGCATCAAAGAGCAGAGGGCAGACTCATGGAGGTAATTGAGAAATCGCCTCTGGAGACAGAAGAGCCATGTCCTCACTTTGGAATGTGCGGGGGCTGTACATATCAGACAGTGCCTTACGAAAAGCAGCTTGATATGAAGCTTACCCAGGTGAAAAAGCTCATTTCGGATGCTATCGGCACTGAAAAAGAGTCAGGATATGAGTTTATAGGGATACATGGAAGTCCGAAAAAGAGTGAATACAGAAACAAGATGGAATTTTCCTTCGGTGATGAGTACAAGGATGGCCCTCTTGCGCTTGGCATGCACAAAAGAGGAAGCTTTTATGACCTTGTGACAGTATCAGACTGTCAGATTGTGGATGAGGATTTCAGGACAATATTAAAGGCAACACTTGATTATTTTTCAAAAAACAATATCCCATATTTCCACAGAGCAACACACAAGGGCTATCTGCGGCATCTGCTTGTCAGAAAGGCAACAAAAACCGGTGAAATCATAGTCGACCTTGTCACCACCACACAGACAGAGGGCTTCAACGAGGAGGAACTGCTCGCAGGCTTTAGATATGCACTTTTGACCAGGCACTATGACGGCAGATTCAAGGGCGTTTTACACACCCAAAATGACAGCGTGGCAGATGTGGTCAAAAACGAGGGCACAGATGTGCTCTACGGAGATTCATATTTCTACGAGGAGCTCTTAGGTCTGAAATTCAAAATCACACCATTCTCATTTTTCCAGACCAACTCACTCGGAGCGGAGGTACTATATGAGACAGCGAGAGAGTTTATCCTGGGAGATGACAAGGATTCGCTAAACGGTAAAACAGTCTACGACCTCTACAGCGGAACCGGCACCATCGCGCAGCTTATGGCACCGGTGTGTAAGGAAGTAGTAGGAGTCGAAATAGTTGAGGAGGCAGTTTGCGCAGCAAAGGAAAATGCGGCTCTTAATGGTCTTGATAACTGTAAATTTATCGCAGGTGATGTCCTCAAGGTGCTTGATGAGATAGAGGAAAAACCGGATTATATAATTCTTGATCCACCACGAGACGGTATCCATCCGAAGGCTATCGGGAAAATCATAGAGTATGGTGTTGAGAATATGGTTTATATTTCATGTAAACCGACAAGCCTGGCAAGGGATTTGCAGATATTTATGGCTAGAGGGTATAGAGTGGAGAAGATATGCTGCGTGGATATGTTTCCGAATACTTATCATATAGAGACAGTTGTTCTTTTGTCCCAACAGAAGCCGGATGACACGATAGAGATCGACTTAGACCTGGACGAGCTGGATGCTACCAGTGCCGAGTTGAAAGCAACCTATCAGGAAATCAAAGATTATGTGCTGAAAGAATTTGGCTTGAAGGTTTCAAGTTTATATATTTCTCAGGTAAAACGCAAATGTGGAATTGAAGTGGGAGAAAACTATAATCTTCCAAAATCAGAAAATGCAAGAGTTCCACAATGCCCGAAAGAGAAAGAAGATGCTATCAAGGCTGCCCTGAAATATTTTGCGATGATTTAAGGACATCGCTGATTTCAAGGAGGAATAACACATGAAAAGCACATTTGAAAAAATGGGTGGAACCTACACACTTGGCGCAGACGGAATTTACTATCCGAATCTTGTCAGTACAGATGAAGAACCGCATTATGGGAAATATGGAATGATGCGGAAAACATATCTGAAAGAGCATCGTCTGGCAATGTATTCACTGTATATGTTGGAAGACAGACTGGTGGAACATCTGAATCTTGTGGACGATGAAGCACAGGAGAGAATGGATATTCTGGTACGTCAGATGATGGAGCAGCAGGGCATTACGGAAGAATTGAAAGCTCGTGATCAGATGGAATGGGTCAGAGCGGTAAACAATATCCGGAATGCTGCAGAAGAGATTGTGTTAAAAGAATTAGTGTATATTTAAGGTAATGGAAAGCTCCTTCGGGAGCTTTTCGCTGTTTGGAAGAGATTATATAGAAAATGGGTTAAGAAGATGGTATTATTAAAGCAACGGGATTTTTTTATTATAGTATCTAAAATGTTTTATTCATTACAAGGAAATGGAATTGATGAATGCCATTAAACTTCCTAATAGAAATAGAATCGTTCGATATTCTGAATTGGAAAATTTGATAAGTACAGATTAGAGCACGTGTAGATGTAATAAGAGAACGAAAGGAAAAATATGGGAAAAAGCACAAAGAAGAAAAACAAAAAGATTACAGCTCCAAAAGCAAATATTCAGGAATTAAGTATTTCTAGGGATGGCGGACAAATTGCACTCAGGGGGTATTCATATCAATTTTTGTATTCGTGTTATTTAATTCTTTCGTCATCAAATCCAAGCAATTTTTTCCAGCTTGAGGGGATTGAAGATATTGATTGTATCATGCAGAAAAATGGTAGTAATGATATTACTCATATACAGTTGAAATATTCTGTCAACAAACAGGATGCCAGCTTTTTAACTGATGTGCTCAAAAATTTTCTTGAAGCATATTTGCTGGATCAAAATAGATTTTTTAAGCTTGTTTACGATTTCCCTGTTGCAAAAGGCCATCTAAGTAAGATATTTGCATCTAAGTTAGACGAAAAATCACGCACCCATTGGGCTGGCGTGATTTCAAATATCAAGAAAAACAATCCTTCTTGGAATTGGTCTGTTTATAATTTCGATAAATTTATTTCACATCTGTCATTTGAGAAGATTGAAAAATCTATACTTGCTACTGAAATTGAAAAAACCTTAATTAGAATTTATGAGATTAACACAGACAATGTTTCATTATTTGCAAATAGCATAAAAATTCTTTGCTTTGAAAAAATGGAGCAGCGGGCCTATGTGACAAAAGCAGAATTAGATTCCAAAATCCAATCTGTCAAAATAGATATCAGTAAGGGTCCTCAAAATCCAGCTCATAGTTGGATTCGTAAACTGGACTACTCTAAGCCTAGCATTGATGAAGGGTGTAGTTTTTACGAAGGGAAAAAAGCAACACCAGCAGATATAGTAAGTGGGTTTCCAATCAAACGACCGAGTTTAGAAAAAGATGTTATTAATTCTATTTGCGAAAACATGGTTACTGTAATTAAAGCTTCTAGTGGGCAAGGAAAAACCACGCTGGCTTTGCGGGCAGCTTATATTCTCCAAAATGAATATATACCATATCAGTTACTATGGTGTGATGAGATAAAAGAAATTGGGAATATTGTCCAATATTTCAAAGCAAGAATTCAGCTTGGTGAAAAGATTCTTATCTTAATTGACAATCTGGATAACCATCTCAGCAAATGGAATTATCTTGTTCAGCTCTTACAATCCGAATTGCATTGTCATTATAAGTTGCTCATCACATCGCGAGAGATGGATTGGTATAATTATAGTGGTGACTTGAGCAATATCCAGTCTTTGAAAGTAATTAAGCCGGTTTTAGAAGAAAAGGAAGCAATAGAGATATTCAATCTATTCAGAGAGGCTAAGCAACTTCACCCAAGCATAACAAGCTGGCAAAGAGCATGGAATAAGATTGCAGAAAGGCAACTACTTATAGAGTATGTCTACTTGCTTACTCATGGTGAGATGTTATCAGAAAGAATAGCCTCACAAATATCCGAAATAGGACAATCATCTTCTGGCAAAGCAAAATGTGAAATCTTACGCAAAGTATGTTTTGCAGATCTTTGCGGAGTCAGGCTTTCTGCTATCAAACTTTCTGCGAGTCAATCAGAAGACTCTGGCTCGGATTTTGGGGAGCTTTTAAAAGGTATGGAATCGGAGTTCCTTGTGCATGTAAATGAAGAGAGTGGGTATATTGAGGGGCTACATCCCATTCGGTCAAAGCACGTTGTTAAGAGGCTGCATGAATTCCTGCCAATTGACAATACCGCCATTTCAGTTATGAAAATGGCGGACAAAGCGGACCTATCGATACTGTTTTCTCATCTGCCGGAGTTTACCCTGAACAAAGAAACGTTTTTCCGCGATGCGGTCGAGAGTCTATGGGATGAAAAAGACCTTTCAAACTATACTTCTGCAATACAGGGGCTTTTTTCAGGGAGTGTGATGCAGTATTTCCTTTCTAACCGGGCTGCGTTTGACGATGCAGATGCCCACGGCGGTCTTTTTCTTCTATCGACCGAAATGTGCCCCTTTGCTGTATTCGAGGATTTCGGTGTGTCGATGGATACGCTGGACAAAATGCGGGAAACATTTCCGGATAATAAGAATATAGAATATCTTTGCCGATTACGGGAGCGTATTCCCACCTGCTGTTTGCAGGAAACGTATGTCTATATTTTCTGCGATTGTTTATATAGGAAAATGCGCACCTTTCGTTTTGACGGAATAAAGGACATCACGTCCTATACCTCCATTTCTGAGTGGATCTATAACATCAATCCAGAGTGGAATGTATCGGCCGGATTTTCTCTGGACGATCTTTGGAGCAAGCCAGAAAAATTGACGCTGGAGTGCGTTTCTACGCTGATGTATCTCTCCTACTGCGGGAACAGAGAGAAATATATGGAATTTGTGGAACGAAATCTTAAGAGTATTCTTACGTACCTTAAGCAGTGGACTAGATCACATAGGGTATTTATTGATTCCGAAAAAAAAGCGATTCACATTGAATATATCCTTCGATTGCACAATATTAAAACGGGAAATGAGCAGAGCGTCTCAAGGCTGAAATTCCTTTGTAAAGCCTTGCCTATTTTTGATTTGTATTGCGCGGATGCTCTCAAGCCGACAGTTGATTTGCTCTCGGCTTATCCTGTTCCCGACGATGCACATAAAGAAATGCCCATTAAAAATATTGTAATCATGTTCCATCAGAATCTTACGTCGCTATGGAACAAGACCATTATGAGCAATTACGAATTTGATACCGCGACAGAATGGTTAAATTACTGGTTTGATGTGAGAGAACATATATGTTTGCTTGCAGATAAGTGCTGTGCCTGTATTTACAAACTCCTTGGCGGAAAACCATTAGGGAGTTTGGCCGGGGAGGTAGATCAACTTCGTGAAGAATTTGCCCTAATTACTACTGGTGAAAAGCGATATCCTAAAGAAGATCGTCCTTTTGAAGAAAAAGCTACAGTGCCCGAGAGGTTAGGAAAAATAAAGAGTAAATACTTTCAAAGCATACAAAACTTTATGAATCAGTTTGCAGGGTTCCTCATTAAGAATGAACAAAAACAAAGATTGGCTATGGTTAACCTCACAATAGCTCAAAGTGCTCTTGTGACAATGCAGAATTACTTTGCAGAAATTGCAATTGATTTTAGCTTTCAGGAAAGACAGTTGACTCTTTGTGTTATGGAAACACAAAACATAGAGCGACTAATAATGTGCTGTAGCTACTACCAGACACATTCGCCAAATAAGTATTTTAATAAATATCAAATTAGCAATTGGTATGACGGGCATTGTCGGGATGAGAGAAAGATAGTAGAAGACGGATTGTCGGAATTAGAATCAAAGTATTCGATTCATTTTCCTGATCAGATTTACACCATTGACATGTTGAGCTATTATCCCATCATAGTTGGTAATTTTGATATGGCATCGGAAAGCAATTTAACCGAATGGCTTCTGGGCTGTATCGCATTTGCTGATGCTCCCTTTGATTACCTAGTCATATTATCTGCAAACGAGTCCAAAGAAATAGATTCTACTGCTTTACAGTTCCCTCGACGGATGCTCGTTGACGTCAAGAAGGCAATCGAATCAGAAAATCATTCATTGCTTGATAAACTGGTGCCTCCATATCCTGTGAATGTGACAGCACAAATGCTTGACTGCTTTAGTGAAAAATATGATTTGCCTGAAAAAAAAGTCACCGATGTCGATGAACTTCCAATAGGATATATTGCAGAAGAACTATGGATATATTCTAAATCTGTGGAGTTGTTGACGGAACCAGAAGATGCGTGTTATCTTGCAGCTCAAACGCAAGATATTCAGCTCAACATTACGGAAATGCTTTGTTTATTGAAGAACAAGCTTCCGGTCAAAGATGTCGATTGGTTAATAGAAATTTGTGATAACGTATTTTCGGGAGAAAAATTTGATGACATTATGTTCAATAATGTTATTGAACATTTCATACAGAAAAAGATTGAACAGTAAAATCGTTGTAGCTTGATTGTTTTAGCAGACAGTGTCTATTTAATCGAAGAAAAAGAATGTTGATAGTATAGGCATTGAAAATGCTAGACTATGACTTAGATTTCAAATAAAAGTAAATAGTTGGAATATTAAAATAATAATGTGTGAATATTATTCATTGTCTCGGCACCATTTATGGTGCCAGGACAATACTTTAGATGATTACAATTCCATATCATGTGACCTTTTCTTAGTCCGAGCAGACTGATTTCGCCGCATTTCCTGTTCTCTCTGATATTTAAGTTCCCATGCACGATGGGAGAAAACATCAGGGTCTTCCACATTGAGATAATCCACCTCATCGGCTGCAATATCACGACGGTGATAGTCATAATACTTACCAAAAGTACCTTTGAGCTGCTCGATCAGCTTATCCCGGAAATCAGGACGTATCTGGATTCTGGTATCCAGTAACTCGGTATATTGTTCTGGTTCAGGATGAAATTTTTCTTCCCGGAAAGCGGCGGCATCTTTTTCAAGCTGTTTTTTGAGCGAGATGTCCTGAGAATCTAGGATATCAAGATTGTTATTCATTTGGTCATATTTCTTGGATAGATTTGTCATATCTTTATCGGTAGAGCATTGTGCCTGGAAGATTAGCTGCTCTTTCCTTGATTTCAGTTCTTCAATTTCTTCGGTAACAGTGGTAAGCTGCTGATTCAATTTTATATGCTGGATGGGATTCAAAATACTGGTTTTCTCTTTTTTCACATTCAGTTCTTTCCGCTCTGTAACTTTAGCTTTGAGTTTCTTTTTAATGGTGTTGTATTTATTCAGTATTGGATTAAAATGATTCATCCAGTCATGGATCACTTCTTTTTGCATCTCATTGTGGAGCAAATGATACTGTGTAAAAATCATATGATTGCGGATCGCTTCTAACGTTTCAGCTATTATTGGAATAGACTTTTCTACAGCTTCAGCCAGTTTTGCTACCTTTGCTTTTAATTCTCGGAGCATTTTGTTATCCGCACGAATCTGACGGTTGATTTCACAGCGGTCTGCTATCATGCCTTTCTTTTCCATATTCTGGGCAATGTAGCCTTCATGGATGGTTGGCTGTTCGGTGATTCCCTGATCTGCAAAGCTGCGGTGATCAATGGTAGCATTTATCTGATTACGTGCAAGCATTTTATTTACGGCATCTGCCCAGTTTGCCCGCCAGATGCAAAGTTGTTCATCACTGTTCCATTGTTCGGAAATAGGATTCTGTCTGCCATATCGGCTGCTCTTGGGGTGTTTATCAATCCGTTCATATCCTTTTTCCTGTGCGGAAGATGGAGTCAGATATTCTTTCTTTTTCCCAACTTTATAGCGATATTGCTTTTCCCATCCCTGTTTCTGAGCAGTTTTAAATTCAGAAGCAGTAAACCCTTTTTCTTCCCCATCTTTGATACAGAGATATTCTTTTTCTGTTTTATACTGCCATGTTCCATTTTCATTTAGTGGTCGGACAGTAAGAAGAATGTGTGCATGGGGATTGTGACCATCTGTATCGTGAATGGCAAAATCAGCACACATCCCCATATCTACAAAATTCTTTTTAATAAAATCTTGAAGAAGAGAAATATTGCTGTCTTTATCCAACTCAACGGGGAGTGCGACAACAAATTCTCTTGCAAGTCGGCTGTCTTTGGTCTTTTCGGTTTCTTCCACAGCATTCCAGAGTTGTTCCCGGTCATTCCATTCCAATGGAGCCATTGGAGGAAGCATCACCTCCTGATAGATCAGCCCCTGCTTTCTGGTATAGTCATGCTGGATGCCGTCATAATCATTGTACATGCGGCTACAGCTCATATAAGCAGAAGCAGCAACGGCAGACCGACCGGAACCACGGCTGACGACTTTGGCTTGCATATGATAAATTGCCATATCTGGCACCTCCTTTCGATGTTGCCTGCAACAGCGGATAAAGCCCTCGGCAGAGCGCACGAGCCCCGAAGGGGATACCACTGCCTGATTTATCAGGTGGTGAGTAAGTGCGCCCTTCGGGCCCTTCGGGAGTAGAACTTGTGCGTTTACATTCCCCGTAGCCGGATCATCAGCTCCCGTTTCAGGGAATCTAAATCCATTTCTTTAATATGGGGAACAATACTTTCCAGAATGGCTCCTTCCTGGACTAATCGGTGTGTTCTGGCATCACGTTCTTTTTTGCGATTTCTTGCTTCAGCTTCTTCCTGGCGGTGTCTTGCCTGTAAAAGTGCTTTTTCTTCCGGTGTCATGATTCTTTTATCTGCCATATCTGGCACCTCCTTTTTATGCCCGTATCCGGGCAGTTTTGGTTTTAAAATCTTTTGGTTTGGTACTATGGTTTTAGATAACTGACAGTGGCATATTTCTGGTAATAAATGAGGAAAGAAAGTAGTACCACTGTCAGTGAAAAGTAATCATTGTGTTATACTTCTTCGAGTCAATTCTGGTTCGGAGCATGATTGTTCAACAGGATTTTTTTCGCCTGTTTTAAATTAGCTGTTGCATTGTCCTGACGAATATTCCGGTTATTGATACGGACAGGAATACATCTCTCCAGAATACGGTCATAAATTCGTTTGTGTGCGATATCAGCGGCATTATTCAGCTCTGATAAAGTGAGATTGGTCGTTATGATCAGAGGCTTTTTACTGCGGTAACGACTGTCGATCACATTGAATACCTGTTCCAGTGCAAAGTCAGAGTTCCGCTCAATTCCGAGATCATCAATAATCAGAAGACTGTAGCGGTTTAAGCTGTTGATGAACTGGTTTCTGTCTTCAAAATGTATTCCGGTAAGGGTATTCAGAATCCGGGAAAAGTTGGTCATCAGTACAGGAACGCCTTTTTCCAGCAGGGCATTGGCAATGCAGCCTGCAAAAAAAGATTTTCCAGTACCGACATCACCCCAGATGAGAAGTCCGGAGGCGTTTGCTTTCATCTCTTCCCAGTTGCTTACATAATTGTGTGCCAGTTTTATTTCCGGATTGATGCCGTTATCCCTGGCAAAAGTGTAGTCATAGAGTGCTTTGTCCTGTAAGCCGCTGGTTTTAAGATGCTCTATTTCCATTTGTTTTTCATGAAGTTTTCTCTGGGTTTCTTCCTGCTCAAAGATTTCCTGCTGGCATTTACAGCGGATGGAAGGAATAAGAACCTTTCCCTGTAATTCATGCCGGCATTGTCTTGGCGTATTGCATTTGGAACAGTAGATCAGGTGGTCTGTTTCGTTAAAATATTCATCAGGCTGAAGCTCTCTGTTTGGTGTTATAGCGGTTGCTTTTCCTGTAAATCTTGTCATAGTGTTTCGTATTCCTCACTTTCGTAATTTCTTTGCCGGGAAGCAGGATGATCCTGTCTTGCCCAACTGATGATGGTAGCTGCATGGTTCTGATATTGCTTTCCGGTAGAAGCCATATAACCGGATAAGCGTTCAATATAATCCTTCCAGTCAGGGATTGTCTGCCGGATATCTTCAAGCTCTTTTTCTGACAGAAAAACATTTTGAAATTTTCCATAGGGTGAGAGTGGCTCCTTACTCCCTCTTATTGCTAAATTGTTCTTTTTTATCTCTTTCTTATTACCAGACAGTTTTCTGTCTGTATCAGGGAAAGAATCCTGTCTGTCAATAGGACAGTTTTCTGTCTGTCTTAGGGAAAGAAATCTGTCTGTATAGTGGATGGTTTCTTTTGGGAGTTTTACATAAATCCGATTGGGCTGTCCGGGTCCCTGCCGTTTTCGGAAGATAAGCTCCTGTTTTTCCAGTACTGCCAGAGCAGTTTTAATCGTCATCTGGCTTTTGTGGAGAACTTCTGCCAGTGCTTCAATTGTAAAGTAAATGAACACATGACCATCGATATCTGACCAGCCCTCATTTTTCTGGGAAAGCCTTGCCCGGTCGAGCAGGATAATATAAAGCATTTTGGCAGTTTCGTTTATTTCCATGTCCAGAAGGAAACGGGGAAACATCATATAAGATGGCAGGTTGGTGTCTGCTGTCAGAAAGTCAGTCATGTGTTCACCTCCAATCAAAAGGGTTTATTCTCCAAGAAAATCCCAGTCTACATCACTATCTGGCTGTGAATTTTCAGGTGCTGGAAAGGACGCCCTGATTTGGGGCTCCCTTTGCACCATGCCTGCAGTCAGTCCGGAAAGAAAAAGTGGCAATGCCTGTTTCAGACTGTTTTCCACTGCATCTACAATCTGTTTCACAAAAAGTTCTTCCCGTTCTCTTGTTTCCAGATAAGGATCAGCCTGTGTGCGGTAGTAGCGGTCAAAATAATCTACCAGTGCAAGAGAGATTACCTGACTGTAAGATTTAA
>OIJO01000179.1_pt1 | contig 12396 bp, 9 predicted proteins | sample 1583541 | NCBI WGS metagenome assembly OIJO01 (sample SAMN02674693, study PRJEB24791) | human gut metagenome, SKBSTL018 | isolation source: stool | host: Homo sapiens | place: USA
TCAGACGTGTGCTCTTCCGATCTCCGGTGATGTTCAGGGTGTACTTCAGGTAGTTGACCACAGAAGGGTCGATATCGCCGCAGCGGGTGCCCATCATCAGGCCGGCCAGCGGGGTCATGCCCATAGAGGTATCCACAACCTTGCCCTGGTCAACTGCAGCAATGGAAGAACCATTGCCCAGATGGCAGGTGATCAGCTTCAGGCGGTCGATGGGCTCTTCCAGATATTCGGCAGCGCGGTAGCTGACGTACTTGTGGCTGGTGCCGTGGAAGCCGTAACGGCGCACGCCGTACTTCTCGTAATATTCATACGGGATGGCGTACATGAAAGCCTTCGGCGGCATAGTGGAATGGAAAGCGGTATCAAACACGGCAACATTGGGGATATCGCCAAAGACCTTTTTGGCGGCCTCGATACCCAGGATGCCGGCAGGGTTGTGCAGCGGGGCCAGGGGGCTCAGCTCGCGCAGGGTCTCGATTACTTCGGGGGTGATCAGGCAGCTGGCCTGGAACTTTTCGCCGCCGTGGACGACGCGGTGGCCGATGGCGTTGATCTCGCTGACATCATCAATGACCTTGCCATCGCCGGTGGTCATCTTCTTCACAACCTCAGCAAATGCTTCGGTGTGAGTGGGGAAGATGGCCGGGGTGGTGGCTTTATTGCCGTTGGCTTCATGGGTAATCATGCTGCTTTCCATGCCAATGCGCTCGCACAGGCCCTTGCACAGCACCTTCTCGCCTTGCATATCAATGAGCTGATATTTCAGGCTGGAAGAACCACAGTTGATAACAAGGATCTTCATTGGATTTGTCCTCCTTCAAAATTTAAGAACCATGCCGGGCGGGACCCGGTTTTTGTATTGGCCCTTTTGTATCAGACAAATTTATTATATAATGAAGCAGAAAACATTGCAAGGCTCTTTTCGGCACAAGCGAACAGAATTTGCGAAGAATCAGGGGTAGACGATATGAATTTTGTCGGCATCATTGCAGAGTATGACCCGTTCCACAGCGGCCATGCATTGCAGCTGCGCATGCTGCGGCAGCGGGGGGCCAGTACCATCGCGGTGTGCATGAGCACCGGCGTTGTGCAGCGCGGTGGGGTACCCATCCTGCCGGAAGCTGTGCGGGTGCGCGCAGCGCTGGTTTCCGGGGCGGACCTGGTGGTGGCTCTGCCTGCGCCCTATGCCAACGCCAGCGCAGAACAGTTTGCCGCTGCCGGGGTACATCTGCTGGCCGCGCTGGGGTGCGATACCCTTGCGTTCGGAGCCGAAACCCCGGAGCCCGCCCCCTTGCAGGCAGCGGCTGCCGCGCTATGCAGTGCGGCGTTCCCGGCGGCGCTGCGCAGCCAGCTGGAAAGAGGCCTGCCCTTTGCCGCCGCACGTGCCGCAGCCGCCGAAACATTGTGCCCCGGTGCTGCGGATTTGCTGCAAACGCCCAACAACATTTTGGGGATCGAATACTGCAAGGCCATTCTGCGGCAGGGGGCAGCCATGCAGTTGCTGCCCCTGCCGCGTCTGGGCGCAGCTCATGGCACCGCCCAGACCGGCCAGGTGCAGGGGCAGGCACTGGCTTCGGCTTCCCATATCCGGCAGTTGGTGCATACGCAAGGGATCAAGGCTGCCAGCCCCTTTGTGCCGCAGGCAGCCATGGAGCTGTACCGCCAGGCCGCGGAACAAGGTCAGCTGGCGGACCCGGAAAAGTTCAGCACCGCAGTGCTGACTTTGCTGCGCACCAAAACGCCGGAGCAGCTGAGTACCTTACGCGGCGCGGGCGAAGGGCTGGAAAACCGCCTGTATGCCGCAGCCCGCGAAGCAGAAACGGTAAATGATCTGTATGACCGCCTGAAAACCAAGCGCTACCCCACGGCCCGCCTGCGGCGACTGGTACTGGATGCTGTGCTGGATGTGCCCGCCGCGGGCCTGCCCGCGCTGCCGCCGTACCTGTTGGTGCTGGGGGCAAAGCGCAGCGCGCTGCCGCTGTTAAAGCACGCAAAAATTCCGGCGGGCACCAGCCTTGCGGGTTTGGCAGGGCAGGACCAAAAACTGCAAATTGCTGCTGATATGCACAGCAAAGCGGTTGATTTTTCGTTACTTTGCCGGTACAAAATACAGCCCATGGGGCATGCGTACACGGCGCATGTAGTGCTATTATAATATAAATATGGATAAAAAGTGCGCGAAGTTGAAACTTTGTTGCAAAATGAGGAAAAACAGTGGCACTACATGTCATGGACGAAGCCAACCAGTGTCTGGGCTGCAAAAAGCCGCGCTGCCAGCAGGGGTGCCCCATCCAGACCAATATCCCCGAAGTGATCCGCCTGTTGAAAGCCAACAAGCTGGACGAAGCAGGCCGCAAGGCGGGAATTGTGCGGTGTTGCCTTAAGGATAGTGGATAAGGGGGCGTTATTCCGTTCCGCACAGCTCAAATTCGTTTTTGCGGCAGCGGATCAGCCCATCGTCCCGCATTTTGCCCAGCTCCTTGGAAAGTGCGCTGCGGTCCAGGTTCAGGTAGTCCGCCAGCTGCTGGCGGTCAAACGGGATGGAAAAATGCGTGCTGCCCGCCCGCACTGCCTGCGCGGAAAGATAGGTCAGCAGCCGCCCACGCGCACTTTTTGGTGTGGTGCACCGGATGCGTTGGGAGAGCGCCAGGTTTTTCTGCATAGAAAGCAGTAACAGGTTGTGCAAAAACTTGGGGTACCAGCTGGCGGCAGTGTTTTGCTGCTGCAGCATGGGTACAAGATCCAGCCATAAAATTTCGCACGGCTCCGCGGCGGCCACATCCACCATCAGCGGCTCGCCGCACAGGGCATAAGTTTCGGCAAACGCCTGCCCGACTTCCACATGGCTCAAAATGCTTTTGTTGCCCCACAGGTCGTTGGATTCTACGTTTACGCTGCCGCTTTGCACAATGCCGATCTCATGTACCACACGGCCCGCATGGTAGATCAGAGCGTTTTTGTCATAACGCTGCACACGGATGCAGTGGGCGGCGCGCAGGGCGGCAAGTTCGTCCGCCGTCATGCCACGGAAAAGCTGGATGGGGGTGCTGGCTGTTTTTTCCATGGGATTCCTCGCTTTTTGTGGTTATAACCACAGATTTATTGGCCTGATGGCATTATAATACAAGCACAACAAAAAGAAAAGAGCAGCGCGCCGCACAGCAATGCACGGCATTGAACGGCGCGGAGAAAGGAACACCCTCTATGATTCGCAAAATTATCCAGATCGATACCGATAAATGCAACGGTTGCGGTGCCTGCGCCAATGCCTGCCACGAAGGTGCTATCACCATGGTCAACGGCAAGGCCAAACTGATGCGGGATGACTACTGCGATGGCTTCGGCGACTGCCTGCCCCATTGCCCCACCGGCGCTATCACCTTTGTGGAGCGCGAAGCCGCCGCTTATGATGAAAAGGCTGTGGAGGAAAACAAGCGCCAGAAAGCCGCAGCCGCCCAAAAGCCGCTGGGCGGCTGCCCCGGCAGCGCGGCCCGCAGCGTGTTCCACCAGCCTGCGCCGCAGATGCACCACGGCTGCCCCGGCAGCCAGATGCGCCAGATGCAGCATAAGCCGGAACCGGCAGGGGAGGACATGCCGGTGTTGCGGTCTCAGCTTTCCCAATGGCCGGTGCAGATCAAACTGGTTCCGGTCAACGCCCCCTACTTTGATGGGGCCAAACTGCTGATTGCAGCGGACTGCACGGCCTATGCTTACGCCAACTTCCACCAAAAATTCATCCGCGGCCATATCACGCTGGTGGGCTGCCCCAAGCTGGACGATGTGGATTACAGCGAAAAGCTGACCCAGATTATCCGCGAAAATAACATCCAGAGCGTGACCGTAGTGCGGATGGAAGTGCCCTGCTGCGGCGGGCTGGAACGCGCCGCCAAGGTGGCCTTGCAGAACAGCGGCAAGTTCATCCCGTGGCAGGTCATCACCATCTCCATTGACGGCAATATCCTCAGCGAGCTGTGAGATAAGCCCGCTTTTGACAAAAAACAAATTGGATAAAAATAAAACTGCCTGGATCGTTTGCACACTGCAAACAGGTTCAGGCAGCTTTTCTATTCTTTTCAGATACACCCTCGTGTTACCGGCGGGCAGACGACCGGCAGAGGCTTGCCCTTTGCGGGAAACAGCGCTGCGGGCAGCAGCAGAATGAAGGGGTCGGCGGAGAACAAAAAGCATTTGTTTTCCATCAAAAAGTAAACCAGGATCACCGTCAAAAACAAAGTTTCGCCCGTGCAGTGGTTTTGGCACAGCCGCCACATCAACAGCAAAAAGATGACCCCAATCACCACGGCCCCCAGCACACCCTTGTTCATCGGGATGGCAAGGAAAGAGTTATCAATGGCGTGGTGCTCGTCTCCATCAGTGGCAAGGCCACCCAAAAGGGTAACGGCCTTGGGCATGGCATCATGGTACCAGCCGGGCACCCCGTCCTGCTCCGGGTGGTAGAGGGGATACCCCCAGAACACATGGTGCCAGATCTCGAACCGGCCGGAAAGCAGGCCGTTCAGTTTGTCCAGCAGCGGGGTGGCGGTGGGATGATCCGGGTCAAACAGCCGCCCGGCCAACAGGCTGAACCCCAGCGCCAGCGGTGCGGCAGCCAGCGCCATGCCGTGCCAGATGCAGCTTTCAAAAAAGGCGGGCAAGGCACGCTGCAGCAAAAACAAAACCAGCAGCAGTACCATGGCAATGCCTGCCCCGCGGCAGCCGGGCACCAGCAGCGTGTAGGCTGCCAGGGCAGCCAGGCCGCCCCAGTCCCACCAGCGCAGGCGCGGCCAACGCAGCCAGCCCCAGGCAAAAAACACACCGGCCAGCCGGGCACCGTACCCGTTGTAATGGCCATAGCCGTAATCCCAGTTGCGGCAGTAGTACAGGTAGGGCACCAGCGGCGTTGCGGCGTGCAGCAGCTGCACCGCCAGCAGCCCGCCAGCCGCTGCGGCAAGGTAGACCTGCAGCACCCGGCGCAAATCAGCATCCTTGGCACCAATGCCAAGTAAAACGGCAAACAAAAACCATTGGTCGTGCCCGTATGCGGTGGTAAACACCGCAAAAGCGGCCAACGCGGCAGCCGTCAGCGCCTGTTGCTTGGTCTGCCACTGGGTCAGCAGCAGGCTTTTGGCAACCAGCAGCACCGCCGCCGTAAGGGTTAAGGCAATGCGGCACACATGGCTGAATGTGGGCAGTGTGTTTTGAATGTTGGAGCTGAATACCTCCGATAAAACCAGCAGCAGCGCCACGGCAGCGCAGAACACGCGCTCGCCCTTGGCCTGTGCTGCTGGGCTGACCGGGCGGAAAAGCCGGTCAGGTGGTTGTGTGGTCATCAAACCGGCCTCCTTTCCGCATTGGTTCGGTTTGAATTTTTTAGCATACACAAACAGTATACCATAGTTTTGTGCAAAAGAAAAGCAGGGCCGTGCCGCTTTTGCCGCAAAGCAGCAAAAGGCAAAGCATAGCCCTGCAAAATTGCTTATTCTACCCCAGTTTCAGCGGCGTACTCTTCAATCAGCTCGCGCTCCAAAAACGGCGTTTTAACACCCTCGCGGTCACGGTAGGCTTCGTGGCCTTTGCCAATTACGGCAATCAGGTCGCCCTCCTGCGCGTGGTCAATGGCGTAATGCAGGGCATCCAGCCGGTCGGGAATTTCCACATACTTGGCGTCCGGGTTGCCCTTGGCCATGCCGGTTTTGATGTCCGCGATAATATCTTCCACTTTTTCAAAGCGGTTGTTGTCTTCGGTCAGGATGCTGAAATCCGCCAACTTGGCGCACACTTCGCCCATACCGTAACGGCGCAGCTTGCTGCGGTTGCCGCCGCAGCCGAACACCACGACCAGGCGGTTGGGGTTGTACTCCCGCAGGGTTTCAATCAGGCTTTCGGTGGCGGCTTCGTTGTGGGCATAGTCGATCAGGATGGTGAACTTGTGGCTGATGGGCACCAGCTCCACACGGCCTTTGACGAGCGCCTTTTTCAATCCCTCGTGGATGGGGGCATCCGCAAGGCCCAGCACCTTGCCCACGCCGATGGTGGCCAGGGCGTTGTAAATACTGAACAGCCCCGGCATGCCCACCTGTACGTCCAGCGTGTGGCCGTCCGGCTCGGTCAGGGTGAACTCAACGCCCAGCATCTCCTTGTTGCGCAGCAGGCGGTACTGCTCGCTGGCGCGGTAGTCCACCTTGGGGGCGTGGATGCCATAGGTAACCAGCTTGCAGGTGTGGCCTTCCAGCAATGCTTCGGTGTTGGGGTCATCGGCGTTTACCACGCCGACATCGCAGCGCTGGAACAGCTTGCCTTTCCAGCTGCGGTATTCCTCAAAGCTGGAATGTTCGCCGGGGCCGATGTGGTCCGGGTACAGGTTGGTGAACACGCCCACTTTATAATGGATGCCCGCCACGCGGTCCATCATAATGCCCTGGCTGGAAACTTCCATCACGCAGGCATCGCACCCCGCATCCGCCAGCTGGCGCAGGATCTTTTGCAGCTCATAGCTCTCGGGGGTGGTGTTGTTCAGGTCATAGTGGTGGCCGGGGTAATACACGCCGTTGGTGCCGACCATGCCGACCTTGTGACCTGCGGCTTCCAGCACAGCCTTGATCATGTGGGTGGTGGTGGTTTTGCCCTTGGTGCCGGTCACGCCAACCATCGTCATTTCCAGCGCGGGACGGCCAAAATAGGCGGTGGAAAGCAGCGCCATGGCGTAACGGGTACTCTCGAACTTGACCACGGTCACATCCGGCAAAGCGGCCAGCACCTCGGCGGGCAGATCGTGCTGGATGGCCAGCACGGCGGCGCCTTTGGCGGCAACGTCCGCGGCGTAATCATGGCTGTCCCGCTGGGTACCGACGATGCAGACAAACAGACCGCCCGGCGTTACCTTGCGGGAATCATAGTAAATGTCAGTCACTTCGGTATTCAGGCAGCCCTGAACAAGTGTATAGTCCAGATTTTTCAGCAGTTGTTTTAACAGCATGTTGTTATCACCTCAGCGTTTTACAAAGTATTCATCGTACCAGACTAAGAACATAAAAATGCACCAGATCTGCCGCCAGTTATCCCGCTTGCCGGAAATATGCTGGTCCAGCATGGCGTTCAGCTCTTTTGTGCGGAAAAACTGCTCTGCGGCGGGGGTGTTAAATGCCTTGCGCACAATACCCGCATACTGCTCATCCCGCAGCCAGGCGCGTACCGGAACAGGGAAGCCGAGCTTCTTTTTGTCTGCCGTTTTGGCGGGGATGGTTTTTTCTGCCGCACCGCGCATCGCAATCTTGGTCTGGTTGGCGTTCACCTTGCACTTGGTCGGAATATGACTTGCCAGTTCAAATACTTTGCGGTCCAGGAACGGCACGCGCAGCTCCAGGCTGTTGGCCATGCTCATCTTGTCGGCTTTCAGCAGAATATCGCCCACCATCCACAGGTTCAGGTCGCAGGTTTCCATCTGGGTCACAGCGTCCTGCCCTTTGGCAAGCTCAAAGTACGGGCGGGAAAGGTCGGTGGGCAGCTTGCCGGGGTGGTAGTTTTTCAGCAGCTTTTTCTTGCGGTGCTCATCCATCAGGTTGGTGTTGCCGATGTAACGCTCCGCCAGCGGCTTGCCGCGGCGCACCAAAAAGTTGATGCCATGCACCGGCGGCAGCAGGTCCGCCACCGCGCCGATGGCCCGGCGGATGGGCAGGGGAATCTTGTCATACCAGGTTACGGTAAACGGCTCTTTATAAATGTTGTCCCCGCCGAAAAATTCATCGGCGCCTTCGCCGGACAGGCAGACTTTGACCTGCTTGGATGCTTCGCGGTTGACAAAGTACAGCGCGACCGAAGCGGCATCCGCCAGAGGCTCATCCATGTGGTACTGGATCTTGCCCAGGTTGGCCCAGTATTCCTCCGGCGTAATGCGGTAAGCGTAATTCTTGACCCCGATGTGCTTGGAAAACTCCTGTGCATAGTCGGTTTCGTCATACTGCTTGTTGGCAAAGCCAACGGTGAATGTTTTGTCCACATGGGCCAGCGCGGCCATGTAGCTGGAATCCACGCCGGAAGAAAGGAAGCTGCCAACCTCAACATCGGCGATCTTGTGTGCCTGCACGCTCTCTTTCATCGCCGCGCTGATCTCGTCCTCCCACTCTTCCAGTGTGCGGGAATCATCAGGGTCGAACTTGGGCTGCCAGTAGCGCTGCACCGTCAGCTGCCCGGCTTTCCATTCCAGCCAGTGGGCGGGCATCAGCTTTTTGACGCCCTTAAAGAAGGTATCCTCCCCGGGGGAATACTGGTAGGAAAGATACAGCGGCAGCTGCTCTTCGTTCAGCTCTTTCTTGAAGCCGGGGTGGGCCAAAAAGCTTTTGATCTCGCTGCCAAACAGCAGCTCTCCGGCGTCGTTTTGGTAATAATAGAACGGCTTGATGCCAAAATGGTCGCGCGCGCAGAACAACGTTTCGTTCTTGCGGTCCCAGATGGCAAAAGTGAACATGCCGCGCAGCTTTTGCAGCATCTCCTTGCCCCACTGCTCGTACCCGTGCAGCAAAACTTCGGTGTCGGACCGGGTGGCGAAGGTGTGCCCGGCGCGCATCAATTCGGCGGTCAACTCCTGGAAGTTGTAGATCTCGCCGTTAAAGATGACGGCGAGGTTCTGGTCCTCATTGAACATGGGCTGTTTGCCGCCCTCCAGGTCAATGATGGAAAGGCGGCGCTGGCCAAGGGCTGCCGGGCCTTCAATAAACTGGCCCTGGCCATCGGGGCCGCGGTGGGCGATGGCATCCATCATGCCCTGCAAAATTTCCTGCATGTCGGCGCGTGCGCCGACAAAGCCAACAATTCCACACATGGTTATAATCCTCAACTGGCTGCGGAGTTAAAAACAAACCGCAGGTTATTACTTTCTTGCCCCGGCGGGAACCGGTATTGTTTGTACGATATGCCCTATTATACACGGTTCGCGCCGTAAAGAAAAGCATTTTGCGGCGAATGCTGCTGGAATTTTCGCCCGCGCAGACAAAAAACGCCGTGCCCGCACCCCCAAAGCAGGCGATATTGCCGTTTGACATGTGGTGGCAATGGCGGTAAAATAAAGGATAACCAAAATGGGAAAGGTTTGGTATTATGTCTGATTTTTTACCGGTACTTCTTGGCAGCGATGCCAATGTTTATGGTATGGCACGCAGCTTTTACCAGCAGTATGGCGTGCGCAGCGTGGCCATCTGCAAGGGTGCGCTGGTTGCAACTTCCAACACCAATCTTGTAAAAATTGCCGTGCTGGAACCTGATTTGGAAAATGATGAAACGTTTGTAAAAACGCTGACCGATTACGCAAAAGCCCATGCGGACAAGCCGCTGGTGCTGGTTTCCTGCGCGGACGGTTACACCGTGTTGATGGGCCGCCACCGCGATGCCCTGAAACCCTATTACCACTTTGCCTGCCCGGAACTGCAAACCGTGCTGGACCTGGATATTAAGGAAAACTTTTACCGTGCCTGCGAAGCACACGGCCTGAGCTACCCCAAAACGGCAACCTGCAATGCGCAGAACTATAAAAATATAGAGCTGCCGTTTGCGTTCCCCGTTATCATCAAGGCGAGCAATTCCCCGGCGTATTGGAACTGCACCTTCCCCCACAAGAAAAAGGTGTTCCTTGCCAATAACCGCGAAGAATTTGACGCCATCACCGCCGCCATTTACGGCAGCAGCTACCAGGACGAATTGATTCTGCAGGAGTATATCCCCGGCGATGACAACTGCATGCGTGTGCTGAACGCCTACTGCGGCCTGGACCACAAAGTCAAGCTGATGGCTTTGGGCCGCCCCCTGCTGGAAGAGCAGACCCCCGAAGGCATCGGCAACTATGCGGCCATCTTGTCTGACCCCGAATACAATGATGCTGCCCTGCTGGAAAAGCTGAAAAACTTTTTGGAAGATATGCAGTGGGAAGGCTTTGCCAATATGGACATCAAGTACGACGCCCGCACCGGCGAGTACAAGATGTTTGAGATGAACCCCCGTCAGGGCCGTTCCAGCTACTTTGTCACCGCGGCAGGGTATAACCTGTCCAAGTGGCTGGTGGAGGATGTGCTGGAGCACAAGGAACTTGGCCTGACCATTGCCGATACCAAGAGCCTGTGGATGATTGCTCCCTACGGCGTGATCAAAAAATACCTGAAGGACCCGGATCTGCTGGCCCGTGCGGATAAGCTGAAAAAAGAGGGCAAATGTGCCCACCAGCTGTTCTGCAAAGAGGACTGGAACCTGAAGCGCTGGCTCTGGTACATCCGCAGCCAGCTGAACTACTACCGCAAAACCGCCCGCTACTATGGCAATAAGGGCCTGCGGGATTGATGATAGAATAAAGGCTATCACACACTATAAATAAAATCGCTGGCCCCCGTAGGGGCGCACATTGTGCACCCGCCGCCCTTTTGGCAATCATAGAAACGCCAGCCTGTAACAAAACAAACCATTATAATATAGAGAGGGGAAAGCGCCTATGTGTGGCATTACCGGCTTTGCTGAGCGCAACCATAAAGCGGAAACCGCCCGCCGCATTGTAAAAGGAATGGCGGACCTGATCACCTACCGCGGCCCGGACGGCGAAGGCTACTATGTGGACGACCAGGTAGCCCTGGGCCACCGCCGCCTTTCCATCATTGACCTGGAGGGCGGCAAGCAGCCCATGTTCAATGAGGATGGCAGTCTTGTCTGCATTTTTAACGGCGAGATCTATAACTTCCAGACCCTGCGCGAGGAACTGATCGCCGCAGGCCATACCTTTGCCACCCGGTCCGATACCGAGGTGCTGCTGCATGGCTATGAGCAGTGGGGCAATCAGCTGCCCGGCAAACTGCGCGGCATGTTCACCTTCGTGATCTGGGACCAGAAAACCAAAACCATGTTTGGTGCGCGGGATATCTTCGGTATCAAACCGTTCTATTATTATAATCAGGATGGTCTGTTCCTGTTTGGCAGCGAGATCAAAAGCTTTCTGGCTCATCCCGCTTTCAAAAAGGAACTAAACGAGGAACGCCTGCCGGAATATTTGAGCATTGAGTATATCCCCAATGAGGAAACCATGTTCAAAAATGTCTACAAGCTGCCCAGCGGATGTATGTTCACCTGGGAAAATGGCGAGCTGACAGTGGAACGCTACTATGAGATCAAGTACCATGTGGACGATTCCAAGAGCCTGGAAGAGTGGGAAAAAATCATCACCGATACCTTTGCCGAAAGCGTTGCCGCCCACCAGATTGCCGATGTTGAGGTTGGCTGCTTCCTTTCTTCCGGTGTGGATTCCAGCTTTGTGGTCAACGAGGTTGCTAAGGGTACTCCGCATGTCAAGAGCTTCTCGGTCGGCTATGCGGAGGAAAAATACTCCGAGCTGCCGTATGCCCAGGAGTTCAGTAAGGAAATCGGTGTGCCCAGCATTGCCAATAAGGTGGATGCCGAACAGTTCTTTGAAGCCAACCGCCTGATCCAGTGGTACCTGGATGAACCCATGCCCAACCCGGCGGAAGTTCCGCTTTACTTTTTGGCCCAGAACGCCCGCAAGTACGTCAAGGTCGTGCTTTCCGGCGAAGGTGCCGATGAACTGTTTGGCGGCTACCCCATGTACTGCCAGGCGGTTCACTTTATGGATTACGAGCATAAGGTGCCCAAAGCGCTGCGTAAGGCCGCAGGCGCAGTGGCATCCAAACTGCCGGACTTTAAGGGCAAGCACTTCCTGGTGCGCGGTGCAGAAGAACCCTGGCAGCGCTATATGCGCGCCAACTATGTTTTCCTGGACCCGGCTGAACGTGACCGCTGCCTGAAAAAGAACTACCACAGCCCCCGCCCGGAACAGTTCTTTAAGCCTTATTTTGATAAAGTGCAGGGTCTGGATGAACCCACCCAGCTGCAGTGGGTGGATATGCACACCTGGATGCTGTATGATATCCTGCTGAAAGCCGACCGCATGAGCATGGCCAACAGCCTGGAACTGCGCGTGCCTTTCCTGGACCGCAACATGCTGGATGTGGCACTGTCCATCCCGCAGAAATACCGCTCCGGCAAAGAGTCCACCAAGATCGCTCTGCGCGGTGCCGCCATGAAGCAGCTGCCGGAAAGCGTTGCCCATCGCAAAAAGCTGGGCTTCCCCGTGCCGCTGAACGACTGGCTGCGGGAAGATAAGTACTATAATATGGTAAAGGAAAAGTTCACTGGCCCCGTTGCCGAAAAGTTCTTTAATGTGGACGAAATCATGCGCCTGCTGGATGATCATAAGGCGGGCAAGGCCAAGAACATGACCAAGATTTGGAGCTTCTATTCCTTTATTTTGTGGTACGAGCTGTATTTCGTAAACACCCAGGCCCCGGCAGGAATCTATTAAGGCAATACCGCACAATTCCCGCCTAACGGCTCAAGCACCGCTCCGGCGGC
>OIJO01000192.1_pt1 | contig 12095 bp, 7 predicted proteins | sample 1583541 | NCBI WGS metagenome assembly OIJO01 (sample SAMN02674693, study PRJEB24791) | human gut metagenome, SKBSTL018 | isolation source: stool | host: Homo sapiens | place: USA
AGCACGCCGCCAGCGTTCATCCTGAGCCAGGATCAAACTCTCATGTTAAAAAGTTGATCTCAGTCAAGTTAAACTTGGCTAATTCGTTCATTCAGATAGAATCTGAATTTACTGTTTTAAAGGTCTTCAATTTTCATTGAAGCGTTCTGATTGATTCTCAAAATCTTTCAAGGTTTCTCACTGTTCAGTTATCAATGTTCTTTGTTTTGCTCTCTTGCGACAGCTTGTTTATTTTATCAAATCGCTGTTCGTTTGTCAAGCACTTTTTTTATTTTTTTGAACTCTGTTTTAAGTTCTCTGTCTTGCGACAGCTTGTTTATTCTATCAAAATGTTTTACATTTGTCAAGAACTTTTTTCATAACTTTTTTAACTTATTTTCAAAGCAATATTTATAAAGTCATGTCTGTAAATTGTAACTCACAAGCTCTACAACTCAATGTGTCCCGCGAGTCAGCTTTGATATAATATCATCCCGGCACACATATGTCAACGGATTTTCTGCAATTAATTAAAGTAGTAAAACTACCTCAAAAAACACAAATTTTCTAAATTGTCTGTTTATTATATACAATTCTCACAATTACTATCTGACAGCCTCTATCGCTTCCTTGATATTTGCCACACCGACAATCTCAATTCCATTAATATGCGACACTCCTGCAAGACACACTTTGGGAACAATACACTTTTTAAAGCCAAGCTTCTTTGCCTCAGCCACACGCTGCTCGGACATGGTAACTCCGCGTACCTCTCCGCTTAAGCCCACCTCTCCAAAGCATATGGTATCCTCACGCACTATAATATCCTTTTTGCTTGATGCGATTGCAAGCACTATCCCAAGGTCTATCGCCGGTTCGTTCATCCTTATACCGCCTGCTATATTCACATAAGCGTCACAGTCTGACAGTGGCAGGTTGGCTCTTTTTTCAAGGACCGCCATGAGTAGATTTACTTTATTATAATCTGTACCATTTGCTGTACGCCTTGGATTATTAAAAAAACTGTGACATACAAGAGCCTGTATCTCGAGAAGTATCGGGCGGCTTCCCTCTATGGAACATGTGACAATTGATCCTGATGCTCCCTCGGGCTTACCGCTAAGCATATACTCCGACGGATTTTCCACCTCAACAAGTCCCTCCGCCTTCATTTCAAATACGCCTATCTCATTGGTCGAACCAAATCTGTTCTTAACGCCTCTAAGTATCCTGTACGACTCATACCTGTCACCCTCAAAATAAAGCACAGTATCAACCATATGCTCCAACGTCCTCGGCCCCGCAACCGCACCATCCTTTGTCACATGTCCTACTATAAAAACAGAAATACCCAGAGTCTTTGCAAGCTGCATAAGCACTCCGGTTGTCTCCCTGACCTGTGATACACTGCCCGGTGCCGACGCTATCTCCTCATTGTACATAGTCTGGATGGAATCTATTACAACAACCTCCGGTTTTTTTCGTTGAATCACGTCCTTTGCTATATCAAGACTTGTCTCACATAAAAGCTCCAGTGAATCCGTAAAATCACCAAGTCTGTCGGCACGCATCTTTATCTGATGCAGGGATTCCTCACCTGACACATAAAGTAATGGCACCTTTTTTTGTGAAAGTTCCCTGCATACCTGAAGTAGAAGCGTGGATTTTCCTATACCCGGATCTCCTCCCACAAGCACAAGTGACCCCCTCACAATTCCTCCACCAAGTACTCTGTCAAACTCGGCTATACCCGTCACTATACGCTCCTCTTTCTCGCTTTTTACTGCCGAAAGAGGCAGAACCTGTGCCGCCTTTGATTCTTTTTTTACTTTTCCCGACGAACTTATCGACTTTTTATCTACGGTTTCCTCTACAAATGTATTCCATTCCTTACAGGCCGGGCACTGTCCCATCCATTTTGCCGATTCATAACCACATTCCTGGCAGAAAAATACAGAGGTCTTTCCTTTTGCCATATTGTTCTCCTTTATAAAATACAAAAAGCCCGGCTTTCACCGGGCTAAAAATATGCTCTATTTTCTTGATACTTTGATATCGACTGAATCAACACCCTCAAGCTCTACGCTTAAGCTGAGCTTGCCGCCGAGATTTGTCTTCATAGTACCTGCAACAGCTCCAGCTATATCAATTTCGTACTCTGTCTCCTCTTCAAGGCCAAGAGTAATCTGAGCATCCTCAGGTCCCTCCACAGTAAATGTCACTGTATCAGCAGTCTCCTCGAAATCCATAACCGCTGTTCCCGGAACAGACTCGTATACAAAGAGTCCGTTTCTTTCGAGCTTTGTAATCTCCTTAAAGGTCTTTACCTTGTAGATATCTCCATCCTTCTCAAAATTGTCAAGCTTTGCCTTTGCAGCCAATGTATAATCTCCGAAGCTGAGCTTTCCGTTTTCCTCAGTGCGGATTAATTCACTTATTACAGCCATTTTTATCCTCCCGTAGCTATATTGATATATTAATTATAAATCCAATTCTACTCAACAGTCAATGAAATTTGTTTGTTTTTCGTAGAAATTATTACCTTATTGCCGCGCTTAATTTTGCCGGTAATAATATCCTCTGACATACGGTCTTCAATCTCCTCCTGAAGCTTGCGTTTAAGCGGTCTTGCGCCATATTTTCTGTCATAGGCTTTGTCCACGATAAAGGCTTTTGCGCTGTCGCGCACTGTGAGCTCTATATCAAGCTGCTCTTTGCAGCGTTTCTTAAGCTCCTTTACAAGAAGTGTCACTATATGCTTCATGTCATCCTTGTTGAGAGCTCTAAATACAATAGTCTCGTCGATTCGGTTCAAAAACTCAGGTTTAAATATACGGCGGACCTCCTCCATGACACTGTTCTTCATACGCTCGTGATCCTGCTTTTCGTCATCACCTGCACCAAAGCCAAGGCGCTTTGGTTCTATAATAGAAGAAGCTCCTGCATTTGATGTCATGATGATTATTGTATTCTTGAAATCAACCGTGCGCCCCTGTGAATCAGTGATTCTACCATCATCAAGCACCTGTAAAAGTATATTGAACACATCAGGATGTGCTTTTTCTATCTCATCAAACAGTATAACAGAAAAAGGATTGCGTCTGACCTTCTCTGAGAGCTGTCCGCCCTCCTCATGGCCCACATATCCCGGTGGTGAACCAATCATCTTTGAAACACTATGCTTTTCCATGTACTCTGACATGTCAACACGTATCATGGCATCTTCTTTGCCAAAGACAGCCTCAGCAAGCGCCTTTGACACCTCCGTCTTACCTACTCCTGTCGGTCCCAAAAACAGGAATGAGCCAATCGGCTTCTTAGGATCCTTTAAACCAACCCGGCCTCGTCTGACTGCCTTTGCGACAGCAGAAACAGCCTCCTCCTGTCCTATTACACGCTTGTGAAGTATCTGTTCAAGCTTTGCAAGTCGTCCTGCCTCTGACTCTGTAAGCTTATTTACAGGTATTTTGGTCCATCCCGATACTACATCCGCTATCTCATTTTCGCCGACTACAGGCTGATTTTTGGCTCCTGTGCGACGGTTCTTTCTGATAAGCTTCTGCTGTTTATTTTCAAGTACTTCCTTTTCTGACATAAGCGCGCCGGCAGCTGCGAGATCTCCTTTCGACAAAGCATTTTCCAATTGGTTCTGCTTATCTGTTATCTCTTTTTTCAGAGCAAGCAGCTCGTCAGATGATGTCAGATTCTTAAGCCTTATCCTGGCTGCCGCTTCATCCATCAGGTCTATCGCCTTATCAGGTAAAAATCTGTCATTTATATATCGTGCAGAAAGGTTTACTGCTGCTTTCACACCCTCATCTGTTATGATGACACCATGATGCTTTTCATAGAGTCCCTTTAATCCTGTGAGTATCTCTATTGTCTCATCCACACCCGGCTCCTCAACCATCACCGGCTGGAAACGGCGCTCAAGCGCAGCATCCTTTTCCACGTATTTGCGGTACTCTTCTATGGTAGTGGCGCCGATTACCTGTACCTCGCCTCTGGCAAGCGCAGGCTTTAATATGTTAGATGCATCTAACGAGCCTTCTGCTCCTCCTGCACCTATTATAGTGTGAAGTTCATCAATGAAAAGCAGTACATTTTTGGCATTTGAAACCTCGCTTATCACCTTCTTGATACGCTCCTCAAACTCACCACGATACTTTGATTTGGCTACAAGCCCGGACATATCAAGAGAAACCAGTCTCTTTCCCAAAAGAATATCCGGAACATTGCCACTGACTATATCCTGCGCAAGTCCTTCTACTATAGCGGTCTTGCCCACTCCCGGCTCTCCAATCAGACATGGATTGTTTTTGCCACGGCGGCAAAGTATCTGGATAACACGCTCCATCTCCTTTTTTCTGCCTATAACAGGGTCAAGAAGCCCTGCCTCTGCCATATCTGTCAAATCTCTGGAATACTGATCTAATACAGGAGTCGCAGAATTGTATGATGTACCGTAGCTTTTCATCAGATCCCTGTATGCAGACGGATCCTCCCCCATCGCACCAAGAATATCTATAAACATCTTCTGACTGTTAACACCCATGGTGTTTAAAAGTCTTGCAGCTGCACAGTCTCCCTGCAGTACTATAGCCATCAGCAAGTGTTCTGTACCTATCTCATTGCACTCAAATCTATCGGCTTCCTCCGATGCGCGCTCCAATACTCTCTGTGTCCTTGGTGAATAGCCATCCCTGTCCATCACTTCGATGTTATCCCCCGGTGAAATCAGGTCTTCAATCATCGAAATAAGCTTATCATATTCCACATTGCAGGCTGTTAGAATCTCAGCTGCCACACCGGTGCCCTCTTTTATAAGGCCAGCCAGTATGTGCTCTGTTCCAACATAGCTGTAATTCATTTTCTTTGATATACGTACAGCCAAATCTATTGCTTTTTTAGCCTTACTTGTATATGGTTTCAAGTCATATCCTCCAGTCATATTCACTAATTTAAGTCGATGAACTGCAAATCATCATCTTCGCTGTCATCTTCATTGTCATCCTTTGCACTGCTGTCTATAGTCTCAGACGGCTTATTTCCCTCATTGACAAAGCCATCAAGTGCCATTTGAAGCTGATTCTTTAAAGCATCCTCATCAGCATCGTTTTCTGTGTCAGAAACGTTTTCCTGCCTTGAATCGTCTTTTAAATCAAACTCAGAGTTTTCATTCTCAACAGCTTTCTTAGAATCAGGTGTAATTTCTACGGTTCTTCCGACATAGGATGCATTTGATATATTTTCATCCGTAGCCATCTTTTGCTCATCTGCAGCATCTTCCGCTGTTTCTTCTGCGACTTCATCTGCCGGCTCTTCTACAGCTTCATCTGCTGTTTCTTCTGCAGCTTCTTCTGCCACTTCATCTAACGGCTCTTCTGTAACCTCTTCTTCCAGCTCATCTGCTATCTCGTCCGCAGTTTCATCAGTTGTTTCTTCCAAAGCTTCATTTGATACATCTTCTGCTGCATCATCTACATCATCATCGTCATCATGATAGTCCATTGCCTTATATTTTCTGTTTTTCACAGCTGATACAATAAGCAACAGTAACAGAATAATGATAATAAGAACCAGTATTGCAGCCAAAACAAGATATTTATTGGCAATTCCCGGGACAAGCTCACTCTTTGTTGTATCATTTTCCTCCTGTGCCACTGTAGGTGTACTGAGCTCAGTTCTCATATATGTGCCATCTACGCTATCATATGTGTACCAGCCACTCTCACCATTGTCATTCATAGCGTATATGAGGTAAAAATCCTTTGTCTGATCATCGGTTTTTTCGCCTTTGGTCTGGTAGGCTGTTGCCACACCCTTGCCCTCTATGGAGAGCGATATCTCATTATATCCCTCAGGCACATCATCCACCTTAGGCAGTAAAACCACTATAAAATGTGACTCTGAATTGATACGGACAAACTCATATGCTGTATTCTGTGCTGCATCATATACAAAAATCCCATTGCCGCTTTCCGACTGTAAATACACAAGCGTGATATCACCAAAGGTGCCATGAAGGGTATTGTATTCAAGTCCGTCAATCACTGTCTTTGAGTGCTCAAAGCCTTCAGGAACAACATCCTCCGGAATGTCATTTACCATAGTCCACTCTGTGCCATTTATATCGAACTTCTTCCAGTTATCCTGCTTATCTGCATTCTCCGGATCATCCTCGGCTCTTCTGGTAACAACTATATTGTATGTGCTTGTGCTGCCGTCCTCTGCTGTCACAACAACGCTGACCGTATTCTCTCCAACCTCAAGTGAATCATTGCCTGTGACTGATGTCACACTCGCCTTGGAATCAGCCGGATTTGCTGTAACCGCAAGGCTTGAACAGCTGTAATCTACCGTAGCTGTGTAATCCTTTGTCGCAGCAGAAAACTCAGGGGAAAGCGTACCTGCCGAGATAACAAGCGAACCAAGAGATGCGTTTGAGGATTTCTTTTCCTCTTTGTTTTCATTATCTTTATTTGCATTGCTGTCATTGCCGGTATTGCTGCCGGAATTGTCCTTGTTATCCTTGTTGCTGTTTGAATCGTTGTTTGATGAAGCACTTGTTACCGTCACCTTCGTGCTGGCACCGGTAATTATACCTCCGGCATCGTTGGCCTCTGCATCTCCTACAACTGTACAATATGCCTTTATAGTGCAGCTTCCTGCAGCCTTCGCCGTAAACGAAAATGACCGCGATGTCGGGTATTCCGGTCCCGCTGCATCACCAATATTTGCCACACCATCTCCACCGTTACTCAGTACTCCCTCGTCGGAGCTTGAGATAACTACAGTGCCAAAATATCCTGACGGCATAGAAACCGTCACCTTGACTGTTTTTCCAACAGCTACAGAGCTTGAGCTGACACTTAATCCAAGTCCCTGCGCATATACATGCTCGGCAGGTGTGAAAACAAGCATCACCGCCATAACAAGTGATAATATACATCCAAATAATTTCTTCATATTTTCCTCACATTTCTAATTCTGCGATATCTTTGATTTGCCCAGTATGTGTCTGTTCATGATTATCATATCAAGGGCATTTCCACCATCGCCCTTTCTGTTGGCATCAGCTGCCTCCAGATAAGCACCTGTGAGTGTTCCCTTTCCTAAAATATGTCTGTTGAGCTTAATCATATCAAGGGCATTTACAGCACCGTCACCATTGATATCTCCATATACAACAATATCATATGTCTTTTTCAGGTTACCCGAAGCATCATAAACAGCCACTTTATTGCCTGTTGCAACCTTTCCGCTGTTTTCTGAGCCTGAGCTTGTCAGAAGCTTTACAGTACCTGATGCTGATACTGCTATATTCTTCACAAAATCAGCTGCACCGGTTCCAGGCTCAATGCCTGTAATATAAGTACCTATACTGTATTTACCTGATGTTATGTTTACATCTGTATTATTTTGGTTATTATTGTTCTGATTATTATTGCCACCTGCATTATTTGCAGATGCCGCCTGCCTGTTTATATTGATAGTGTATGTTCTTGTATCACCGCTTTGCGACTTGCAATTTACCTTAATTGTATTATTTCCGACAGCAAGCGAATAGCTTCCTGTGCCTGAAACACCACTATTTTCTGAAACTGCATCTGCCGAAACAGTCACTGAGCTTATAGCATTTGAAACAACTGCTGAATAGCTTGTTGTCGCTCCATTGAAGGCCGGTGTGAGTGTTACACCGCTTATCGCAAGCGACTGCAGATAGTTATTGGTATCGCCAGCTTTATCGAAGCCCACTGCTGACGATGGCATATTGTTGTATACAGGTATTTTAAATACAAAAGCCTGATTCTTGTCTGAATATCCTTTAGCCAGACTCTGTCCCTCAGTAAGAGCCGCTGTGGCATTGCCCATGTACTGATGGAAATACAGCGAGCTTGTATTTACTACATTAAACTTCTCAAAATACAGTGTATTTTGACCCTTATTTATATAATTGCTGCCCACCTTTACAGCTCCGCCGCTTATGGACTTTACTCTTGTATTCCAGCCCTGCTTCTTGGCAAAAGACAGACCATTTTTATAAATCTTATCCTTCGTGTTTCCGGTTGCATTAAAATTAAAATAATTATAATATCCTTCGTATCCGGAATATGTACCCGAAATAAGAGGACTCGTTCCCTTTTGTCCCTGCTCCTGCTTTAAACGCGATGCTATATGGTATGCACTTACTCCACTGCTCTTTGCCACATCCATGAATGTGCTTGCATAATTAATTTTCTCACCATTGTTGGAATAGGTCTTTGTTCCCTCCATAAATGTGCCTTTTACTATGGACTTGACACCTTCAAGTGCCTCATTCGGACTGTATGCCAGACTCTGAAACTGAAAAATATTGGTCTCATCAAGAAAATTCCTTGGATCCATGAGATAAGCAATATAGGCACTGCTTGCTGACACCCATCCCGGTTCGTACTCAACCCACGTATTTGTTGACCAGTTATATGCTCCGGCAGCTGTGGATTTCTTGGAATTGTCTGCTGATTTGGATACCAGATTAAGTCCGTTTACACTTTCATTTTCAATCACCGTATCCCAATTCAAACCTGTATTTACAGCCTCAAATGTCCAGCTTGGATACTTATTGTGAAGTGCTGTAAGGTTTGGAATATAGCTGTCAGTAAAGCCTGCATTCTTCATAGCCGTGACAAAATCAGTATTGTCTCCGCTATTATTGTATGTCACCTTTATGTATGTACTGATAGTCCAGCCCGTAAATGCCTTGCCGTTTAAAGTACCCTTGACATTATACCAGACCACACCGTTTACCCTGGTCTCTCCAATTATGTCAACCTGATGGTTCCAGTTGAGTGAGACAACCTTGGTAGTGCCGGATGTGCCTGCTGCATTGCGGACATACACATTGCCACCTGTAATCGTACCTGTAGCATATGCTCCCGATGCGGTTGCAATGGCAAGCTGCTCCTCATTATTCTGCTGTATGGCATCCGCATTGCCGGTGTCTGCCGAAGCATCCCCTGTCTGCGCATTGTCTGATGCAGCTGTACCTGCTGATACAAAATCAGACCTTATATAGCTGACACACTCCTCGTTATTTGCTGCCAGATTGTACTTTGCCTTGTACCACACCTTGCCGTCTGCACCTGTGGTCTGCTCAAGAATAGTAATATCCTTGCCGTTTGAAAGCTTGTGCTCCAGCTCATACTCTGTTCCCGGTCCGCTTCTCGCCGCTACCCAGTATCTCTCATCACACACAACCTTAGCCGCCTGATCCGCATAGACTGCTATGCTGCTGTATGGTGCCAGGTCACATGCAGCTAATGACAATGTTACGACAGAGGCTGCCAGAAATTTATTTATCTTTATCATCAAATCCCCTCTTTCTTATGTGCATTGTTTACATTAATCCATTATCCATTTAATTATAATAGAATATGACCTTTGTATCAATGTATTCGGCAGAAATTTATTATTTTTTTATTGATATGAGGGTCAAAAGGTATTTTGCCCCTCATTTATGATTAATCGAATTGCATGCAAGCATGCATCGATGATACCTTTTGCCCCTTTAATCAAAAAACTCCCTTCAACGTGCAGCCCATGCTTACGTTTCAGGGAGTTATCTGATTCATATTCTGCTTTTTCTTACTGTCTCCTGTAGCTTTTTCTAGCTGAACAGGGATTTTATCTTATCCCATAAATCCATGAAAAAGTTACCAATCTTTTCCCAGAAGCCCGGGTCATTTATCTTATCGCCAAGCTTTGATGCCCAGTCATGTGCCTGGTTAATGACTGAATCCCAGTCGATATTGGCATCCTTAAGCTTCATAAGAAGCGATGTCAGCTTTGCAATATCATCATCAGAAAGCTTCAGGTCGTAATCCTTTGCAGCCTCCTTTATCGCATCCTTTATCTGGCTCTCATCCTTGAGCCTTCCATCGGCAAGCTGCTTCTTTAGGTCTGCAATCATTGCCTCGATATCCTGCGAATCGCCGTCAATGCTCTTGTTGAGCTCTCCTGTTGTGACAAGCTCATCCATCGCTGCGTCTGTCACCTTGTCGTCAAGCTTCTTGCCTGTCATCTCCTCGTATGCCTTTAGTGTGCCTACAAGTGCTGCCGTTCCGGAAATAGGGAAAGGTCCTGCGACTATGATTTTAGCATCAGCTATGCCTGCTGTGGCAAGCGCATTCTTGTACATTCCTACCGTACAATAATTGATATTGTGTGTGGAAACACTAAGACCCGCACCCTTTTTATCCTCTGTAATGAGTACTGAGGAAAGTGACCTTGTGCCAATCTCGCTCTTGCTGATGTATGAATCAAGGTACTTGTGCTCCTCATCATTATTTACATAGACCACATCGTATTTGTCCAGATCAGTGAGCTCGATTCCCATAAATCCAAGCACTGTCGCTCTCTGATCCGGTGTGAGGTCTGCTCCAAGACTTAAGTATGGCTTATCATTTTTGCTGATGGTCACCTTGTCGTTTGTCTCACTGCCGGCTGTCGTTGTACTGTCTGCAGTACTGTCTGTGTTACTCTTATCAGCTGCGTCACTGCCTGATACATCAACGCTTGAAACTATATCAGTCTGCGTAGCTGTCTCTGTTGCAAATACAGCCGGATTCATTGTAAACAGTGTCACCGCAGCAAGCACGCTACATACAATACTCTTTGCTTTTTTCTTTATTGATCTAATCATTTTTCCTCCAATCTACTGCTCTATATCATACGAAATTGTAAAGCTGCTTCCGTCGAAACTGACATCTGCCATGCTTCCGCATACCACAGGCATCATCGGCGACATATGACCTATATCCAGATCCATGATGATCGGCACATTAAACTCTCTAAGCAATGATGAAAGCGCCTGTCTGTGGTCTATGCCAAACATTTCCTCTCCGAAGTGCGCCGGGCGTCCGATAAGAAAGCCCTTTACATTTGAAAACCATCCTGCATTTTTCATCTGCCACATAGCCCTTCTCATGCCCATAACATTAAGGTCACAAGCCTCAAGGAACCATATGATACCATCATCACTGTAGCGCTCATTAAATTCCCTTACATGGTCAAACGATGTACCAAGCAGATTGATAAGACAATCCATGCAGCCACCAAGCAGCCTGCCTCTCATAGAAAGCATGCTTTCCTTTGCCACCGCAGGAATAGAGCTGATGCACGACTTTTCAGTCAGGTTGTAGCCCACAAACGGAGCATTCTCATCCTTTATCGATTCCTTCTCCCACATAGGGTAATTGGTAAAAGAAAGCTTCCTGCCACAAAGCAGATTAAATGCATCTGTAAGTGACTCATGCCACACCTCCATGCCAAAGCTGCCCGCACACGGCCCGTAAATACCTGCTGTATCTGCAATAGTAGCCTCCAAAAATGTGAAATTCGTGTTGTCGGAATAGCCCATGTACCATTTCGGCTTTGACTGCTTCACGCGCTCAAAATCAATATAAGGCACTACCTCGCGCATCAGCTCGCCACCACCACATGATATAAGCACATCACTGTCAACAGAAGCATAGCTCTCGTTCAGCTCTTCTGCGCACTTCTTAGGTGTATTGCTGATACCTATGCCACTGTCGCACCTGCAGTTAGGTCCCTCTATCGTCTTATAACCCATGCTGTGAAACCTTTTAATGGCATTGTCAAAGGCACTCCTGTACGGCTCTGTTGTACATCCCATCGAAGGCGCCACAAAGCCTATTGTTCCTCTATCCTTTAGAAATTCAGGGTATCTCATGTTTCTATCATCCTATCACTATTATTTACATATCTAAGCTTCTGTCTGAAGTAAAATATGTAGGATTTTATCATTTCTGTCCAGGTCATTTTACTGTCATAATTAAATGTCGTCGTGTACTGCAAATGCTGTCTGTTGCACCAGTTGTATATATCATGCAGACTTATCGAATCAACATGCTTTATATTGTTCATAAACACCTTAACCTTTGAAAGCTCATCCTCACTGTCAATGTATAGATGAAAGATAGTATTCGGACATTCAATTATTATCTGCTGTTCTCCTATATTTTTCATCAATGTATCCTCTATTGAATAATGTATCCTGTGTGATTAAAAACATTATCGTCTGTCACACCGGGATGTGAGTAATAACAAAATAT
>OIJO01000194.1_pt1 | contig 12029 bp, 15 predicted proteins | sample 1583541 | NCBI WGS metagenome assembly OIJO01 (sample SAMN02674693, study PRJEB24791) | human gut metagenome, SKBSTL018 | isolation source: stool | host: Homo sapiens | place: USA
TGTCAAATTGTCTGCTCTACGACGGCTTTTTTTCTTTTGCCGTCGTGCGGCAGATTAACATATGAAACTATAATTCGTTGATGGTTGCAGTAATTGGCATATTGCGAATTCTCTTTGCAGGAGCATAAACGGACACAATAGCAGATATGAAGATAAAGGCAACGACAATTCCAAACCACAGGATAGGAAATCTCCACTCAATTCCAAAATAATGTGTAATTAGACGATTATATAAAAATCGACTAAGCGGGAGTCCAATGCCACATCCAACTATCAAACCAGAAATTGCATAGGTGTACGCTTCCGCAGAAATCATTCGTTTAAGCTGCCTATTATCCATACCAACAGCTCGCATTGCACCATACTGCTTAATTCGTGCAGATACACTCATAGAGATACTATTGACGATATTAAACAGCGAAATAACTCCGATAATAGCTAAGAAGCCATAACAAACAATTCGTGCAGCCCAATATGTAGCATTATTTTGTTTATTGCCTTCACGCTGATCTGTAATGATAATATCATCGTTTTCAAGACTTCTAATTTCTGCTATTGTTTCTTCAGTAGCGTTTGAATCTAACTGAATTCCAATAAGACCATACTTTGTACCGCCCATGATACGGTCAAATGTTTCCTGTGAGCAAATAATAATCAAATCATCTCCGAATAACCCTTGTGATAGAGCGCAAGTAATCTCAACTTCTTCGCCTGCAAACTGGATGGTATCACCGATGTGCAAGGAATTGTTTCTATTAAATACGGTTGCCACTTTGTTACTGTTCCCGTAAACTGTATCTAATGATCCCTGAGCAATACTACCTTTTGAGTAATCCAGAAGTGTATCATCATAAGAAACAATATTGATATGGTCTATTCCTGCTCTTGAAGATGTTGCAGGAATGTTTTCTACATAGCTACTTCCATAAGCATTTGCAACCCCATCTATTTTTTTGATTTCATCGACCAGGCTGCGCTCAATATCCATTTTATTTGCATAACTGGATAATGCTATATCGGCTGATGTGACACTCAACGATGGAACAAGTTGCTTTGCAAAATCTAAAATTACAGAAAAAGAAAAAACCAGCATAATAGTCAGTGCAAAGGAAGCCGTCATCAGAAACCAGTTTTTCTTTTTTTCAACCGCATGATGTATGCCAAGTGAATTATCAATTTTTCCTAAGCTAAACTTGATAGCGTGTTTAACAGAAGATTTATTATCTACATTGCCAGAAACCGCAGATATGGGTGAAACTTTAGCAGCCCGCTTTGCTGGGGATTGTGCTGCTAAAAATACTGTTACCACTCCAACAACTACGCCACTGATAAGTCCAACAGGGCTGATCTGAAAGACTGGCGTTGTAGAAAATTCTCCACCAATTCCATAATGAAGTGTGGCACAAATAATCCAACTAATTATTGTTCCAAAAAACACCCCAATAGGTACCGCGGTTTTACACCAGTTCAATGCCTCCAAACGGACAAAGCGGATAATTTGTTGACGACTTGCACCAATGCAACGCAACATTCCAAAAAATTGAGTTCGTTGCGCAATGATGCTATTCATACTGCCAGAAATCATCAATATTCCTGCCAACAACACTAAAACAAATAGAATTGCTGCCAATCCGTACATACTCTGCATCGCTGTATTGTTGCTTTGCCCAGCCATGCCCATAACGCCGGTATTTTCAGAAATACTCCCATCGGATAATTGGTACTGTGTCTGTAGTTCTGTTATTGCATTTGCCGCTTTCGCTGCACTTTCAAACTGCACATAATAAGTCAACTCATTGTTTGTTACTCCGTTTTGTGCCATAACAGAAGTAAATGCACTTTGTGTCAGATAAGAGCCTATCAAATAAGTCTGATTGTTATAATAGCTTTCATCATCTGTGCCAAAGCCAGAGATTGTAAATGTCCGATCTCCAGCAGGGGTATGTAAGGTTACACTATCCCCAAGCTGTACTCCTAAAGCAGTTACAGAATTAGGTGTAAGCATAACTTCCTCATCATTTGCCGGAAATGTTCCTTCTACAATTCCATTTGAAATCTGAGTAATATAGACTTCATCGGTGCCATACAAAACAGTTCGTTTTTCGTTGACTCGGTACGGTTGTTCTCCCTCAAAATTAAATTGAGAAGCTACACCAACTGCTGTAACATCTGAACGATTACTGATTTCATCCGCATTGTTCTGTGAAATATTTTTTATTGCAATGTGCCAGTTTCCGTGGTTACTTATCATAAAATCGCTTTCTGTTCGTATCATCATGTCAGCAACACTGAAAATAGCTGTGACAAGAAACACCGAAATGATAATACACAAGACAGTCATACGATTTTGCCGCTTGCGCACCTTTGCGGAGATGGGAATAAGACTAAGATAGCTTTTCATTCACGGCACCTCCCAAAATCAGTCAAAGTGCCATCCGATACCTGTAATACCCGGTCTGCCGTTTGCGCAATACTGCGGTTGTGGGTAATCATAATGATGGTCTGCTCGTATTTTTTCGATGTTTCTTTGAGCAATGCTATGACCTCACTGCTGTTTTGTGAATCCAAATTTCCTGTTGGCTCGTCTGCCAGAATCAGAGAAGGACGGGTAATCAATGCGCGGCCAATCGCCACTCTCTGCTGCTGACCGCCGGAAAGCTGACTGGGTAAATGATTACAACGATCTTTCAAATTCAAAACCGTCAGCAGTTCCTCCAAATATCTCTTATCCGGCTTTTGATAATCCAACAACAGCGGAAAAATAATATTTTGTTCCACCGTCAACTCCGGGATAAGGTTAAACGCCTGAAAGATAAAGCCGATATTCCTCCGGCGGAAAACGGTCAGCTTTCGATCGTTCATGGCAAAAATGTCCTTGCCGTCAATCAGAACCTTGCCAGATGTTGGCGTGTCCAAAGCACCGATCATATTCAGCAGTGTACTTTTACCAGAACCGGATTCCCCGACGATTGCCACATACTCGCCCTTTGGAACAGAAAAGCTGACATCCTTTAATGCCTTGACAGCGGTTTCTCCGTTGCCATAGGTCTTACTGATATTTTTGACTTCTAATAAGTTCATAGTGTAAACACCTCTTTCTGAATGATTTTGCGATATAGGCAGGCTGTCTTTGTTTGTCCTGCCTATGTGTGAGAGAATAGCACCTGAATCTTACTGTAAGCCTACAGCCAGCCTACAATTTTGTAGGAATCAGAAAATTCATTGTGAAAGTTGTCCCGATACCTAATTCGCTGTCAACCTCAATGGTGCCGTTATGTGCTTCAACGATTGCCTTTGCCAAAGGTAATCCCAGTCCAATCCCTTGCTTGTCCTTAGAAAAACGACTGCGATAAAACCGCTTGAAGATGTGATGTATATCCTCTGGATGGATGCCGCATCCATTATCCGTTATCACAATTTGGACACCAGACGGCAACTCCTTCCACGCAACACGAATTGTTGCACCACTTTCTGTATGGTCAAACGCATTTTTCACAATATTGTCGATTGCCTCATTCAACCAATCACGATCACAAAAAAGAGAAAGATGATCCGAGCCAGACAGAATGATTTCTTTCTTTTCCTGTCTGGCTCTATATGCAAAATGCAGTTCAATATCCCGCATCATATCTGCAACATTTTCTGCGTTCTTTTCCAAGACAATGGCTCCGGCATCCAATCTTGTAATCTTGAGCAGACTTTGCACCAGTGTTTCGATACGGTCAAGTTCCTGCTCAGACAAACCCGCAAATTCTTTCACAGATGACACTTCTATATCCTCGTCCTGAAGCAGTCCGTTATAAATGTTCAGAGCCGCCAGTGGTGTTTTCAGTTGGTGTGAAATGTCGGAGATTGTATTTTTCAAAAACTCTTTCTCTCGTAACTCGTTATCTGCATGGGCATTTAACACTGCCGCTAAAGAATTGATGGAATGAAACAGTCGGTACAATTCGCCCTCATTGTCACATTCAATACGGGCATTGCGATCACCATCAAGATACGCATTGATTTGTAATATCGCCTGCTCCATGATCTGATTTTGCCGATTAAAATACACAAAGCAGGCTGCCCATACAGCACCATTAGCCAATAGAAAAAGGATTAGCAAGGACAGGGAAAGTCGGTGATAAGACAGCCATAGAAAAACCTCAGCTAAGAGAAATGCGAACCCCAAAATCAGCGAAAGCGAAAGAAATAGATTTTTGATTTCTTTATTTGCCAGTATTTTCATTCTGCACCTCATCCGGTAATGTTCCATTTATAGCCCATGCCTCGAACAGTCAGAAGCATTTGCGGTTCACTCGGATTATCCTCAATCTTCATACGAAGCCGACGCATATAGACCGTAAGGGTACTACTGTCGATATAATTCCCGTCGCAATCCCATAGCTTATCTAAAATTTGTCCCTTTGTCAGCACCATGCTTGGGTTTCTCATAAACAAGCACAGTAGCTTGTATTCCGCGGCAGTCAAATCCAACAGCTCCCCATTTTTGAAAACCTGTCCTTGCAGCAAAAGAACTTTGATGCCATTCGACTGCAATTCTGTGTCTGCTGCTTGAAAAGAATTTGCACGTCGAAGTAATGCGTTAATCCTTGAAACGAGAACCCCCAGTTTGAACGGTTTTGTGATATAGTCATCACCTCCAATATCCAGCCCCATAATAATACTTGTTTCCTCATCCGAAGCCGTCAGAAAAATAATTGGCACCTTTGATGTAAGTCGAACTCTTTTGCAAAATTCAAAGCCAGACCCATCTGGCAGAGATACGTCCAACACCAACAAATCATATTTTCCGTCTGTCCACAATTCCTCCGCTTCTTTGAGCGTTCTGGCGATATTTAATTCAAATCCCTGCTTTTTGAAAGCAAAAGAAAGCCCGTTAATCAGGCTTAGATCATCTTCAAGAAGTAATATATTACTCATACTTTTCTGCCTTTCCTTGTTTTGTACGACCATCAATCGGCTTTTCCGCATCCTTTGGAATTAGCCAGATAGTTGCCATCTTCACAGCGCCGGGGATACGCCCAGCAGCGCAATAGTAATTTACTCTACGAGGTGTCACGCCCCATTTTTCGGCGGCCTCTTTTAGTGTCATATAATCCATTCTGCACCTCCACAGAGTACATTATAGTTCTTTGTCTCGAACAATACAAGTTTATCACCAATCACAGCTTTATATAATCGGCATAATCGTACAGCTTGTCAGGCATAATAAAGTCATTCCATCATATAAACCGGAACGATACAATATTATTGAGGTGAACGATTATGCCGATTGATGATTTAACTGCTTTGGGGCAAAAAATGCGGGAAGCCCGAAAGAATAAAGAACTGACAGAGTTGTCCGAGAAATTTGAAACAAATTGAGCCAGTGAGAGAATCGTTAAAATTCACTCACTGGCTCTTTTCATTTTAAGAGAGCTAGTTCGTCTAACACTATATGTATCATCAAATGAAAATTTATCTGTTTTATAATTTCTTCACGAAACATTATTTCCAACTGAATAAGAAATAATTTTTACTTATTTCCATATTACGCTTTGCCTTCGTTCAAATAACCCAGGCTTGTTCAAAAAACCTGATGGATATGCACTGACAAAATCATTATCTTTTTTTCCTAACCACATGAACAATTATAGCAATCACAACGATTGCGGCAACCATGCCAATTAGGGGGAGCCATGTGTCTACGATACTTTGAAACACAGCCTCCCATTTTACATTTTCAGGTAACATGATTTACACCTCCAATTTCTTTTGCTCTGTAACAATGCGTTTACAAGATAGATAGGTTGCAAGGAAATAACTCCCGTAAACAATGAGGAAAAGAATAATGGTCAATCCGATATTTGTTGAAATATGGATATTCATAAATTCCTCAACGACAGTCATTGCTTTGCCGATTAAGAAATCCGAGTATATTCCGGCAACAGTCAACGGAATTGCAAAAAACACAGCCGTCTGCGTAAAAAGTGTGCGGTTAATTTGCTTGCGCTTGGCTCCCAACTTTTGTAGCAATCCATATCGGTAAATATTGTCCGTCGTTTCTGTGAGCTGTTTTAGTGCCAAAAGAGCAGCACAGATCAGCAAAAAGATTAAGCCGATATAACAACAAAGGAAACTCACCAAAGCATTGAGTCCGTAGAACATTTCATACATCATGTTCTTTTCTGCGTACCGATAACCATGCGCTTCGTCCAATCCAATAGGGATCATCTTTTGCAGGATTTCATTAGAATCCGCATCCGGCTTATATTGTACCAAAAGCACATTAATGTCTTTTTCGAGGCCAGCCACTACATGATCTGGGACAATGATTGTTCCGCGATCATTGTTTCCAACAGAAGTCATAAAATATGTTTCTTGCAAAACTTCATCGGATGCACGCAGTAAGGTTGTTCCGCCTATTGTGATTTCCAAATGATTTTGTAAGGCCAGAGAAACATATTGATATGTCCCAGTGTAATTACAATTTAACGAGTATTGGTCATCGTTCAGCGTGATTGGCTCTTTGCCCTGCATAGCCAAAGCACGATTGAAGTCCGAAACGGAAATTATGGCAACTTTGCTATTGGAAACTTCCTCATCAATAGGCCACAGCTCGACATTCTGACCTTCAAATAGCTCTGAATAGGTCATATCGGCCTCATAAATGCTGATTTGCTCCATGTTTTCGGCGTAATCACGCATTGCAACATCATGTGTGGCAAGATACTCGGAAATGTTGCTGTCTCCATCAGTGGAAACATTGGAAAGTACATTCAAATCATAGGGGGTTGCAGCTTTTGATAATTCATTCATTGCAAGAGCTGTGCTTGCCCCAATAGATACAGCACAGATGGTAATGGTCAGCAGGCCACAAACAATCGTCACCACAAGATAATTCGTGCGAATTTTACTTCCGATTTGGCGTACAAGGAATGTGTTCAAACCTTTCAGATAAAACCCTTTACCAGCTCCTACCACTTGGATGAAAACAGTGGATAATGAGTTGAACAACAGAAAGGTTCCAACAACCAAAGCTGCTCCCGCAATTTGAAAAGACATATTTTCACGAGATGGCAGTATTCCGTTTTTGTTGAACAGCACAGCGGAAATCCCTATGCAGATCAGGGAAAGCACAAACAGACAGAGCGGCAAAACACGATTTTCTGCTTTTATGCTTTCGTTTTTTCTGCTGGCCGTCAATAAGTCAATCAATTTGACATTGGTTACAGACCACACATTGAAAAGCATTACGATAAAGAAGATGATCGCAAAACAAAGCACTGTCTGTCGAAATGCTCCAGCAGAAAATACGATTTGAAATTTATCCAATTCAATCGCAAAGAGTTTTAATGCAATCAAAGAAAGTCCTTGCGAAAAGAGCAACCCAAGAACCAAACCTGAAACCAAAGCAATGACACCAACACAAAGAGTTTCACCGGCAAACAGCCGGGAAATGCGTCTTTTTTTCATGCCGAGCACCATATATACGCCCAATTCTTTTTTGCGGCGTTTCAAAAGAAACTGGTTGGCATAGATAATCAGAAAAGCCAATACTACCGCAATGACAACAGAAAGCGCCGACAACAGTATGCCGAGTTGGTCGTATAAAAGCGAACCGGTTATTCCCATATCGGAAAAAGCTGGCTGATCGGAAATTGAGTTGAAGGCATAAAACAGACTGACCGAAAGCGTCAGTGTAAGGAAATAAATCAGATAGTCCCGGATGTTCTTATGAACATTTCGGAAGATCAGCTTAAATGAGGTCATTTTGCTCACCTCCCAAGACGGAAACCACTTCCAGAATCTTTGCAAAAAAGTCTTTGCGTGTGTCCGTCCCTCGGTGCAGCTCATTGAACACCTGCCCGTCTTTGATAAACAAAATGCGATGGCAATAGCTGGCGGAAAAAGCATCATGCGTTACCATTAGGATTGTTGCCGCAAGCTGTTCGTTCAATTCCGTCAGCATCGTCAGCAGCATTCGTGAGGAATTGGAATCAAGAGCGCCGGTCGGTTCATCAGCCAACACCATTGCGGGATTGGTTACCATTGCTCTTGCAGCCGCTACCCGCTGCTGTTGGCCACCGGACATCTGATAGGGATATTTGTTCAATACTTCTTGAATGTTCAGCGCCTTTGCAATCTGCGGGACACGTTTTTGAATCTCACTGGGTTTGGTTCCTGCGATAGACAAGGCCAGCGAGATATTTTCGTAGGCTGTCAGAGTATCCAGCAGATTGAAGTCCTGAAAGATAAAGCCCAGCTTTTTTCCGCGAAAGTCTGCAAGCTGTGATCCGTGAAGCGTCGTAATGTCCTTTCCCTCCACATAAATATGGCCGCTGGTAACGGTATCAATCGTAGAAATGCAGTTCAGCAAAGTGGTTTTCCCGGAGCCGGAAGAACCCATAATACCGAGAAACTCACCTTTACGCACAGAGAAAGAAATATGATCGACGGCTTTTGTCAGGTTGCCCTTGTTACCGTAAAATTTTTGGATGTCATCCACCCGTAAAATTGTGTCGTCCATTGATTATGAGACTCCTTTCTCAAAAGCATTTTGCTTTTGTATTTTTACTCTACCATAGGGGCTTCTCCTGTGCCATTAAGTTAGATTACATTTACCTTACCAGAATGTAAGGTTGAAAAAAGCGAGGTTTTACAGCCCCGCCTCTTTCAAATAGCTCTCCGTAGGAAATACCATAGTTACGGTAGTCCCTTGTCCGGGATCACTGGAAACGGAAAGCACAATATTCATTTTTTTACACAGCTTTTGGCTCAAATACAGCCCAATCCCGGTTGACTTGGAATAGCGGCGTCCGTTTTCTCCAGTGAAGCCTTTGTCAAACACGCGTGGTAAATCCGCAGCAGAAATTCCAATTCCATTATCTGAAATAAAAAGGGATATATTATTTTTATCTGTTTTGGTAGAAAACTCAATTTGCAAATTGTCTTTACGATATTTGATCGCGTTGGATATGATTTGTCCGATTACAAATGTGCAACTCTTGCTATCGGCAACAATAGGAATGTCCAGATCATTCAGCACTGGTTTTCCGCCTGCTTGGATCAGAGGTTTGGAATATGTCTTTAACGCAGCATGAACTAAAGATTGCAGTGTGGTTTTTTCCACCTTGAAATCCTTTTCCACATCCGTACTGCGGGCATAGTATAGCACCTGTTCCACATAGGTATCAATTTTGCGGAGTTCATCGTCGATGCGTAGCGTAGTGGGATTTTTTTCGTTTTCTATCATCAGGCGTGCAGAGGTAATAGGGGTCTTGATCTCGTGTATCCATGAATCAATGTACTCCCGGTATTCCCGACTTGCTTGTTTTGCATTGGAAATCTGATCGTTCTGGTATTTATTGCAGCGCCGCAAAATATCCACTAAAATCTGACCTTCCAAAAAATGAGGCTGTGTCAATAGTTCACCCAAAAGCGACTTTTCTTCCATCTGTTCCATCATTTTCAGAAGTAGATTATAATAACTTCGTTTGCGGAAAAAATCATATACCAAAGCGGAAATATACGCTGCCATAAGGATCGTTTCGGCAAACAGAATAAAAGTAGCAGGGGTTTCAATTAGCCAAAGCAGGCCAAACAGCAGGAGTGCCGACACCAGCATACATATCAATGAAAAAATTCGATCTAAAAGATACTCGGATAATCTCATACGCAATACCCCAATCCACGCTTCGTTTCCAAATAGTCAGGCAAACCGATCTCTGCTAGCGTTTTCCGCAAACGAACGATATTCACATTCAAGGTGTTTTCGTCTATAAATTGCTCACTCTGCCAGAGTTCATCAATAATGGCATCACGAGGAATGATATTTCCCTTGTTTACCATGAGCAGACGCAAAATCCCCATTTCATTTTTAGTAAGAGATTTTCTCTGTCCTTGGTAACTGATTTCTGCTTTGAGCAGGTTTAGAGTTAAGCCTTTGTGTGTCAAAACCACATTGTCCTGTATTTCATAAGTTCGTGCCAGAAGTTTTTGTATGCGTGCCAAAAGAACCTGTGCATTGTAGGGCTTTGAAATATAATCATCGGCACCGATGTTCAAACTCATTAGTTCGTCAAAATCGCTGTTTCTGCTGGTAAGCACAATGATTGGAAGATTGGATTTCTGCCGGATTTCTCTGCACACCTGAAAGCCGTCCTGATACGGCAAATTGATGTCCAAAAGAATCAAGTCAGCCCCAGACGAAAGGGCGGTTTCTGCGATATGCTGAAAATCGCTACTACTGGCACATTGGTATCCGTATTTTTCAAAAAGTTGGGTAAGTTCCTCACGGATTGCTGGTTCATCTTCTATGATAAAAATTTTCATTTTGTTGCCTCCCTTGCGTTGTTCTCATATCCAACGGCTTCTCCGCAATTTTAGGGAGCAGCCAAACCCCGGCCATTTTCACAGCGCCGGGGATACGCCCTCCGGCACAATAATAATTTACCCTACGAGGTGTCACGCCCCACTTTTCGGCGGCCTCTTTTAGTGTCATATAATCCATTATGCACCTCCACAGAGTACATTATAGTTCTTTGTCTCGAACAATACAAGTTTATCTGTTCCAACGCAAACGTTTCTTTGTTGTATAGTTCTTCAGGTGTTTTTGCGTAGATAGCTACGAGCTTACCATTCGCGTCTTTGATTCTGGTCCTATAATATAGGACACCTCTTTTCATGACTGTGCCATATTGAGGAAGTATTATTTTTCTATTTGCCAATTCCTCCACCTCCTAAGAATAATCTCCAGCGCTGTACCTTTGTTTTATCAGACCTCTCTGATTCCATCAAGGATACGGACCGGCTCACGATCTTCCGCTTCGAGGTTTACGGTAAGTTGCGCTTCTCTCAACTGGTTTTGCTCTGTGCGTGCATTTTGCGATATACTCCTGAAGGCCAGCATCCGTAAAGTACACGCAACCGTTTTGCACATACTGAACATAGGAAATCAGACCGCTGTTGCGCGCTGCGTCTAAAGTTGCAATGCTGATGCCCAGCATTTTGGCCGCCTCTTTTCGAGAAATCAGTTTTTCCATAGATGGCTCCCCCCTTTCTATTAAGGATGTGGTTGTGGCTTTCAAAATCACATGAATACGCTGGCAGCCGAAACTGCCAGCGCATGGTATCTGATTTTGAATAGAAAGCGGCCACCCAAAAGAGCAGTCGCTTCCTATTTTAATATGACTCAATTCTCGTCACATTTGCCACGCAACCCTGACGATGGGAACATAACAGGTCTCCGCTGGCGCGGTTGTCATAACTCCGCGGCGTCGTTTTACTCGTGCGCCGCAGGGTTCCCCCCAAGTCTTTGGCGGGCCGTGAGGAAGTATCTTTAAGCCCCCGTGCAGTCCTCGCGCCGAATCTGCCACCATCCGTTTTGTGAAATCGTAGATCGCTCCGAAGCAGTTCTTTCATCACCTCCCTGACTGCTCCATCTTCGCGGCGTTCCACACTCGCTCGTACACGGGTTATGTACCTGTTATGCTGTCTATGAAATTGTCAAAGTGCTGTTGAAGGGGGAAAACTTGTCCTTCTTATTAACTCTGACAAAAAGAGCAAAAAACGAGCGCACCAAACGAAACTTTTTCAAAAATACTTTGCCAGCTGCTTCAGACCACGCCGGATGCTGTCACGGACACGGCTTGGGTCTACACCCTCCGCTGCGGCGATCTCACTCACACGCATACCCAGGTAATACCGGGCATAGATTCGCTTAGCCTGCTTCTCCGGCAGAGCCATCACAGCGGCATAGAGCTGCTCCCGCAGCTGCTTTTCCTCCAGAAGCATTTCCGGTGTCTGGGGCTTCATCAGAATCGCATTTTCAATGCCGTTGTCGCAGTCCAGGGAGTAGTACGCCTTATAGCGATACATCCTCCGGTCATAAGCAGCTTCTGCACGCTCAGCGGCACGGATCGTCTCCAGCACATCTTCTGTTACTTCTACAAAGTAATCATTTTTATAAACATCGGGATATAAGTCCCTAAGATTGACTTTCTTCATTATGTACCTCCATTTCGATTCACGGGCGGTTGACG
>OIJO01000200.1_pt1 | contig 11764 bp, 10 predicted proteins | sample 1583541 | NCBI WGS metagenome assembly OIJO01 (sample SAMN02674693, study PRJEB24791) | human gut metagenome, SKBSTL018 | isolation source: stool | host: Homo sapiens | place: USA
TATGATGAAGAAGAGATCGGAACAGAGGAGAAGCCTGATACACGTACAGTTCTTCACTTCCATCCGGCACTGGCACCGGTTAAGATCGGTGTGCTTCTTGAATGTGGCAAAAACGAATGAGATACCGACCTTTATCGTCGGCCATGTCAACAAAGACGGTGCCATTGCGGGTCCCAAAGTCATGGAGCACATTGTGGATACTGTGCTGTACTTTGAGGGCGACAAGACCCTGCCGTACCGCGTGCTGCGCGCCGTGAAGAACCGTTACGGCTCCACCAATGAGATCGGCATGTTTGATATGACCGGCAAGGGATTGGAACAAATCGAAAACCCCTCGCAGGTTATGCTGGAAGGGCGGCCGATTGGCATTTCCGGTACCTGCGTTGCCTGCGTGATGGAAGGTACACGGCCAGTACTGAGCGAGATTCAGGCACTTGTAACGAAAACGGCGTTTCCAAGCCCACGACGCACGGCAAGCGGGTTTGACTATAACCGTATGTATCTGCTGCTGGCCGTGCTGGAAAAGCGCGCGGGCTATGTGTTTGGCAACCAGGATGTGTATATCAACATCATTGGCGGTCTGAAACTGGACGAGACTGCCTGCGATTTGCCGGTCTGCCTGGCAATGGCGTCCAGTCTGCTGGATCTGCCTGTACCTGAAAAAACACTGGCCATTGGTGAAGTGGGTCTGGGCGGGGAAGTGCGCAGCGTGCCGCACCTGGAAACCCGCCTGCGGGAGGCCCAGCGCGTGGGCTTTGATACCGCCATTGTGCCCAAACATAACCTGAACATGCTGGATGCTGCGCAATTCCCGGGGCTGCGCCTGGTGGGCGTTGCATACCTGCGGGAAGCCATCAATGCAATCAAAATCAATAAATAATAAGGTATGGGCAGCGACCCAAACCAAGAGGAGTATATCATGAGCGAACAGGAAAAGAATACGACCCCGGCACAGAATGCAGCCCCGGCAGCACCCAAACCGCCGAAAATTGATAATGCAGCGCTGAAAAAGGCTGCTGCGGCCCTGCGTGAGGAAAACAATCCGCAGAACTTTAATGCGGTTATCAACCTGATGATGCGCGGTGTATTCCTTGCACCGGCTAAGATTGAAATTGGCGAAAACGCTCCTAAACCGGACGAAAATGGACGAATCCAGCTGCCAAAAGACACCAAGGTGACCTTTGCGCTGCTGAAATCTGGTGATGGAAAGTCTTTCTTTACCGCATTCACCGATGCAGAAGAACTGGGTAAGTGGCAGAATAAGCCCGCTGGTCAGGTTATGCTGCTGCGCTTTGATGATTACGCCCGGATGCTGAACGGTAACGACCATGTGGCAGGTTTTGTGCTGAACCCGTTCACGGATAACCTGCGCTTTAACTCGGATATGGTTGCATCTTTGCTGAAACAGCGCAATGCGATGCTGGAAAAAATCAAGCAGACCGCCGCGCAGCAGGCAGCCCAGCGCAATGCACAGATCAAGCCCGGCGATAAGGTGACGATCGTGGAGCCTTCGGTATACCCGGATGAATTGGTCAACCCGCTGTGTGCCGAGTTGGAAAAGTACCCGATGGTGGGAGCCGCATACCTGCAGATCATGGTGATCAACGGAGCAACCAAGAGTTATCTTTTGGTTCTGGATGCACCCAAGGACGATGCACTGTTCAAAGCCGCAGGAGATGCAGCGCGCCCGTTCCTGGTCAGCAATGAGAAAAAGATGAACCTGAACATCACGATTTCTACTTCGCCGCTGGGCCAGCAAGGCATGCGCGGCAGCGAGCCGTTTTATATTAAGGGCCAGGGCCGTTTAGATAATCTGGGTGATGACGAAGATTGATAAAAGGCTGAATTTGGTATCGAATGATATGCCATGGCGATGGCTGCGATAGACCTATTGGATGAACATCGCAATAAAAATAAATAAGTAAATAAAATAAAAATAGGCAAATAAAAGAGCGAACGGAAAGAAGAATAAAACCAGGAGCTACTGGCATGCAGAGAACACACGAAATCTTGAATCTATCTACAAGCGGGTGCAGGATTTCGTGTGTTTTTGCATAACATGCAATTTCGCTAAAGACGAGTTTAGCGAAATATGGAGGAGGGCTTTACTCACAATAATGAGTACATACATTGATGTGGCGCACCCAAACCGGCATGCGCCGTATACGGATATTCCGGATCTTGTTATGGATTATCTGCATTATCTGGATGTTGTCAAGCTGCGTTCGCCGCGCACCATTAACGGTTACTATCTGGACCTGCGCGGTTTCTTCCGCTATATGATGACGGTTTGGAACCTTGCGCAGCCAGATACACCGCCGGAAGAAATTGACTTGACCCATATTACCAAACGCCAGATCAGCACCATTACCAAACGGGATATTATCAATTACCTGGATTACGCCCGCAGTAATGATAATGGTGCCAAGGCCCGTGCCCGCAAGCTGAGCGCCCTGCGCGGCTTTTTTGGCTACCTTTGCCACCAGATCAATGAACTGAGCGAAAATCCAACGGATAATATCAACCTTGGCAGCCCAAAGAAATCCCTGCCCAAATATCTGAGTGCCAGTGAAAGCATACGGCTGTTAAAAAATATACAAAGTGACTTTTATGAACGGGACTACTGTATTATTGTCTTTTTCCTGAATTGCGGTATGCGCTTGGCGGAACTGATCACAATCAATCTTGGCGATTTTAAGGACGATACCATTAAAATTACCGGCAAAGGAAACAAAGAACGCCTGGTGTACCTGAACACCGCGTGCCAGGCTGCGTTGGAGCATTACCTGCCCGCGCGGGCTGCGTTAAACAACCTGCGGGATAAAGAAGCACTTTTTGTATCCAAAAAGACTGGCAGACGCTTAACAGCGCGCCGTGTGGAGCAGATTGTTGCCAACTGCCTGAAATCAGCGGGCTTGGACAATATGGGTTATTCGCCGCATAAACTGCGCCATACCGCCGCTACACTCATGTATCAGGGCGGTGTGGATATGCTGGCCATCAAGGAAATCCTGGGGCACGAGAATGTATCCACGACGCAGATTTATACCCATATCAACCAGCAGCAGTTGAAACATGCGGTGGAAGCCTCTCCCCTTGCGGATACTGGCTATATTGCACCGCAGTCCAAAGCGATGACGGATTTAAAGCAGGACACTGGCGAAGAGGACAGCTGAACCGGAAAACATAAAGCTGCTGACAGCGCACCCTAGCAGGCAAAGCAGATAATGTACAGATAAGCGCCGGATTGCGCCGTTGAGCGCACAACGGCAGCCGGAAAAAACAATACTGGACAGACTTTGACTTACCCTGCACGAACTATGCGCAAGCCAAAGCATGAATACCGACAGCACAAGCTCCGGCAGGCAGTTCAGGAGCCAATAAACAACAAGCGCACGTGCCCCGCCGGACGCATAAATGGCGGAAGCGCACACACCTAATACAGTGCCCTTGAACGCAAAATAAGCCCCCATAAAAATGCTGCCCCACAAATGAAAACCGCAGAGATAAATCAGCGATGCCTGCAAAAATGCCGCGGCAAACCAACTGCACCAGACAGACCAGAATGCCGTATAACTTTGTGCGGCCATGACATGCTCTGTAAGCGAAGTGAAAGCACCGTGGAGCTCAAACCGGCCGAGCGGAATGCCGGCGAGATACCCGGTCAGAAACGCAGAAGAGAAAGCGAATAGATCGTTTTTGCCTGCAAGTTTTTGTATGCCCAGGGCAGCAGCCGCACCGGCGGATGAACCGCTGTTAAGAGCCCTTTTGGGCGTGTAAGGAGCCGGTGCTGGTCGCGGGGCGCGCATCAGCGTTCGGGCGCAGTGTTCCCTACTGCGCCCAATGCACTCAGCACGCCGCCTGCGGTGCCGCCGAACAGCAGCGCTGCAAGTAAGGCGAGGTTCACATGATCAAATACAAGCGGTTTGCCAGATCGGAAGAGCGTCGTTTGCCGCTCAAAGCGGTAGTGAGGCTCAAACACAGCGCATAAAAGACGCCCACGGAAACACCGCATAAGAGCCGTTTTTGAGCAATACCGTTCGCAAGAACGAGACCGGAAAGAACAGCCCCCACCGCCACGCTGGCACAGGTTGCCGGTTTGACAAGTTCCAGCGAGAGTGCAGTATGGGCAAAAATCTGTGCGGCCAAAGCGAAAAGCAGGATGGCGGTACCCACGCCGCAGCCGAAACTTTTGATCAGCAGCCAAGATAAATGGCCGCTGGATTTACTGCGGACTTTGCAGATATGACTTGATCGAAGTTTGGCAGATGAAGCCCTTGAATTAGCAGCAAACATAAAGAAAACGCCCCCTTTGCATGGTACAAACTATGCAAAAGGGGCGTTTGTTATTCAGGTAATACAGTCAGAACCAATCAGTTCTTCTTGGCAGGAGCATCTTTCTTGGCGGTATCTTTTGCAGTGTTGCCCATGTCCAGCTTCTCAACGGAGGAAATAGCGGAACGGCGGAAGCGAATCTTCACACGGTCGCTGGTGGTTTCCAGAACAAAGGTATCATCCTTATCGTTGATAGCAGCAACGCGGCCAACAACACCACCAATGGTAATAACGGTATCGCCTACTTCGATGGAAGCGCGCATGGCAGCATCTTTCTTGTCCTGCTTTTTCTGGGGCAGGTACAGGATGATGTACATGAACACAAGGATCAGAACCATCGGCAGGAAAGTGACAAGCAGGCTGGCGGTGCTGGAAGTATCAGCGGTCAAAAATTCGATCATAATGTGGAACTCCTTAAATTTTGATTTTACAGTATTTTTATTATTATACAGGCTTTCGCTATAAACCGCAAGGGGGTAAAGCAAGGAAACACGGAATCCGCTTAAATTCTGGAATCCAGAAGATGCACATACTTATCATGGAACTGCTGGAATGTGCCGTTATCCAACGCTTCACGAATCCGCTCCATCAAATGATTGTAGAAATACAGGTTGTGCATAACAGCCAAACGCATACCCAGCATTTCATCTGCCTTTTGCAGGTGGCGGATGTAAGCGCGGCTGTAATTGCGGCAGACCGGGCAATCGCACTGCGGGTCAATGGGCTGTTCGTCACGCTCATATTTCAGGTTTTTAATGTTGATGATGCCGTTCCATGTGAACAGGTGGCCATGGCGGGCGTTGCGGCTGGGCATGACGCAGTCAAACAAATCAACACCGCGGTACACGCCCTCAATGATGTTGCCGGGGGTGCCAACGCCCATCAGGTAGCGGATCTTATCCGCCGGGGCGTAAGGCTCTACCGCGCTGATCACATCATACATCACTTCGGCAGGTTCGCCGACAGCAAGGCCGCCGATTGCATAACCATCCAGATCATATTCAGCAATCTGCTTCATGTGCTCAACGCGCAGGTCTTTGTAGGTGCAGCCCTGATTGATGCCAAACAGCAGCTGGTCCGGGTTCACGGCCTTGCCCTCGTGCTTCAGGCGGGCCATTTCCGCCTTGCAGCGCAGCAGCCAGCGTGCGGTACGCGCGCAGCTGTTTTTGGCGTAATCATATTCAGCGGGGTTTTCCACGCATTCATCAAAGGCCATGGCAATGGTGGAGCCAAGGTTTGCCTGAATCTGCATGCTCTGTTCCGGCCCCATAAAAATGCGGTGGCCGTCCAGATGAGAGTTGAACGTTACGCCTTCCTCGGTAATGTGGCGCAGCTTGGCAAGGCTGAACACCTGAAATCCGCCGCTGTCGGTCAGGATCGGGCCGTCCCAGCGGGTAAACTTGTGCAGGCCGCCCATATCGGCAACGACCTGATCACCGGGACGCAGGTGGAGATGATAGGTGTTGCACAGCATGACCTGTGCGCGGATTTCTTTCAAATCATGTGCCGAAAGCCCGCCTTTGATCGCGGCAGCAGTGGCAACATTTTGGAAAGCAGGTGTCTGAACCGTGCCGTGCACAGTCTGGAACTCGCCGCGGCGGGCTGCACCCTCTTTTTTAATCAGACGGTATGGCATAAATGATGGTCTCCCCTGTTTTGCTGTTTCATTTTGTTCAAAAACATGCGGCGCCAGAGTGTTTTCCTGCGCCGCTTTGTGATTTTATTATACTGGAAGCAGTAGGATAAGTCAACTGTTCTGCGAGGCAGGCTTATTGGATGAACATGGCATCGCCAAAGGAGAAAAAGCGATATTTTTCCTGTACGGCAACCTTATATGCAGCCATGGTTTTCTCATACCCGTAAAACGCAGAGATCAGCATAATCAGAGTGCTTTCCGGCAGGTGGAAGTTTGTCACCAGGCCGTCAATAGCGTGCAGCTCTACACCGGGGTACAGAAAAATATCGGTAGTACCGCTGCAAGGGACAATCTTGCCGTACTTGGCCCAGACGGCTTCCAGCGTGCGGCAGCTGGTGGTACCGACAGCAATTACGCGATGGCCGCTGGCGCGTGCTGCGTTAATGGCCTCGGCTGCAGTATCATCCACGCAGTACCATTCGGTGTGCATCTGGTGCTCCTGAATATTATCCTCGCTGACAGGGCGGAAGGTGCCAAGGCCAACGTGCAGGGTCACTTCCACAATGTTGACTCCCTTGGCACGGATGGTATCCAGCAGTTCCGGGGTAAAATGCAGCCCGGCTGTGGGGGCAGCCGCGCTGCCAAGCTCTTTGGCGTATACGGTCTGGTACTGGCTCTGATCCTCTAGCTGGCGGGTGATGTACGGCGGCAGCGGCATTTTGCCGAACTCATCCAGCTTTTCGTACAAAGTCTGGGTATCGTATTGGAAGGTTACATATTTGTTGCCATCCGGCAGGGTCTCGTCTACTGTGGCCGTCAGGGAGCCATCGCCAAAGCTCAGCTTGGTGCCAGCCTGCATCCGGCGGCCGGGGCGGGCCAGGCATTCCCAGGTGTCACCGTGGGCCTGGCGGAGCAGCAGAACCTCGCACACGGCGCCGGTGGGCACTTTAACACCCATCAAGCGGGCAGGCAGAACCTTAGAATTGTTGACGACCAGCACATCTCCGGCGTTCAGGTATTCCGGCAGGTCATGGAAGATGCGGTGTTCAATCGTATCATTCTTGCGGTCAAGCACCATCAGGCGGGCGCTGTCACGCGGGTCAGCGGGCTCCTGGGCAATCAGTTCTTTGGGCAGGTCATACCAAAAATCTTTCTTTAACATTGTTTTGCTTCCTTTTTGCGTTGACAAGTTGGCCGCGCAATGCTATTATTGAGGCATGCAGGCGGCGATTGTATCTTACAGCAGCCGCCATGCGGCACAGAGGCGCGGATTTCATCAGTATATTCCCTTTTATGCCAGCCAAAGGCTTGTGGGGAATGGAAAGGGACGTCCGCCGAAGGCGGTGCACGGCACGCATCGTTCCTGGGCCCGCAGCCGAACAGGGGCGGGACTGTCACGTTAGGATTAACGTGTTGCGCTGTGCTCATGCAATGTATCATTATATTGCATTTTGTGCCGGTTTTCAAGCCGGTTTTTTTATTATCTCGTGTTTGGCAGCAAAATGGCTTGAATGCGGCGGCAGGTTTGTGTTTACCCCCTGCAAACCTGCGGCGGCAGCTGCATATAGGTAATGGTATGGGGCTGGGAACAGAAGCAGAATCCCCAAATGTGCGTTGGGGTTCTGGAGGAAAGGACGGCAGTTTAAGATGAAACAGTACAAAGTTGGCGTTGTTGGTGCAACTGGCATGGTGGGCCAGCGTTTTATTACCCTGCTGGAAAATCATCCTTGGTTTAAGCTTACGGCTCTGGCTGCATCGGCACGCTCCGCAGGCAAGACCTATGAGGATGCTGTCGGCAGCCGCTGGCTGATGAAAACACCGATGCCGGAAGCAGTCAAAAAGATGGTGGTTCTGGATGCTTCCAAGGTGGAAGAAGTTGCTGCACAGGTGGATTTTGTGTTCTGTGCAGTCAACATGAAAAAGGACGAAATCAAAGCGCTGGAAGAAGCTTACGCCAAGGCAGAATGCCCTGTGGTTTCCAACAACAGCGCACACCGCATGACACCGGATGTTCCGATGGTAGTGCCTGAAATCAATGCAGACCACCTGGAAATCATCCCCGCACAGCGCAAGCGCCTGGGCACCAAGCGCGGCTTTATTGCCGTCAAGTCCAACTGCAGCCTGCAGAGCTATGTGCCTGCCCTGCACCCGCTGATGAAGGATTACGGCGTAACCAAGTGCCTGGTCTGCACCTATCAGGCAATCTCCGGCGCTGGCAAAACGTTTGAGACTTTCCCCGATATCCTGGATAACGTGATTCCCTACATCGGTGGTGAAGAAGAAAAGAGTGAGCAGGAGCCGCTGAAGCTGTGGGGCCACATTGATGGCGATAAGATTGTGCCCGCAACTGCACCTTCCATTACGGCCCAGTGCCTGCGCGTACCGGTATCCGATGGCCACATGGGCGCGGTGTTCGTAAGCTTTGATAAAAAGCCCACCAAAGAAGAAATCCTGAAAACCTGGAAAGAATTTCATGGCCCGGCGCAGGATCTGGACCTGCCCAGCGCACCCAAACAGTTCCTGCATTACTTTGAAGAAGATGACCGCCCCCAGCCCAAGCTGGACCGCATGATTGAAAACGGCATGGCTGTCAGCATTGGTCGCCTGCGTGAGGATACCCAGTACGATTACAAGTTTGTCTGCCTGTCCCACAACACCCTGCGCGGCGCAGCAGGCGGTGCAGTTCTGCTGGCAGAACTGTTGGCTGTTAAGGGCTATTTTGACTAATCATCCCCTAGATTGAAGGAGAAACATTCCCTATGAAACAACCTGTATTTACCGGTGCTGCTGTTGCCATCATTACCCCCATGCACGCAGACGGAACCGTCAACTTTGAGGAACTGGGCCGCATTATTGATGATCAGATTGCACACGGCACGGATGCCATTGTGATCTGCGGCACCACGGGTGAATCCGCAGCGCTCAGCCACGAAGAGCATGTGGAGTGCATCCGTTTTGCTGTGAAGCATACCGCAAAGCGCGTTCCTGTTATTGCGGGCACGGGCTCCAACGATACGGCCTTTGCCATTGAGATCTCCAAAGAGGCCGAGGAAGCCGGTGCAGATGCCCTGCTGCTGGTTACCCCTTATTACAACAAAACCAGCCAGGCGGGCCTGATTGCCCACTATACGGCCATTGCAAATGCCGTTACCCTGCCCTGCATCATTTACAATGTTCCGTCCCGTACCGGTGTGAATCTGCAGCCCGCCACACTGGCAGAGCTTGCCAAGCTGCCCAATGTAAACGCTGTAAAGGAAGCCAGCGGCAATATCTCCCAGGTTGCGGATGTTGCAGCCCTGTGTGCTGAGGAACTGAACATTTATTCTGGCAACGATGACCAGATTGTGCCGATCTTGTCCTTGGGCGGTAAGGGCGTCATCAGCGTGCTTTCCAATGTTGCGCCGCAGCAGGCACACGATATCTGTGCCGCATGGTTTTCCGGTGACACGGCAAAGAGCCTGGAACTGCAGCTGAAAGCGCTGCCGCTGTGCCATGCCCTGTTTGCTGATGTAAACCCCATCCCGGTCAAATGGGCAATGAACCGCCTGGGCTGGAATGCGGGTCCATTGCGCCTGCCTCTGGTGGAGCCTTCGGCTGCCGTGCAGCAGTCCCTGGAAAATGAGATGAAGGCTTACGGCGTTCTGAAATAAAATAATCACGACCAGGCCCGCAGTACCGCGGATTTGTTGCGGCGCCGCGGGCCTGTGCTTTGGAAAAGGAAGGAACCAAATTAAGATGACGGATTTGATTATTCAGGGCATTAACGGCCGTATGGGCCATACCCTTGTGGAAAAGATCTCTGCCCGCAGCGATTGCCGCATTGTTGCCGGTGTGGACCAGAAAGCCGGTCAGATCGGGGATATCCCGGTTTACGCTTCGCTGGAAGATTTGCCGGAGGCAAAGGGAATCGTAATTGATTTTACTTCCCCTGTCGGTACGGTGCACGCGGCACAGTTCTGCGCGGCACATGGTATGCCTTGCGTGCTTTGCTCGACCGGTTTGAGCAAAGAGGACGAGGCTGTGGTGGAACAGGCCAGCGAGAAGGTGCCGGTGTTCCGCAGCGCCAATATGTCGGTTGGCATCAATGTGTTGATCGAGCTGGCCCGCCGTGCTACCAAGCTGTTTGATGGCGAGTTTGATATCGAAATTGTGGAGAAGCACCATCACAACAAGCTGGATGCCCCCAGCGGAACCGCTTTGATGATCGCAAATGCCATCAACGAGGAAGCTGGCGGCAAATATGAGTATGTCTATGACCGCCACGCTGTGCGCCAGAAGCGCGGCGCGCAGGAATTGGGCATCAGCTCCGTGCGCGGCGGCGGCATTGTGGGCGACCATGATGTGCTGTTCTGCGGCCCGGAAGAGGTTGTGACCATCAGCCATGTGGCCCAGAGCCGCGGTGTGTTTGCCGATGGCGCTGTACAGGCAGCACTCTTCCTGGATGGGTGTGAGCCGGGTTACTATACCATGACGGATATGCTCAAGGGTAAAATGCAATGTCTTTAAGGTCCCATGAAGCTGCTGCGTGCGCAGTAATTGCAATTGGCGTGTGCGGTGTGTTGGTTGGTTCCCTGCTGGTAGAATCCATGCGGAACGGTCAAAGCAGTGCAAAAGCCACGGTAAGCACAGCACAAAGCACCGAAGAAGTCCAGGCACAGACAGAACCGACACAGACGCCCGCGCCAACACCTGAACCGGAACCGGTCGTACAGACAGTACACTTTTCTGCAACCGGGGATAACCTGATCCACGAGGGCATTTACAACCAGGCCAGGGCGCGCGGCAGTGATGGTCACTATGACTTTATCCCTGCCTATGAAAATCTGCGGGATTTTTACGCCGGGTTTGATGTGAACTGGCTCAACCAGGAAACGCTGGTCAATGATGATTATGAACCTTCCGGTTACCCGATGTTCTCTACGCCTGGGGATATTACCAATGCGCTGTATAATGTTGGCTTCCGGGTGTTCAGCCTTTCCAACAACCACAGCTATGATAAAGGCGCTGGCGGCATTGCCTCTTCGATGGCACACTGGGCGGCTATGCCGGATGATGTGGTGTCCATGGGGTTTTATAATCTGGAAACCTATGATGACTATGTGTACCAGACAGTAAACGGCGTTACCATCGGCTATCTTTCTTATACGGAGATGACCAACGGCCTGCCAACGCCGTCCGGCAGTGAATACGGCGTGGTTTATCTGGACCAGAGGGATGTGATTGAAAAGCAGATCACGGATATGCGCCCCAACTGTGACGTTCTGGTCATCAGCTGCCACTGGGGTGTTGAAGGCAGCCATACAGTTACGGATGCACAGCGCGAAACAGCCCAATGGCTGGCTGACCAGGGTGCAGACCTAATCATTGGCACCCACCCGCATGTGACGCAGACGGCGCAGTGGCTGACAGGAACGAATGAGAATAAGTCGTTTGTTGCCTATTCGCTGGGGAACTTTATCAATGCGCAGGATATGCCGGACAATATGATCGGTGCCATTCTGGATGTGACGTTCCAGAAAACAACCGCAGCAGATGGTACCGTTACCGTGGAAATTCAAAACCCGGTACTGCACCCGGTGATCACCCAGTATGAGCCGCATTATGCAAACATTCGGGTTTACCTGTATAAAGACTATACGGATGAACTGGGCGCTGCACATGGCAACTTTGCATTGAGCAGGGCTTCCATTGAACAGGTTTTGAATGGTTCAATCGATTCTGAGTTTTTATCGTTAGAATAAAGGCAACACCGCACAATTCCCGCCTTACGGCTTAAGCACCGCTTCGGCGGCT
>OIJO01000203.1_pt1 | contig 11698 bp, 8 predicted proteins | sample 1583541 | NCBI WGS metagenome assembly OIJO01 (sample SAMN02674693, study PRJEB24791) | human gut metagenome, SKBSTL018 | isolation source: stool | host: Homo sapiens | place: USA
TACCGTCATGTTTGACGCGCCATAACAAAAAAGCCGCCGGGGCCCCGGCGGCTTTCCTGTTATTCAAAGGTATATTCCACCAGCTGGCAGTTTTTGATGCCTGCAGCGGCGTACTCCTCGTTGGTCATATCGTAAAAATAGGAGTGCACCACCCGGGCGATGCCGTTGTGCGCCACCAGCAGGTAGGTCTTGCCGGTGTCTGCCTTCAACTCGTCCAGCAGGTTGTAGATGCGCTGCGCCAGCTGCATCATGCTTTCGCCGCCGTCATAGCGGTCGGCAAAGTGGGTCTTGGAGATGCGGAACTCTGCACCGTCCCGGGGCGTGCCCTCGTATTTGCCAAAGCACTGCTCCCGCAGGCGGGGCTCGCAGCGGGCGGGCAGACCGGTAGCGGCGGCAATGGCTTTTGCGGTGTCGGCGGCGCGGGAAAGGGGAGAGTACAAGATCTCGTCGATCTGCAGGCCGCTGTCCCGGACAAGTTCGCCCAGCTGCCGCGCCTGCTCCTGCCCGCGGGCGGTCAGCGGGCTGTCGGTCATGCCGCAGATCTTATTTTCCACGTTCCATACCGTCTCGCCGTGGCGGGTGAAATAGATATTATGCATAAAATTACTCCTTACAGCTTGTGCAGGGTGCCGTCCGGCAGCAGACAGACGGTGTCTCCCTCGTCGATGCCAAGACATGTCAGCTCCCTGTCCGGGTAGGGCAGAATGCGGGCAGCCCCGGCGGCATCGGTCAGGGTCACATCGCACAGCACCGGCTGCCCGGCGGGCAGCTCCTCGCAGCCGTACAGCTGCTCGTCAATGCGCAGCACGCGGTATTCCGGCATGGTACAGCCCCTCCTTTGTGTTTTTCCTTATTATATAGCACCCGGGGGCTTTGGTGCAAGGGGGAGCGGACTGAGAGGGTTTATTCTCCCCCGCTTGACAGCGGCGCGGAGAAATTGTTACAATACAGTTACGACTGCAAACCACGCGGAGGAGCTCATGAACATTACGGAACTGCGGTATCTGGTAGCCATCATGAAATGGGGGTCGGTGTCGGCGGCGGCAAAGCAGCTGTACGCGGCGCAGCCCAATGTGAGCAAGGCGCTGAAGAACCTGGAAGAGGAATACGGGTTGCGCATCTTCGAGCGCTCCTCCACGGGCATGATCCCCACCGAGCAGGGCAAGCGGTTCATCCGGCAGGCGCAGCGGGTGCTGCAGCAGGTGGACGAGCTGAAGCAAGAGGCGCACCAGCAGCGCAGCTGCGCCGAGTTGCGGGTGGTGCTGACCCATGCCACCTACGCCTCCTATGCGGCGGTGGATTTTTTGCAGCAGGCAGCCCGCAGCGAGCAGCTGCGGGTGCATATCCGGGAGAGCGGTGCCATTGAAGCTTTGGATTTTGTGCTGCGGCAGGGCTACCACATAGCACTGCTGCGCTATGCCGCCGAGGACGAGGACTACTATCTGCGCTACTGCCAGCGCCACGGTCTGCGGCAGGAGCCTATCATGGAGTTTTCCTACCTGCTGCTCACCAGTCAGGACAGCCCGCTGGCGCGGCGGCAGGTGCGCGAGCTGGACGAACTGAACGATTACATCGAGGTGCTGCACGGCGACACCCATCTGCCCGGGGAGGAGAGCACTGTTTCCCGCTGGGAGGTGAACCCCAACCGCCGCATCCATGTGTATGAGCGGTGCAGCCAGTTCTCCATTTTGCAGAACCTGCCCACGGCCTATATGTGGTCGTCCCCCATGCCGCAGCGCGCGCTGGAGCAGTACCATCTGGCGCTGCACGGCTGCCCGGCACAGAAGCAGCAGATGCGGGACGTGCTGGTGTACCCGGAGCGGGAACCCCTGCAGCCGGAGGAGCAGCTGTTTGTGCAGTTGCTGCACAAGCAGGCGGATGCCACCATTAAGGACAGCGGGTGAAAGAAGATTTGAAATGCGCGCCGCGTCTTCCGGGTTGCGGCACCCAGCATCCGCATCGTGCCTTGGGCGGCACGCGCGTCTTGCTGGCCGCTGCCCCAACAACTCCTCCCTGTTTCCGCCGCTGGCGGCGGTCGTCGTTGTTGCAGCGGAAGAATTGTTTTTATTTTCGGGCTAGCGGAGCGTCTGCGGACGCTCTGCTAGCCCATTTTCACGGGTGCCCCACCTGAGAGGACAGATTTCCCTTCTTTTCGTCTCAAATTCCACGTTTTGGGGAGAAAATCGCAAACGATTAAGCAAAGTGCACAAAAAGGCGGCGCAAAGTTTGGCGGGGACGCTTTTGACCGTTCCCGGAAGAATATTTTCGAGAAACAATAGAACAAATTAAAACGAACTATCGACATAAAATACAAGTTTAAATAAACAAATAAAATAAGCTGCCATATACTTTTTGATATAGGAACCATACCTAAAAAATATTAACACAATTATGAAAAAGGTGTTAACATGAAGCCAGAGATCGGTCATAGCCGCAGTATGGCATAAGCTGTCGGCGGCTGAAATTCAAAAGGAGGTTTCTGGTATGATTAGTTTCTTACTGTGTCTGGCACTTCTGATCGTAGGCTACTTTGTCTATGGTAAGATCGTGGACAACACGTTCGGACCGGACGACCGCGAAACTCCTGCTGTGCGCATCAACGATGGCGTTGACTACGTTGTGATGCCCCAGTGGAAGCTGTTCCTCGTCCAGCTGCTGAACATTGCAGGTCTGGGCCCCATCTTTGGTGCACTGCAGGGTGCTCTGTGGGGTCCCGTGGTGTTCCTGTGGATCACCTTCGGCACCATCTTTGCCGGCGGCGTACATGACTACTTCTCCGGCATGATGAGCGAGCGCAATGAGGGCGCTTCCATCGCTGAGGTCACCGGCCGCTATCTGGGCCCCGTGATGCAGAACATCATGCGTGTGTTCTCTGTGGTGCTGCTGATCATGGTCGGTACCGTGTTCGCAGTCGGCCCCGCAGGCCTGATCGTTACCCTGTGCAAGAACGGCGGTATGTCCGGTCTGCTGACCACCACCCTGTTCTGGTTGATCATCATTCTGGTGTACTACTTCATCGCAACCTTTATCTCCATTGATGCCATCATCGGTAAGATCTACCCCCTGTTCGGCATCTGCCTGATCATCATGGCTGTGGGCGTTATCTTTGGTATCTTCACCAACCCCGCCTACACCATCCCCGAGATCTGGGCAAACTTCAGCAATATGCACCCCTCCAACACTCCTATCTGGAGCTTCATGTTCATCACCGTTGCCTGTGGTGCTATCTCCGGTTTCCACTCCACCCAGTCGCCTCTGATGGCTCGCTGCATGAAGAGTGAGAAGCAGGGTCACTTCGTATTCTACGGTGCAATGGTCAGCGAGGGCATCATCGCTCTGATCTGGGCTGCTGCCGGCTGCGCACTGTACACCATCACCGATGGCAAGATGGTCGGTCTGGCCGAGGCTCTGGCTGCCGGTCAGTCTGCCGCTATCTACGACGTCTGCCTCAAGACCATGGGTAATGTCGGCGTGGCACTGGCTATGATCGGTGTCGTTATCTGCCCCATCACCTCCGGTGATACCGCCTTCCGTTCCGCTCGTCTGACCCTGGCCGACTGGCTCAAGATCGATCAGGACAGCTACGCAAACCGCCTGAAGCTGTGCATCCCCGTGCTGGGCGTTGGTGCCTTCCTTGGCATCGGCAACGCACTGGGCTTCATCAACTACACCGTCATCTGGCGTTACTTCAGCTGGACCAACCAGACGCTGGCTATGATCGTCCTGTGGGCTGCTTCCATGTACCTGTTCAAGGAGAAGAAGAACTTCTGGATCACCGCCGTGCCTGCAACCTTCATGAGCGCTGTGTCCTGCACCTACTTCGTGCTGGCTCCCGAGTGCCTGGGCAAGATGATCAACACCTATGCGGACGGCAAGCTGGTGGCTTACAACACCGCCGTTGCTTACCCCATCGGCATCGTCTTTGCCATCGCAATGCTGGCTCTGTTCCTCCATGCTACCAAGAAGAGCTCTACTTCCAAGGCATAAGGAACTGACGGCTCCATATTTCCGTAAGTAACTTGCGCCCGCCGCTGCCTGACCGTACAGCGGCGGGCGCTGTTTTTTGAAAAAATCAGGGCTTGCAATTGCCCCCGTCCCGTGGGAAAATAGGGGCGTAGAATTTAAAGCAAAGAAGGGAACTACCCATGATTTTCAAACCCGCACAGCTGGGCATGGCAAAGCTTGACCCGCAGGAGCTGGAGGCAGACAAAAAAGCCTGCCGGAAGATCGGCCCCTGCGGTGTAGGCAAAAAGGCGCTGTACCTGAACAGCTTTTACATCGACCGCCGCTATTATCTGCCCTACGGCAGCATCACCCGGGTGTTCAAGCGGGTGGCTATGAGCTCCGGCGGCTTTTCCGGCAAGGGCGTGTTTGCCTCCATGGCCTATCTTGTGGTGGAGTACGACGGCGGCAAGCAGAAGCAGTGCAACTTCAAGGACGAGCGTGACGTGGACGCCCTGCTGGAAGTGCTTGCCAAGGAGCAGCCGCAGCTGCATCTGCTCAGCGCCGCCGGTGAGCAGGCGCTGGAGAAAAAGGCCGCTGAAAAGGCCGCCCGCAAGCTGCCGGAGCTTTCCGAGGACGCGCAGCACAGCCTTACCGTGCTGCGCCGGGCAAAGGAGTATCTGGACGCAAAGCCGGAGCTTTCCGCCGAGCTGAGCACTGCCCAGCGCCGCAAGCGTGCGCAGCTGCAAAGCAAGCCGGTGTACCGCTATGTGGCGCTGGCCATCTTTGTGCTGGGTGTTGCGGCGGCGGCCTACGGTCTGTACTCCGTGTTCAGCCACACCGGCAGCTACGGCGTGTACTTTGCGCTGTTCGGCTTTGCCGCCATCTTCCTGTTTTCCAGCTACAATATGCTGCCCACCGCCCACAATAACAACAACGCCATCATGAAGCGTGCGGAAAAGGCCGAGGCTGCCATGGCAGAGTATGTCAAGCACTACCCCCACGGCGCTTTCCCGGTGAAAAGCTGGTATGCCCACCCCATCGTGCTCAAGCAGATGATGGACGCCGTGGAGGAGGGCCGTGCTGTCACCGTGCCCGAGGCACTGGATGCAGTCAAGGCACGCCTGAAATCCTTGAACGCGGACGTGGAGGTGGAGCAGGAGGAATATGACGAGGTGGTGGTCATCAAGGCCCTGTTCCTCAACCACGATTATCAGTAAAACCTTTCGATAGCACAAAAAACCGGACAGCCCGCAGGCTGTCCGGTTTTCTGCTTTTACAGGGCAGTGCGGCTGTTCAGAACAGGCGGCGAAGCCCTATGACACAAGGGGACTTTTGAACAGTAGCTCATTATTGCCACTTTTGAATATTGGATAGTATTTGAAAGTATCGTACTTTCGTTATATTTTCGGCTGCTCCCTACTGTTCAAAACTTTGGCTACTTTTGAAGAGTCGGGGCAAAAAGCACAGTGTTCTGCGTGTTTTGGCGCAGAAAAAGTAACTATTCAAAACTCTATGGGTCATAGGGGACTTTTGAACAGTAGCAGCTGCGCCTCAGATCAGCGCCTCCATCCGCAGCGGGTCGGGGTGATGGGCGTATTTCTGCTTGGCGATCTCGATAAAGGACTGCACCTCCAGCCGGGGTGCGTGGCGCATGGCGGCGATCTCCACCGTCACCGGGGGAAAATCCAGCAGCGGCACCTTGACGATGCCCGGGATCACCGCCGTGGACAGGCAGGGCACAATGGACATGGCGGTGCCCATCTGGATCATGATCAGCGCACCCTCAAAGCTGGGGGTGATCTTGCTGCAATCCACCCCCACCTGCGCCAGCTGCTCCAGCGAAGGTCCCTGACAGGCGGACAGAAAGCTGTCGAATGCGCCGGAGGACACCACGCTCTGCCCCTTCAGGTCTGCCAGATGCAGCGCCCGCCGGTCGGCAAGGGGAGAGTTGGGGTTCATCAGCACATGGTAGCCCAGCGAGAACAGGGGCGTAAAGGAGATATCCCGGTCGCGGGAGTGCTCGGTGGCGTAGAAAAAGCCGATATCCAGCTGCCCGGAGCGCAGCTGTTCCAGTGGGCGGCGGTTGTCCTGCGGCACAACGTCCACGCAGGCGTTGGGAAACTGGTGCTGGAACTGGGCCAGAATGCTGGAAAAGGTGCTGTAATCGAACAGCTGCCGCAGCCCGACGGTCAGGTGGGAGCGGTCGGCGTCCTGAATATCCTGCGCCTTCTTCAGCGCCTGCCGGCCAAAGCTGGTCATCTGCACCATGTCCAGATAAAAGGACTGCCCGGCAGCGGTCAGCTTGGTGCGGCGGGTGGTGCGCTCGAACAGGTGCAGCCCGGTCTCCTTTTCCAGCGCATTGATCTGGTAGGTGATGGCGGGCTGGGTGGTGAACAGCCGCTCGGCGGCGGCGCTGAAATTCAGCTCCTCTGCTACGGCAATAAAGCACTCCAACTGGTAAATCGTCATAGAACGGCGCCCCTCCTTGTGAAAAAAGCTGGTCATCTTTATTATACAGGATTCCGCACAGGCCGTAAAGGGAAAACGATTTATAAAGAGATTTGATAAATTCTGACACAAATTTGTATTTCACACCGGGGCAAAACTTTGCTATAATCGTATCAATGTTCAAAATGCACGAAGGAACAGGAAAAACGCAAAAAAGAAGAGAAAAGAAAAAGAAAGGCGAACCTTATGGCTAAGATCTCTCGTCGCAACTTTATGCGCGGTGCCGCTGTGGGCACCATGGGCGCAGCTGCTGCCGGTCTGCTGACCGCCTGCGGCAACTCCGCTTCCAGCACCACCGGTGCTCCCGCTTCCTCCGCAGCTTCCTCTGCTGCCTCCTCCGCTGTGACCAAGCCCTCCTCCCCGGTAGACGGCAAGTACGTCACCAAGGCAATGGGTCACGAAAGCTGGGTGCACGTTGCCACCACCTTCTTTGACGGCAAGATCACTGCCTGTGAGGTGCTGTCTCACGAGGAGACCATCGGCATCGGCAACTATGCCTGCTCCCGCATCCCTGCCGCTATCGTAGAGCACCAGAGCGTCAACGTGCCCAACCTGCGCGGCTCCTCCATCACCTCCATGGCTGTCAAGGCAGCCGTGAAGGAGGCCATCGAGCTGGCCGGTTATAACGTGGACGACTTCTCCAAGGAGGTCACCATCGCTGCTTCCAACGAGGTCATCGAGGAAGAGGCTGATGTCGTCATCATGGGTGCCGGCACCTCCGGCCTGACCTGCGCCTGCCGCCTGCTGGAGGCCGGCTACAGCGTCATTCTGGTTGAGAAGCGCGATATCCCCGGCGGCTCCATGTCCATGACCTACGGCGGCGTTGCCACCGCAGGCTCCAAGCTGCAGTACAACTACGATGTGGACGGCAGCTTCCGCAGCTCTGCCATGGGCACGCTGGAGGGCATGATGAACTTCTGGCAGACCATGGAGAAGTACCACCGCACCGAGTTCTTCAACGGTGAAATGCCCTACATGACCAAGCAGTACACCGTCGCCGGTGATCTGGTGGACTGGATGGCAGGCATCGGCATCGGCTTCAACACCATGGGCAACTACGAAAGCGCTACCCAGTACGGCGCTTCCACCCCGTATCTGGCACCCGGCTGCTACGAGGGCGGCGCAGGCTACGCCATGATGTTCATGGCACAGCGCGTGGAGAAGTACGAGAAGGGCAAGATCATCTACTCCACCAGCGTCACCGACCTGATCAAGGACGAAAGCGGCCGTGTTGTGGGCTTCCACGCCAAGGGCGAGAACGGCGCAAGCTATACCCTGCGCGGCAAGGCGGTCTGCCTTGCTTCCGGCGGTTTTGCCAAGAACCCCGAAATGCTGAAGAAGTACAGCCCCGACTACGCCGACTTCTTCTTCAACTGCGCTTCCAGCATGACCGGCGAGGGCATCCAGATGGGTATCGACGCCGGCGGCTATGTGGAGTGCGAGAACCGCGCTCTGCCCGCCTTCCTGTCCAGCTACAAGAGCAAGTTCGAGCTGGCCTTCATCCACCAGTCTGCCCCCGGCATCATGGTCAACATCAAGGGCGACAACATCGGCAACATCGTCTCCGATAACCACTACACCATGGCCAAGGCAAAGCTGAACAAGGACAACGGCGATACCTTCTACTATGTGTTCGACGAGTCCTCTGCCGTCAAGCTGCGCGACAGCGAGTCCTACGGCTTCAACGGTTACGTTGCCATGTTCGAGAAGGGCGAGGCTGTGCACTACGACAGCGTGGAGAAGGCCTCCGAGGAGCTGAACCTGCCCAATCTGGCAGACGCCATCGAGGCCAACAACGCCGCCGCTCTGGCTGGCGAGCCCGATGAGTTCGGCCGCCGCAACTGCCCCTACATCGAGACCCGCGACGGTCTGTGGGCCATCCGCGTTGACCCCACCTTCTACCTGACCACCGCAGGTCTGGCCATCGACACCGATTGCCACGTCCTGACCGAGGACAAGAAGGCCATCCCCGGCCTGTACGCTGCCGGCGACGTCTGCGGCTCCATCGAGGAGAAGGACGCCAAGCAGTACGGCATGGGCTTCGACGCCGCTCTGACCTACGGCTACATCATGGGCGAGACCCTGAAGAAGGAGATCTGAGCTGCGCTCTGACCCCCTGACAAAAGCATAAATAAAGGGCTGCTGCACAAACTGTGCAGCAGCCCTTTTTATATCATATTACCTTTTACGCCGCCGCGGGCTTGCGGAAGATCGCCATTGCACGCTTGTAACAGCTGGCGAAATAGGCAATCTCCGCCAGTGCGGTCAGGATCCAGCTGCACGGGTACAGCAGGTACAGCGCCGGGATGGTGTGGAAGTGGGCAAAGATGGTGTACACCCAGATCACCCGGAATACGCAGGAGCCCAGCACCACGATGACGGTGGGTACCACCGTCTTGCCCAGCCCGCGTGAGGCGGCGATGGTGCAGTCCATAAAGGCGGAGACGCAGTAGGCAAAGGCCATCACAGCTATGCGCTTCATGCCGGCGTCAATGACCGCCGCTTCGGTGGTGAACAGTGCAAGGAAGGCCGGCCCGCAGAAGAACAGCGCCGCGCCCAGCACAAGCCCCACGCCGAAGGAGTAGCCCAGACTGATGAAGTAGCTCTTCTTCACCCGGTCAGGCCGTCCCGCGCCGTAGTTCTGGCTCATAAAGCTGGCGCAGGCCATGTAGAAGGCCGCCATGCAGTCGTAGATCAGCCCATCCGCGTTGGCGGCGGCGCTGTTGCCCTTGACCATCAGAGAGTCAAAGGAGTTGACACCCGCCTGAATGAACAGGTTGGCAATGGCAAAAATAGCGTTCTGCAGCCCGGCGGGTACGCCCAGTGCAAGGATGCTCTTGGCCTGCACCGGGTCCAGCTGTAATTTATGTACGTCCAGCGCGTAGCAGTCCTGCACCCGGGTCATCGCCCGCAGGATCAGAAACGCGGAAACGCACTGGCTGATGGCGCTGGCCAGCGCCACGCCCACCACGCTCAGATCGCACACGATGACAAAGAACAGGTTCAGCGCAATGTTCAGGGCACCGGCAATAGAAAGGTAGAGCAGCGGCTTTTTGGTGTCGCCGATGGAGCTGAACACCGCGTTGCCGAAGTTGTACAGGGCCAGCGCCGGCATACCCAGAAAATACACCCGCAGATACAAAATCGCGCCGGGCAGCAGATCCTCTTTGGTGTTCAGCAGCCGCAGCATGGCGGGGGAGCCCAGCAGGCCGATGAGCAGCAACGCCACACCGGCAACGGCGCTGATGATGGCCGCCGAGTGGACGGTCTTTTCCACGTCCTTGGGGTGGCGTGCGCCGTAAAAACGCGCCACCAGCACGTTGATGCCGTTGCTCAGACCAATGAGAAAGCCGGTGAACAGGGTCACCAGCGTGCTGGTGGAGCCCACAGCGCCCAGCGCCGTGGAACCGGCAAAGCGCCCCACCACCGCCACGTCCGACATGTTGAACAGCACCTGCAGCAGGTTGGAAAGCGCCAACGGCAGACTGACCAGAAAGATCTGCTTGGCCAGAGGGCCTTCCGTCAGCGTATTCGTTTGAGAAGCCATACTCTTTTTTCCTTTATCCTATACATCCTAACCGTGCCCGCGCACACCGGGGCACAGCCTCTATTATAAGGCACTGTGCCGCTTTTGCAAGATGGATTCGATAAAATAATAAAAAGGACTGCTGCACATAACCTGTGCAGCAGTCCTTGGTGCAGTAAAGCAATCCAAATCCGAACCATTTCCCTTTGATGCGGCTTGAGCCGCTTCCGCAAATGTGATGGTCTGTGTACCTTCTTTATAGTTAAAGGTTATCAAAACCTTATCATCGTACAGATAAATCGCATTGATGAACGTATCCACCAACGCTTGCCGCTGATCTTTCAGGCTCATGTCCAGCTTGCGGAACCGCAGCAGCCAGAACCGGATGAACTCCTCCGTGACCTTGGGCTTTGCCAGCTTCTCTTCCGCAATACGGGCCTCAAGCTCACGCTTGGTTTCTTCGAGCTGCTCCAACCGCTCCTTGGTGGAACTGGTCAGGATTCCAGCCTGAATCGCATTCAGCATATTCTGGATACCCGATTCCGCATCCCGGAGCTGCTTTTCATAAAGAGGAATGTTGGTGTTCTCCTTGTTTTGCAGTTCCATCACCTTGGCAATGATGGACTCCATAGCGGCATCGTCTTTCACAAGTTGCATGGTCTGGTTGACCACAAGATCTTCCAGCCACTGTTTACGGACAGTCTTTTTCTTGCAGCCCTTGTGCTTTTTGGCAGTAGCACATTTATTATAATAGCGGTGGACTTCGCCCGTCCGGCTCGTGCCGCTTTCGCCAAACATCAACGCCCCACAGTAGCCGCAGAACAGCTTGGTGGTGAGCAGGTAGTCGTCCTCTGCCTTTCTACGGGCAGGGGCTTTCTTGTTTTTCAACATCTTTTCCTGTACATCGTTGAAAAGCTCTGCGGACACAATGGAGGGAATCGCATCGGGAATCAGGACGTCCCGGTACTTCAACTCGCCGATATATCGGCGGTTGCTCAGCATGTGCTGGATGACATTGAAAGTCATTGGCCCACCGCGCTTATTCTTGATGCCCTTTTCATTGAGCCAATCCCGAATCTCCCGCATCGTCTGTCCGTCATTGTACCGCTGGAAAGCTTCAGCTACAAAGGGAGCTGTGAGTGGGTCGATTTCAAAGCGGCGGTCTGCGTTGATGGTGTAGCCGAAAGGGATAGCACCGCCAGAAAATTTGCCTTTCAGGGCGTTTTCCGTCATGCCGCGAATGACCTTTTCGGACAGATCAGCGGAGTAATACTCGGCATAACCTTCCAGCACCGATTCCAGAATAATGCCCTCCGGGCCAGCCGAAATGACTTCCGTTGCCGACACCAGTTTCACGCCGTTCCGCTTCAGTTGGGTCTTGTACCGGGCACTGTCATAGCGGTTTCGGGCAAAGCGGTCGAGCTTCCAGACAATGATGACGTCAAAGATGCCACGCTCACTGTCCTTGATCATTTGCTGGAACTGCGGGCGGTTATCGGTCTTGGCGGAGATGGCACGGTCAATGTAATGCTTCACCACCGTGAAGCCGTTCTTTTCCGCATAGGCGGTGCATTCCCGGATCTGACCTTCAATGGATTCTTCGCGCTGACTGTCAGTAGAATAGCGGGCATAGATCACGGCGGTCATGGCAGGCACCTCCCATTTACACATCATTGAACGGTGGAGTGTTCTTTTAAAGCAATGTTTCGTATAAAGATC
>OIJO01000205.1_pt1 | contig 11590 bp, 9 predicted proteins | sample 1583541 | NCBI WGS metagenome assembly OIJO01 (sample SAMN02674693, study PRJEB24791) | human gut metagenome, SKBSTL018 | isolation source: stool | host: Homo sapiens | place: USA
CCTTCCGTGCCGGTGCGGCGGCGCTGATGGACAACTGTCTGTCCATCGGGCTGAACACCGTCATCGCGCAGGTGCGGCCTTTCGGGGACGCGCTTTACAGGAGCACCCTCTTCCCGTGGAGCCATCTCTGCACCGGCGTACAGGGGCAGGACCCCGGCTTCGACCCGCTGGACGTCCTCATCACCGAAGCACACAGCCGGGGCCTCTCGCTGGAAGCGTGGGTCAACCCCTACCGCCTCCGCTCCTCGGCGAAGATGCCGCCCGCGCTGGCGGAAAATAACCTTGCCAATGTACATCCCGAGTGGGTCTGCGCCGTGGGCGAGGGGCTGTACCTGAACCCGGCCATCCCGGAAGCCGCAGACTATGTGGTGCAGGGCGTGGCCGAGCTGGTGCAGAACTATGCTGTGGACGGCATCCACTTCGACGACTATTTTTACCCCACGACAGATGCTGCGCTGGACGCGGCCCAGTTCGCCGCCAGCGGCGCGGGGGATCTGGCCGCATGGCGGCGGCAGAGCGTCACCGCGCTGGTGAAAGCGGCCCACGATGCCGTCAAAGCCGCCGACGCTACCCTCCGTTTCGGCGTCAGCCCCCAGGGCAACCCCGACAACGACCTCGGCCAGCAGTACAGCGACGTGAAAGCGTGGCTGGCCGCCGAGGGCAAAAACGCCGTGGTGGACTACCTCTGCCCGCAGATATACTGGGGCTGCGGCTATACCCTCCAGTCGGGCAGCACCCGCTTCGCCTTTGAGAACATCGTGCCGGAGTGGCTGGCCATGCCCCGGGCGGCATCCACGGCCCTCTACTTCGGGCTGGGAGCCTATCGCATCGGTGAGGGGGACGGCGGTGCCAACGAGGACAGCCGGAGCCAGTGGTGTACGGGCAGCGCTCTTGCCCGGCAGGTGGAACGTCTGCACAGCCTCGGCGCGGGCGGCTGGGCGCTCTACCGGTACGATTCGCTGTTCCGGTCAGCCCAGCCGGAGCTTGCCGACGCCGAACGTGCGGCGCTGGCCGCTCTGACTACAGCCTGAACTCTTGTATGGGAGCATAAAATGCGGTATACTATATAAATCGTGTAAAACCTCGTGTTAAAACAAAATTTGAGGATAAAAGATCATGAAAAAGATAAAGCGAATCGCCCTGCTCGTCGTGGCGGTGCTGGTGCTGCTTGTGGCTGCATCCGGCGTCAAGACTGTGCTGGACATGAAGAACAGCGCGGACAATGAGGTGCAGGAAGAGGACAGCACCCGCTGGGCCGAACCGACCAGCGACCCGCTGAACATCGAGGGCATTGCTGACGCCTCGGCCAAGTACGCCTCGGCGGCGGTGAACGGGAGCCTGAATATCGTGTTCAACGGCATCTGGAGCCGCCAGACCGATTACTTCACCGTCCCGGGCGGCAGCCTGACCATCACCGGCTACGGCACCGCCGAGGGTACCCAGCGGTACAAGGTGTCCGTCTGGCAGAAGGTGGCCGGCGGCGCACAGTACGTCAACGGAAGCACCTATTATATCAAGACCGATGGTCAGAACTACCGCTGCGTCATCTCCGGGCTGGACCCGGCGGCCAGCTACCGCCTGACCATCTCCTACGATTCCAGCCGCTACTACCTCTACGGCGGACTCAAGGTGGAGGGCATTGCAGGATGAAGACACAGACCAGACATTCGCTCATGCTGATGCTCTGTGCCTTTATCTGGGGTACGGCTTTCGTAGCTCAGAGCGCAGGCTCCGGCATGGGGGCCTATTCCTTCCTCGCAGGGCGCAGCTGGCTGGCTGTCCTTGTGCTGATCCCCACCGTGTTCGCTTTCGATGCCGTGCGCAAAAAACAGGGCCAGCCCTACGGCTGGCCAAAAGAGAAGCCGGAGCGAAAGACCCTGCTGGCGGCGGGCCTCGTCTGCGGCACCTTCCTGTTCGCGGCCTCTGCGGCTCAGCAGATCGGCATCACCATCAACCCGTCCACGGCCAAGGCCGCGTTCCTGACGGCCATGTACGTCGTGCTGGTGCCGGTGTTCGGCCTCTTTCTGGGTCGGAAGGGCAGCGCTCAGCTCTGGGTCAGCATGGTCATCGCCGTGGCGGGCCTGTATATGCTCTGCATGAAGAACGGCTTCGGCGGCATTGAGACCAGCGACTGGATACTTCTCAGCTGCGCCGTGCTGTTCAGCTTCCAGATCATGTCCATCGACCACTTTTCGCCGCTTGTGGACGGTGTGCGGCTGAGCCTCATCCAGTTCATCGTGGTGGCTGTGGAGAGCTCTGCGGCGGCGCTGATCTTCGAGACGCCCACGCTGGCGGAGTACGGCGCAAACCTTCTGCCCGTGGTCTACTGCGGCGTCATGTCCAGCGGCGCGGGCTATACGCTTCAAATCCTGGGCCAGAAAGAGCTGAACCCCGCCATCGCCAGCCTTATCATGTGCCTGGAAAGCGTATTCAGCGCGCTGGGCGGCTGGCTGCTGCTGGGCCAGAACCTTTCGATGCGGGAGAGTGCAGGCTGCGCCCTCATCTTCGCCGCCGTCGTGCTGTCTCAGCTGCCCTTTGCGGAGCTGCGCAGATGCAAAAAGGGCGCGTGATGCTGCGGGCGGCCGGGGGCATCCCCTATGAGCTGACGCGGGGGCGGGTCAAGCGGCTCAACCTCCACGTCCGGCGGGACGGCACTGTGGCCCTCAGCATCCCTCTGCGCACGACGCTGGAAGCGGCTGACGCCTACGTCATCGCCGAGGCGGAGTGGATACGGGCCGCACAGGCCCGGCAGGCCGCCCGCGAAAAGCGGCAGGAGGAACTGCCCGACAAGGCAGCCGCCCTGGCCCACTTCACGGCCATGAGCGACAAGGTCTACCCGGCCTTTGCCGGGGTGCTGGGCGGGCAGAAGCCCACCATCAAAGTGCGCAGCATGACCAGCCGCTGGGGCGTCTGCCACATGGCGAAGCGCCAGATCACCTTCGCGCTCCAGCTCTACAATATGCCCGAGGCGGCACAGATCTATGTGGTAGTACACGAGTACTGCCACTTTTTGCAGTTAAACCACAGCCCGGCCTTCTGGGCAGAGGTGGAAAAGCTGCTGCCGGACTGGAAAGCCCGGCGGGAGCTGCTGAAAAGATAATCTATCGTAAAAACGGAGGGAAATTCCCTTGGAAAACGAAAAAAAGACCGGCGATAAATATTCCAAGCTGGCCGGCAATACTTTGATCTTTGCAATCTCCAGCTTTTCGTCCAAGCTGCTGACGCTCATCGTCCAGCCGTTCCTGACCTACGCGATGGCCGAGATCTCCGACCTCGGCCTGTCGAAGATCCTGAGCCAGTACGCCAATCTGCTCATCCCCTTTGTGTCGATGGGCATGTCCAACGCCATCATCCGCTTTGGTCTGGACAAGGGCAACAGCGAAAAGCAGGTGTTCACCAACGGCCTGTTGACCATTCTGGGCGGCTTTGGCATTCTGGTGCTGTGCTGGCCGGTCACCCAGTTTTTGCCAGATATGGCGCAGTACGGCCTGCTGATCTACATTTATGTGCTCATGAGCTGCCTGCGCACCCTGTGCACCCAGTTCGTGCGCAGCCGCCAGTGGAACAAGCTGGTGGCAGTGGACGGTGTGCTGTGCACCGTGGCGACCATGGCGTTCTATGTGCTGTATCTGGTGGGCTTCAAGTGGGGTGCCAACGGCTACCTGCTGGCTATTATCAGCGGTGACCTGACCAGCGTGCTGTTCTTGCTGTTCACCGGCAAGCTGTGGAACTATGTGGAGCTGAAGGGCATCAACAAAAAGCTGTGGCGGCAGATGCTCAACTTCTCGCTGCCCATGATCCCGGCGCAGATCAGCTTCTGGATCATCAACGCCTCCGACCTGTTCTTCGTACGCGAGATGTGCGAAGGGCTGGATGGGCGCACCGGCAACGCATGGAGCGGCCTGCTTTCCACCGGCTACTTCCTGCCCACCATTCTGACCACGCTGGGTCTGATCTTCTACGATGCGTGGCAGCTTTCCGCCGTCACCGAGGAGGAAGGGCGTGCGCGGTTCTTTACCCAGATCTTCCGCACCTATTCCAGCGTGCTGTTCTGCTGTGCAGCGGGCATTATCTGGCTGTGCCGCCCGGTGATGCACGTCATGAAGTCCAACTATTACTACGCATGGCACTTTGTGCCGTTTTTGGTGCTGGCTTCTACTTGCAGCTGCTTCAACCAGTTTATGAACAGCGTGTACGTTGTGACCAAAAAGTCGCAGCGCAGCATGGTCACCATGATGGCGGGTGCCATCAGCAACTGCATCATGAACTATTTCTTCATCAAGCTGTGGGGACCTGTGGGCGCGACCTATGCGTCCTTCCTTGGCCTTGCGCTGGTGTTTACCCTGCGTGCGGTGGACGCCCGCCGCATGATCGGGATGCGCGTCCACCCGGCGCGGGTGCTGGCAAATGCCGCTGTGCTGGTGTTTGAGGCCTTTGTGCTGTTGGCAGAGCCGCCGCTGTACGGGCTGTGGACGGGGCTGATCACGCTGGTTATCATCCTGTACAACTTTGCGGGCGTATGGGCCATGGCGCGGGTGCTGCTGCCCCGCCTGCTGGGCCGTCGGGGCAAGGCGCTGGTAGCCGCCGTGGACGGCTGGCTGAAGCCGAAAAAGGCGTAAAAATAATTATTTTAATTTTGGGGTTCTGAAAAGCCTATGGCTTTTCAGAACCCCTTTTTATGGAATGTTTTTTACAATTTATGGAACTTGCTCAAGTTTTTTCCTTCTGCGGATTGACGGCATAGTCCTGAATCCGTATACTATAAATATATCTTGCACAAAAGTGTACAAACAGGATACAGACGAAAGGCGGTGGACATCATTCTCAGACGATCGCTCCCCAAGCTGCGGGAAAAGCTTTTGGAGGCGCTGCAGGCGGTGCTGCCCATTGTGGCCATTGTGCTGGTGCTCTGCTTCTCGGTAGCACCGGTATCGCCCAGCATCCTGCTGTGTTTTTTGCTGGGCGCTGCCATGATCGTGGTGGGCATCATGTTCTTTACTCTGGGTGCAGAGATGAGCATGACCCCCATGGGCGAGCGGGTAGGTGCAGTCATCACCCGCAGCCGCAAGCTGCTTCTCATTCTCGTGCTCGGCTTTTTGCTGGGCTTCCTTATCACCATCTCGGAGCCGGACTTGCAGGTGCTGGCAGATCAGGTGCCCTCCATCCCAAGCGGCACGCTGATCCTTTCGGTGGCAGCGGGCGTGGGCCTGTTTCTGGTCTTTGCCTTCCTGCGTATGCTTATCGGCGTTGCGCTGCCGAAGCTGCTGGTACTGTTCTATGGGCTCATCTTTCTGCTGGCGGCCTTTGTGCCCAAGGAGTTCCTCGCCGTGGCGTTTGACTCCGGCGGCGTGACCACCGGCCCCATGACCGTGCCCTTTATCATGGCGCTGGGTGTGGGTGTTTCTGCTATCCGAAGCGACCGCCACGCGGCAGACGACAGCTTTGGTCTGGTGGCCATGTGCTCCATCGGCCCCATTCTGGCGGTGCTGACGCTGGGCATCGCGTTCCGCGCAGCAGACAGCACCTATATCCCGCCCGTTCTGCCGGAGGTGGCAGACTCGGTGGAGCTGTGGCAGCTGTTCCGGGAGGGTCTGCCCACCTATCTGGCCGAGATCGCCCGCTCGCTGCTGCCCATCGTGCTGATGTTCGGAGCCTTTCAGCTGATCGCCCTGCGGCTGGACCGCCGCACGCTGGGGCGCATCGGCGTGGGCCTTGTGTATACCTATATCGGCCTTGTGCTCTTTCTGACCGGCGCAAACGTGGGCTTTATGCCCGCCGGTAATTATCTGGGTCAGGTGCTGGCAGGCCAGAGCTTCCGCTGGCTGCTGGTGCCCATCGGGATGCTCATCGGCTACTTCATCGTCAAGGCCGAGCCTGCGGTCTATGTGCTGAACAAGCAGGTGGAAGAGGTGACCGACGGTGCCATCTCGGCGCAGGCCATGGGTCTGGCGCTTTCCGCAGGCGTGTCCATCTCGGTGGGGCTTGCCATGGTGCGGGTGCTGACCGGCATCTCCATCCTGTGGTTCCTTGTGCCGGGCTATGCGTTCGCCATCAGCATCTCCTTTGTGGTGCCCAAGCTGTTTACCGCCATCGCGTTTGACGCGGGCGGTGTGGCCTCCGGCCCCATGACCGCAACCTTCCTGCTGCCGCTGGCGCAGGGTGTCTGCGTGGCGGTGGGCGGCAATATCGTCACCGACGCCTTTGGCGTGGTGGCGATGGTTGCCATGACTCCGCTGATCACCGTGCAGATGATGGGATTGGTGGCGCAGCTGCGCACCCGCAAGGCACGGACGGCGCAGCCCGCTGCGGTGCTTGCCACCGTGTTTGCGGACCTGCCGGATGACGCCATTATCGAGCTGTAAAGGAGGCAGAACGTGAGCAGTTTGTTTTTGATGATCACCATCACCGACCGCCGCTCTACCGATGGCTTTTTGCAGCTGTACAAAAGCCACGGCGTAACGGTAAGTATGCGTACCGTTGGCTCCGGCACGGCGGTGCAGGAGACGCTTTCCACCCTTGGGCTGGAAAAGACCGAAAAGGCGGTGCTGCTGGCTGTGGTAACGGCAGAAAGCTGGCAGAAGATCCAGAAGGATCTGCGCCGCAAAATGCAGATCGATGTGCCGGGCACCGGCATTGCGTTCATTGTGCCGCTGAGCAGCATTGGCGGCAAACGGGCGCTGATGTTCCTCACCGAGCACCAGTCCCTTACATGGAAGGAGGAGAGCACCTTGAAGGATACCCGCTACGAACTGCTGCTGGTGGTGGCAAATCAGGGCTACACCGGCTCCATTATGGACGCTGCCCGCACCGCCGGTGCAGGCGGCGGCACGGTGATCCACGCAAAGGGCACCGGCATGGAGGGCGCAGCTGCTTTTCTGGGCGTGGAGCTGGTGAACGAAAAGGAGCTGGTGCTCATCGTCAGCCGCACCAGCCAGAAAAACACCATCATGAAGGCCATTATGGAGGGGGCAAACCCCAAGGCGGGTGCCATCGTGTTCTCGCTGCCGGTGACCGATACCGCCGGTCTGCGGCTGATGGAAGAGGACGAAGCCCAGCCGGAAGCTGCCCTTTGACCCCTTAAAAATTGAACCCGATATCCGCATTTATCGCCGAAGGCTTGATAAATGCGGATATTTTCGTTATCATAGTAGAAGATACTTCAACTATAAACAAAGGAAGATGAAGATGACGCAATTAACACGCAAGCAACAGCAGCTCTTCAACGCACTGTCCATCGTGGTGGGCAACGCGATGTATGCGCTGACTGTGGTATTATTTCTGATGCCCTCCGGCCTTATCACCGGCGGTGCTACCGGTATCGCACTGGCGTTCAACAAGGTCACCGGACTGCCGGTGTCTGCAGTGCTGTTCGTGGTCAACGTGGCCATGCTGCTGCTGGGCTGGTGGGTGCTGGGCCGCCGCTTTGCCCTGAATACTATGGCAAGCACGGTGCTCAGTCCCTTTTTTATGGCGCTGTGGGAGCGCTTGCTGGGCAATCTTGTACTGACCGATGATCTGGTGCTGAACACCGTATTCGCGGGCTTTGGCATCGGCATCTCGCTGGGCATCACCATCCGCGCCGGTGCTTCCACCGGCGGTATGGATATCCCCCCGCTGGTGCTGAACAAGTGGTTCCACCTGCCGGTGTCCAGCACCATGATGGTTTTCGACTTTATCATTCTGGCGGCGCAGGCGGCCTTCAGTCCGGTGCGGCAGTCCCTGTACGGCGTGGTGATGGCCATTATCTACACGGTCGTGCTGGACAAGGTGCTCATGCTGGGCACCACCCGCACCGAGGTAAAGATCATCAGTGCCAAGTCTGACGAGATCTGCGCTGCCATCTTTGCGCAGCTGGACCGCGGCGTGACCATCCTGCACGGTGAGGGCGGATACCTGCGGGAGCCGGAGTCGGTGCTGCTGAGCGTGGTCTCCAACCGGCAGCTGCCAAGGCTGGAAAAGCTGGCGCACACCATCGACCCCACCTGCTTTATGATCGTGAGCCACGTTACCGAGGTAAGCGGGCGCGGCTTCTCGCTGGAAAAGGACTATCAGGCAGAGGGGTAAGCGGATTTCCCCAAGGCTCTTGCAAAACTGCCCCGGTTTGGGGTATAGTATAGAGGAACAGTAGGTTATACTGTATCTCACCCAAAACAGAAAGGAAAAGCTATCATGTTTGATATTTTCAATATGCTCAAGAAGGAGCAGCACACCGCACCCAAGCAGGTGACCCGCGATACCATCATCGGCGACATTCTGGATATGGACCAGAGCACCGCCCCCTACTTTATGGAGATCGGGATGCACTGTCTGGGCTGCCCGGCTTCCCGCGGAGAGACCATCGAGGAAGCCTGCGAAGTGCACGGCGTGAACTGCGATGAGCTGCTGGAGAAGCTGAACACCCATCTGGCAGCCAAGAAGGCCTGAGTGCTGCCCACACTGGATGCGCGTCTGACCGCAGCGGCAGAGCTGGTGCGCCCGGGACAGCCGGTGGCAGACATCGGCTGCGACCACGGCAAGCTGACGGCGGTGCTGGCGGCTTCGGGCAGATACCCGAAGGTCATCGGGGCAGACCTGCGCCCCGGCCCGCTGGCAAAGGCAAAACAGACGCTGGAAAATGCAGGTTGTCTGGACCGCGCTGAGCTTCGGCTCGGCGACGGTCTTTCTGTGTTGTCTGCCGGGGAGGTGGGCAGCATCGTGCTGGCGGGCGTGTCGGCGCAGACCACTTGGGAGATCATCGAAAAAGCGCCGTGGGTGTCCGCTGTGGGCGGGCCGCGCCTTGTCATGGTGCCCGCCACCCGCCACAGCGAGCTGCGCCGCTGGCTGTGGCAGCACGGCTTTGCCCTTGTGGCAGACCGCCCGGTGCAGGCCGCGGGCCGCTGGTATGCGGTGATGGCGGCGGAGTACACCGGCGAGGTGACAGAGCCCACCTTTACCCGGTGCCTGCTGGGGGACACCGACCGCTGGCCGGAGGGCGCGGGCTACGCCGCGTGGCAGCGGGCAAAGCTGCCCCGGATGCGGCTGGGCGTGCCGGACGGCAGTCCGCTTGCCGCAGAGATGGATGCCATTCTGAAAGAGGGAAACTGAAATGACCACGGTACAGCAGGTATACGAAGTAATGCAGCGGCTTGCCCCGCCGGAACTGGCAGAGCACTGGGATAACCCCGGCCTGCTGGTGGACTGCGGCGGCGCGGTGCGCCGGGTGCTGGTGACGCTGGACATCACCCCGGAGGTGGTGGCAGAAGCTGCGGCAAAGCAGTGCACAGTCATCGTGGCACACCACCCGGTCATCTTTGACCCGCTCAAGCGGCTGTGCCCCGCCGATGTGCCTTATCAGCTGGTGCGGGCGGGCATTTCCGCCATTTGTATGCACACGAATCTGGATGCCGCCGAGGGCGGGGTGAACGATGTGCTGGCGGATCTTTTCGGCATCCGGCAGCGCACCGCCTTTGCAGGCGGCTGCGGCCGGGTGGGGGAAATCGCCCCCATCACCGTGCCGGAACTAGCTGCGCTGGCGCAGCGCAAGCTGGCGGCGCTGTGCAACGCACCGGACACCGGCACGGCAGTACAGGTGAAGTTTGCCGACACCGGAAGGCCGGTGCACCGGCTGGCGGTCATCAGCGGCGCGGGCGGCAGTCTGTTTGCCGAAGCCATCGCCGAGGGCGCGGACTGTCTGCTGACCGGCGAAGCCAACCACCACCATGCGCTGGATGCCAAGCGGCTGGGGCTGTCCCTCATTGCGGCGGGGCATTACGCCACCGAGTTTCCGGTGACCGCCGCCGTGGCGGCTGCCTTGCGCGCCGCCCTGCCGGAGCTGGAGGTGCTGGTGAGCACCGAGAACCGCGACCCTTATACTTATTTATAAAAACTGCATAAATAAGATGAACGACCTCGCCCTCTCAGTCTCGCATACGCTCGACAGCTCCCCCAAAGTGGGAGCCCTTGGCAAGACCGGAAACTTTGCCGTACTGCCAAAGCCTCTCTCTTTGAGGAAAGACTTCCCCCGCGCCGGGGGAAGATGTCACCATAGGTGACAAAAGGGGGAGTGTGGCATTGCGTAAGCAATGACGGAGAGGGCGAGCCCGCTAAAATATACATCTGCAATTTTTCGTAATAACGAGGTAACATTTATGGCACTGGATGCCGCGACACTGGCGCTGACGGCTGCGGAGCTGAAAGCCACCCTGACCGATGCCAAGATCGCAAAAATTTTTGAACCGACCCGGGATGAGCTGGTCATTACCCTGCGCACCCGCACCGATACCTACGCCCTGCTGCTGTCTGCCCGCAGCGGCTCTGCCCGGGTGTGCCTGACCGAGGAGACCTTTGAAAACCCCGAGACGCCGCCCTCTTTCTGTATGCTCATTCGCAAGCACCTGACCGGCGGCAGACTGCTGGATGTGCACATGGAGCCGGGCGACCGCATCGTCTACTTTGATTTTCAGTGCACCAACGAGATGGGCGACCTTGTGCGCAATACCCTGTGCGCGGAGCTGATGGGGCGCTACTCCAACCTTGTGCTGGTGCAGAGCGGCAAAATTATTGACGCCCTCAAGCGGGTGGATTTTGAGGACAGTGACGTCCGTCAGCTGCTGCCGGGCTTGCCCTACACCACGCCTCCCAAGCCCGCCCGCCCGGATTTTCTGCTGGTGAGCAGCGCGTCCATCGTGGCAGCAGCCTGCCAGCGCGACCTGCCGGTGGCAGACGCCCTGAACAAAACGGTGGCCGGTGTCGGCCCGGTGGTCTGCCGCGAGGCCGCATGGCGCGCCTTTGACGGAGAACATCTGCTGGCCAACGAGCTGACGGAGGCCCAGAAGGTCCGGCTGATGGCGGCCATCGACGAGCTGAAAGAGATCTACGACGCGGGCGGCTGTCCGTGCAGCGTCACCGCTCCGGACGGCAAGCCGGTGGAGTACACCTTCTTCCGCCCCCAGCAGTACGGCGAGAAATATCTCATCAAGGAGTGGCCTTCCTTCAACGCGATGCTGGAAGGCTATTACGCCGAGAAAGACCGCGCCGAGCGCCTGCGCACCAAGAGCAAGGAGCTCCACAAGGCCGTCCACAATATGTACGAGCGCGCCGTCCGCAAGCAGGCGGCCCGTCAGGAAGAGCTTGCCGCCAGCGGCAAGAGCGAAAAGCTCCGCCTCTACGGCGAACTGCTGTCGGCCAACCTCTACCTCGCCGAAAAGGGCATGAAGAGCATCACTGTGCCGAACTGGTACGATGAGGGCAAAGAGGTCACGATCCCGCTCGATTTGCGGTTCAGTCCCAGCCAGAACGCGCAGAACTTCTTCAAGAACTACAAGAAGAAGCAGACTGCAGCCCGGATGCTGGTGGACCTGCTGGCCGAGGGCGAGAAGGAGATCGCCTATCTGGAAACGGTGCTCTACGAGGTAGAGACGGCTTCCGGCGAGGCGGCGCTGAACGAGATTCGCGCCGAGCTCAAGAGCCAGGGCTATCTGAAATACTACAAACAGCGCGACAAGCGCCAGAAGCCCGCCGATTTCCTCCGCTTCACCTCCAGCGACGGCTTCGAGATCCTGGTAGGCCGCAACAACGCCCAGAACGACAGGCTCACCCTCCACACCGCCCG
>OIJO01000224.1_pt1 | contig 11052 bp, 7 predicted proteins | sample 1583541 | NCBI WGS metagenome assembly OIJO01 (sample SAMN02674693, study PRJEB24791) | human gut metagenome, SKBSTL018 | isolation source: stool | host: Homo sapiens | place: USA
GTGCTCTTCCGATCTCCCGGGCAATGCAGTCAGCCGGAAGCGGCCCTTGCCGCGCACGGTGAACACATCCTGCTCGTATACGGGAGCATGGGGCTTTTCTACCGGCAGATGGTTGATCTCTACCCTGCCCGCCTCGATCAGCTCCGCAGCGGTGCCGCGGCTGACGTGCAGCATGGCAGAGAGTACCGCGTCCAGCCGCAGGGAGGACACGGTGGCGGTGAGCAGCTGACGCTCCGGTGCCGGGAAAGCCGGGATCTCTTCCGGCTCCAGCAGGCGGGTGGACACCTCTGTGCGTCCCGCCTGACACAGCTCCCGGCAGATAAGCTTTGCCGCCGGTTCCAGCGCGAACACATAGGCTGTGCCCGGCGCATCGGCAGGCAGCAGGATATCGCCCAGCGCCTCGCGCTTGAGGGCAAGCCCCATCAGGCTGCCCAGATAGTCCTTGTGCGCCGGAAGCGCCGCACCGGGCAGCGCCCGGCACTGCAGCTGTACGCAGCGCACCGGACACTCGCCGTAGCTGTACTCCGGCTCCAGACAAAGCACCCGGCGCTCGGCTTCGGGCCAGCCGCCGTCAAAACGCCAGCCGTCCCGTACACCGGCACGCCCCAGTGCCGCCCGGGCAAGATCCTGTTCCCGGTCACTGAGGAACGCGGAGTACCGGGCTATGCCGCGGGAAAAAGCCGCATCGGCAAGATCCTCGATATGCCGCATGAGATAGCGTTCCTCATCGTTGCGGGCGGGTACAAAGCCGCGCACCGCACCGGCTGCCGGATCAATAGAATGCGCCATTGTTCTCCAGCTCGTCCAGCAGGTCACCCATGATATCCACGTTGTACGGGGTAATGATAAAGGTGCTGTTGGCTACGCGCTTGATCTGGCCGTTGTTGGCATAAGCCACGCCGGACAAAAAGTCTACCAGACGGCGGGAGACCTCCTTGTTGGTGGACTCCAGATTCAGCACCACGGTACGCTTGTTGTTCAGATGGTCGGCAATGGTGCTGGCATCCTCGAACCGCTCAGGCTTGACCAGAACCACCTTGAGCTGGGTGGTAGCGTGGATATTGACCACCTTGTTCTTTTTGCTGGTGCCCTCGGCAGGCTCTTCGGTCTCTTCATCCATCCCGATGCCGATGCCGCTGTTGTTGTTCACCATCTGGGGGCCGTCATCGATGTACTGATCCTCGTACTCGTCCCCTTCACCCATCAGGCCCTTTTTAATGCTATCCAGCAAAGACATAATTATCTGCTCCTTTCATTCGGGCAGCGCCCGGCTGCCTGGCGTTCTTTGCAAAAAGAATGCAAATAGCTTTTACTATTATCTGATTTTTTGCAGCAGATGTCAATAACTACAAAAGTTTTCCGTCATATAAATTTTGTCCGGAGACGATTATTTCGTCATAAAGCCTTACCTGACTGACAGAACCGTCCGTTCCCTTGGGCAAAACAAGGATGTAATCGTCTTCCGAGATCAGCGGATGGTCGGCATCCACCGGGTCGATCTTGCAGAAACGGGCGATGTTGCCGTACTTGACGTACACGCCGGGAATATAGTTTTCGCCCTGCGTCTCGGCCTCGGTGCCGTCCTCCTTGAGGTAGTGCACCGCTGCGGCGGGAACCCGCAGGCCGGTGCTCTCGCCGGTGCTGATGCGTGCGCGGGCGTGGTTGAGGCACAGCACATCGCCGTTGATGGAGTTGCATTGCAGCACAAAGCGGGCAACATCCTTTTCTGCATCAATGGTCACCTCGGAAACGGTGGCGCGCAAGGCGGCATCGCTCTGGCCGGGGAAGCTGATTTCCACCGCCGTGCGCAGGGGCTTACCGTCCGCGCCCAGCAGCTTTTCGGCCTGCTTTGCGGAGCACACCCCGGCGTACTGCCAGCTGAACCCGGCCACCAGCTTGCCTACGCAGCCATCCAGCGGCATCTCGGGGTCAGAGTCCAGATAGGCTTTAAGCTGCTCCGGGCTCTGCGCCAGAATGTCCGCAGCACCGGCATTCAGCCGTCCGCTGCTGGCAGCTCGGACAAAGTAGCCGGTAGTGGGGGCGGCGATCTGGGTGGGGTTGCCCAGCTGTGCCTGCACGGTCTGTGCCTGCTGGGCAAGCAGCGCAATCTGATCCGCAAAGCCGGCGGTATCGCCGGTGGTGATCCACAGCTTGTTCTGCGCCAGCAAATAGGCATCGGTGCTTTCGTCCACATCGCTGTATTGGGCGGTGTCCAGTGCGTCCAGCAGGTCATACAGCGCACCGGAGCGCTCCTTGAGCAAGCCGTCCAGCTGGGTGGCTGCGGTGTTCTGGGAGCGCTGCAAAAGGTCGATCTGGCTGGTGAGCTGGGTTAGCTGCTGGCGCAGCACCGCCTGATTGGCGTCGGTATACAGCTCTGCAACGGCAGTGCCTGCCGACACCCGCTCACCGTCCGAGACAAGGTAACCCAGATTGCCGCTGCCGGAAATGCAGGTCTCGTCAAACAGCAGCACGCCGTCCGCTTCAATGGTATCGGAGATGGTGATGGGCAGCGCCGTTTCGTAGACGTTCTGGGGGAAAAGGATGTGCGCCGCCTGCCAGCAGACATACGCTGCCGCCGCCAGCAAAAAGGTGGCCAGCACAGCCGCCAGCGTGGTGAGCGCAGAAAACTTGTGGCGCGGTTCCTGAGGGGTTTCCGGCATAAGGATCATCCTTTCAATAAAAAGTCTTGGGTCAGGCGCAAAGCGGTCTGTCGCACGTCCGCCGCCCCGGCGTCCAGCCATGTAACCCCGTCCATGTGGCGGAACCATGTCAGCTGGCGCTTGGCGTAGTTGCGGGAGGCCTGTTTGAGCTTTTCGGTGCAGGCCTCAAGCGTGGCGGTCTGCTGGAAATACGGAAAAAATTCTTTATAGCCGATGGCCTGTGCGGCGGTGCGGAAGGCTTCGCGGTTATGCCAGACGTATTCTGCCTCGGCCAAAAGCCCGGCCTCCAGCATTTTGTCCACCCGCAGGTCGATGCGGCGGTACAGCGCTGCGCGGTCCGGGAAATCCAGCCCCAGCACAAGGCTGCGGTAGGGGCGCTCCGGCGGCAGCGAATCGGCCTTTTGTTCGCTTAGACGCTTGCCAGTGGCGCGGTAGTGTTCCAGCGCCCGCAGCACCCGTACCTTATTATTGGGGTGGATGACAGCGGCGGCTTCCGGGTCCACGGCTTGCAGTTTTGCGTACATGGCTTCCGGGCCGTTGGCTTCCAGTTCAGCGGTCAGCTGCTCGCGCAGACCATCCGGGGCTTTTTCGGCGGTGAAGCGCACCCCGTACAAAAGGCTCTGCACATACAGTCCGGTGCCGCCTACCAGCAGCGGCAGATGCCCCCGGGCAGTGATATCCTGGATATACTCCCCTGCCAGCGCGGTGAAATCCGCCACGCTGAAGGTCTTTTCCGGGGTGAGGATGTCCACGCCGTGGTGCGGGATGCCGCAGGTCTCCTGCGGGGTGACCTTAGCGGTGCCCACATCCAGACCTTTGTAGATCTGCATGGAGTCGGCACTGATGACCTCGCCGGAGAACTGCTGCGCCAGCGCAACGCCCAGCGCGGTCTTGCCGGTGGCGGTGGGGCCTACCACAGCCACCACGGCAGGTTTTGCATTATACGATGCGTCCAAACTGCTTTTCCAACTCCTTTCGGGTAAGCTTGAGCACGCAGGGACGGCCATGGGGGCAGAAGGGCGGCACCTCGCCGGAGAGGATCTTCTCGGCCAGTGCCATAAGCTCCTGCGGGGAGGACTTATCCCCCGCCTTGATGGCGGCGCGGCATGAGATGGAGTGCAGCACCCACTCGGTGTGCTCGTTCAGCGCGTCCCGGCTGCCCTTGAGCAGGCGGTCGGCGATTTCCACCAGCAAATCCTCAGCGTTCTGCGGCTCTACGTCCGCAGGCACAGCGCGCAATAGCACAGTGCTGCCGCCAAAGTCGGCCACATCCAGCCCGGCGTTTTCCAGCAGGGGCTGATTTTCCAGCAGCGCCTGCTTTTCCTCTGCGGAAAGGTCGATGGCGGCGGGCTGCAACAGCAGCTGGCTGGGCACGTTGCCGTAGTTCGCGGCCAGCTTTTCGTACAGCTGACGCTCGTGGGCGGCGTGCTTATCGATCAGACACAGCTCGTCTCCCCGCTCCGCCAAAATATAGGTGCGGAAAACCTCGCCCACGTACCGCAGCGGCTCTTCCCCCTGCGGCACATCAAAGCCCAGCTGTTCCGGCTGCTCGGACTGCACCGGCTCCTCCGGCTGATAGGGCACCGTTGCGGCTTCGATTTCCGGGGCGGCAGGCGCGGTGTTCCATGCTGCCATGTGATCCAGCAGCGGGTCGGCTGTGGCGTCCGTCTCCGGGTGCACATCCAGCTGTGCCTCAGCAGCGGCTGCCCGGAAGGGCTGCGGTGCGGGCTGGACTTTGGTTGCATCCGGTTTTTCCGGGCTGTGGAGGGTGACCACAGGATCCAGAATGTCCTCTGCGGGGGCAGACTGCCGCCACGAGGGTACGGCAGCAGCCGCGCGGGCAGGCTGTGCGGGCTGTACCGGCGGGGTATCTGCCGTAAAAGCCGGGGTTTTCACCGGTGCAGTAGCGGGGCGCTGCTGCGGCGGGGCTTCCCAGCGCTGCGCGGGCAGCGTACCGGGGTCTGCCTGACCCGGAATCACGGCAGAAAGTCCCGTAAAGTGATTACTCTTTACAGTATTTTCACTCTGAGTATCGTTTTCTTTTTCGGATTTCTCATTTTTGTCTGCTTCAAAGGTAAAGCGGCGTTCCCCGGTGCCGGGCTGTGCCAGCGCCAGCTTGACCGCATGGTAAACGACATCGAACACGTCGTTTTCCCGGGCAAAGCGGGCTTCGATCTTTGCAGGGTGGACATTGACGTCCACAAGGTCTGTGGGCATTTCCAGCAGCAGGATGCCGCCCGGGAACTTGCCCTGCATGGTCGTGCCTTTAAAGGCCATTTCCATACCCGCCATGATGGTGCGGTTGCGCACATAGCGGCCGTTGATGTAGAAATGCTGCATACTGCGGCTGGCGCGGCAGCTTTTGGGCGGGGTGATCAGACCACTGACCCGGTACAACCCTTCCTCGGAGTACACCTCGATGAGGTCGCGGCTGAACTCCCGCCCCAGCACCGCATAGGCGGCGCTGCGCAGCTGACCATCGCCGGGGGTGACATATTGCAGCTTGCCCTCCCGGATGAATTTGACGCTGACCTCCGGGTGGCTGAGTGCCACATGACCTACGTTATCTGCCACAAAGGTGCCCTCGCTGGAGTCCTTTTTGAGGAACTTCATGCGGGCGGGGGTGTTGTAGAACAGGTCCTGCACTCGGATGGTGGTGCCCACGGCGCGGGCGGCAGGCTCCCTGCCCTGCTCCTCGCCGCCGGCGATGCGGTAGCAGGTGGCAAACTCGTCCACCTCGGTGCGGGTGAGCAGCTCTACCCGCGCCACGCTGGCAATGGAAGCCAGTGCTTCGCCCCGGAAGCCCAGCGTATGGATGCTGTTCAGGTCGTCCGGCTTTTCGATTTTGCTGGTGGCGTGGCGGATGAAGGCTGTCGGGATATACTCAGCATCAATGCCGGTGCCGTTATCGCTGATCTCGATCAGCTTTACGCCGCCGGATTCAATGCTGACGGTGACCTGCGTTGCACCGGCATCGATGGAGTTTTCCAGCAGTTCCTTGACCACCGATGCCGGGCGCTCCACCACCTCACCGGCGGCGATCAGCTCCGCAGTATGCTTATCCAGAACATGGATGACTGCCATGGTCTTTTCCCTCCCCTGTGGTTGATTTTTACGGTCAGCCGTTCAGGCTGCCCTTGAGGGTCTTTTTCAACTCGTACAAAAAGTTCAGTGCTTCAATGGGAGTAAGCGTTTCCACATCCACGGCTTCCAGCTTTTCCATCATCTCGCTGGGGACGGCGGGCGAAGAATACTCCTGCAGGGCGTCGAAATCCATCTGCTCCACCTTGTTCTTCGGGGCAGACGCTTCCAACGTGCGCAGCACCTCGTGGGCGCGGCGGGTCACGGTGCCGGGCAGACCGGCCAGCTTCGCCACCTCGATGCCGTAGCTGTCGTCGGCGGGGCCTGCCACAATACGGCGCAAAAACGTGATGTCCTCGCCGCGCTTTTTGACCGCGATGTTGTAGTTTTTCACACCTTCCACGGTGCCTTCCAGTTCGGTCAGTTCGTGGTAGTGGGTGGCGAACAGGGTCTTGCAGCCCAGCCCCTTGGCAGGGTCTGCGATATGCTCCACTACGGCGCGGGCAATGCTCATGCCGTCAAAGGTGGAGGTGCCGCGGCCGATCTCGTCCAGCACCACAAGGCTCTTAGCGGTGGCGTTTTTCAGAATTTCGGCCACCTCGGTCATCTCCACCATAAAGGTAGACTGGCCTGCGGCAAGATCGTCCGATGCACCAATACGGGTGAAAATGGCATCCACCACGCCCACATGACAGCTGGCAGCCGGCACAAAGGAGCCGATCTGTGCCATCAGCGCAATGAGGGCATTCTGACGCATATAGGTAGATTTGCCCGCCATGTTGGGGCCGGTGATGATCAGGCAGCGGTCGGTGGTGCAGTTGAGGGTGGTATCGTTGGGCACGAACATACTGCCCTTGAGCACCTGCTCCACCACCGGGTGACGCCCCTCGGTGATGGTCAGCACATCGCTGTCGTCCACCACGGGGCGGCAGTAGTTGTTTTCCGCAGCCACCTGCGCCAGCGCAGCTAGCACGTCCAGCTGTGCAATAGCGTTGGCGGTGCGCTGGATGCGATCCAGCTGGGCGCCGATGCTTTCCAGCAGTTCGTCAAACAGGCGGCGTTCCAGCGAGATGAGCCGCTCGTGCGCGCCAAGAATTTTGCTTTCCAGCTCCTTCAGTTCCTGCGTGATGTACCGCTCGCCAGAGGTGAGGGTCTGCTTGCGGATATAGGTCTCCGGCACAAGGTTTTTGTAGGAGTTGCTCACCTCGATGAAGTAGCCGAACACATGGTTATAGCCAATTTTCAGCTTGGGGATGCCGGTCTCCTGCCGCAGACGGGCTTCCAGCTGTGCCAGCACGCCCTTGGTGTTATCGCGGATGGAGCGCAGCTCGTCCACCTCGGCATGGTAACCCTTGGCAATGACGCCGCCATCCTTGAGGGTGGAGGGGGCGTCCGGGTCTACTGCGGCATAAATGCGCGCCTTGATATCCTCCAGCGGGTCGATGCTGGCGGCAAGCTCGGAAAGCTCCGGGCAGCTGCAGCCCTCTGCCTGCTTGCGCAGGCCGGGCAGACGGTCGCAGGTCTGGGCAAGGGTGTAGATCTCCTTGGGGGTGGCAGAGCCGTACACCGTGCGGGTCATCAGGCGCTCCAGATCCGCGATGTAATGCAGTTCCTCGGTCAAATCGCCGCGCACCATGGTCTGGCGCACCAGTGCCTCCACGGCGTTCAGGCGGTGGTTGATGAGCTGGCTGGAAATAAGCGGCTGCTCGATCCAGCTGCGCAGCATCCGCTTGCCCATGGCAGTGCTGGTCTTATCCAGCACCCAGAGCAGCGTTCCCCGCTTTTCGCGGCCCCGCAGCGTCTCGGTCAGCTCGAGATTTGCCCGGGTGACCGGCGACAGGCTCATGAACTGAGCTTCATTATATGTGATGACCGTTTTCAGGCGCTCGACGCCTTTAATTTGCGTATCATGGAGATATTCCAGCAGAGCGGCCATTGCCAGGCGGACAAGGCCGTCTTCTGCGATGCCGGTCTTTGCGGCCCAGTCGCGGCCAAACTGGTTCTCGAGGGAGATGGCCACGAGGCCCGGGGCGTACCGCTCCTCTTCCACCAGCTCGACGGCGCAGTCCATATTCTTTTTGATGTAAGCGGTAATTTCCCGGCAGTCCAGCAGGCCCGGGTTCATCAGCACCTCGCTGGGGTGGTAGCGGCACAGCTCGGTAATGACCGCCGGGGCGATCTTATCCGCCGTCAGTTCGGTGATATGCGCCGTACCGGTGGAAACATCCGCAAAGCACAGACCGGCCTTTTTGCCCTTGAGGTACAGGCTGGCAATGTAGTTGTTGCGGTCGTCCTGCAGCATACTGCTTTCAATGACCGTACCGGGGGTGACCACCCGGATGATGTCCCGCTTGACAAGCCCCTTGGCTTTAGCGGGGTCCTCTACCTGCTCGCAGATGGCCACCTTATAGCCCTTGGCGATCAGGCGCGCCACATAGCCCTCGTAGCTGTGGAAGGGCACGCCGCACATGGGGGCGCGCTCCGCAAGGCCGCACTGCTTGCCGGTAAGGGTAAGATCCAGCTCCCGGGACGCCGTGACGGCATCGTCGAAGAACATCTCGTAAAAATCGCCGATGCGGTAAAAAAGAATTTCGTCCTTGTGTTGATTTTTGATCTCAAGATACTGCTGCATCATGGGCGAAAGCTCTGCCATGGTTTTTCCTCTTTCCCTTGTATGGTTCCGTCAGCCGGTTTGCGGGCTGTAACCGCCGGTGCAAACAAAACGCGGTCTGTGTTGCACAGCCGCGTTCCGGTCAAAAAAGTTTGCTCAGTGGCAGCCGCCGCAGGTGGAACAGCTGCCGGTGCAGGAGGCAGAAGGCTCCTGCACGGTCATGGGGTCGCCGCCGTTCATGGCGGTGTTGATGATGGCGTCGATATAGTTGACCAGATTCTCGCACTCGCGCTTGGCCTCGTTATATGCCACCATACCCTCGTTGCCCATGATCTGACCGTAAAGGCTGTTCACCTTCTCGTTCAGCTCAGCGATGCGGGCGTCGTCGCGCTCGTTCTTGCCGATCTCATTGTTCAGATCCATGCGAGCCAGATTGAACTCGCCGATCAGGTTCTGCAGCTCCTCATCCTTATCGTTTGCCTTGCGGGCCTGATCCAGAATGACGTAGCGGGGGTCGGTCTGCAGTGCCATAGCGGCACGCTTGAAAAGATCAATGCAATCCATGATTGGGTTCTCCTTGTTGTTTTTATTCTTTCTGGGGCAGTTTGCCCCGGAATCACGTTTTTATGCTTCCACTTCGCCCAGCAGCACAGTGGCGCGGGCACCGGTAAGATGTACGGTCGCGTAGCTGCCCAGCAGTGCCGGGTCGGCGGCAAACTCCACGGTCAGGTTATTGTCCAGTCGGCCGGAAAGAGTGCCCTCGTTGCGGCCAAAGCCTTCCACCAATACCCGGACGGTCTGCCCTACCTGTGCCTTGACCAGTGCCATGGCAATCTCGTCCTGCGTAGCCAGCAGGCGGGTCATGCGGTCGGTCTTTTCCTTGCGGGGGGTGGGGTCCGGCATTTCGGCAGCCTTGGTGCCGGTACGCTTGGAGTAGATAAAGGTGAACAGCTGCATATAGCCCACCTTGCGCACCAGTTCCAGCGTTTTTACAAAGTCCTCCTCGGTCTCGCCGGGGAAGCCCACGATGATATCGCTGGAGAAGGTGATGCCGGGCACGGTCTTGCGGGCGTATTCGATGAGCTCCAGATACTGCTCCACCGTATAGTGGCGGTTCATCTGCTGCAAAAGCCGGTCGGAACCGCACTGCACCGGCAGATGCAGGTGCTTGCACAGCTTCGGCTGGGCGGCGATGGTATCAATGAGCTTATGGCTGGCGTCCTTGGGGTGGCTGGTCATAAAGCGGATGTGATAATCGCCGGGCACGGTGCACAGCAGGTTGAGAAGGTCGGAGAAATCGATCTGCTCTTCCAGACCCTTGCCATAGCTGTTCACGTTCTGACCCAGCAGGGTGATCTCCTTATAGCCCGCCTCCACAAGGCTGCGGAACTCCGCAAAGATATCGCCGGGCTTGCGGCTCTTCTCGCGGCCGCGGACGTAGGGCACGATGCAGTAGGTGCAGAAGTTGTCGCAGCCGTACATGATGGGCAGCCAAGCGCGGAACTCGCTCTCGCGCCGGATGGGGATATTCTCCACGATGACGGGGCGCTGAGCCGGCTCCATGAGCACCCGCTTGTGCTTCTGCAATTTCTGAGCGATGAGCTGGGGCAGCGTGTCGATGCCGTCCACGCCGAACACGAGGTCCACATAGGGGTAGCTCTGGCGCAGCTTTTCCACGACGTGCTTCTGGTTGGCCATGCAGCCGCAGAGGCCGATGATGAGGCCGTGCTTCTTCTCTTTCAGGCCCTTGAGGGCGCCCACGTTACCGAAGACACGCTGCTCGGCGTGCTCACGGACGGCGCAGGTGTTGAAAAGGATGAGGTCGGCGTCCTCGGGCTTGTCACACAGGCCGTAGCCGATGTCCATCAGCACACCCTTGATGCGCTCGCCGTCGTTGACATTCTGCTGGCAGCCGTAGCTGTGGACGAAGGCCAGCGGCGGGGTGTCATAGGCCAGCTTGACCAGCTCTGCCGCCGCGTTGTTATGTTCAAATGCTATGTACTCCAATGAAACCATCCTTCTCTGCCGCTGGGGACACACCTCCGGCAGCAGACATACTGATACTATAAAGAAAGCTCTTTATAGTATACCCTTTTTGGCCTTGGAGGGCAAGAGTTTATTTTTACTGAGCCTGCTTGCCGGCGCACGCCTCGCACAGGCCGAACAGCACCACGGCGCAGTCCTGCACGACGCCCTTCTGGCTGCGCACCAGCTTCATCACCTGCTTTTCGTCCACGTCGGCGTCCACGACGCCGCCGCAGCAGTTGCAGTAGAGGTGGCTGTGCCAGCCCAGAGTGTGGTCGAAACGGTCAGCCTTGCCCGGGATGGAGACGCGGCGGACGCGGCCTGCATCTACGAGGCTGTTGAGGTTGCGGTAGACGGTGCCAAGGCTCAGGCCGGGACATTCCCTGGCTGCGAGGTCGAAAATCTCCTCGGCAGTAGGGTGGTCGCAGAGCTGCTCCACTTTCTGCAGTACCAGCTCGCGCTGTTTGGAATAACGCATGGTCTTTCTCCTTTTTCTGATGGGGTGTGTATCGGGATAAAGGCCGGGTTCAGAGCTTGTCTTCCCCCTTGATCTTCGCCCAGTAGGCCCGGGCGGCCTGTTCGGTGCGGTTGTCGCCGAACGTATAGTATTTCACGTCCTTGAGCAGGTCTGGCAGATATTGCTGGTCCACCCAGTGATTCTCATAGTCGTGGGCG
>OIJO01000230.1_pt1 | contig 10866 bp, 7 predicted proteins | sample 1583541 | NCBI WGS metagenome assembly OIJO01 (sample SAMN02674693, study PRJEB24791) | human gut metagenome, SKBSTL018 | isolation source: stool | host: Homo sapiens | place: USA
TGAAAAGTAAAAATACTTTACACATAGAAAGAACGATAAAACGTATGAAAATTAAAACCGAAGTTTTGCCTGCCGACCAGGCAGAAAGCATTGCAAAGGCCGCCGAGCTGCTGCGCAGCGGGGAGTTGGTGGCCCTGCCCACCGAGACGGTCTACGGCATTGCCGCCGATGCACGCAACGGCGCGGCAGTTGCAAAGATCTTTGTGGCCAAGGGCCGCCCGCAGGACAACCCCCTGATCGTCCATGTCACCGGCCCGGAGATGCTGCCCGGCCTTGTCAGCGAGGTGCCCGAGCGTGCCCAGCTGCTGATGGCGGCCTTCTGCCCCGGCCCCCTCACCATCATCATGCCCCGTGGCCCGGAGGTGGCAGCCGAGTGTTGCGCCGGTCTGGACACGGTGGGCATCCGCATGCCCAGCCACCCGGTGGCCCGTGCGGTCATCGAGCAGAGCGGCTGCGCCTTTGCAGCCCCCAGTGCCAACCTCTCCGGCAAGCCCAGCCCCACCAATGCGCAGGATGTGTTCACCGATATGGACGGCCGCCTGCCGCTGATTTTGGACGGCGGCGAGTGCGATGTGGGTGTGGAAAGCACCGTGGTGTCGGTGGTGGGGGAGAAGCCCACCCTGTTCCGCCCCGGCCACATCACGCTGGAGGACTTGGAACGCGCCCTTGGTGAAGAAGTGGAGGTGTCCAAGGCCATTCTGGAAAAGCTGCCGGAGGGTGCTGTGGTGCGCAGCCCGGGCATGAAGTATAAGCACTACGCCCCCAAGGCCGATGTGACCTTGCTCAACGGCACCTTTGCGCAGTTCAAGGCCTATGTGGACGCCCATAAAGACGAGAACCCCAGCTGCCTGTGCTTTACCGGCGAAAGCGCAAAGCTGAATGTGCCCTGCGTGGAATACGGCCGCGAGGGGGACGGTGCCGATCAGGCAAAGCACATCTTCCGCTCCCTGCGGGCGCTGGATGAGCAGGGCGACGGCGTAGTCTACGCCCGCTGCCCGCAGAAGGACGGCCTGTCCATGGCAGTGTACAACCGCCTGATCCGCGCCGCTGCCTTCCGGGTGATCGATCTATGATAACTTTAGGCATCACGGGGCGCAGCGGCTGCGGTAAGTCCACGGTCACGGCGGTATTTGCCGCCCACGGCGTGCCGCTGGCAGACGCCGACCAGCTCAGCCGGGAAATTTTGTTGCCCGGCTCGCCGCTGCTGCCGCAGCTGGCGGCGCGGTTCGGCGGGGAGATCCTTCGCCCGGACGGCACGCTGGACCGCCGTCTGTTGGCTGACCGCGCCTTTGCCACCCCGGAGGGCAAGGCCGCGCTGGACAGTTTGACCCACCCTGCCATCGTGGCACGCATCCGGGCGGCAAAGCAGGCGGCGCAGGTCGCCGGTGCGCCCCTTTTTGTGCTGGACGGTGCAGTCATCGTGGGCACGGCGGCACAGGCTGAGTGTGACCGCCTGTGCGTGGTCACTGCGCCCTTTGAGACCAGTGTGGCGCGCATCGTGGCGCGGGACGGTATCTCGCCGGAGATGGCTGCCCGCCGTTTGAACGCTCAGACCCCGGAACAAACCCTGACCGCACAGGCAGACTACACCCTGCACAACGACGCCGGGTTGGAGGCGCTGCAAGCCGCAGCCGCCCGCCTGTGTGAGCGGCTGCAGGCAGAAGGGGGCGTGACGGCAGCGCTTTGAACGAACAAAATTATGAAAAAGCCTACGACCCCATCGCCGCCCGGGAGCGCCGCGCGGCGCGGGAAAAACAGCGCCTTCGTAAACAGCAGCGCCGCCGCCGGATGGTGCGGCGGCTGGTCGCTTTGTGCCTGGCTGTGGTGCTTACGGTGTGCGTGGTGCCGCCTTTGTGCAACCGGGCAGAGCAGCTTTTGTACCCCCGCAAGTACGAGCAGCTGGTGGAAAAATGGGCAGCAGACTATGAGTTGGATCCGCTGCTGGTCTACGCCTTTATCCGCACCGAAAGCGGCTTTGACCCGCAGGCTACCTCCAGTGTGGATGCCCGGGGCTTGATGCAGATGACTGAGGAGACCTTTCTCTGGATGCGCAGCAAAATTGCCCCGGAGGAGCCGCTGACCTTTGCCGACCTGTACAGCCCCGATACCGCCATCCGGTTCGGGTGCTACTACCTGCACCTTTGCATGGTGCGCTACAAAGGGGATGTATCCACGGCGGCAGCGGCTTACCACAGCGGCTGGGGCACGGTGGATCAGCTGCTGCAAATAGAGGAGCACTCCGCAGACGGGGAAACGCTGCAGGGCTTCCCTTATAACCAGATGCACCACTACGTCAACAAGATCACCGCCTGCTACCAGGCCTATCAGCGTCTGTACGCAGGTCAATGATAAAAAGTTAAGGAGCGAAAAATCATGAGCGAAAAACTTACTGCAAAAGAGTACGCCGAAAAGCTGCTCTACACCCCCGAATACGCTGCCGACAAGCAGGCAGACGTAAAGGAAAAGGCTGCTGCCTTTGCCGAGGGCTACAAGAAATTTATGGACAGCGCCAAGACCGAGCGCGAGGCTGCCGTTGTCAGCGAGCAGATGCTGCTGGCTGCCGGCTACAAGGCTTTTGAGCCCAAAAAGGCCTACGCCCCCGGCGAGAAGGTCTACTTCATTCAGGAGAACAAGGCTGTTGTGGCGGCTACCATCGGCCAGAAGCCCTATGAAGAGGGCTTCCGTCTGGTCATCGCCCACATCGACTGCCCCCGTCTGGACCTGCGTCCCAACCCCCTGTACGAGTCTGACCACATGAGCTACTTCCGCACCCACTACTACGGCGGCGTGCGCAAGTACCAGTGGGCTACCATCCCGCTGGCCATCCACGGCGTGTTCACCCGCGCCGACGGCTCCAGCGTCAACTTTGCCATCGGTGAGGACGAGAACGATCCCGTGTTCTGCATCACCGACCTGCTGCCCCATCTGGGTGCCGAGCAGAACGAGCGTAAGCTCAGCGAGGGCATCAAGGGCGAGGAGCTGAACGTGCTCATCGGCTCTGACACCGTGGAGGAAGAGGACGTCAAGGAGGCTGTCAAGCTGAACACCCTCATCCTGCTGAACCAGAAGTACGGCATCACCGAGCGCGACTTCACCCGCGCTGAGATCGAGGTTGTGCCTGCTCACAAGGCCCGCGACGTGGGCTTTGACCGCTCCATGATCGGTGCCTACGGCCACGATGACCGCGTGGATGCTTACCCCGCACTGCTGGCCGAGATCGAGACCAAGGACCCTGTGCACACCACCATCTGCGTGCTGACCGATAAGGAAGAGATCGGTTCCGACGGTGTGACCGGTATGCAGAGTATGTATGTGTTCCACTTTATGCAGCTGCTCTGCCGTGCTGCCGGTCAGGACGACATTCTCGCCTTCCGCAACAGCGTGTGCCTGTCTGCGGACGTGACCGCCGCCTACGACCCCTCTTGGGCAAGCGCCTTTGAGAAGCAGAACGGCACCTACGCAGGCCGCGGCATTGCCATCTTCAAGTACACCGGCAGCCGCGGCAAGAGCTCTGCCAGCGACGCCAACGCCGAGCTGCTGGGCGACATCACCCGGATGCTGGATGCCAACAACGTGGCATGGCAGATCGGCGAGATGGGCCGTCTGGATCTGGGCGGCGGCGGCACCATTGCCAAGTATGTGGCAAACCGCGGCATCAAGGTGCTGGATATGGGTGTGCCTGTGCTGTCCATGCACTCTCCCTTCGAGGTCATCCATAAGACCGACCTGTACATGGCTTACCGCACCTTCTCTGTGTTCTGCCAGTCTGCGGACTAAAAAAATGCGTGCGCCGCAGCCTGCGGCATACACGCAATAAAAGCACCTTTTACAGAGCCGCTGCACATTTTTGTGCGGCGGCTCTTTTTACTATGAAATCGCCTTTCCGAATAATGGCTTCCCCCGGAAGGGACAGATTCTCCCCGCGCCGGGGAGAAATGTCACCGTAGGTGACAAAGAGGGGAATGGCTGTCACCGAAGGTGACTGATGAGGGCGCAGAATAGCAGCTTTTTGCCTTGAATATCCCTTTTTGCGTGAAAACCCTTGACCTTCAACCGGCTTTAAGGTGTAATGTAAGGGCGGAGGTGAAGCAAATGAACATCAAACAGGCTTCCGAACAAAGCGGCGTGTCCGCCCCGAACATCCGTTTTTATGAAAAAGAAGGGCTTCTCACACCGGCACGCAGGCAGGGCAATGACTACCGCGATTACACCGCCGGGAACGTCCGCACGCTTAAACTTATCCGTATGCTGCGGATGCTGGATGTGCCGCTGCCTACCATCAAGGCGGTACTGCGCGGGGAACAGCCCCTGCAACAGGCGCTGCAAGCCCAGCAGACCGTGCTGGAGCAGCAGGCGGCGCAGCTGGCGGCAGCCATGCAGTTCTGCGCCGGCCTTGCCCGGCAGGCTCCGCAGACGGACACGCTGGACGTGGACGCCTGCCTGACCCGCATGGAAAGCCCCGCCCCGCAGCAGGGCTTCTTCTCCGGCTGGCTGCAGGATTACCGCACGCTGGCGCAGGTGCAGCATCAGAGGCATTTTTCCTTTATTCCGGAGGGCAGCATCAACACCCCGCAGGAGTTCACAGCGGCCCTGCAGACCTACGCAAAGGCCAACGGGATGCAGCTCAGCCTGACAAAAGAAGGAATGTACCCGGAATTTTCGCTGGACGGGGTCCCATACAAGGCCTACCGCAACCCGGGCAAGTACCGGGACGAGATCTGCTGCGATGCTGTGCATCCCGAGCAGCTGGACGCAGGACTGCCGCTCCGGCGGGAGAAGCTGCTGCGCTTTTTGCGCCTCGCTGTGCCGCCAGTATGTACCTTTGCCGCCATTCTGGCGGCGGGGTGGGTGGTGACCGGCGACGCAGGCTGGCTCTGGCTGGCGGTGCTGGCCTCTGCCGGGGTACTGCTGGGGCGCTGCCTTGAAAGGTGGCTGTAAGGCGCATTACCCCAGCGGCAGCGCCTCGGCTACGGTCAAAAAAGTGTAGCCGTTGTCTGTATACCACCGGATGATGTCCGGTAGTGCTTCGGCGGTGGTGCGGGTGGTGGCAGAGTCGTGCATCAGCACCACGCAATGGGTCTGCTCGCCGGTCTCCCGCACCACGTTGCGGTAGATGGTATCCGCACTGGGGTGCCCGCCCACGGCGTCCTCGGCGCAGACGTTCCAGTCCACCCACTGCCAGCCGCGCTGCTCTACCTCGTTTTTTAGCTGTTGCATCAGCCCCTTGCCGCCGTAACGGCGGCTCACGGTGTTGGTGCTGCCGCCGGGAAAGCGCAGGTACCGGATGCTCTCAGCGTCCACATAGGGCGCAATGCGCTGTTTCAGCAGGGCGATGTCCTTCCAGTAGGCGGCGCTGCTGCGGTAGATGTCGCTGTATTCGTGGGAGGCAGAGTGCAGCGCGATCTGATGCCCGGCGGCAGCAGCCTGTGTGAGCAGGGGCAGATATTTCTCATTGTAGCCGGTGGCCACCACAAAAAAGGTGCCGTGCACTCCGGCGGCATCCAGCGCCGCCAGCACCTCCGGGGTAGTCTTGCTGGGGCCGTCGTCAAAGGTCAGGCAGACCCATTTTTCCGGCAGGGAAGGGGCGGCGGGCGTACCGGCATCGGATGTAGCCACCGCCGGTGCAGCAGGGGAAAAGGGCGAAAAGTCCGGCGCGGCGGTCAGCTCGTTCAGCTTGCAGCCCACCGGCGCGCGTGCCGGCACCAGCCACCCCGCCGCAAACGCTGCCAACGCAGCCGCCAGCAGCCCGCCCCATAGCCCGATGCGCCCGCCGGCGCGCTGCACAAATTGCTTCATATACAAACCCCTCCTTTGCTCTGGGCGCAGTGCCGCAGGCACACTTTCCGCGTACAAATGACCTGTGCAATTGCCCGCAAGGCTGCTTTTGCGCGCGCTGCGCTGCTATTATAGATATGAAGCATAAAAAAACTTATGAGAAACAAAGAAACCACTTGACGAATGGCCGGAAATATGTTACTATATCCAAGCAGTCCGCACCAACGGTTTTCTACCTCAAAAACCGGAGAACTGTATAACAGGTATGCGAGGGTGGCGGAACTGGCAGACGCGCACGTTTGAGGTGCGTGTGGTTTATCCTTGGGGGTTCGAGTCCCCTCCCTCGCACCAGAAGGCAAGTCGGTTTTTGACTTGCCTTTTTTTCTATGAGCAGAAGTGGTGGAATGGCAGACACGCTGGTTTTAGGCACCAGTTCCTAGTGAGTGAGGGTTCAAGTCCCTTCTTCTGCATAACGTGAAAAACCGCATGAATACTGGAAAATCCGGTGTTCATGCGGTTTTTTGTATTTGCGGCTTGTCAAATACTATCGAATACTAACCGATATTTGCACTTACTTGCTATCCGAAAGTCTGCAAAAAGTCTGCAAGCTCTACAGGGCAAATCTGCGTGAATCGCCTTTGAAATGACACGAATCGCCCCATGGATGTGTTGACAGGCTTTTTTGCGGAATGGTATAATGTTATTAGGGATAGTGTCGGTTTATGCGGGAACTGACACGCAGCGGTTGTACACTTTTTGCAAAAAACTGTGCACAGCGCTTTGACATAAAGCCTTTGGAAGAACGTATTGTGAAGAGGTCTGGCTGCGAGGCAGCGGGGGGGGGGAAACCTATGAAGCAGAAACAAAAAAATATACTGCTCATAGCAGGAATGCTGCTGGTGCTGCTGGTCGGCATCCTTGCTTACAGTGCCTATACCCAGAAGCAGATCTATCAGGAAAGCACGGCAAATCTGCTTTCTACCTATGGGCAGTCTGCCAAGACCTTTACCATGTTTGCGCAGCGCAACTGGAACATCCTGAACGACTGGGACAGCTACCTGGGCACCCTTGCGGAGCTGGGAGAGCAGGAGGGGCAGTGGCAGGAGTATATCGCCCAAAAGGCTACCTGGCAATACACGGACTTTTACCTGTTCAACGAGCAGTGCGAGTTCTGGACCACCGCCGGGCGGCAGGGCACAGCAGAGTACATGAAGGCGACTTTTGAAAAGCTGTATACCGCAAACAAGCCAGTGATCTCCAGCTATATCTCCAGTCAGGGCATCCGCAAGATCCTGTTTGCCATCCCAATGGAGCAGCCGCTGCAGTTGGACGGCACTACCTATACGGCGCTGGTGGTCAGCTACGACAACGCCGTGCTGGAAAAGCTGCTGGGCAGCATGGTCTATGAGGGACAGAGCGATTGCTATATCGTGCGCTCAAACGGCGATGTGGTGCTTTCCACCGAGACAAAGACCGAGATCACCGAGCAGATGACCAACCTGTTTGATTACTTACAGCAGAACGCCAGCGTGGATCAGCCTTACTTTGACACCATGGTGCAGACCCTGCCGCAGGGCGGCGAGGGCTGCGTGCTGTACACGTTGAACCGGCAGAAATATTATCTGATCTATCAGCCGCTGGGGCTCATGGATTGGAGCATCATCGGTATCGTGCCCACCGGGGTGGTGGATGCCGGGATGCGCCGGGTGCAGGTGGCTACCATTCTGGTCATTGCACTGCTGGGGCTTCTGATCATGGCAGGCGTGATAAAGATCCAGCGTGACGCAGAGCGCAACCGCCGCCGGGAGCTGGAGCGCTGCCGGGAAAAGAGCGATATGATGTTCGAGGGCATGGTGCGCGTTGTGGAGCGTTTTGCAGTGTGCGATCTGGACCGCGACCGCTACCAGTATCACGAGCGGCGCGGAGAGCCGCTGTACCAACCGGAGGGCTCTTACCAGCAGATGCTGGAGCAAATATCGCGCAAGTATGTAGTTCTGACCGACAGCGAAAACGCCAAGATCCCCCAGATGCTGGCCCCGGAAAACCTGCGCAGGCTCATCAAAACGGACAACGACTCCCTCAAGCTGGAATATGCCGCCCGCGATAAAAGCGCATTTTTCATGATGACGGTCGTTCCCATGGCGTGGAAGGAAAATCGCCTGACCCGTGTGATGATGATCGTGCAGGATATGGGCAAGCAGCACCTGCTGCAAAGCCTTGCCAACACCGATGGCCTGACCGGTCTGCTGAACAAGCGCTACTTCGACCGGGTACTGACGGTGCTGGAGCAGCACAGCCAGCCTTTTGCGCTATTTTATATGGACTTGGATCGCTTCAAGCCGGTCAACGATACCTACGGCCATGATGTGGGCGATAAGCTGCTGAAGGGCGTTTCCCAGCGGCTGCAGGGCTGCATCCGCAGCCGGGACTACGCCTTCCGTCTGGGCGGCGACGAGTTCGCTCTGCTGCTGCTCGGCCCGATGGAGTCGGAGGCCTGCGCCAGCAAGATGAACCTGATCTGTGAGATGGTCGCTGTGCCCTACGAGATCGACGGCAATACCGTAAGCGTGGGTGCCAGCTGCGGCTACGCCCTGTACCCCGCCGAAAGCGTGGACGTGCAGCAGGTGCGCTATATCGCCGACCAGCGGATGTATGAGAATAAGCAGGCAAACCACACCAGACAGGACGGCGCGGAAGGCATTTAAAATCGTCTTACACAAAGCAAGGCCGCAGCACGGTATTTTGTGCTGCGGCCTTGCCGTTATATTATGCTATTACAGATGCAGCATATCCCGCTGGGCGGCAGCGCGGTAGCGCAGCGCAGCGGCGATAAAGCCCTTGAACAGGGGATGTGCGCGGTTGGGGCGGCTCTTGAACTCCGGGTGGAACTGTGCACCCAGATGGAAGTCGCGGCCGGGCAGCTCTACGGTCTCCACCAGATGGCCGTCCGGGCTAGTGCCGGAAATGACCAGCCCGGCGTCCTGCATCTCCTGCCGGAAGTCGTTGTTGAACTCATAGCGGTGGCGGTGACGCTCCCAGATCTCGTTCTCGCCGTAGCACTCGGCCATCTTGGTGCCGGGCTTCACCGTGCAGGGGTACTTGCCCAGACGCATGGTGCCACCCTTGGGGATATTGCCCTGCTGGTCCGGCATCAGGGAGATGACATTGTGGGCACCGTCCGGGGTGAACTCGCTGGAATTGGCGTCCTTGTAGCCCAGCACATTGCGGGCAAATTCAATGACCATGATCTGCATACCAAGGCAGATGCCAAAGCAGGGAATACGGTTCTCGCGGGCGTACTGGGCTGCCTGGATCATACCCTCAATGCCGCGGTCGCCAAAGCCGCCGGGCACGATGATGCCGTCCACATCCGCAAAGGCTTCTTTGCAGGCGGCCTGATCGGTCAGATCCTCGCTTTCCACCCAGCGGATCTCCACCTGACTGTCATTCTCAAACCCGGCATGGTAAAGGCTTTCCATCACCGAGAGGTAAGCATCGTGCAGCTTGACGTACTTGCCCACCAGTGCAATGGTGCAGGTCTTGCTGCGGGTGGCAATGCGGGAGACTACCTGCTTCCACTCGGTCAGGTCGGCAGGGGGAACATCCAAGTGCAGCTGATGCACCACAACATCGTCCAGACCGTTGGTGTGCAGCATCAGCGGGCACTGGTACAGGCTCGGCATGGTCAGGTTCTCAATGACGCACTCGGGCTTGACGTTGCAGAAGGTGCTGATCTTGCGGCGGATATCGCTGCCCACGCTGCCGTCTGCGCGCAGAATGATGATGTCGGGGCTTACGCCCATGCCCTGCAGCTCCTTGACCGAGTGCTGCGCGGGCTTGGACTTGTATTCATCCGAGCCGGAGATGTAGGGCACCAGCACCACATGGATGTAGCAGCAGTTATCCCGTCCCTGCTCCAGACCAACCTGACGGATGGCCTCCAGGAAGGGCTGGCTCTCGATATCGCCGGTGGTGCCGCCGATCTCGGTAATGACCACATCCGCCTCGGTGGAGGAGGCCAGGTTATAGATGTAGCTCTTGATCTCGTTGGTGATGTGGGGGATGATCTGCACCGTCTGTCCCAGATAAGCGCCCTGACGCTCCTTGTTCAGCACGTTCCAGTACACCTTGCCGGTGGTCAGGTTGGAGTACTTGTTCAGATTTTCGTCAATAAAGCGCTCGTAGTGTCCCAGATCCAGATCGGTCTCGGTGCCGTCATCGGTCACGAACACCTCGCCGTGCTGCAGCGGGCTCATGGTGCCCGGGTCCACGTTCACATAGGGGTCCAGCTTCTGACTGGCCACCTTCAGGCCGCGGCACTTCAAAAGCCGGCCCAGAGATGCAGCGGTAATGCCCTTGCCCAGACCGGAGACCACGCCGCCGGTCACAAAAATAAATTTTGCCATAAAAATATACCTTCCTTTGTTGTAAAATAAAACTTTCCCATAAAAGGCCCGCTCCCGGCGCACCCCTTTCCCTGCGGGTGCGGGGCGAAGCCCTGCTTTTTATTCGCTTCTGTCAGCGTATTCCTCCAGCACCTCCTGCGCCACCTCGGCGCGGTCGCGGCGGGTGTCCATAGCCTGTTTTTCAAGGTAGCGGTGCGCTTCGGCCTCGGTCATGTGGGCGTGCTCTACCAGACAGCACTTTGCCCGGCTGACCAGCCGCAGCTGCCCGATCTTGTCCTGCAGGCGGGCGTTCTCCTGCCGCAGACGCTGCAAGCGGTGGTTGCTGGCAGCCGCCATGTGCATGGCCTGCAAAAACAACGGGGTGGTGAAGGGTTTGCTCAGCAGCAGCACCCCCTGCTCGTTCAGGGGGGCCAGCAGCTGTTCGGCCTGTGCGGCCTTGACCAGAAACACCACGCCCGCGTCGGTGCTGGCCACGGCATCCATGCACAGCTCATGCCCGAACTCGTCGGGCAGGGGGGCATTGACCACGATCAGGTCAAAGTCGGCGTCCGGCATCCTGCGCCGGGCCTCGGCCCCGCTGGGCAGGATCACCGGCCGGGCATAGCCCATCTCGGCCAGCCGGGCGGCGATGTACTCGTTGGAGCTGGCACCGGCGCTTACAATGAGTGCGCGTCCCATACGTTCC
>OIJO01000236.1_pt1 | contig 10825 bp, 9 predicted proteins | sample 1583541 | NCBI WGS metagenome assembly OIJO01 (sample SAMN02674693, study PRJEB24791) | human gut metagenome, SKBSTL018 | isolation source: stool | host: Homo sapiens | place: USA
GGGGCGGCTGTTATCGCAAGATTTCTGTTTTTTCCGGCTCTTGACCGTCAGACGCAGAAAAGCGCAGACTGTCGGCAAGTATCGTTTTCAGCAGCTTGTCGGAGAATGTTTCTGTGCCGTTGGGATTGAAAAACAGCTCCGCAACAATGGTCTGCCCGTTCCTCTGTGTCGTAATCATACCGTCCGGCTTGGGCGGTGCGGCAGGCATTTCTTTCTTTTGGGTCATGGGGTTCTCCTTTCTCCGGGCGCAGAAAAGGGACTTCCCGCAGCCCGGAAAATCCCTCTCTGATGTTAGTTATTCTGTTTTATGGTGCGAGCGGCGCGGCGGCAGCCTGCGCCTTTTTCTTCGCCCGATATTCCCGCGCTTTGATACGGTCATACTCCCGTTGCTTTTCAAGATTTCTCGCCCGGTATTCTCTTGAATAGTTGCGGTGGTAGGCGCGGCTCTTTTCCTTTCTTGCTTCTTCGATTTCCTCACGCATTTGCCGGATTTCCTGCTCTGTCGGCTCTGCAAGCTGTGTCAGTTCATTTTCAAATCTGCCGATATGGTTAAAATATATCCCGATATGCTGAATAGCCTGTTTCGCCCTTTTCTTGTCACGCTCATGCACTTCAATCCGGCTGATAAACTCGTTGAGGATAGTCGGGGTAAGGTCGGTAAAGTCAGCGTAACGGTCTATCAGCTTTACAAACTTCTGCGCCCGTCCTCCCGCGTTTTCAAAAGCGGATAGCTGCTCCCTAAGCTGTTCAAGCTCCGCTTTCAGTGAGTAGTATTCTTCGGAATACTTCTGCGACATCTGCTCATAGCGGTCTTGTGGGATAGTACCCAGCGCGTTGTCCTCATAAAGTTTATTCAGCACCTTGTCAATCTGTTCAAGGCGCGTCGTGATTTGCGGGATACGCTTCTGCTGCTTTTTGGTCTGGTCGGTCTGCTGCATGGCAAGGTTCTTTTTCACTAAGGCTTCAAACTCCGCCCGGTTGCTGATAGAATAGTCCTCGATTTTCTTCAGCACTTCCGCGATGGTCTGCATGAGCAAGTCCGCGTCCATGATGTGCGGGGAATTGCATTTGGGGTTTTTGGCTTTTCCCTTGTGGTACTCGCTGCAATAGGCAACATGGCGCTTGCCGCCGTTCCGGTAATCTATACGAATGTGCATTTTTGCGCCGCAGTCCTTACAGAAAAGCAAGCCGGACAGAGGGTGGATTTCCCCGTCCCCGTTGGGGCGTCTGACGGGTGCGTTTTCCAAAATCCGCTGTACGGTTTCAAAATCGCTGCGGCTGATAATCGGCTCATGCACATTTTCTGTGATGTGCCACTGGCTCCGGTCTACATAGTGGTTATGTTTATCCCGGAAATGCTTTGTAGTCTTGAAGTTGACCACATCGCCGCAATACTCCTGCCGTGTGAGGATATTGGTCAAGGTGGCTTTGTTCCACTTGCAGCGGTTATCCTCGTTGAGTGTCTTATTTTTACAGGTTCCCCGCCCGCGGTCTTTCATGTAGAAAGTGGGGGACGGGATTTGTTCCTGTGTCAGATATACGGCGATTTGGTTTCGGTTTTTCCCGTCCAAAAACAGACGGAAAATAAGGCGTACAACCTCGGCGGCTTCCTCGTCGATTATCCAAAAGTCCTTGTTATCCGGGGCTTTGATATAGCCGTAAGGGGCTTCGGTGACAATCGGCTTTCCACTCATGCCTTTGGTCTTAATGCCCGTTTTCACTTTCTTGCTGATGTCCTTTGCATACCACTCCGACATGATATTGATAAAGGGCGCAAACTCCAATGTGTCGGGCTTCTCGCTGTCAATGCCGTTGTTGACCGCGATAAAGCGCACATTGTTCCGTCTGAATATCTCCATCGCGTTGCCGACTTGGAGATAGTCGCGCCCCCAGCGGGTAAGGTCTTTCATAATGCAGACACCGATTTTCCCGTTTTCCACATCGTCCATCATGCGGGAGTAGGCGGAACGGTCAAAAAATCTGCCGCTTTCGTCATCGTCGATGTAGTGCCGGATATTGGTTAGGTGCTGCCCTCTGGCATAGTTCTCCAAAAATATTTTTTGGTTCTGTATGCTGTTGCTCTCGCCGCCGTCCCTGTCCTCGTCGCCCACGGAAAGGCGGGAGTAAAGGGCTGTAATTTTGCTATAATCAGTCATGTGCATCTCCAAAGAACGTGAAAAATATTCTTCGAGCAGTTTACGATTCTTCATTTTCTCCAATTCATCGGAAAGGATAGGATTCGTATTATTCCGCTCTGTCTTACTCTTTTTATTCTTATTACATCGTGATTTGGGCGGGTCTTGACAAGCGTTTTTAGGACTTCCAGATTCGTGATTTTCACGATTCTGGACACGCTCATTTGAAAGGTCTGACGAAAAGTTTTTCACATACACCAAACTCGGTTTGCCCAGTCCACGGCGTTTTCGTTCAATTAAACCAAAATTTTCAAGTTCCCGGAGTAGCTTGGTCGCTTTGTTGTCTGCGCAACACAAAGCCCTCTTGACATCCTCGATCGTGAAAATGATGAACACCCGGCCTTGCTTGTCGAACCATTCATTTTTAACAGAAAGGCTCATGCGGTCAAGCAGGATGCCGTAGAGTGTTTTGGCATCGGTTGACAGATTTTGAAACCGCTGCTCCTGAAACAGTGCTTTGGGGATGCGATAGAACGAAAAAAGTTTTCCGGCCTGTCCATAGAAGTAGTCGAGCGTCATACAGTTCTGTCAAGGATGAAAAAATGACGATGTTTCATTGACATGGTTGACAAATCCTCCTTATGAATAATTCGTGCAAACAAAAAAGCGCAATCTCGATTTTTGAAAATCGGAATTGCGCCATGTAACTTAGTAGGGGAGAATGGTCATTTGTCAGGGTCGGTTGACCACAATTTGACCACAAAAGAAACGAAACATCTTGACATCTAACGAAACAGAATGATAAAATAATTTTGAAATTTGATGATACTGCGTACAAGTGGTATCGGAGTATCCATTGCGTTTTTGAGAGAAGCACAATGGGGTTCAAGAGGCCGTGAGTTCGATTCTCGCCACTCGGACCAAACAAAAATAATCCGAACTTGTTTCCGATAGGAGATGGGTTCGGATTATTTGTTTTCTTCGGAAAATTCGATGTCCGGCATTTTTTAGTGTTGCCCGATCAATTTTAATGGAATCTTTATACTTCTACAATTTTCTTTACGACTCTTTTATCTATTCCATGCTAATCTTTATGCACACGGATAGGTAAAGGAGCTTTTATGATTCAATATCCTCGTTACAGGCAGCACCGTTTTTCTTCTTTTCAGGTCATTATTGCAGGGTTTGCGGCAGTTGATCTGGTGGGCGCATTGCTTCTGATGCTCCCGATTGCTGCACAGCAGCGGTGCGTTACACCGTTCCATGAGGCGCTGTTTACTTCCACCTCTGCCCTTTGTGTGACCGGACTGGTGGTTCAGGATACCGGCAGCTACTGGTCGGCATTCGGGCAGAGTGTGATCCTTCTTCTGATCCAGATCGGAGGACTGGGCGTCATTACGGTGGGCGCTGCCTTTGCGCTGCTTTCCGGGCGAAAGATCTCCCTCAAGCAGCGCAGCACAATGCAGGAAGCCACCGCTGCCCCACAGATGGGCGGCATCGTGCGGCTGACAGGCTTTATTCTGCGGATCACCGCCCTGTTTGAATTGGCCGGTGCTGCACTGTTGCTGCCGACATTTTGCGCCGATTATGGTTTGCGCGGGATCTGGTACGCATTGTTTCATTCCATTTCGGCGTTCTGCAATGCCGGCTTTGACCTGCTGGGAACAGAGGGTGCAAAATTTGTTTCGCTGACACGGTATGCAGGTGACCCATTGCTTACCACAGTGATTGCTGCACTGATTGTCTTTGGCGGCCTTGGCTTTCTGACATGGGAGGACATTTGTACATACCGCCTTGACTTTCACCGTTATCGGATGCAGAGCAAGGTGATTCTTGTCACAACGGCGTTTCTTCTGGTACTGCCGGCGCTGTACTTTTATTGCTTCGAGTTCACGGCAGGCTCTGCCCGGCAGCGCATTTTATTGTCGATGTTCCAATCCGTCACACCCCGTACTGCCGGTTTTAACACCGCCGATCTTGCTGCGATGGGCAGCACTTCACAGGCATTGATGGTGGTTCTGATGCTGTTGGGCGGTTCGCCCGGCTCCACGGCAGGCGGCATGAAAACCACAACATTTGCCGTTCTGCTGGCCAATATGTGGGCGACCTTCCGCCGCAGAGAAGATGCGGAATTTTTCGGGCGACGCATAGATAGTTCTGCGGTCAAGAATGCTGCTACGATTGCAGGGATGTATTTGACGCTGTTCTTCCTCGGAGCCTTTGTCATTGCTGCGGCAGAGCAGCTGCCGATGTCGGTCTGTTTGTATGAGACTGCTTCGGCTGTGGCAACGGTAGGTCTGACATTGGGCATCACGCCGCAGTTGGGCATCCTTTCGCAAGGGGTGCTGATTGCACTGATGTTTTTAGGACGTGTTGGCGGATTGACGTTGATCTATGCGGCATTTGGCAGCAGCCCTGCCCACTCTCGTCTGCCGCAGGAGAAGATCGCAATCGGATAAAGGAGACAAGTATGAAATCGATTCTTTTGATCGGGCTTGGCCGTTTTGGCCGCCATATTGCGCAGGAACTGAATGAGCTGGGTCATCAGGTCATGGCGATCGACAGCAACGAAGACCGTGTGAACGCCGTGCTTTCCTATGTGACGAATGCACAGATCGGTGACAGCACCAGCGAATACTTTCTGCGTTCCCTTGGCGTTGGCAATTTTGATGTGTGTATCGTAACCATCGGCGGCAATTTTCAGAGTTCGTTGGAAACAACATCACTGCTCAAGGAGCTGGGCGCAAAGCTTGTGGTCTCGCGTGCAGAGCGGGATGTACAAGCCAAGTTTCTGCTGCGCAACGGTGCGGATGAAGTGGTCTACCCGGAAAAGCAGTTGGCAAAGTGGGCAGCGATCCGATACAGCTCCGAACACATTCTGGATTATATCGAGCTGCAGGACGACCACGCCATCATGGAAGTGACCATTCCGCCGGAATGGATGGATCGTACGATCGGTGAGATCAATATCCGAAAAAAGTATAACATCAACATTCTTGCACTGAAAAAAGACGGAAAGCTCGATATGAGCATTACGCCGGATACGCAACTGTGCCGGGATGAAAGTATGCTGGTTTTGGGAAAATACGCATCGATCCAGAAGTGTTTCCGGCTCTGAAAAGATAGGACGAATCGTATGGATGTCGCTTTGTTATTGATGGTTCTTGGAGTCATGTTGAGTGGTTTCCGGGCAGCAGATGCGCTGGATCACATACGACAGGAGATCCTTCGACAGGAAGGAAAAAGACGCGGCTGGTGGTCATAACCATCAAATTGTGCTATACTGTGGGCAAGGCAGGTGATCTTTATGAATCAGAACGACCCACCCACTGAACATATTCTGGCGTGTCTGTCGTCCTCTCCCTCCAATGCAAAGATCGTGCGGACGGCAGCAACGATGGCAAAGGCGTTTGGAGGGACCTTTACAGCTCTGTATGTCCGGACGCCTGACTCGGATCAGATGGGAAAAGAAGACTGTCGGCGCTTGCAGCAGCACATTCGTATGGCAGAGCAGGCAGGTGCCGACATTTCTACGATCTACGGGGATGACATTCCGCAGCAGATCGCAGAGTTTGCCCGCATCTCCGGCATTACAAAAATCGTGCTGGGGCGCTCCAGCGTACATCGCCGCCATTTCTGGAGTGGACCGTCACTGACTGAAAAATTGACGCTGACTGCGCCTAATCTGGATATTTATATCATCCCGGATGCTTCTGCAGAGAACGGCTACGGTTCAGGACGGAAGCTGTTCACCCGTCCGCTTCTGCCGTCTGTCCGTGATCTGCTGATCACCGCAGGCATCCTGAGCTGCATCACGCTCATCGGCTTCTTTTTCTTACAACTGGACTTTGCACGCTATAATATTATTATGCTCTATATGCTGGGGGTGCTGTTCACCGCATTGTGTACCAGCGGTTACACCTGCGGTGTGCTGGGGTCCGTTGCCAGTGTAGCATTGTACAATTTCTTCATGACCGAGCCATACCTGACATTCCATGCGTATGATCCCGGTTATCAGGTTACATTTGCCCTGATGCTGACCTCTGCAATCATTACCTGCGCCCTGACAACGCGGCTGAAGGATCATGCAAAAATGTCTGCGCAGGCAGCGTTCCGTACAAAAATACTGTTTGATACAAATCAGCTTTTACAGAGAGCAAAAAGCGAGGAAGAAATCCTCTCTCAGACAGCGTCCCAGTTGATGAAGCTGCTGAACCGGAGTCTGATCGTTTACCCGGAACAAAACGGAGATCTTGGGTCAGAACAGGTTTTTGGGATTGATGGGGAAGTGCCGTGTAACATCTTTTCTGCACCGGAAGAACGGGATGCAGCAAACTGGACGTTTGCCAACAAAAAGCGTTCCGGTGCAGGCACGGATAGCTACCCGGACGCAAAGGGACTTTATCTTGCGCTTCGGACCGGAGGCGGCGTGTTTGGAGTGATCGGGATCGATCTGTCCGAAAAACCGCTGGATGCCTTTGAAAACAGTGTGCTGCTTTCCATTCTGGGCGAAGGTGCGCTGGCCATCGAAAACCGCAGAAACGCGCTGGAAAAAGAGCAAGCTGCATTGCAGGCAAGGAATGAAGAGCTGCGGGCAAACCTGCTGCGCACGATCTCCCATGACCTGCGCACCCCGCTGACCTCCATTTCCGGCAATGCCAGCAATCTGCTTTCCAACGGAGAAACGCTGGATACAGAGACCCGGAACAAGATCTGCACCGATATTTTTGACGATGCACAATGGCTGATCGGTCTGGTGGAAAATCTGCTTTCCATCACCCGCATTGAAGATGGGCGGATGAATCTGCAGATCTCGCCGCAGCTGATGGACGAAATGATCGAAGAAGCACTGCATCATGTCAACCGGAAAAGCTGCGAACACACCATCACAACACAGTATGGGGACGAGATCCTCCTGGTCAATGTGGATGCACGGCTGATCATGCAGGTCGTTGTCAATCTGGTGGATAACGCCATCAAATACACCCCCGTGGGCTCGGTCATTCAGATTTCGGCTTACCGGAAAGACCATCAGGTCGTAGTGGAAGTTGCAGATAACGGTCCCGGCATTCCGGATCGCGCAAAAGCACAGGTGTTCGAGATGTTTTATACCGGGCAGAGCCGCATCGCAGACAGCCACCGTAGCCTTGGACTGGGTTTGCCCCTCTGCCGTGCAATCTTGACGGCTCACGGCGGAACATTGACCCTGCGTGACAACATTCCCAATGGCAGTGTCTTTTCCTTTGCATTGCCGCAAAGCGAGGTGAACATTCATGAATAAGCCGTCCATTCTGGTCGTAGAGGATGATGTTCCTGTACGGTGTCTGATCACAACGACCCTGAAAGCCCACGGCTATAAATATCTGACTGCTTCCAATGGGGAAACGGCGATCATGATGACTACCAGCCACAATCCGGACATCATGCTGCTGGATCTTGGGCTGCCCGATATAGACGGCATCGAGGTCATCCGCAGCGTCCGCACATGGTCGAACCTGCCCATCATCGTCCTGAGTGCCCGGAGCGAAGATTCTGATAAGATCGAGGCACTGGACAACGGCGCAGACGATTATCTGACAAAGCCGTTTTCCGTGGATGAGCTGCTGGCAAGACTGCGTGTAACGCAGCGCCGATTGAATCTGCTGGCTTCTGACGGCATAAATAGTCCGGTTTTTGTCAATGGTCCTTTGAAGATCGACTTCTCGGCAGGCTGCGTCTGGCTGAGCGAGAATGAATTGCATTTGACCCCCATCGAGTACAAGCTGCTGTGTGTGTTGGCGCATAATGTGGGCAAAGTGCTGACGCATACCTCCCTCACGCAGAAAGTATGGGGCAGTACGCAGGAAAATGACATTGCTTCCTTGCGTGTTTATATGGCCTCCCTGCGCAAAAAATTGGAACGATACCCGGATGCGCCGCATCTGATCCAGACCCATGTTGGTGTCGGATATCGGATGCTGCGCGCAGAAAATGATGAAGCATAGTAAAAAAACAGGGTGCGTCCACCCGGACGCACCCTGCCAAAAGCCACAGACGATAGCGATAAGCTGTAAAAAGAAGCATGGACGCCCCCGAAAAGGAGAGCGTCCATGCTTCTTGCTGTATCCGAATGGAGGAGATTGCGAAATCAGTGATTGTCCGGGCAGACGATTTCCAGCATCTGATCGAAAACCTCTTCCATCTGCCGCACCAGTGTGAACTGGGTGCGGGCGCGGTCGAGGTTGTGATCCGGGCGAGCAATATGGAAATAATGGTCGCCCTCCAGATAGTCAGTCAGAAAACGGATGCCGCATTCCAGCGTCATGAGCCTTGCACCCCATGCAAGGCTCTTTTTTTCTGCCATGCTCATGGATGCCCCGGCAGTGGAGAGATACCCTTTGGCGAACACTTCGTACAGATGCAGGTCAAAATGGACTTTGCTCTGGTCAGGTTCGTCCTCAGCGCAGTCGTTGGCACCGGTGCGGATGGAATCGCCGAAGTCGTAGGCCGAAAGTCCCGGCATCACGGTGTCGAGGTCAATGACACAGATGCCTTTTCCGGTAGCGGCATCGATGAGGACATTGTTGATTTTGGTGTCATTGTGGGTGACGCGCAGAGGAATTTCGCCAGCTGCCAGCTGATCCAGCAGGACATGGCAGTCCTGCTCCCTCGCATGGATAAATTCGATTTCCGACGTGATATTTTTTGCCCGGCCCAGTGCATCGGCGGCGAGGGCTTTTTCAAAATTGGCATAGCGGTTGGGCGTGTCGTGGAAGCGGGCGATGGTTTCGTGGAGGGTGGAGGCCGGGTAATCCTCCAGCTGGTTCTGGAATTTGCCCAGTGTCTCGGCCACGGTGCGGAAGTCGGTTTCGCTGCCGACCTGCTGCAAACAGATGGTATCTTCTACAAAGTCGTAGGCACGCCATGCGCCGCCGTCTGCATCCAGATAGCAAGTCGACCCCGACAAAGTTGGGATGACATTCAGCGTTTCCCGTGCTGGGTCGCCGCCCTCGGCAAGAATTTTCGCCCGCAGATGCCGGGTCACGCCGCAGACATTCTCCATCAGGCCCACCGGGTTAGTAAAGGTATCTGTGTTGATGCGCTGCAAAATAAAGCGTTTGGAATGATCTTCCCGCCAGACCACAAAGGTGTCGTTGATATGCCCCTCACCATAGTGGTGAGCATCGCAGAGCACAGGCCCGCCAAAATCAAAGGCATTTGCAGCAGACTGGAGCAGAGAAAGGGTAACGGATTTCATCATAAATTCCTCGTTTTCGTTATACTTCATGCCGTTTTGTCGGGGCGGGGCGTTTTCCCTGCCGCGTCTGACGGCGGTATTCGTTGGGGGTCATGCCCTCCGCCTTGCGGAAGCATTGGGAAAAATAGCTAGGAGAGGAAAAGCCCATCAACTCGCTGATCTGCGCCAGACTGTAACCGGTGTTGCCCAGCATATGCTTGCTCTCTTCAATGCGGCGGCGGTTCAGGTAAGTAATGGGGGAAATTCCGTACTCCCGCTGGAAGGTGTGGGCCAGATAGTATTTGTTCAGGTGGGCAAGCTCTGCCAGCAGGTCCAGCGAGATATCCTCGCGGTAGTTGGTGTCCAGATACCGCTTGATCTCGGCGCACTCCCGGTTCTCGGTCGGGGCAGCCTCCTCCAGCTGCAGCGAAATGGTGGTGCAGCGCACCAGCCAGATCAGCAGTACCTCCAGCAGGTCCTGACAAACGGTCTCGCAGCCGTCTAAGCTGCGGTCGGCCTCGGCCAGCAGCATGTGCAGCAACGTGACCATCCGCTCCCGGTTCTCCCGGCAATTGAAGATGGCATAGTTCGTATCCGCCTTGCTGAACAAAAACTCCATGCTGGCAACGCCCAGCACGATATACTCCAAGGGCGAGGCGTTCAGGCTAAGCTCGGTATGCTCCACCTGCGGGTTCACAATGACCATATCGTCCGGCTTTACCGGGAACAGCTGCCCGGCAAGGTAGAACTGTCCCTCGCCGCTGAGGCAGTAGAACAGCTCCGTGCAGGAGTGGGTGTGGGTGGTACTGTTCCAATCGCCGCCAAATTTGCTTTTGCTGATGTACAGCAGACGGAAGGATTCCCGCGGGGCGGGCGCGTGGCGGATATCAAAGCGCTGGGTACTCATAAATGGCTCCTTTTGAGGCGAAGAACAAAAAACATAAAAATAAAAGCAAGATACTAAAAATACAAGCCTAAAAACGATGCGTTGCTTCGTATGTTTTTTCTTATTATAGAGGCAATGAAGAAAAAATGCAAGCCCTGATTTTAGGCTAATTTTTATATTTTTGTTTCTCAAGTCCCTTCGAAATATGTCAAAGTAGTTACAGGTTGGGGATTATGCTGAAACTTTTAAAAGATTTTTAGCACTTTTGCTGGAAGAATTTTTCAGAAAGCAATATCTATAAAAAATGAAACAACAAACCTCTTGAGCAAGGAAGCGAAAGAATTTATATTGGAGGCAGAAAAACACACAGCCCTTCGGGCAAAGCCTGTTTGCCCGGCTGTGTTTGAACGGAACAAAATGATGGAGGCAACACAGTATGAATCGTATTTCTCGTCGTAATTTCCTGAAGGCGGCCGGCGTTGGCGCCGCTGCACTGGGTCTGGCTGCCTGCGGCGGCTCTTCCAGCTCCACCGCATCCAGCGTGGCATCCTCCACCGCCGCTTCTTCCGCAGCGGCGGCTGCAGACGT
>OIJO01000250.1_pt1 | contig 10579 bp, 8 predicted proteins | sample 1583541 | NCBI WGS metagenome assembly OIJO01 (sample SAMN02674693, study PRJEB24791) | human gut metagenome, SKBSTL018 | isolation source: stool | host: Homo sapiens | place: USA
CCGTGCCGCAGCCGCCGGAGCGGTGCTTAAGCCGTAAGGCGGGAATTGTGCGGTGCTGCCCTGATTCTTGGGTGCAGCTTGCGTCAAAAGAAAGAGAATGAGAAGGGGGAAAATAAACAATGTTATCTAGGATATATTATTTTTTTACGTATTGAATCTGCATGGACAATATGTTAAAATAATTTTGATTAGATCAAAAGAGGAAAGGAAGAATATAAAGGATGTTTGTAGGAACATGGTGGTCACTGATGCCGCCCATTGTGGCGATTGCGCTGGCACTGCTGACCAAAGAAGTGTATTTGTCATTGTTTGCGGGGTGTGCCCTTGGCGCACTGTTGACGGCAGAATTCCACCCGTGGATTGCGTTTGATACGCTGTTTAACACAATGATCGATAGTGTGGATTTTTCCATTCTGATGTTCATGATCCTTTTGGGCATGATCGTTATGCTCATGCAGGAATCCGGCGGCACCCGCGCTTACGGTGAATGGGCCTCCAGCCACCTGAAAAGTAAGCGCTCCGCTTTGGTAACGACCTCTCTGCTCGGTGCGCTGATTTTTGTGGATGACTACTTCAACTGCCTGACGGTTGGCTCTGTCATGCGCCCTGTCACAGATAAGTACAAGGTTTCCCGCGCCAAGCTGGCGTATATCATTGATGCAACCGCCGCGCTAGTCTGCATCATTGCGCCGATTTCTTCCTGGGCGGCAGCCGTCAACTCTTACGTTCCGGCGGGCAGCTCCATGTCTGGTTTTGAGATGTTCGTTAAAACCATTCCGTTCAACCTCTATGCAATTTTAACCCTGTATATGGTGTTCTTCACCTCCATTGTAGGCTTCGATTTCGGCCTGATGAAAAAGCATGAAGAGAACGCGGCCAAAGGTGATCTGTTCACCTCCGGCGGGGAAGAGTTCCAGAACCAGGAAACAAAAGACCCGACCGAGGGCGGCAAATACGCCAAAGGCAAGGTCATCGATCTGATTGCGCCCATGGTCGTCATGATTGCAACGGCAATCGCAGCTATGATCTGGACCGGCCACCTGAACGGCGGCCAGAATCTGGTGGAGGATTTTGCCAACTGTTCTTCTTCGGAAGCGTTGGTGTTTGCCGGTTTGGTCACAGTGGGATTCCTGTTGCTTCTGTATCTGCCGCGCCGTGTCATCGGCTTCAAGGATTTTATGAATTCCGTTCCCGAAGGTGGCAAGCTTATGATGCCCGCCATCCTGATTTTAGTGCTGGCCTGGACTCTGAAAGGTATGACGGACGCCCTGGGTATCGGTACCTTTGTACGTTCGGCCATCAATCTGAATTCCAGCCTGATGAACTTTGTGCCGCTGGTCATCTTCTGCATTGCAATTTTTATTGCCTTTTCTTCCGGCACCAGCTGGGGCACCTTTGCTATTTTTGTGCCCATCGTGGTCAACATGTTTGCTGAACTGGACCCGACTATGATGATCATTTCTGTAGCGGCTGTCCTGGCTGGTGCTGTCTGCGGTGACCATATTTCGCCTATTTCTGATACTACCATCATGTCCAGCTCCGGTGCCCAGTCCAACCATATCAACCATGTGCAAACCCAGATGCAGTACGCCTTTGTGGTCATTGCCGTGTGTGCTGTTGGCTACCTGATCGCCGGCTTTACCGAAAACTGGTGGCTGACCCTGCTTTGCTCGCTGGTGATTTTGACCGGAGTGCTGTTGGAGATAAGGAAGAGGGAAATGTGTGGCCGATAAGCCATACTGACGTAGCATCATCAAAAAGAACCTGTTTTGCACACTATATGGGGCACTAAAACCGGTCGTGTTTTACAGCTATATAAACTATATATGAACTAAAACGCCGAACTTTTGGCCCCTGCGGCACAAAATTGGCACAGCTTTTTCAGAAGTTTTGAGGAGATGGCGAAAAACAAGAGAAAACAATGAGAATCCATGAGTTTATCACCTACTTCGTAAAACTGTTGTTGAGTACCTGATACGGAGGGGCCTGCCTTCTTTACATGGCTGCCGAAGATGTTTGGTAAAAGAGTTGTAGTTACCGTCCATGGAACCTGTGAAATAATGTTAGTAACCAGAAAAAATCCTGATTTCATGCGGGTTTGCGCGGCTTGACCTTTTTTACCTTAACTTGTTTCTGTTTACCATGGTGCGTTGCGTTCCGGCGTGATTTCGGGGGTTAGTGGCTTCTGGTTGCGCTCTATACTTAACCCACCACAGCGAAAGCTGATAGAGCAGAAAACAGAATAAGGAGGTACGAGGACAAGCCTGCGTATAGATTGTTGCTGCAATCTGTATACAGGCTTGTTGTTGTGCTATGAAGTATGCAAGGTGATTCGACAAGGAGGATAAAGAAAAATGATGGAAAATAAGACAAAAATCGACTTGAAAAATAAGAGTGTTTTCATTACAGGTGCGGCGGGCTTTATCGGTTCTAACCTTGCAAAGAGACTGCTCTCCACGGTGGAGGGTGTCAAGGTTGTGGGTCTGGACAACATGAACCACTATTATGATGTGCGCCTGAAGGAAGCACGTTTGAACGAATTGGAGCAGTTTGACAATTTCAGCTTCGTAAAAGGTAATCTGGCAGACAAGGCTGTGATCGAATCTATCTTTGAGCAGTATAAACCGGAAATCGTTGTGAACCTCGGTGCGCAGGCAGGGGTTCGGTATTCCATTACGAACCCTGATGCCTATGTGGAAGCAAACTTGATTGGCTTTTATAACATTCTGGAAGCCTGCCGCCATTCTTACGATGAAGGACATACCCCGGTGGAACATTTGGTTTATGCGTCTAGTTCTTCCGTATATGGTAGCAATAAAAAAGTGCCTTACAGTACGGATGACAAGGTGGATAACCCGGTATCGCTGTATGCAGCGACCAAGAAGTCCAATGAACTGATGGCACATGCCTATTCTAAACTGTACAACATTCCTTCCACGGGTCTGCGCTTCTTCACAGTATACGGCCCTGCTGGTCGCCCGGATATGGCGTACTTCGGCTTTACTAACAAGCTGCTGAAAGGCGAGACGATTCAGATTTTCAACTACGGTAACTGCAAGCGTGACTTTACTTATGTGGATGATATTGTCGAGGGCGTTGTCCGCGTAATGCAGGGTGCGCCGGAGCGCAAGAACGGCGAAGATGGTCTGCCTGTTCCTCCGTATGCAGTTTATAACATTGGTAATCAGAACCCGGAAAATCTGCTAGACTTCGTACAGATTTTGCAGGAAGAACTGATCCGTGCTGGTGTCCTGCCGGAAGATTACGACTTTGACGCACACAAGAAACTGGTTCCGATGCAGCCGGGTGATGTACCTGTGACCTATGCAGACACGAGCGCACTGGAGCGTGACTTCGGATATAAACCCTCTACTAGTTTGCGCGAGGGTCTGCGGAAGTTCGCTGAGTGGTACGCAAAGTTTTACAAATAAACAAGAAGAATAGGAAAACGAATCCATGAAGTGTGTTGAGGTTTACAAGGAATTATATCATCAGGAGCCGTTTGATGTGGCGTTCTGCCCGTACCGTATCAGTCCGCTGGGTGCGCATATCGACCATCAGTATGGAAAAATCAATGGTCTGGCAATCGATAAGGGAATTCACATGGCATACCACCCGAAGCAGAATGGTGTTGTGGAATTGCAGTCGCTGAACTTCCCGAAGCGCGCCCAGTTCTTTGTAAGTGCAGTGCCAGAAGAAAAGCAGGGCGATTGGGCAGATCATCTGCGTGGCGCAGCGAAGATGCTGGGCGAGAAGTACCGTTTGAAAGTCGGTCTGTCCGGCATTATCGAAGGAAGTCTGCCGATTGGTGGTTTGTCCTCGTCGGCTTCGGTCATTATTTGCTTCTTATCGGCGCTGTGCAAGGTCAATGGTATCCACCTCGAACCGATGGAAATGATCCTTACAGCAAAGGCAGCGGAAAATCAGTATGTTGGCGTTTCTTGCGGCAAACTCGACCAGAGCTGTGAGGTTCTTTCCAAGAAGAATCACCTGCTGTATCTCGACACGAAAGATGACAGCTATGAGCTGATTCCTACCAGTGAAAAGATGAAACCTTACAAGGTGGCGATTTTCTTCTCCGGCTTGGAGCGTTCTTTGAAGAATTCTAAATACAATCTGCGGCAGGACGAGTGCAAAGCTGCGGCTTATGCACTAATGGGCTATGCAGGCATGGACTATGACACCTTTGCAAACACCCGCCTCCGTGATGTGCCGTATGAGGTGTTTGAAGCCTATAAAAACCGGCTGCCTGAACTGTGGCGCAGGCGTGCGGAACATTATTACAGCGAGTTTGCTCGTGCTGAAAAGGGCGCAGAACTGTGGCGTAAAGGTGATTTGGAGGGCTACGGTCAGCTTGTTTTTGAAAGCGGAAAATCCTCTATTTATAGCTATGAGTGTGGATGTGATGAACTAAAAAAATTGTATGAAATCATGGCTGATACCGATGGTATCTACGGTGGCCGCTTCTCTGGCGCAGGCTTTAAAGGCTGCTGCATGGCACTGATTGACCCGGACAAGGCCGAAGATATTGAAGCAAAGGTCACAGCAGAGTATCTGAAAGCGTTCCCGGCATTGGAAGGAAAATATAGCTTCCACTTGTGTGAGAGCGCAGATGGTGTTGAGTTATAAGAGGAGAGTACATATAGATGAAATGCTTGATTTTAGCGGCGGGTTACGCCACACGGCTTTATCCACTGACTGAGAATTTCCCGAAGCCGCTCCTGAAAGTGGGCGAGAAGTCCATCCTTGATTGGTTGGTGGATGATTTGGTGGACACTACCGACATTGACGAATTTGTGGTGATTTCCAACCATAAGTTCGCACAGCATTTTGAGAACTGGAAGAACAATAAGCAAAAGACGCGGCCTTATGAGATTACTGTGATCGACGATGGTACAAGCACCAATGAAACTCGTCTGGGAGCAGTTAAAGACATTCAGTTGGCGGTAGAAAAACTAAATCTGGTAGATGATTTGTTGGTTATGGCTGGCGACAATGTGCTGGATTTCAGTCTTTCAAAGTTCGTTGATTTTGCCAAGGAAAAGAATACCTCCTGTGTGATGTGCCACGAGGAAAATGAACTGAAAAAGCAGCAGAAAACGGCAATCATCACGCTGGATGGAAATGATCTGATTACCAGCTATGAGGAAAAGCCGAAAAAGCCGAAAGGAAATCTGGCTGTGCCGCCGTTCTATTGCTACCGTGCCTGTGACATAAAGCGTATTCAAGAAGCACTGGACAATGGCGGCGGCTATGACGCACCGGGCAGCTTTGCCGCATGGCTGAGCAAGCAGACCCCGATGCACGCTTATGTTATGCCGGGTAAGCGGTACGACATTGGTGACATTAACAGCTATGAGTATGTGAAAAGCGTGTTTTCAAAATGAGAAACAGAGAGAGGAGAAAGTGATCATGAGAGATTTTAAGGATTTGAAAATTGCTGTGGCCGGAACTGGCTATGTTGGACTTTCTATTGCAACGCTGTTGAGCCAGCACCATAAGGTTATGGCAGTGGATATTGTGGCGGAAAAGGTTGATCTTATCAACAGCAAAAAATCTCCGATTCAGGATGATTATATTGAAAAGTATTTGGCAGAGAAGGAACTGGATTTAACTGCAACGCTGGATGCAAAAGAAGCATATTCTGATGCTGATTTTGTTGTGATTGCAGCTCCTACCAACTATGACAGCAAGAAAAATTTCTTTGATACTTCTGCGGTTGAAGCGGTTATCAAGTTGGTGATTGAGTATAACCCGGAAGCAATTATGGTGATAAAGTCCACGATTCCTGTTGGCTTCACAGCAAGTGTCCGCGAAAAATATCACTGCGACAATATTATCTTCAGCCCGGAATTTCTGCGTGAGAGCAAGGCTCTGTATGATAACCTTTACCCTTCCCGTATCATCGTTGGTACGGATGTAGAAAACGCTCGGCTGGTAAAAGCTGCACATACTTTTGCTGAATTGCTTCAGGAAGGTGCAATCAAGGAAAACATTGACACTCTGTTCATGGGTTTTACCGAAGCAGAAGCGGTTAAGTTGTTTGCTAATACTTATCTGGCTCTGCGTGTTAGCTACTTCAATGAACTGGATACCTATGCAGAGATGAAGGGGCTGAATACTCAGCAGATTATCAACGGCGTCTGCCTTGATCCGCGTATCGGTACTCATTACAACAATCCCAGCTTCGGTTACGGCGGGTACTGCTTGCCCAAGGACACTAAACAGCTGCTCGCAAATTATGCCGATGTACCGGAAAACTTGATTGAAGCAATCGTTGAGAGCAACCGCACTCGTAAAGATTTTATTGCGGATCGGGTGCTTGAAATTGCTGGTGCTTATGAAGCAAATGATAGCTGGGATGAGAGCAAGGAGAAAGAAGTTGTGGTTGGCGTTTACCGTCTGACGATGAAGAGCAACAGCGATAACTTCCGCCAGAGTTCCATTCAGGGAGTTATGAAGCGCATCAAGGCAAAAGGTGCTACGGTCATTATTTATGAGCCTACACTGAAGGATGGGGACACATTCTTTGGTAGCCGTGTTGTTAATGATTTAGAAGAGTTCAAAAAACAGAGCCAGGCCATCATCGCAAACCGCTATGACAAGTGTCTGGATGATGTGAAGAATAAGGTTTATTCACGCGATATTTTCCAGCGTGATTAATATAAAATTTTTATTTAAAAGGAGAATAATTATGTCTGCATTTGATAACGCAACCCTTATGATCACTGGTGGTACTGGTTCTTTTGGTTCTACCGTTCTGAAGCACTTCCTGGATTCTGACCTGAAGGAGATCCGTATCTTCTCTCGTGATGAAAAGAAGCAGGATGATATGCGCCATGAGCTTCAGGCCAAGCACCCGGAGAACGCCAAGAAGGTGAAGTTCTATATCGGCGATGTCCGCAATCCTCAGTCTATCCGTGACGCAATGCCCGGTGTTGATTACATCTTCCATGCTGCTGCTCTGAAGCAGGTTCCTTCCTGCGAGTTCTTCCCCATGCAGGCCGTCCAGACCAACATCATCGGTACTGATAATGTGTTGCACGCCGCTATTGACGCTGGCGTCAAGCGTGTTGTCTGCCTGTCCACCGACAAAGCTGCTTACCCCATCAACGCTATGGGTATCTCCAAGGCCATGATGGAGCACGTCATCTACGCCAATGCCCGTGTAGCTGCTGAGCGTGGTGGCACTACCATCTGCTGCACCCGTTACGGCAACGTTATGTGCAGCCGCGGTTCCGTTATCCCTCTGTTCATCGACCAGATCAAGGCAGGCAACCCCATCACTATCACCGACCCCAACATGACCCGCTTTCTGATGAACCTGGACGAGGCTGTGGATCTGGTCTTGTTCGCCTTCCAGCACGCTAACCCCGGCGATCTGTTCATCCAGAAGTCTGATGCCTCTACTATCGGCGATTTGGCTAAGGCTGTCCAGCAACTGTTCGGCGATACCGGCACGAACATCATCGGCACCCGTCACGGCGAGAAGCTGTTCGAGACTCTGATGACCCGTGAGGAGCGTCTGCGCAGCCAGGATATGGGCCATTATTTCCGTGTTGCTGCGGATAACCGTGACCTGAACTACGATAAGTTTGTCGTCAACGGCGAGGTACATACCATGGCAGACGAGTCCTACACCAGTCATAACACTACCCGTTTGGATGTGGAAGGCACTGTCAAGAAGATCCTGACCACCGAGTATGTCCAGAATGAACTGAAGGGTATCCCGAATGTCTAAGAAAAAGCTGCTTCTGGTTGGTGCCGGTGGCTTCGGGCGCATGGTGGCGGAGCAGGCGATGTTCCAATACGATTGCGCTTTTGTGGATGATGGACAGTCTGTGGGTGCTGAGATCTGTGGTATTCCGGTGATTGGCGGTCTTGCTGATTTGCCGGAGCTGAAAAAAGAGTACAGCTTGCTGGTGGTAGGTATCGGCAACAATCAGTTCCGGGCGCAGGTGTATGAGAAAGCAAAATCACTTGGCTATGCGTTCCCAAACATCATTGCTCCCAGTGCCTATGTCAGTCCGTTTGCTGAAGTCGGCTGTGGCTGTGTGGTTCTGCAAAACGCTTGTATCCAAAATGGAGCCTCTGTCGGAAGCGGTGTTTTGCTGAATGCCGGAACGGAAGTCCACTGTGATGCAACGATAGGGGACTACGCCTTGATCTACACCAGCAGCGTGATTCGCACAGGTGCAACTGTGGGGAAATTTGCCCGCATCGGCAGCAACTGCACCATTTGCAATAATGCAACTGTGCTGGATAGTGCAGATGTTTCGGACTGCACTGCAGTACATTAAGAGGTGAAAGAATGAACATTCTAGTCACAGGTGCCAAGGGTATGGTGGGAACCGCCCTTTGTAACAACCTGAAAAACATTCGTGATGGGAAAAACAAGACCCGTCCGGCACTGGATATTAAAGAAATCTACGAGTATGATCTGGATTCTACCTCGGAGGAACTGGACGAGTACTGCCGCAGGGCAGACTTCGTGTTCAATCTGGCAGGGGTAAATCGTCCAGAAAACCCGGAGGATTTCATGAAGGGCAACTTCGGCTTTGCATCTGACCTGCTGAACTGCTTGAAAAAGCACAACAACAAGGCAACCATTATGCTGTCCTCCTCCATTCAAGCTACGTTGGCTGGCCGCTTCGGTAATAGTGAGTATGGTCGTAGCAAAAAGGCTGGCGAGGAGCTGTTCTTCCAGTATGCTGAAGAAACTGGGGCTAAGGTTGCAGTCTATCGCTTCGTGAACCTGATGGGGCATAGCCGCCCCAAGTACAACAGCGCCGTCAGTACCTTCTGCTGGGCGGTTGCCAACGATGAGCCTTTCACTGTCAATGACCGCAGCACCGAGCTGGAGCTGCTGTACATTGACGACCTAGTAGAAGGAATGTTTGATCTGCTGGAAGGCAAGGAACAGCACTGCGAATTTGACGGTGTAGAGACTATTCTGAAAGAAGATGGCCGTTACTGCTGCGTCCCCGTGACACACAAGGTAACACTGGGCGAGATCGTAGATCTGCTGCAGGAGTTCAAGGAACAGCCGACTACGCTCATGATGCCCAAGATGCCAGACGGTTCCTTTGCTAAGAAGTTGTATTCCCTGTACCTGACCTATCTGCCGACGGACAAGTTCAAGTATGCCCTGAAGATGAACGTGGACAACCGTGGTTCTTTCACGGAATTGGTTCATACCGCTGACTGTGGGCAGGTGAGCATCAACATCAGCCGCCCAGGTATCACCAAGGGGCAGCACTGGCACAACTCTAAGTGGGAGCTGTTCATCGTGGTTGCCGGTCACGGACTGATTCAGGAGCGGAACATCAACACCGGAGAAACGGTGGAGTTTGAGGTTTCTGGCGATAAGATCGAGGCAGTCCACATGATTCCCGGCTGGACTCACAATATCATCAATCTGTCGAAAACGGAGAATCTGGTGACGGTGATGACCTGTAATGAGATCTTTAACCCGAACCACCCGGACACCTTTTTCGAGCCGGTGTAAGAAAAGATACTGGTTGACGTTAGGAGAATATTATGGAACACAATTTTAAATGGAAAAATGACGGGCGCACCAAGGTCATGATTGGCTGTGGCACCCGTCCTGAGATCATTCGGCTGGCTGCCGTTATCAAGCGTTGCCGTGAATACTTTGACTGCTGCGTGGTCTATTACAATCAAAACTGGGACAGAAACCTTTCCACCGTTTTCTGGGAGGATTTCGAGTTGAAAAACACCTTCGGGGAGTATGGCCCGGACATTTTGGTGCCGGTGGTTGGCGAGAATCTTGGTGTTACCTGCGGCAACATTATGGGCCGCAGCTATGAACTCCTCTCTGAATTGCAGCCGGAGGGCTATCTGGTGCTGGGCGATACCAACTCCTGCCTTTCTGCCATCAGTGCAAAACGACTGCACATCCCGCTGTTTCACATGGAGGCAGGCAACCGCTGCAAGGACGAGTGTCTGCCCGAGGAGACCAATCGCCGTATCGTGGATGTGATTTCCGACGTGAATATGTGCTATTCCGAATTCGCCCGGAAGTATCTGGCGGATACGGGTCTGCCCAAGGAGCGTACCTACCAGACAGGTTCTCCTATGGCAGAGGTGCTGCACATGAATCTGGAGAAGATTCAGAAAAGCGATGTGTTGGAGCGTCTGGGGCTGGAAAAGGATAAGTATATTCTGCTGTCCGCCCACCGTGAGGAGAACATCGATTCCGAAAAGAACTTCCTGAGCCTGTTTACTGCTATCAACGCACTGGCAGAGAAGTACGATATGCCCATCCTGTACTCCTGCCATCCCAGAAGCAAGCACCGTCTGGAAAAGAGTGGCTTCAAACTGGATCCTCGTGTCCGGGTCAATGAGCCGCTGGGCTTCAACGACTACAACAAGCTGCAAATGAACGCTTTGGCAATCGTCTCCGACTCTGGCACTCTGCCCGAGGAGAGCAGCTTCTATCTGTCCATTGGTCATCCCATCGCCGCCGTGTGCATCCGTACCAGTACGGAACGTCCCGAGGCGCTGGAAGCCGGTGACTTCATTTTGGCTGGTATTACCACTCGGGAACTTCTCAACG
>OIJO01000253.1_pt1 | contig 10469 bp, 9 predicted proteins | sample 1583541 | NCBI WGS metagenome assembly OIJO01 (sample SAMN02674693, study PRJEB24791) | human gut metagenome, SKBSTL018 | isolation source: stool | host: Homo sapiens | place: USA
TTCAGACGTGTGCTCTTCCGATCTTTTCATATTCATCTACAACATATCCGTTTTCAGATTTACTAGTTGACTCAGCCGCATTACCTGGTATAACACAAACGCTCTCTAAACTAATAATAAATGTTGCTATTAAGATACTACTTTTTAATTTTTTTGATAATTTTCCTCTCATTTTCAATCCTCCGTTAAGTTAATTAGAACATATGGTTAATTTAATTAATTTTATTTTTTATTGCAATTTAAAATAGAGCTTTATAACTAACATTATTATAGCATAATTAAATAAGTATTGATAGTTTTTTTTATTATTTATGTTATAGAATTTCACGATGTTTTTTTGTGCATTTTGTTAAATTAAAGAAAAACCGCCGTACAGATTTTTCGCTGTACGGCGGTAATGTTTAAAGATATTTAATTCTATTATTCAGCGTTAACCTGAACTTCTTCGGGATTTTCAGAAATATCGCCTTTCTTTTTTCTGCGTTTTTTGATGATATATGTCCATACACAGAGAAACGCAAAGGTTGCGGCACATATGATTGTCACGGTCAAGCCTATTGCAAATCCCTTTGGATAATACTCAAGCTTGATTGTATGCTCGCCCTTGTCAAGATTGAATGCAACAAGTGCGTTGCCGACAGGAGTAATTGTTACTTCCTTACCGTCAACATATGCCTTCCAGCCTTCTTCATACGGAACAGAGGTGTAGAACAATCCGTTTTCCTGTGCATTGATTGTTCCCTCCATAGAACTGCCTGTAAGCTTTGTTGTTGTCATTACGCTCTTTGAAAGCTTATTGTAACCTTCTTCAAAGACATCCTGATTCAGAACATCTACAAATACCATTGCAGAACCCGACTGTCCCTGCTGGAGATTTGAATAAACGGAAATCTTGTCGCCCTTTTTGCATTGACCGATGCAGGCAATGTAGCTTCTGCCCATGCCGTAGGTCTTGCTCTGAGCAACATCGTTAATCATAACGGTAACATCGTCACCGCCCGAAATATCCGCATACATAAGATACAAGCCGTCCTTAGGCGCTTCGTAATTCCACTTTACATGCGGAGTAATTGTTGTATCGGTACAGCTGAATGAATATCGTCCGTAACCTGTCTTATTTACGGGGAACTGATTGTAGTCTGTGTGTCCCTGTGAAACAACATCAAGCGGAGTGTAAACATCATTCTTAATGCCTGTTGCAAGTTTGAAAAATTCATTCTGTTTGTCAAACGGATTGAACTGATCTTCGTTTTCATCAACCTGCCAGCTTGCAAGTGCGGAGTTTGTCATAAAGCCCATCGGCAGATAGTGATTGTTCTGCAAAAGCTTTACATTACCGACACCGTAAACCTCTGTAAGGTCATAGGTGTTCATATAGATATTGTCACGGGCAATAAGATATTTAAGATTCATAAAGAGGTTTGTAACCGGTGAACCCTCGGCATAGGTGTAGCGGTTACCGCTCTTCCAACCCATCATGCCAAAGTTTTCAAACAGCACGGTCATATCAACATTAGCCATTGAGTTGAACATCGAAAGTCCGTTGTAGTGGTTGAGAGCCGCATCGTTAAGCGTCTGAGTTGATGTCATCTCCGCTCTCCACATTTCGGTTGTGTTGCTTTCAAGGCTGTCCATATAGCCAATTACCTGTGCAGTACTTTCCTCGCCTCTCGGATAATCGTAAGTACCCGTTACAGTTGTTGTCTTAACACCGATATAACCTGCGGCGGCACTCTCGCCTATTATGATTACGCCGAATACAATCAAAAGAACCTGTTTCGGAACAATTCTCTTTGTATAGAGGAAAAGCAGAACGCAGATTACAGCCGCAATAACTGCCGTGCCGACAAGCGCATAAGTCTCCTGTGTGCCGATACCGAAGATGATAACAAGCGCAACAAAAAGTGCGGCAAGAATAACATCCCAGCAAGAGCTTGATTCAAGGAGCATAAAAGCTCTGAATGCCATAACAACAAGTACAAAGCTGATAAGATAGCTGAAACGGTACGGAATCATATTTGTAAAGTGGAAACCGTGCCAGATGTAGTCAAGCTGTCTGATGATACAGCTGATAATCATAAAACCGATAAGGCAGCCGTCAACGATTTTCTCTTTGAGCGAAATTTTCTTGCTTGTGAAGAAAAGAATTCCGAGTACAAGAGAAAGTGTACCGCAGGCAATGTTAGGCAATGCGTCAGCCTCTTTAATTGCAGGAGCGGCAAATGTTATGAAATTGGAAAGAATCTTTCTGATTGCCTCAAGCACACCCATAAGGTCATTTGTCGAACCTATATTGATTGCAAAGGTTGTCGGGAAAGTTGCCCCCGATGCGTTTGTGTTTTGCAGACCGAAGAATGCCGGCAACAGGAAAAACGCAGTAAGTCCGATTGCAATCAATGAGTAGATGCCTGTGCGAAGAAGATTTGTTGCAAACTTTTTGATGCCGTCCCATTTTACAATGTTGTATGCAATAAATGACAACAGTACAAAAATGCAGGCGAACAAACCTATATAATAGTTAGTCAAAAGTGAAAGTGCAAGCGAAACTATGTAAAGTCTGAACTTGCCCTCCGTGAAGAGCTTTACTGTGCCAAGAGCAACAAGCGGTGTGATACAAACCGTATCAAGCCAGATTGTGTTCCAATAGTAGCCCATAAAGAATGCACAAAAGCCGAAACTGCATCCGAAAATCACAAGAGAAAAATCATTCTTCTTAAAAAGACTGCGTAAGAAGATTGCCATAAACATACTTGCACATGCGACCTTGATTACAACAGAGAACATCAAAAATTCTCTCAGCCATTCACTCGGCAAAAATACCGTAAGAAAATTCAGCGGGCTCATAAGGTAGTATGACATAAGTGCAAAGTAGTTTACACCTCCGCCCTGCGTCCATGACCAGAACAGCGATTCGCCGTGTTTAAGTTTTTCCTGCATATCCGCAAGGAACGGATAATACTGATGCCACAGGTCGGTTACGAGAATCTGATTGTCACCGAACGGCGAAACCTTCATAACTCCGAAAGCGGCTGTCATAAGCACAAACGGTATGACAAAAGCCAAAACGATAAACATGTTTTTTGAGAAAAAGCCTTTTCTGTTGCTCTTGTTATTCAGCGTAACAGGCTCAGCCTTCTTCCTTTTCTTTACAGCGGGCATAATTTGACCTCCGAAATATTTTGTAATTGTTTTCCGATATGCACAAAAATGCAATCGGGTACAAGTAATCCATTCTATTTTAACGCTTTTCGTGTGTGATGTAAATAAAAAAACATAAAAATCTTAAAAAAAATAGACTTTTTGCGTTAGCTTTGTTATAATTAAAATCTAAGTGCGGATACTCTCACCCCTATGCGGTGAGTTTAACTTTATAAAGGTGATGTAAAAAATGAAAACCATAGACTTAGTTGTTCCCTGCTATAATGAAGAAGCGGGACTTGAGCATTTTGTGCTTGAAACCAACAAGGTTATCAACTCTCTGCCCGAGTATTCTTTCAGATACATACTTGTAAATGACGGCAGTAAGGACAGAACCTATCTCATTATGAAAAAGCTTGCGAAAACTTTTAACAATATCAAGTATATTTCGTTCTCACGAAATTTTGGCAAAGAGGCGGCAATGTATGCCGGACTCAAGCATACAACAGCCGACTATGTTGTTGTTATGGACGCCGACCTTCAGCATCCTCCGCAGTTGTTTCCTCAGATGATTCAGGCTGTTGAACATGAGGGTTACGACTGCTGTGCGACAAAGCGTGCCGAGCGTGAGGGCGAAAGCAAGTTCAGAGGAATTTTTTCAAAACTGTTCTTCAAGCTTTCAAATAGGCTTACAGATGTAAAAATGCCCTACGGCGCAATGGACTTCCGTATGATGAGCCGTCAGATGGTTGACTCAATCCTTGAACTCAGCGAAGTTCAAAGATTTTCAAAGGGCATTTTCTCATGGGTTGGCTTCAATACAAAATGGATTGCCTACAAAACAGTTGACCGTCAGCTCGGTCAGACAACATGGAAATTCTCAAGTCTGTTCAAATATGCAATTGAGGGAATCACAAGCTTTTCGGTTGCACCGCTCAGATTCACGGCTGTTATGGGATTTATCATCTTCGTAATTTCGCTCATATACATTATAATAACGCTGATTCAAACGCTTTTTCTCGGAATTACCACACCCGGTTATGTCACCACGCTGTGCGCAATCCTCTTTATGGGCGGAATCACCGAAATGTCAATCGGTATTCTTGGCGAATACATAGGAAAAATTTATATGGAAGCCAAGGACAGACCTATTTACATTACAAAATTCTCCAATTTTGAAGATGAAGATAACGAAGAAAAAGATGATAAGGAGATTAACAGTTAATGGGTAATTTTATAAAGCAGTTTTTTGACATTAAATTTTGGAAGTTTATACTTGTCGGAATTTTAAACACGGTTGTGGGTATGGGACTTCAATTTCTGTTCTTTAACCTCTGTGGTTGGAATGAATGGGTTTCATCGCTTATCGGCTACATCCTCGGCAGTATTTTAAGCTATTTTCTTAACAAATACTTCACATTCAAAAACAAGGACAAGGGCTGGAAACCAATCGTTAAATTTGCACTCAATATTGCAATATGCTACGGACTTGCCTACGGAATTGCAATTCCGCTCATCAGTATGCTCTGTACGGCAAACAGCTGGACAATGTTCGGCTGGAGTGTTGAAAAGTTTGCAGGAAACTTCTCAATGATAGTAGGCGCTTGCCTATTTGTTGCATTCAACTACATCGGACAGCGTTTCTTCGCTTTCAAAGAAAAAAAGGAAGAAAACAATAAGTAATCCTACCCATTAAAAGTTTTCAACATTTAATAAACACCAAATAAACACCAAAAGGACTGAAAGCGATTATCTTTCAGTCCTTTTAAATATGTCTTGATATAATAAAAATGTATTTCAATTGTAGCGGCGGTCATTGACCGCCAATCGAAACGATTGTAAAATCGGTTCGACAGACAGTAAAGCAAATTCTATCATCTAACAATATTTTTTAACATTATTGGTATTTTGTTGATTTGGTTTTGCAACCAAATCAAATGGCGAACACTGTTCGCCGCTACAAATGAATAAACAACATTCATCACATTAAAAAATTTAGCAAAACATACTATTTCTTGATGCGTGTGATCAATTTGAACAAACTTATTGTTTTTGCAACTCCGAGGAACCGAAGATAAAAAATCCCCAAAGTCATAAGCGACTTTGGGGTTGATAATAGCAAATATACAATTATCTCTTTGAGAACTGAGGAGCTCTACGAGCTGCTTTAAGACCGTATTTCTTACGCTCTTTCATTCTCGGATCACGAGTTAAGAAGCCTGCCTTCTTGAGTTTGCCACGGAGATTCTCTGTGTCATACTGAAGAAGAGCTCTTGAAATACCGTGACGGATAGCACCGGCCTGGCCTGTTACGCCGCCGCCTGATACTCTGCAAACGATGTCGAACTTCTCGTCTGTTTCTGTAAGAGCGAGAGGCTGTCTTACGATGAGCTTGAGTGTTTCAAGACCAAAGTAATCGTCAATGTCACGATCGTTGATTGTGATTTTGCCTGTGCCCTGATAAAGTCTTACACGAGCCACAGAACTTTTTCTTCTGCCTGTACCGTAAAAATAAGGTGTCTTATCGTACATTATCTTTTGCCTCCTTCAATTAGTCTTCAATCATTGCAGGCTTCTGAGCCTGATGATTGTGTTCTGCACCCTCAAAGAGTCTTAATCTTAAAAGAGCTGCTCTGCCGAGTGTATTTTTAGGAAGCATACCCTTAACAGCAAGCTCCATAGCCTTTGTAGGCTTTGTTGCCATAAGTGTATCGTAACGAGTTTCCTTAAGATGGCCGATATAGCCTGTGTGGCGCTGCCACTTCTTCTGTGTGAGCTTGTTACCTGTAAGAACAGCGTCCTTGCAGTTGATGATGATTACATGATCACCACAGTCAACATTGGGAGTAAAAGTAGCCTTGTTCTTACCTCTGAGGAGAGTAGCTGCCTGAGCTGCTACACGACCGAGTGACTTGCCGGCTGCATCAATTACATACCAGTTGCGCTCAACTTCGTTTGGTTTAGCTAAAAAAGTTGACATAACAATATCCTCCTGTATTTTTTCACTGTGAAATTGATTATATTACAATTTATGCCCATTGTCAACACTTTTTTGAAAAAATTTAATTTAGCTTTGAACAATCTCTAAAATACGCTTGTTTACTCTCATATACTCTCGTATACTCACATACTATTTTTAAAATAATTTTCTGAAAATGCCGATAAATACTGAATTTTTTAAATTTTGCGCACATTTATTAAAAAAGCAAAAATTCACAATAAGTTCACAATATGAATATTTTTCCGTCAAAAACGGCTGTTATGATATAGTCACAATAAAAAAGGAGGTGAAAAAATTGAAAAACACGAAGTCGGCAGTTCTTGCCTGCGTCACAAGTCAGTACAACTGTGACAGAATTATCCGAATTGCCAAAGAAATTGCCGACAGCTCTGATTGCGAACTCAGAGTTATGAGCGTTTTAAAACCGATGTCAGACTATTCGTCAGTAAGTGATGAAATCGAGTATCTTTACCTTATTGCAAAGGAATCGGGTGCAGATATGACCGTAATGTTTTCAGATGACGCACCAAAGGTTACTGCCGAATTTGTAGGTGATAACAATGTTGAACGCATTGTAACGGGTATGCACGACGGAAAAGACAACAGCTTTCTTGTAAAGTTTAACGAGCTTTCCCCCACAACCCCCATAACCATGGTTTCAAAGGACAATATGGTTTACAGCATGGATTTGTGCAGATCCTATTCATAAATTTTTTTGATACAAATTTCCTTTCTCTCCACCAAACATACATAAATACAATTTTATTAACACCGAAGAATCGTATAAATCTTTCTTCTTAAAATATACTCTCTCCGAAAATGACCTGCTGTTTTTCAGTAGGTCATTTTCATATACATCTGCCGTTGGCAAACTATGTTTGCTACGCAAGCTATACAGAAACTGTTTCAACATAAGTTTATGTTCCCACCCAAATTATAAAAGGGACTGCGAAGAATGAAATCTTAAACTTCATTTCTTCACAGCCCCTTGAACAGCAACAACTATACAATTAAAAAATCACCGAAACGAAAAAAACAGCCCTCGTGGCTGTTTTTTGGTGCCGGTGACCGGACTTGAACCGGTACGGTCGCAATGACCGAGGGATTTTAAGTCCCTTGTGTCTGCCTATTCCACCACACCGGCAAATATATTTGGTGACCCGGACGAGAATCGAACTCGTGTTACCGCCGTGAAAGGGCGGTGTCTTAACCGCTTGACCACCGGGCCAAATATGGTAGCGGAAATAGGACTTGAACCTACGACACTTCGGGTATGAACCGAATGCTCTAGCCAGCTGAGCTATTCCGCCATGTGATACATGAGGATTTCTAACCGAAATCAGCAAGATTTATTATAGGGCAAAAAGGACGATTTGTCAACACTTTTTTTAAATTTTTTCAAAAAAGTTTTTATTATTTTAAGAATCCGCTTTTCGGGCAGAAAATACATTTTTCCGCCCGAAATCACGAAGTAAATTTTAACAGTTTGTCAATTATTCAAGAAAAGCCGCACCGATAATGCCTGCATCATTGCCAAGGCTTGCCTTGCAGATGACTGTCTGCTTATCGTTATGCTTTGTATATCTTTCCTTTTCAACAATCGTACGGAGCGGAGCAAGAAGATTCTCGCCCTGATTTGAAATACCGCCGCCGATACAAAGGATATCCGGCTGGAAAATATTAATAATATTCACAAGACCGCAAGCGAGATAACCGATATACTCGTCAATTACGGTTTTGGCATTTGCATCACCTGCAAGAACAGCATCAAACGCAGTCTTACCTGTAACCTTGTTAATATCACCGTCACATGACTTGAGCATATAGCTGAAGTCGAAGTTCTCCTTGAGGATTTCCTGCTTTGTGAGGTTAATAAGACCTGTTGCAGACGCATACGCCTCCCAACAGCCCTTTCTGCCGCACGCACATTCCTTACCGTCTTTAACGATAACCATATGTCCAAGCTCAGCACCTGCATAGTTAGAACCGCTGTAAATCTTGCCGTTAATAATGATACCGCCGCCGATACCTGTGCCGAGTGTTATTGCAATCGCATTTTTTGCACCCTTTGCACTGCCTGCAAGATACTCGCCGAGGGCAGCAGCGTTTGCATCGTTTTCAACGCAAATCTTTGTATTGAGTCTTTCCTCCATCATCTTGACAACCTGCCAGTTATGGAAGAAAAGATTAGCCGAATACTCTATAACGCCTGTTTTCGGATTAACCGCACCCGGTACACCGATACCGATTGACTCAATATCATCAATTGTGAGTTTTGCTTTTTCAATTGCCTTTAATGCAACATCTGCCATACTGTCGCAGATTTCGCTTTCGGGACGGGGTACATTTGTTTTACAGCTTGCCTTTGCGATAATTTCGTAATTTTCGTCAACAACACCGGCTACAATGTTTGTTCCGCCCAGATCAATTCCGAGTCTGTACATAAACTGTCGGCACATCCTTTTCTTTTATTTTATGCAAATATTTATGATTTATCAATTATGAATGATAAGAGTAGTTAGGAGCTTCTTTCGTAATCTGAATATCATGCGGATGGCTTTCACGCAGACCTGCACCTGAAATCTGAACAAATCTTGCCTTTTCATGAAGATCCTTGATTGTTGCACAGCCTGTGTAACCCATGCCTGCACGAAGTCCGCCGAGCATCTGATAAATTGTGTCTGAAAGAGGTCCCTTGTAAGGTACACGACCTTCAACGCCTTCGGGAACAAACTTGTTGTTACTTGCCTGGAAGTATCTGTCTGCACTGCCTTTGCCCATTGCTCCGAGACTGCCCATGCCTCTGTAAACCTTAAACTGTCTGCCCTGATAGATTTCGTTGTCTCCGGGGCTTTCGGCACAACCTGCAACAAGTGAGCCGACCATTACAACACTGCCGCCTGCGGCAAGTGCCTTAACGATATCACCGCTGTACTTGATACCGCCGTCTGCGATGACCGGAATGCCGTACTTCTTGGCAACCTGCGCCACGTCATACACGGCGGTGATCTGCGGAACGCCGATGCCGGCAACGATACGGGTGGTACAGATAGAACCAGGTCCGATACCGACTTTGACTGCGTCAGCACCTGCTTTGATCAGATCGCGTGTTGCATCACCGGTAGCAACGTTTCCTGCGATGACCTGCAGATCCGGGTAGGCAGTTTTGATCTTTTTGACTGCCTCTAAGATATTTTTGGAATGTCCATGTGCGGAGTCAACAACGATCACATCAACATGCGCTTTTACTAAAGCTTCTACACGTTCCATCATATTTCCTGTGATACCGACACCGGCACCGCAGAGCAGACGGCCTAACTCGTCTTTGGCAGAGAGCGGATATTTGATCTGTTTTTCAATATCTTTGATCGTGATCAGTCCTTTTAAGTGAAAATCCTTATCTACGATCGGAAGTTTTTCTTTTCTTGCTTTTGCGAGGATCTTTTTTGCTTCCTCTAAAGTGATGCCCTCCGGAGCTGTGATCAGATTCTCGGAAGTCATGCTTTCACTGATCTTTTTGGTAAAATCTGTCTCAAATTTTAAATCACGGTTTGTGATGATACCGACTAATTTGCCACCTTCGCAGATCGGCACACCGGAGATGCGGAATTTGCGCATCAGATCTTCGGCATCCTGTAATGTATGATCCGGGGAAAGGTAAAATGGATCCGTGATAACGCCATTTTCAGAACGCTTTACCTTATCTACCTCATCGGCCTGTGCCTGGATCGACATGTTTTTGTGGATAATACCGATACCGCCCTGTCTTGCCATTGCAATGGCCATTCTGTGTTCTGTAACGGTATCCATGGCAGCGCTCATCATAGGAATATTTAAAACGACCTTTTTTGTAAGATGCGTTGTCAGATCAATCATGTTTGGTGTAACTTCTGAATACTGTGGAACTAATAACACATCATCAAAAGTAATACCTTCACCAATAATTGTTCCCATTTTATTTTCCTCACTTTCTTCTTATTGAATTGTATGAAAAAGATATATTAGTTTCTGTATCATAGCAAAAAAAAAATACTCTGTCAATGAGATATAAGTGTGAATTTATAAAAATAGATATATATTAGAAATAATAATAAAACGTGCGAAAAAACCTTATAGAAATTATGGTTCACAAATGATTTGATGTGTGATATGATGGCTTTAGGCGACGGGGCCAGAGCACAGGCATACGTCGCCCATTTTTTACCTAAATAAAAGAGAACATCACAGATAAAATACGTTATTCTGTGAAAAAAGAAGAGAAGAAAAAGGGGGAAAATTATGGAGTTTCGTCCCTGTATCGACATCCATAACGGAAAAGTTAAACAGATTG
>OIJO01000255.1_pt1 | contig 10416 bp, 10 predicted proteins | sample 1583541 | NCBI WGS metagenome assembly OIJO01 (sample SAMN02674693, study PRJEB24791) | human gut metagenome, SKBSTL018 | isolation source: stool | host: Homo sapiens | place: USA
GCTCCCTCTCAGAGGGAGCTGTCAAAACCGTCAGGTTTTGACTGAGGGAGCTCGTTCCCAAACCCCTACCGTGAAAATGCGTTTGGAGCGCTCCGCAGAGCGCGACAAACGCGAAATATAAATAGTGATTCCGCTATTTATGCGCAGAGCGAAGCGGAGCGCATTCCAAATCGTGATCTTGAATCGAGGCAATATCTATGAACTACGAACAGGCAATGGAATACATCCACGCGGTGCAGTGGGCGGGGCATAAGCCCGGGCTGACCCGTACCCGCACCCTGCTGGCTGCACTGGGCGACCCGCACAAAAAGCTGCAGTTCGTCCATGTGGCGGGCACGAACGGCAAGGGCAGTACGGCGGCGATGCTGGCTTCCTGCCTGCAAGCCGCCGGTTACCGGGTGGGACTGTATACCTCGCCCTTCATCAACCGGTTCAACGAGCGCATCCAGATCAACGGGCAGCAGATCCCGGACGAGGCGCTGGTGGCGCTGGTGGAACAGGTAAAGCCCGCCGCCGACGCCATGGAGGACGTGCCCACCGAGTTTGAGATCATCACCGCACTGGGAATGCTCTATTTTGCGCAGCAGCAGTGTGATATCGTGGTGCTGGAAGTGGGGCTTGGCGGCACGCTGGATTCCACCAATGTTATTGAAAAGCCTGCCTGCGCGGTGATCACCGCACTGGGCATGGATCACGTTAAGGAGCTTGGCCCCACGCTGGCGGATATCGCCGCTGCCAAGGCAGGCATCATCAAGCCGGGGTGCCCGGTGGTGAGCTACGGCGGCGCACCGGAGGCAGACGCCGTGCTGCGCCGGGTGGCAGCGCAGCAGAATGCGCCCTTTACCGAGGTGGATTTTGCCAAGCTGCAAATCACCGGCGGGGATCTGGACGCAGTCACCTTCAGCTTTGACGGGCTGGACGGGGTGCGCCTGCCGCTCATCGGCAGCTATCAGCCCCGCAACGCCGCGCTGGCCATCACTGCCCTGCGGGTGCTGCGGCAGCAGGGCTGGAACATCCCGGAAAGTGCCATCCGCACCGGACTGGAGCAGGTAAGCTGGCCCGGGCGCTTTGAGCTGCTGCGCCACAGCCCGGCCTTTGTGCTGGACGGCAGCCACAACGCTCACGGGATGCGCGCCACGGTGCAGAGCCTGAAAGACCGCTTCCCCGGGCAGAAATTCGTCTTTCTGGTCAGCATCATGGCCGACAAGGACGTAGACGAGATGCTGGCGCTGCTGGCACCGCTGGCCGAGCGGTTCGTGACCGTGACGGCACACAACCCCCGTGCCATGCCGGCGCAGACGTTGGCAGAGCATATCCGCGCCTACGGCTGCACCGCCGAGGCTGCGGACAGCATTGAGGCCGGTGTAGCGCGTGCGGAAGAACTGGGCGGCGAAGGCCCGGTGTGCGCACTGGGCACGCTGTATTTCTCCGGCGATGTCCGGCAGGCCTTTGCCCGCCTGAATGCGTAACGATGCAGAAAAATATTTTTGAATACAAGCAGAGCCGGACAGCCCGCGGGCTGTCCGGCTCTGCATCTTTGTTTCGTGTTTTGCGTGCAGAGCACACGGCAGATATAGTACCATGAAACCGGCTGGAAATCAACATTTTTTCTGCATGGCTTCAAAATATGCGGCGGCAACGCCCACCTGATTGGCCTCGCTGCTGAAGGCGCAGGGCACGATCTGGCAGCGGGGTAAGCCCTCCATGTAAGCTTGTCCCGCCCGGGAGGCGTACAGTCCATCGTAGGCGCTGCGCAGGCTTTCCAGCAGCAGGGGCTGCTTGCTGATGCCGCCGCCGATGGCTACCTTTTCCACATCCAGCAGAACGGTCAGGTTGTAGATCTGCACCGCCACCGCGTGGCAGAACCGCCGCAGCACCTCTAAGGCTTCCGGCTCCCCGGCGTTGGCGGCGGCAAAAAAGCTGCGTCCGTCCAGCGGGGCGTCCTCCGGCAGTGCCTTGCGGGCGCGGTACCATTTAAGCAGATTGCTGGTGCTGCACTGGCAGGCCATGTTCTGGTCCGGGGCGTCCCACGCCTCGGCGTTGGTGTTGACAAAGCTGTACTCTCCGGCGGTAAAGTGCACCCCGCGTACCAGCTGCCCGTTGGCAATGATGCCGCCGCCCACGCCGGTGCCGATGATGAACACCGCTGCGTTGCAGCAGTCCTTCAGCGCGCCGTTTGCCAGCTCTGCCATGGCGGCGGCTTTGCCGTCATTTTCCAGTATGACAGGGCAGCCGCACTTTTCCGCCAGCAGCTGCCCCACCGGGGTGGCAGTGTTGTACAGCAGCGCTCCGCCGTTGGAAACATAGCCGGTGCGGTTATCCACAAAGCCCGGCAGCGCCATGGCAATGCCGCTCACCTCGTCCTTATGGGGCGCATACAGCCGGTAGACTGCATCCAGAAACTGCGCCTGCGTATCCTGCGGCGTGGGCACCGCGCCGCTGTCCGTGCGGTGCATCTGCTCATCCATGACCGAGTATTTGATCTCGGTGCCGCCTACATCAAAAACCATGATCTTCATCTTGTAGCCCTCCCGTAAACGGTCATTTTCTGTCCCTATTATGGCAAATCATCGCGGGAAAGTAAAGCCCCGGCGGTAAAAAAGAAAACTGCAAAAATCGCCTCGGCTTGTGGTTGCAATCCGCCCTGCCCTGTGATATCCTGAAAAGAGAGTATCTGTTATATAAAGGAAGAAACTGCCATGGATTGCAAACTGCGTGCCAAAAATTGCGGCGGCTGCCCCCTGCTGGGGTTGGACTATGCCGAACAGCTGAAACAGAAGGAAGAAAAAGTGCGTGCTCTGGTGGGCAAATACGGCCCGGTGCACCCCATCCGGGGCATGGAACAGCCCTGCCACTACCGCAATAAGGTGATTTCCACCTTTGCTCCCGGCTTTGGTGGAAAACTGACCTCCGGCATCTACGCGGCAAACAGCCATAAGGTGCTGCCGGTGGAAAGCTGCCTGCTGCAGGACGAGGTGCTGGACAAGACCATGCAGGCGGTGCGTGCTGCCGCCAACGCCTGCCGCTACCAGCCCTACGACGAGGACAAGGGCACCGGCCTTGTGCGCCACTGCCTGCTGCGGCGGGGCGTAGCCACCGGGCAGGTGATGGTGGTGCTGGTGACAGCGCAGCCGGTGCTGCCGGGGGCCAAGAACTTTGTCAAGGCGCTGCTGACCGAGGCAGCGCAGCGCGGCGTGACTGTGACCACCGTGGTGCAGAACGTGAACAGCCGCAAGACCAGCGTGGTGCTGGGCGAAGCGGAAAAGGTGCTGTACGGCAAGGGATTCATTCTGGATACCCTCTGCGGCAAGACCTATGCCATCAGCCCGCGCAGCTTTTATCAAATCAATCACGCCCAGACCGAAGTGCTGTACGGCCTTGCGGTGGAGGCCGCGAAGCTGACCGGCAAAGAGGTGGTGTTGGACGCCTACTGCGGCATTGGCACCATCGGCCTGACCGCCGCCGACCATGCAAAGCAGGTGGTGGGCGTGGAACTGAACCGGGACGCCGTGCAGGACGCCATTGGCAACGCAAGGCACAACGGCGTAAAGAACGCCCGCTTCTTTGCCGCCGACGCCACACGCTGGATTGGCGAAGCGGCCGCAGCAGGGGAGAAGGCAGACGTGATTTTTATGGACCCCCCGCGCGAGGGCTCCACCCCGGAATTTCTTGCCAGCGTGGCGCGCATGGCGCCGAAGCGGGTGGTCTATGTCAGCTGCAACCCCGTCACCCTCGCCCGCGACCTTGCCACCCTGACAAAGCTGGGCTATAAGGCCGAGGGATTTACCCCGGTGGATATGTTCCCGCATACGGAGCATGTGGAGACGGTATGTTTATTGTCCAAACTTAATGCAAAGCAACATATCGAGGTAGACATCCACATGGACGAACTTGATCTCACCGATGCAGAGAAGAAAGCCACCTATTCGGAAATCAAGGAATATGTGCTGGAGCATACCGGACTCAAGGTCAGCAGCTTGTATATCGCTCAGGTGAAGCAGAAATGCGGTATCATCGAGCGAGAAAATTACAACAAACCGAAGTCCGATGATGCAAAACAGCCCCAATGCCCGCCCGATAAGGAAAAAGCAATCAAGGAGGCGCTCAAGCACTTCGGCATGATCTAAGGAGGGCAAAATGAAGCGTTTACTTTCTTGTGAGTTCAATATGGATACTGCCTGTGTGGAGCTGAAATTTGCAAATGGCAGCATGATTGCCATTGATACGATTGCGGTAGAGAATGAGGTTGCCGATAATATATATCAGCGGTCAGAGCTGGACTGGCTGATTTACAACGATCCGGCAGCCTATGCAGATTTAGTTCTCAACGGCGACCCGGAAACATACCTGAAAACTGTTACAGAATATAAACCTTTGGACTGATTACCAGAGATAAAGCAAGCCGCCTGTGCGGGCATATCAAATGCTCATACAGGCGGCTTTTCCTTTTTGTACTGTGACTTTATCAGTTCTCCGAAATGGACCGCTTAAACAATATCCATGTACTTATGAAGTAGCATATCAGCAGTAAGAAAAGAATACCAATGATAATCCCTACTTGTACCATCAAGGCTCCGCAGCCAATATAAGCTGAGATTTCAGCAGAAACACTTTGAAGAAAATAGCCAATCACAATAATTGCTACAACGATTGCCGCTGTGATCGGCATCCCAAACCAAACACCAAGCTGTTTTAGAACCAAAGTATGCAGGTCCTTCTCTTCCACTCCCATTTTTCGCAGAACCGAAAATCTGTAGTTGTTTTTTTCTGCATCTAGGAGCTGCTGAAGAGCCAGCACGGTAAGACACATCACCATCAGCACAATTGCACCATAGATCAAGGACGCTTTTAGGATAAAGTTAAGGGCGATTATACGGTTCACTTCCGTAGTATGGACAGTTGTACTGTATCCTGCCAGATTGTCTTTATCAGGATCTTCTGGATAAGAACGCCCAAGAAGCTGTTCCAGCATTTCTGCCGTTTTGAAGGGAAGCGGATATTGGGTCATCACAAATCGGTTGCGCTGTACCGGAAGCAAGACTTGCGCTATTTCGTCAGGTATGATATACACCACATCTGTATATAGATTATAGATGGATTCCCCCACAGGTTCCTGAAACACTGCATTCTCACTGAGTTTCAGAGTGCCTGCGTCCGTTTCCAGTAAAGTATGCTCAGCGATGTAGTTTTCAATATCCTTGTCCTCTGCTGCACGATGCCAGTGGGTAGCAAATTCATCCGTTTGTAAGATAATAGGTTCATATCCCAACATTTTCCGAACAGCGTTATAATCCTTCAGTGCAATCGCCAAGGGAGGAAAATCGTACTTTACCCGCTGGTGAAAGTCGCTTTTTTGGGGAAGATATTCCGAAAAAGTCAAATCGTCCTTTATCTCTATGTTGTTTTGTTCTATGAACGCAGTAATTTCCTCATAGTCTGTATCCGGAAGATTTTCCACTTCATAAACATCGTTGTAGCGGCTTGAAATTTGAATATCATAGACTGCCCGACTATCCAAATAGCCCAGACTCCATCCTGTCAAAACCGGCGCAATGACAAACAAGCAGATAGAAAAAGTCAGGGTCACACAAATGATCGTCATCGTTTTCGTATTGGTAGCCAGCTTAGAGGAAAGCTGTCCAAACAGAAATAAACTCGTATTGTGATATTTGCGGGACACTTTAGATTCCTTCCAGTATAGGAGCGCCGCATTTGATAAATACATGACTGCGGAAATGATAAACAAAATATCCGCAACCCCAAACAGCAAATATTGATTCAGAGTTGGAGCGTCAAATCCAAGGAAGTAGGCTTTTTCCAGTTCTGCGATGGAAAAAATCGGGATAGCGGTCAATACTGCACCAGCCAGAAGCCCGCAAAGGTATCGGGAAAATCCTATTTTTCTGTGTAAAACAGCACCTGCGATTGCCCAAAGCAGCGTCAGTGCAGGGAAAAGGACATTCCCCCAATACATGAGCTTTACAGGAAGCGGATGTCTGGGATCGAAGTAAAAATGATATTTTACAGCACCTACCTCCAGCATCCACAGCAGCATAATGCCATAGATAATACAGATCATCGGCATCCATCTGCTTTTATGAAGCGGTTTTTCATTCTGACGGTTTGCCGTCATAAGCTCAATAATCCTGCTTTTGTTGAGAATTCTGACATTCCCGACTCCAACCAGAATCTGGCAAATAACAAAGAAGCCCACGGTCAACAGCACAGTATCCGGGAAAAACGACCAAGAAAAAGCGTAGGGTTCCCCAAAAGAAGCAAGCAGCATAGCCGTAATGACCTGAGAAACGATCATCCCCAGAAGGATTCCCACCGACACAGAGAATATGAGCAGGAAAAAAGTCTCTCCAAAAAAGAGCAGTCCTATGGTTTTTTGCTCCATTCCCAGGGTTGCCTCAACTGCAAACTCCGATTGTTTTTTTCTCAGCATGAAACGATTGACATAGTGGATCAGGAACAAAAGAAGCAGACTAATCCCGCAAATCGCCAGTTTCATACCTCCAGCCAGCAGGGAAATATTATATTCCGCACCAATGGTCGGATGATAATGGGTGCTGCTGATAGACAAAAACGCATAGAACAATGTGACACAGAGTGTCATGGTCACAATATAAATCAAATAGTCCTTTCCTGACCGCTTTGCATTTTTGAAAATGAGTTTAGTGTACATCATTCACACCCCCTCCCATCATGGTAAGGACATTCAAGATTTTTTCAAAGAAAACCCTACGAGAATCACTGCCTTTGAGAATTTCCGTGAAGATCGCACCATCTCTTAAAAAGAGAATACGATTGGCATAGCTTGCCGAAAAAGCGTCGTGTGTTACCATCAGGATTGTGGCGTCAAGGCTTTCGTTAATACTCTGGATTGTGGAGAGCAAGGCTTGTGACGAGTGACTATCTAACGCGCCGGTAGGTTCGTCCGCCAGGATCAACTTTGGCTGGTTGATAATAGCTCTGGCACAGGCACACCGCTGTTTTTGACCGCCGGACACCTGATAGGGATATTTATCCAGAATATCCGTGATATTCAGCTTTCCGGCCATTTCCCGCACCCGCCCATCAATCTCACCTGCAGGAACCTTGTTGATAGTCAGTGCCAAGGCAATGTTTTCCGAGATTGTCAGAGTGTCCAGCAGGTTAAAATCCTGAAATACAAATCCAAGATTCTCCCGACGAAACCGGGCAATCTGTTTTTCGTTGATTTCCGTCACATCGGTTCCGTCCAGATAGATATGTCCCGCACTGACGGTATCAATGGTGGAAATACAGTTGAGCAGGGTAGTCTTGCCGGAACCGGATGCTCCCATGATTCCTACAAATTCCCCTTCCTGAACGGAAAAGCTGATGTCCTGAATTGCTTTTGTAACATTCCCGCCATTTCCGTAATATTTTTGGATATGATCCAGTTTCAAAATTTCTTTCATTGTTATCACCTCTGATCTCTATTGTAGAATAAGAGTGGCTTCGTTTGTATCAAGTTTTCTTACAAAGTTCTAACAAAAATGTAAGAAGTGCAGGACCGCAATCAGCCCTGCACTTCATGGATCAGACAGTTGATGTGAAACGCTAGGGAAATGGCGGTTCCTTGTTCCGATGATTCTGCCGCAATGCCATTGCCCAGCTTTTCACAGAGCCGTTTGCATAGGTACAGGCCAATGCCTGTGGACTGCTGGACCATACGACCATTCTGACCGGTAAATCCCTTTTCAAAGATACGGGGCAGATCGGACGCAGCAATCCCGATTCCATTGTCCTCCATGACAAGAACAACCTGATCTTGCCGTTTATGAGTAGAAATGCGGAGAACCGGTTGTTCCGTACGATACTTGACCGCATTGGCAATCAGTTGGTTCAGAATAAAGCGCACCCACTTTTCATCTGAATAAACCGTGTCCTGCATTTCCTCCACTTCCAGACGCATACCACCTTGGAGCAGCAGATATTTATTATCTGCAATCGCCTGATGCACCACTTGGGACAGTGCCATTTCCCGGACAGAATAATCTTTCTCTGTATGCTCACTGCGGGCGTAATAAAGAGCTTGTTCGGTAAAGCGGTTGGTCTTTTCCAGTTCCAGCAGAAGTTCTTTTGTCCAGTCCATCCGATGGTTTTCACATAGAAGTTTCATGGCAGTAATGGGCGTTTTGATTTCGTGAATCCATTGCTCAATGTATTCTTTGTACTCCAGGCGTTCCCGCTCGACTTCTCCAATCTGTTCCAACATGGATTTTCCAGCCATTTTCAAAAGCTGATAGTAAACCTGATCCTCGGCCTGTTCCGGCAGCTCCATCACTTCGGAAATGAGGTATCTTTCGGAAAGCTGCTCCGCCATATCCAGAAGTTTTTTCATCTGCCGCTTCCGTTTCCAGTAAGTGAGGACAAGTCCCGTCAGCAAAATCAATGCCCATACAATCAGAATCAATACTACTGCGGAAACCGAATTGCCGCACACCAACAAAAATACAGTGAGTGCAGCCATACAAACAAGGTTCGTCAGCAGAAATGGTAGCCTGTTTTTCCAATATCGTCTGCTGTTCATATCGTGTACCCCTGTCGGTGCTTTGTCTTGATAAAATCCGTCAGACCGATGCCCGCCAGTTTTTCCCGGATGCGGTTGATATTGACGCTCAAAGCATTGTCATCCACATATAGCTGATTGTCCCACAAATACTCAATCATATCTCCGCGAGGACAGATTTTTCCACCGTTCTTGAACAAATAATAGAGAATTTTCAATTCGTTCTTAGTAAGTTCTACGCTCCGTCCATTATAGTCCAAACTGCTGGATTCCAGATGCAGCACAGCATCTCCATAGACGATCTTCTCCCGTTGTTGTGCGGGATAGGTTTTCTTCAGCAGAGAAGCAATTTTCGCAAGCAGGATTGCTGTGTTATAGGGCTTCGTGATAAAAGCGTCTCCGCCCAGCATAATGCTATTCAGCTCGTCCATATCCGTGTTGCAGCTTGTCACAAAGATGATCGGCACTTCGGAAAAGGTACGAATTTTAGAGCATAAAGCAAAACCATTCTCTCCGGGTAACTTAATGTCCAACAAAATCAGATGTGGCTTTTCATCCTGAATCTGTTCTGTCACAGCAGAAAAATTCCTTACTCCAAGCGTTGTATATCCATTTCCATTCAATAAAGTTTGTAATTCTCCCTGTATCACAGGATCATCTTCAATTATCATAATTTTATATCGTTTCATGCTTTCTGCACCTTCCTTGTTTTGTCCGGCCATCAATCGGCTTTTCCGCAGCTTTAGGGATCAGCCAAACACCAGCCATTTTCACAGCACCGGGGATACGTCCACCAGCACAATAATAATTTGCCCTACGAGGTGTCACGCCCCACTTCTCGGCGGCCTCTTTCAATGTCATATAGTCCATTTCGCACCTCCACAGAGTACATTATAGTTCCTCATCTCGAATAATGCAAGAAACATAATATGAATTATAAAGTTTAATCTTACTGCATTCTCTGAACTTAGGATACTCATTAGAATGGGGGTTAAGATAACGATATAGATGCACTTCACCTTGCCCTCATACTGCGGCAACAGGGCTTTCAGTGCTTCAAGATTATCGCCGTGGATGATCATGTTCTCACTGCCGTTGTTCTCGGTGTGCTGCCCCTGCTCATCAAAACTGTATTGCCGCTCCAGCACCCGGAAGGGAACTTCCTGATGATGGTTCACGACTTTATTTTTACCGATCCATTCCAAGGTTGGCATGGCGTTTTTCTCCAATCTAAAAATTTCAAACTGCGGACAAAAAGGACGCATTGTTGTGGCAAGCAGGGCGTTCGTATATACAAACGCCATTTTTGCGTTGCAAAATGCTTGTTGGGATAGTCCCAAACCCTTTGTGTACTGCATCCGCCGGATGCAAGCTACGCATTTGTGCCAAATGCTCCTATAACGAAAAAGAACACCGAGGACTCTCCCCCAAATGGGAAGAATCCTCGGTGTTTTCTGTTTAGCGGGTCTGCGATTTTTCCTTTGGGTCTTTTTCCTCGGCGAAGAACAGCTCCACATTCTTCTGCGCTTTTTTCAATTCCTGCATTTCATCCCGTGCCTTACGATAGGCTGGATATGCTGCTTTCTTCTGCGAAAGCAGTGCAGCGTATTCGGCATCCAGTTCTTTTACCTTTGGCAACTTTTTCAAACTCGTTTCGTCAAAAGCGGCTTTTGCAGCCTTGTGCAGTGTAATCTGCTCCCGGTGGGCTTCCAAAAATTTTTTACTGTACCCTGAGTTTCGGTAGGCATCGTAGACTGGTCGCGTCTTGGCATAGTTGATGATGTGTGCTTTCAGCACTGCAATTGCTGCCAACCGCTTCTCAGAGGCTTTAATGGAATCGCCCAGTTCGTGATAGTGAGCAGTAGCGGCATCCACAC
>OIJO01000274.1_pt1 | contig 10169 bp, 10 predicted proteins | sample 1583541 | NCBI WGS metagenome assembly OIJO01 (sample SAMN02674693, study PRJEB24791) | human gut metagenome, SKBSTL018 | isolation source: stool | host: Homo sapiens | place: USA
ATGGAAGATATAATGGGCTTTGTTTCCCGTTACGGGGATGCCGTTGTGAGACGAATTTATGGAGACTGGACGAGGAAAGCGCTTTCCGCATGGAAGGAAAGTGCCAGGGAGCATGGATTCAGGCTTGTACAAGCTTCCTCCCATGTTCCCGGAAAGAACACGACGGACATTGCACTGGTCATAGATGCGATGGATATTCTTCGGGACGGGCAGGCGGATTGTTTCTGCCTGGTGGCCAGTGACGGTGATTACAGCCTGCTTGCCCAACGGATACGGGAAGCCGGGGTGAAAGTGCTGGGATATGGGGAAGGAAAGACCCCGGTGTCATTGGTACGGTCCTGTTCCGTATTCCTGTATGCCGACCGGAAGGAAAGCAAGGCAGAGGAGAACACTCCCGAATTCTTTATCCGAAGGGATATGGAGTATTTCGACAAGGCTTTTGAGCAGGCGGCTGACGGCAAAGAAGAGGTTTCCCTTTCACTGATCGGCGGTGCATTGAAAAAAATGATGCCCAAATTCAAGGTCAGGAGATATGGATGCAAGACATTGGGCAAACTTTATGAAAAGTTGGACCGGTATGAGCTGGTCATGACGGAAAAGGGAGTGGCAAATGCCGTACGGCTGAAATATTAAACCGCATAGCAGGAGTGTTCCAAAACGTCAGTTTCTCCTATACATCGTTTTATGTATTAGGAGAAACTGACGTTTGTGTTCTATACCGGGATGGGGTTTACCCGTAACGTGTCAAGATTGAGATAGGCTCCCCGGTAGAACGTTCTTCCTTCCCTGAGCATGCGCCACAGGACGTCGCATCCGATTTGTGCCAACATGGAATTGATGAAGAGATCCTGTTTTTGCAATGCCTCAGTCAGCGAGCAGCTCGGTCCTGAATCCTTCTCCCTGATGGTGGAATAAGGGACTTCCTCCGTTATGACGTTCATCTTGGGTATAGGCAGGTATTCAGTGGAGGAGGGCTGCGGTATCTTGCCTTTGACATTTCCTATCAGTACTTGTCCGGTGGTCTGGGCATTGCCGAAATCCATCCAGTATATCGGTGATTTCTCGTCATCGTATGAACGTTCCCTATGCTTTTTCAAAAAACGCCACAGACCGGTCCGTGAACGGGTGGTGTCCGTGCAGGTGATGATGATATTCGCCAAAACGGAATCTGATGTTCCTGACGGATAGCATTGCCCTTTTGCCTCCCATGAAAAGCCGAAAAAGCGGTTGATACGGGTTACAAGTGCCACCGCCTTGTTCAGTCCGAGCTCGGATTCGCTGAACAACTGGCGTCCGATGTTCGCTTCCGTGACAGTATCGGGGTCAAAAACCGTCACGTGCAGGCCCGGATGTCCGAGTGCTTGCAATGCGATACTCATCCTTGCCAGATTGGTGGCCACCTGCGATCCGGTTCCGCCCGCACCGATTATGAAAACGGTTACGGGATGGTGGGGATTGAGCAGGTATCTGTCTGTATAATGAATCTTTTTCATACCAATAAGTCTTTAAGTTGTTTGTCCATAGGTTTCAATTCGTTATAGTCAAACGGATTGGTCCGTGCCTTTTCCGTCACCGAAACCAGATTGCTTTCGGTGGGATTCCTGCTTCCTCCCAAATGGGAAAATTCACTGAGCCAGAAGCGTTTTTCCCAATGCTCAAGGAGTTTTGAGAAAGTCATGTTTTCCGGAGGAGTCAACGAGGCATTTCCCAGACAGACACTGCTTCCCGTTACATTGAAAAACGGGGCAAGGAAAAGCGGGCTGTCTTCTGCCGGTGCTTCTCCCTTATAGGCAAAAATTTCCAGTCTGTCACCGGAAACCCTGTAAATGACACCGGGTACATGGAATGTCCCGTCCGGAATATTCAGCCTTTCGGAAAAGAACATCTGCCGTTTTCCCGGAGGATTGTACCAGATGTACCTCTCGTGTCCCTTGCGTGTATCGCACCACAGCATATTGGTGGGGATTTTCCCATGCGGTACATCCTGCCGGTTATCCGTATAGTATTCCACAAGGGAGTCCATAAATTCATACGTAACGGGGACGGCAGCCTCCATCCGGCCTCTGTCGTTGATCGGATGCAGTTCGAGATAATATGTCCCGTGTCCATAGCGGCCATCACTGTATTCGTAAGCAATCAGTGCCGCTTTGGGAACCATCACCTGTTGAAGTTTCTTAGTCAGTTCATTCATTTCATTCGTTTTAAAAGTTGTCATCAATATAGTCTGTAAAACGCACCAACCATCTGGAAAGCCTTTCCGGATAGTCATCCATCTGAAAAAGACTGTCCGTTTCCGGTGTCAGTAGCTTGTAAGTGACCGGAGTAAGGGCATAGGTTTCCTGATAATCCGAATTCATATACCCCTTGACACACTCCGCCAATGTATCATCAGCAGAATAGACCAGTATGACCTGGCTTTCCATTCCCACCGGGGGAAAATCGCATTCCTCTTCATAAGCCCAATCGTACTGGTAGCCTGTCAGGACCGGGCTTTCCGGAGTAATCAATGCCATGCCGTCCTCAATCAGTTCCAACAGCTTCAGCTCTTTTTCCTTTTTTGTCCGATAATTCCGCACAGCCTCCTCCAAAGACTTGCAGAACGGTTTGCCCGACATCCGTCTGAGTGCTTTCATCCGTTTTCCAGACTGATAGGAATCTGCCAGCCGTTTGTTCGCCCTGACTTCCTTCGGGGAAGCATCGGAATCCCGGTTTCCCCAGTCTTCCAGCTCTTCTATGGCAAAGTCATAATAAAATGTCTCGGTAACATCGTACAGCCCGTGATGCCGGACAAATTGCCGGATGAATTCCCTGACAATGTCCTTCAATGGTACCGGAAGCCGTTCCGTAAAATCAACCGGAATCCAGAACAAAGCAGGTTCCGGCCAGTCGTGATGGCGGAACAGACAGAAATGCAGCCTTCCGCTTTTCTTTTCCAGATTGATACACTCCGGTACACACTCTTCCATAACTCTGTACAACTCGGCAATATTCAGGCGGGGGCACCCCCCTTTCCTGTATCGGAAAGGGAGTTTTATGCCCATAAGTTCCGCATATCTTGATGCCGACCGGTAGAGATAGTCAAAATTTTCCGGAGTCGTGAGATTGACCGGAGAATCATTATCCATATCCTGATGCCAATAATCCGGTGCAAGGGGTGTGATTCTACCGGTCAGAAAAGCATTGTGCTTCCCGGTGGCAGAAGTATCCTTCTTTTCCGTTCCGAGGTTCCCCTTCGGATGTGGGACGAACTTACTGAGAGAATAATCAGCCGTGCCAGTCCATCCTTGGCTTGTTCTGAAAGCTGTCTGCATGTTTCCTTATCCTTTTTTTTCTTGTCCATACCGCTTACCCTTTCACTCCGATGGTTGTCTTGAAGCGGTAAACCGCCTTGTCGTCCTCCCACTCAGGACCATGTACCGTTGCCGTGGTCAGTTCAGGGTAGGTCATGGAATAGAAGTCCATCACCTCGTTTACGGACAGTTCGCTGTTCGGATCATCCAACACGAGCTCCATGGAGTCCTTCTTAAATTTGAATACTCTCTGTAATCCTTTGATTTCAAGTGCCATATTATTTTTCTTTTATAGGGTTTAACAATATACCATATCCATTTGTGCCATATCCGTCATGCGGCATTCCTTCGGAAAGTCCGGATATTCCGCATAAGGGTCCTCCCTGAGCAGCTCCCGGTCATCCTCGTAATCCTTGTCGAAGTTATACATTGCAGCCTCCTGCACCGTTGCATACTGTGACGGAGCCGGTTGTTGTATCCAGCGATTGTCCGCCAATTGCGGTTGCGGCACCTGTACCGGTTGATGGAACTGGATGTCTTGCGGTTGTGGAGCAGCCTGCTGAGGAACCGGTTGTGGTGCAGGTTGCCTATATTGTACGGGCTGTGCTTGCGGCTGTGCAACGGGTTGCGGAGCCGGGGCAGGCTGTTCGGGCATGAACATCGGAACTTGCTCTCCGCTCCGGTATTGTGGCGTCGGGGCTGCCATCGGTTGTGGAGCCGATTGCTGCAAGGATGGCTGTGGAGCAGTTACCGGTGGCTGTACCATGTCGAACAGACTTCCCTCGGATGCCTTCTTCTGCACTTCCGCCATTTTGTTGTCAATGTCCGCCTGTTTGTCCGGCTGTGCCAGTACCTTAGCCTGCCTGAGCCAGGTCAATGCTTCGGAATAATGCTTTCCTGCCGTGGCATCCTCAGCTTTCTTCAGCAGTTTTTCCATCTTTTCCCGTTTTTCACGGGCTTCCTTGGACTCCTTTTCCACCGTAGGCTTGGAGGTTTTGCTTTGTGAAACCGCCTGCTCTGCCTGCTTCTCGAACGATTCCAGGTTGGTAAGGATACCTTGCGCTTTCTGTACGGGTGCACCGACAGCCTGCAGGAATCCTGTATCCAGTTCTTCCGGCGTACCGTTCAGGATGAGCGGGACAATGCGTTCTCCGGCCTTTACTCCCGACCGTCTGGGAACGACGGCTACCGTCAGATTGTCGTTTACCCGTCTGATGTTGATACTCAGGTCTGTGCCTGCCGTAATCATTTGGTTGATTGCTTGAAAAAACATAATGGTAAAATTTAAAATGTTATACATAAGTTTCCTTGAAAAAATCCTTCAGGATTCTCTGCCTGTCCGGATTCGAGGCGATGCCTTTCAACGGTTCCAGATAGTAGCCGATACGTCTGGGTCTGTCTGTCGTACAGGGAGGCTGTCTTTTGACAGGTGTTGTCCGGTTTGTGGCAGGCCATGCAGCCGGCATGACCGGAGCCGAGGATGTAAATGTGTAAGTTCTCATATCTTCTGCATTTGATGATTATACAAGCATGCCCATGACAATCAGGACAAGGATTGTTTTCAAGACAAAGGTGAATGTCCTGAAGGCGAGACGGACCAGTGTTCCGGACATAAGGAACAGGACAGACAGGTACACGGGAATGACGCCCTTGCAGTAAAGCAGGCATATTCCCGTAAGCAGAACCAGTGCGACCACTTGCCTGCAGATGTTTTCGATGAGTTTCAGTTTCATGTCTTTAAATTTTTAAGAATGAATAATCCCATCGGGATATGTTTTCCCGATTTTATAGGCCTCCGGCCCTTGGATTGCCTTTTTGCGCAAGGCTTGGCAAAAGAAAATACCGCAGCGAAGCGAGGATGATTTTCTTTTAGCCGACCAGCCCCTGAAAGGGGCCGCCTTGCGGCAAAAACGAGGCAATCCAAGACCTTTGCCGCTTAAAAGCGGAAAAACGTATCTTGTACATATATAAAAAAAGAGGCACAGACCCCAGTCTGCACCTCTTCTGTTCCGTACCTTCCGCCCAGCCGTCTATATGGAACCATGCGGCTGTCCATCTTCCGAAAGTTTCCGGAAAATCTCACCGGTAACTTCATTTACCGTTTCCAATACACCATCCAGGAATTCTTTCTGTGTGAGTTCTCCCTGTTCAATCCGTGCCAGCTCCGCTTCCCAGCCGGAGGTGAGGGAGGCGTCAGCCACTTTCATTCCGCGTACCGTTTCATATAAAAGAAGACCTTTTGGGGTCGGGATAATGTATTTGCCCGAATACCGGATATATTTACGCTCCAGAAGCGTGCGGATGATATTCGTGCGCGTGGATGCGGTTCCCAAACCGGTCTTGTCCATATAGTCCGCCAGTTCCTCATCCGTATAAGGGGCAGCGGGCAGCGATTTCCTGTGTATAAGGCTGCATCCCGTTACCGGCAGCTTCTCCTCCCGAAAAAGTTCAGGGGGTACGGGACAGAGGTCGTTGTCTTCCGCGACAAGCCGTTCCCTCTGAAAGATACCGAGCCACCCCGCTTCCAGAATACGGTATGTACGGATTCGGAACTTGCGTGCGGCACAGACCGCTTCAACCGTCGTATATTCCACCTTGCAGGGCGGCATGAACGTTTCAAGCATCCTGCCGACAACAAGGGTGTAAACCAGCCTTTCCTCCCTGTCCAGTTCCCCCGGCTGTATGCCGGTGATGACAATGGCATGATGCTCCGCCGTGTCCTGATTTCCGGTTACGCCTTTCCTTGCAGCAAGGTCGATCATACCGGCATATTGACGGAATTCCTTGCCGGACAGCAGCTTTTCCATAACCGGAGGCAACATGTCATACACGTCTCCGGGCAGCAGACGGCTGGAAGTGCGCGGGCAGGAGATCAGTTTTTTCTCATACAGGCTTTGGGTAATTTCCTGCACCCGTATGGCTGTCAGGTTATGGTAACGGTTCGCATCCTTCTGAAGCCCGGTCAGGTTATAAAGGGCAGGTGCGATGATTTCCTCAGTCCGGCTGCTGACCGCCGTGATACGGGCATATCCTGCCGCCTTGCAGTCCTCGTAAAGTTCCAGGGCATCCCGGCGGTTGCAGAAATCTTCCACATGCCGCATCTTTATTATCTTCCCGTTCTTGCAGAGGCTGACGAATACGGGCCAGCTGTCTGCGGGAATGTGATTTTCCCTTTCCCTGTACCGTCCGCTTATCGCTGCCAATACAGGGGTCTGTACCCTTCCAAGCGAGTTGTTGCCGAAACCGATCGCCTTGCAGACGGCATAGCTCGAATTGACTCCAAGAAGCCAGTCGGCCTTGTTGCGGCTGTCTGCCGCCAAAAACAAGTTGTCGAACAGGCTGCAGGGACGAAGGTTTTCCATGCCTTTGGCAATGGCTTCGTCCGTCAAGGAGGAGATCCACAGGCGGAGGCAAGGTTTCCTGCATCCCAAAAAACGATAAAGATACCGGAACAGCATTTCCCCCTCGCGGGAAGCGTCGGTTGCCGCAACAATGGTGTCACACGCATCGAACACCCCGGCTATCACCTTCAACTGGAGCACCGCATTGATGTCGGGATTCCATCCCGTGTCCGTCTTTACATGCCGTACCGTCAGAAAAGGAGGCGGCAGCAGGGGGAAGTTCTCCCGCTCCACCCATGCCGTACCGGTATCTTTCGGCATCGCCAGGGAAAGCATGTTGCCGTATGTCCATGTTACCATGTATCCGTTTCCGCTCATATATCCGTTCTCTTTTCTGTCAGCTCCCAAAACCCTTGCTATCTCTCTGCCCACATTGGGCTTGTCAGTCACTATCGCTATCATATTCTTTTTCCTTTTGATGTTCCGTACCGTCAGGAACGGCACGGAACGTGAGTTATACTTATTGTTTCCCGGTCAAACTGCTGCCTCCTCCTTCTGACGGAGACCGTTTATTTCCATGACCGGCCTGCCGTTGCCGTCGGGTACCAGCTTCAGCGTGGCATCCATTGTCAGGCTGAGGACCGAAATATGGAGTTTCAGCGGAACGATGCCCGTTTCCTTTCCTTGCAGCAACAGTTCCATGTTGCCTTCCGCTTCCAGTTGTTTCTTACTGATACCTGCGGCCTTCAGACCGTCCCAGTCGATATCTTCCGTCTTATAAATATGACGGGTATTCTGATCCGTATTCATACGATTCGTTTTTTTTAGGTTTGTATGATTGATTCTGTTTCTCTCCGGGCAGGTCTATACTGCCTGCGATGCACCCTTCTTCTGCTCCTGCTGCTGTCCCTGTGCGGTCTCCGTCTGTGCGGCACGGCGGGAAGTGTCCCTGCGGATGTCCGGATTTTCCTGAAAATACTGCAACTGCCCGGAATAGGGATTGACTTTCAGGTAGGAACTGAAGGTCTGCCCGTTGTTTTTCAGCCCTTCGACAAGCAAAGTCTTGCCATCCTGGAGGTTCGCTTTTTCCTGTGCCGTGAACACGTGCCCGTAAACCTCCGCCGGAATACGCGGTGCCTGCTGCTCGTTGAATCCGTTCGGCGTGCGTGAATACATCGTCCTGCCGGTATTCATATCCAGCTTGACGAACGAGGAGAATTCCTCCCCGTTGCGCCCGATCATGTTTTCCAGATAGACCGGCTGTCCCTTGCGCAGGGTTTCCCTGTCTTCGGCAGTCAGCTGCACGTTGCAGATTTCCTTTGGAATATAAATCTCTCCGGTTTCCGGATTGTGCCGCGTGTAGTTCGGGCGCCCCGTAACCTTGTCTATCGTTACAAAGGACGAGAAGGTGTCATTCCTGTTCCTGAACTTCATGTCTTCCACCAGGATGGTATGTCCTTCGCTGAGCATTTTTATCTGGGTGGGCGAGAGAGGCACGCCTCCGATAGAACGTTCGTTGAAAATCTGGTTTTTCGGAAAGATGAATTCCAGTCCCCTGCGCTCGGCACTGTACTGGAGTGTGGCATCGAATTCCTTGCCCGCTTTGGAAGTCATGCCCTCCACTTTGACAGGCTGTCCCTCCTTCAGCAGCCTGATTTCCTCTGCGGTAAGTTTGACCCCGCTCACTTCCTGCGGGATGTAAACGTGCTCCTGACGGACGGCAACCAGCTCGTTGGTGCTCTTGTCGATGGAAATCAGACAGGGGGTATATTCACTGCCGCGCAGGTTGAGTTCCGCCACACGCCCCATGTTGCCGGTCTCACGCAGGTTCTTCTTGTCCTCCTCGTTAAAGTTAAACCCGAAATAAGGACGTTCCAACTGCGGTTCCTTGCGTATGCCGTGAATGGCCAGTCCCACCTGTCCGTCCTGTTGCGGGATGAGTGAGAGCCTTGCATCCAGTTTGGCTGTCAGCAAACCGGAAAGATGGATGGTCAGGGGCACCAGTTTGTTGGTCTTGTAGCCCTTCAGCATGGAATCAAGGAGTCCCTGCTGTTCCAGCGAAGCCTTTGAGATTCCGACCTTTTCCAACTCCTCCCAGTTGACCATGTTCTCATTATACCGGTAACGCGGTCCTTGCGACTCCTGCGCTGCCTGTTGAGCCTGAGGCTGCTGCTGTTGCTGTGCCGCCTGCTGTACTTCGCTCTGTTGCAGGGGTTCCTGCGGTTGTGTCTCTTTGTCTGCCATAGCTGTTGTTTCTTTTTGGTTTACACTTTGTTCCTTCTTGTTTTCTCTCGGACGGATTTCGTAGCGTTTGAGGAACTCTTTCACCGCATCCGTCTGCTTTCCCTCCGACAAATCCCTGATGGCCTGCTTGTTCACCTTGTAGTCGTGGTAGGTCATGCGGAGCAGGCGGAAATGGGTAGGTTCCTTGAACTGGCTCCAAAAATTCTTGATGAAGTTTTCGAGAATACTCGAATTCTTGTCGAATTTCAGGAATGAGTTTTCATTCTTCTCGTCCGCCGGAACCGTCTTCGCTTTTCCGTCCTTGTCAATTTCACTGACAGCCTGTACTCCGAATTTCGGATCGTTCTTGTTATGAACCAGCATCAATTCCGTAATCTGTTCCACCGGGAGAGCATCACTTCCGGCCTTCGGCTTCCGAGTCCGTTTGGGCTTTTCGTTCGGGGTCTTTTCTTGTGCCATACCTTTTCTTTTAGGGGTTAATGAATTGCTTTGACGCTTCAAAGGTATGGGGTATTTCCAAATAATATGCTGATTTTCAAAAAGGTGTCATCAGATGTCATCAAATGTCGTCAGATGTCATAAACACGACTGTTTCCAACGGCTAAACCGTGAACGGAGAAGAGGGGAAGTGAATGAACGGAAAGAGAGAAGATACGTGAGGCAGAAGGGAAAAAGCCTGCGCATCCGACACCAGAAAAAGAGCGGGCGGGCAGGCAAGACAAAACCATGCAGAACAGAGGGAGCTGAAGCCCCCTGTCTTCTCATGCCTTCCGCTTTTTTACAGCAAGACTTTCATAAGACCTGTATTCCGGCTGGATATGTGGAATTTCATGGATTATGAAACACGGCCTCTTCAAGCAGCCCATATCCTTTATCCATGCGTCACGTCGGTCGCAGTTTGCCCCTGTAATCGTTTTTCAAATCGAATCTGGATTGCCGCCGCATTCTTTTTCGTGAAAATTTTCCACGGCGAAGCCGCAAGGAAAATTTCCACGAAAAGATTCGGCAAATGCGGCCGGCAAGACAAATTCGATTTTCCTTTGATGAGGGGGAAAACTGTATCGCAAACAAACCTATCTGGAAATTCCGTGCAGGCTCATTCTCTTGTAAAGGGTCGGGCGGCTGATTCCCAACAAGGCCGCTGCCTGTGTCAGGTTCCCTTTAGAGATGGAAAGAGCCGTCTTAATCTGTTCTATGTTTCTTCTTTCATCTTTCTGCAAACACTTGTCTATCTTCTCTTTCCCCATGGGGTCAGAAACGGACTCTCCCGCATATTGGAGCCGTAAGGAATTGG
>OIJO01000302.1_pt1 | contig 9754 bp, 4 predicted proteins | sample 1583541 | NCBI WGS metagenome assembly OIJO01 (sample SAMN02674693, study PRJEB24791) | human gut metagenome, SKBSTL018 | isolation source: stool | host: Homo sapiens | place: USA
GGTTTTACAAGAGCTAAAAACGCAGGTAACATCATTATGAAAAACCTGATGGACTTTTGTATCGGTACGGTTGTATTCAGCCTGTTAGGCTTCGGACTTATGATGTCTGAGGACTATGTTGCAGGATTCATCGGTGTTCCAAACCTCAATATGTTCACAGACTGGATGAACTTTGATTGGAACTCATTCGTATTCCAGCTTGTATTCTGTGCTACAGCAGCTACTATCGTTTCAGGTGCTATGGCAGAGCGTACAAAATTCTCGGCATACTGTGTTTACAGCGCAATTATTTCACTCGTTGTTTACCCGATTGAAGCAGGTTGGGTTTGGAACGGTCAGGGTTGGCTTGCACAGCTCGGCTGTATCGACTTTGCAGGTTCAATCGTAATTCATATGGTCGGCGGTATCTCGGCACTTGTCGGCGCAATCATTCTCGGACCCCGTATCGGTAAGTACGGCAAGAACGGCAAGGTAAACGCTATCCCCGGTCACAGCATCACACTCGGTGCTCTCGGTGTATTCATTCTTTGGTTTGCATGGTACGGCTTTAACGGTGCCGCTGCTGAAGACGGCGCTCGTCTCGGTCAGATTCTTCTTACAACAACAATTGCTCCGGCAGTTGCAACAGTAACAACCATGCTCTTTACATGGATCAAGAACGGCAAGCCTGATGTTTCAATGTGTCTTAACGCATCACTCGCAGGTCTTGTAGCAATCACGGCAGGTTGTGCAGATGTTGACGCAATCGGCGCAGCAGTTATCGGTATCGTTTCAGGTATCCTCATCGTAGTAGCAGTTGAATTTGTTGATATCAAGCTTAAAATAGATGATCCTGTCGGCGCATTCTCGGTACACGGCGTAAACGGTATGTGGGGCGGCCTTGCAGTAGGTCTTTTCGCAACAGGTAACGGTCAGAACGGCATCACAGGTCTTTTCTACGGCGGTGGCTTTGCTCAGCTTGGTAAGCAGGCTCTCGGTATTGTTACAATCGTAGCTTGGACAGTTGTTTGCATGATTATCGTATTCACAATCATCAAAAAGACAGTAGGTCTTCGTGTTACAAAGGACGAAGAAATGAAGGGCCTCGATATCTGCGAGCACGGTCTTATCAGCGCATATGCAGACTTTATGCCAATCGGTGTCGGTACAGCTTCACTTGATGAAACATTTGATGTTGACAGCAATGTTCCTGTAACTCAGGCAGTTCCCGTTCAGCTTGCAGGCAAGTATGATATGGCTACCGACGGCACAAAGATTACTAAGATTGACATTCTTCTCAAGCAGTCAAAGCTTGAAGCTCTTAAAGAAGAAATGGATAAGCTCGGCATCACAGGTATGACAGTATCTCAGGTACTCGGTTGCGGTGCTCAGAAGGGTAAAGCAGAGTATTACCGTGGTGTTGCTATTGAAAGTAACCTCCTTCCTAAGATGAAGGTTGAAATCGTAGTTTGCAAGGTTCCTGTAAAGGCAGTTGTTGATGCGGCTGTTAAGGCACTTTACACAGGTCACATCGGTGACGGCAAAATCTTTATCTATGATGTTGAAGATGTTGTTAAGGTTAGAACAGGCGAAACAGGCTACGACGCTATGCAGGATGTTGAATAATCCCCAATAGCTTAATTAACCCTATCCTTTTTAATTCACATAAACCGAGACGCCCCGAACGGCAATAGCTGTTCGGGGCGTTTTGGCTCTATACTATATATAGTGTCAAAAATCAAAGTTTACAATATGAAGGATATTTGAATTATACAGCTTAAAACCATAAATAATAATGAAAAGACAATTTGTTGTAAAGCCCGAAAAATGTTGAAAAGTGTAAAACAAATTTGCAATGAAAATGTTTTTACAAAATTGTAAAAAATATTGTCATAATTCCTTTAAGTAAATAACAATAGGGGTTAATCTTGTAAAATAATAAGATGAATGAAACAATATGCGGTGGTGAGGTTCTTGAAAAATGCTTTGTTGATTTCACACTCTGAACAGAGTGCCGTTTCTTTGTCACAATTGCTCGGAAGCGAAGGCTATACGGAGATTTCCGTCTGCCAAACCTCACAGGAGGCTAAGGAGCTTGCAAATGGTGAGGTTTTTGACCTCATCTGCGTCAATGCACCGCTTGAAAAGGAAAACGGCATTGAGCTTTCAAAGTACTTTGCCGGAACAACCCGTTCAAGTGTTGTGATTATCGTTTCGCAGCGTAATGCGGATTATGTGAATGACGCGCTCACGGAGCACGGTGTTCTTGTTATTGCAAAGCCCGTAAACAAGCACCTGTTTCACCACTTTTTGCAGTTTACGGAATGTTTTAAGATGCGTATGTTCCGTGTGATTGAGGAAAATGAAAAGCTCAAGCATATGGTTGCGGATATGAAGATAATAAACAGAGCAAAGTTCCTGCTTATTACCTGCCTTAATATGTCCGAAGATCAGGCGCATCGCTATCTTGAAAAACAGGCTATGGATCTCAGAACAAGCAAGCTTGAGGTTGCAAAGCAGGTTATCAGAACATATGAGAACTGACTGCGATTTTTTTAGTTTATTGAAAGGAATGTGTTTTTATGAGCCGTGCGGCATACTTAATCCTTGAAAACGGAACAGTTTTTGAGGGCAAGGCGTTTGGTGCCGAAAAAGAAACTACGGGAGAACTTGTTTTTACTACAGCAATGACAGGTTATCTTGAAACACTCACCGACCCCAGCTATTACGGTCAGGTGGTTATTCAGACATTCCCTTTAATCGGCAACTATGGTGTTATCCCTGCCGATTTTGAGAGTGACTCTCCGTCGCTGAAAGGTTATATTGTACGAGAATGGTGCCAAGTTCCTTCAAACTTCCGTTGTGAGGGTGATCTTGACACCTTTTTAAAAGAGTCGGGAATTCCCGGCATTTACGGAATCGACACCCGTGCGCTCACAAGAATTGTGCGTGAATACGGTGTTCTGAACTGCAAAATCTCCTATTCTCCCGATGTAACAAAGGAAGAACTTGACGAGATTAAGAACTATGTTATTACAGAGGCTGTTGAAAGCACTACTATAAAAGAAAAAGAGCATTTTGACGCTGAAAACGGCGACCTCAATGTTGTGCTTATGGATTTTGGCGCAAAGCATAACATCGGCAGAGAGCTTGTTAAGAGAGGCTGTAACCTTACAGTCGTTCCCGCCCACACAACAGCGGATGAAATTAAGGCTATGAATCCCGACGGCGTAATGCTTTCAAACGGACCGGGAGATCCTTCGGACAACACAGAGATTATTGCAGAGCTCAAAAAGCTTTGTGACTTCGGGATCCCGACCTTCGGTATATGTCTCGGTCACCAGCTCCTTGCACTTTCACAGGGTGCAAAAACAGAAAAGCTCAAGTACGGTCACAGAGGTGCAAACCAGCCTGCAAAAGAGGTTGAAACAGGCAGAGTTTACATTACATCACAGAACCACGGCTACGCTGTTGTAAGCGACAGTATGCCCGAAAACGGCAAAGTAAGCTTTGTAAACGGTAATGATAACACCTGCGAGGGCGTAAACTACACAAATATGCCTGCTTTCTCGGTTCAGTTCCATCCGGAAGCTTGCGGCGGTCCTCACGATACAGCATTTTTATTTGACCGTTTTATTGAATTGATGAAGAACAACAAAAAATAAGAGTCCGAAATTCGGATTACTATTCAGCATAAGAACAGATACAATAATTACTTGAACGAGGAATGATTATATGCCACTCAAAAAGAATATCAAACGAGTTATGGTAATCGGTTCGGGCCCTATCGTAATCGGTCAGGCTGCCGAATTTGACTATGCAGGCACACAGGCTTGCCGTGCGCTTAAAGAAGAAGGACTTGAGGTTATTCTCGTAAACTCAAACCCTGCTACAATTATGACTGATAACGCAATGGCTGATAAAATCTACATTGAGCCGTTGACGCTTGAAACAGTTAAGAGAATCATCAAAAAGGAACGCCCTGACAGCCTTCTTTCAACCCTCGGCGGTCAGACGGGTCTTACCCTTTCAATGCAGCTTGCAAAAGAGGGCTTCCTTGATAAATACAATGTTCAGCTTCTCGGTGCAAACCCCGAAACAATCGACAAGGCAGAGGACAGACAGCTTTTTAAGGACACAATGATTGAAATCGGTCAGCCTGTTATTCCGTCACTTGTTGTTACAGATGTTGAATCAGCTGTTAAGTTTGCCGATGAAATCGGTTATCCTGTAATTATCCGTCCTGCATTCACACTCGGCGGTACAGGCGGCGGTATTGTCGATAACGAGGAAGAGCTTCGTGAAATCACATCAAACGGTCTTGAGCTTTCTCCTATCACACAGGTGCTTGTTGAAAAATGTATCTCAGGTTGGAAAGAAATCGAGTTTGAGGTTATGCGTGACAGCGACGGAAATGTTATTACTGTCTGCTCAATGGAAAACTTCGATCCTGTAGGCGTTCACACAGGCGACTCAATCGTTATCGCTCCTACGGTAACACTTGCCGACAAGGAATATCAGATGCTCAGAAGTGCGGCTCTCAACATTATCTCTGCACTTAAGGTAGAGGGCGGTTGTAACTGCCAGTTTGCACTCAACCCCGAAACATTTGAATATGCGGTTATCGAGGTTAATCCCCGTGTATCCCGTTCATCGGCACTTGCGTCAAAGGCAACAGGTTATCCTATTGCAAAGGTTGCCGCTAAAATTGCTATCGGTTACACACTTAATGAAATCAAAAATGCCGTTACAGGTACAACATACGCTTGCTTTGAGCCGGCGCTTGACTATGTTGTTGTAAAATTCCCGAAATGGCCTTTCGATAAATTTGTATATGCAAAGAGAACACTCGGTACTCAGATGAAGGCAACAGGCGAGGTTATGGCTATTGCTCCGACATTTGAACAGGCTATTATGAAAGCCGTAAGAGGTGCCGAGATTTCTCATGATACTCTCAATGACAAGGAATTTGCAGAGCTTTCAAACGCATCGGTTTATGACAGACTCAGCGTTTGCGATGACAGAAGAATTTTCTGCGTATATGAGGCTCTCAAGAGAGGCATTACAGTAGAACAGATTCACAACATCACTCTCATTGACGAGTGGTTCCTTGAAAAGCTCAAAAATCTTATTGCCGTTGAAAACGAACTCAAGAACGGCGAGCTTACGGAGGATCTCTATGTTCGTGCCAAGAACAAGGGATTCCTTGACAGAACAATTGAAAAAATCACAGGCAGGAAGGTTGAAAATCCGCTTGTTCCTGTTTATAAAATGGTTGATACCTGCGCCGCAGAATTTGAGGCTGAAACTCCTTACTTCTATTCAACATTTGATAAGGAAAATGAAGCTGAGGAATTCATCAGAGAGCAGAAGAGCGATAAGAAAACAGTTATCGTATTCGGTTCGGGTCCTATCAGAATCGGTCAGGGTATCGAATTTGACTATGCATCTGTTCACTGCGTATGGGCGCTCAAAAAAGCAGGCTACGATGTTGTTATCGTAAACAACAACCCTGAAACAGTATCAACAGACTTTGACACAGCCGACAGACTTTATTTTGAACCGCTCACAACCGAAGATGTTATGGGCATAATAAAGACAGAGAATCCGTTCGGTGTAGTTGTTGCATTCGGCGGACAGACAGCAATTAAGCTCACAAAGTTCCTCAGCGACAACGGTGTAAATATTCTCGGCACATCATACGATGCCATTGATATGGCAGAGGACAGAGAGCGTTTTGACGAGCTTCTTGAAAAGTATCATATCAAGCGTCCCCGTGGCGTAACGGTTATGACAACAGACGAGGCTCTCGATGTTGCAGACAAAATCGGTTATCCTGTTCTTCTCCGTCCGTCATATGTTCTCGGCGGTCAGAATATGATTATTGCATTCAACGAAGATGATGTCAAAGAGTATATGGCAATCATTCTTGCACAGAATATTGAAAATCCGATTCTTATTGATAAGTACCTTCAGGGTACAGAGCTTGAAGTTGACGCCATTTGTGACGGTGAAGATATTCTTATTCCGGGTATTATGGAGCATATCGAGCGTGCCGGTGTTCACTCGGGCGACTCAATTGCGGTTTATCCGGCATGGAATCTCTCAGACAGAATGACTCAGATTATTATTGAAAGCTCAAAGAACCTTGCAATCGAACTCCGTACAAAGGGACTTGTAAACATTCAGTACCTTATCTATAAAGACGAACTTTATGTTATCGAGGTAAATCCCCGTTCTTCAAGAACAATCCCTTACATCAGTAAGGTAACAGGCGTTCCTATGGTTGACCTTGCAACAAGAGCAATGCTCGGTGAAAAGCTCAAAGATATGGGCTACGGCACAGGTCTTTACAGAAAGAGTCCTTACATTGCGGTTAAGGTTCCCGTATTCAGTTTTGAAAAGCTTATCAATGTTGATAACCACCTCGGCCCCGAGATGAAGTCAACAGGTGAAGTTCTCGGTGTTGCAGGCACACTTGAGGAGGCTCTCTATAAGGGACTCATCGGTGCAGGCTACAAGATGAAGAAAAAGGGCGGTGTGTTCATCACAGTCCGTAATTCTGATAAGGCTGAAATCGGTGAAATCGCAAAGAAATACTACGACCTCGGATTCAGAATCTACGCAACAGAGGGTACAGCGGATGTACTCAAGAAGTACGGTATTGACGCCGTAAGCGTAAAGAAGATTCACGAGTCCAAGACAAACAATACTCTTACACTCATTGAATCGGGCAAGATTCAGTATGTTATTTCAACATCTGCAAAGGGCAGAATTCCTTCAAGAGATTCTGTTAAAATTCGTCGTAAGACTGTTGAAAGAAATATTCCGTGTCTTACATCTCTTGACACGGCAAATGCACTTGCAGATTGCCTCAAGAGCCACTATTCACAGCACAGCACGGAGCTTATCGACATTAACCACATGAGAGAGGAAAAGCTTATGTTAAAATTCACTAAGATGCAGGGTATAGGCAACGACTATATCTATTGCAGCACTTTTGATCAGGAAATCAGCAACCCCGAGGCGCTTGCCGTAAGACTTTCTGACAGACATTTCGGTATCGGCGGCGACGGTATTATTCTTGTTTGCCCTTCAAAGGTTGCAGACGCAAAGATGAAAATGTACAACCTTGACGGTTCAGAGGGTAAGATGTGCGGTAATGGTATCCGTTGCGTAGGTAAGTTCCTCTATGACCATGGTATGGTTGATATCAACGAAAAAGACGAAATTACAATTGAAACACTCAGCGGTATCAAGAAACTCAAGGCTTATACTTCAGGCGGAAAGGTTAACCGCCTCAGAGTTGATATGGGCAAGGCTATTCTTGATCCGAAGGAAATTCCTGTTGTTCTTGACGGTGACAAGGTTGTTGACAGACCTGTTGAAATTGCAGGCAAGAACTATAACATCACCTGCGTATCAATGGGCAACCCACACTGCGTGGTATTTATGGACGATATTGATAATCTTGATATTGAAACCGTAGGACCGGAGTTTGAAAACGATAAGCTCTTCCCTGAAAGAGTGAATACAGAATTTGTAACAGTTCTCGATGACCATACAATCAAGATGAGAGTGTGGGAGCGTGGCTCAGGCGAAACATGGGCTTGCGGTACAGGTGCTTGTGCCGTTGCGGTTGCCGCTTGTGAAAACGGTTTCTGCAAAAAGGGCGAAGACATCAAGATTAAGCTCAAGGGCGGCGATCTTATTATCAACTATACTGATGAAACGGTATATATGACAGGTAATGCGGAAAAAGTATTTGAAGGCGAAGTTGAGGTGTAATCGTGGAGATAACCGAACATAAGAAAAATAAAAAATATATATTTGTAACAGGCGGTGTCGTATCCGGTCTTGGCAAGGGTATCACAGCCGCATCTCTCGGCAGACTTTTAAAGGCAAGAGGGCTCAAGATTGTTGCTCAAAAGCTTGACCCGTATATCAATGTTGATCCGGGTACAATGAGCCCGTATCAGCACGGCGAGGTATATGTAACGGAGGACGGTGCAGAAACCGACCTCGACCTCGGCCATTATGAGCGTTTTATTGATGAGGATCTTAACAAGTATTCAAACCTCACAACAGGTAAGGTTTACTCAAATGTTCTTGAAAAGGAGCGTCACGGCGACTACCTCGGTAAGACAGTTCAGGTAATTCCTCACATCACAAATGAAATTAAGTCTTTTATCTACAATGTAGGTGAAAAGACCAATGCCGATGTTGTAATTACGGAAATCGGCGGTACGGTGGGTGATATCGAAAGCCAGCCGTTTTTGGAGGCTATCCGTCAGTTCCAGCATGAGGTCGGACACGAAAACGCGATCCTGATCCATGTCACACTGATCCCCTATATTAAGGCTTCCGGTGAGCTTAAGACAAAACCTACGCAGGCAAGTGTAAAAGAACTTCAGGGAATGGGTATCCAGCCGGATATTATCGTCTGTCGTTCCGAACATGAACTCGACCAGAGTTTAAAAGACAAGATTGCCCTGTTCTGTAACGTTCCAAACGGCAACGTACTTCAGAACCTTGACGTCGAGTACCTCTATGAGGCACCTCTTGCCATGGAAAAAGAAAATCTCGCCAAGGTTGCATGTAAAGCCCTGCATTTAGATTGCCCGGAACCGGATTTAAAAGACTGGGAAGCAATGGTAGATTCTCTCCGCCACCCGAACAAAGAAGTAAAAATTGCTTTGGTCGGAAAATATATTGCACTGCATGATGCATATATCTCTGTTGTGGAGGCATTAAAACACGGCGGAATTGCTGAGCGTGCTACCGTCGATCTCCACTGGATCGATTCTGAGACATTAAATGATGACAATGCAAAAGAACTGCTCGGCGATATGGCAGGGATCATTTTTCCGGGAGGGTTTGGTTCCCGCGGTGTCGAGGGTATGATCTCCGCAGCAAAATACGCAAGAGAAAACAACGTTCCATACCTTGGTCTCTGCCTTGGTATGCAGGTAGCCATCATTGAATTTGCAAGACATGTCTGTGGATTCCATGATGCACACAGTGTGGAGCTTGACCCGAACACCACACATCCTGTCATCGCACTGATGCCGGATCAGGATGGAATCGAGGATATCGGCGGTACGTTACGTCTCGGCGCATATCCATGCGTCCTGGCAGACGGATCGAAAGCACAGGAGCTGTACGGTGAGAAAGAGATTTCCGAGCGTCACCGCCACCGCTATGAAGTAAACAACGATTTCCGGAAAGCACTGACCGAAAACGGCATGGTTCTCTCCGGTGTTTCTCCGGACGGAAGAATCGTTGAGATGGTAGAACTTTCAGATCATCCGTTCTACATCGCAACGCAGGCACATCCGGAGTTCAAATCCCGTCCGAACCGTCCGCATCCGCTGTTCCGCGGCCTGATCGCAGCAGCAGCCGAGTACCATGCGGCAAAATAATCGATAAATGGTATGAAAAATTAGGTAAAATGCAGTAATAACCTAAGAAAGTTAAGAAAAAATATAAAAAATTATATAAAAATTAAATTTGCTCTTTACAGGACGAAAAAAATAGAGTATAGTAAGGGCAATCCAGAAAGAACGGCGGGGAACAAAAGATTCCCCTCCATTCTTTTCAGAAAAGACAAAGGATAACCGAAAATAAGGAAAGTAAAGGAAGGGAAGCCGTATGACACAGAGCAAAGAGCGTGTCATGGGAGAAGAAGGGCTGTACCGTTCTTCCTTTGAACACGACAACTGCGGTATCGGAGCCGTCGTGAATATCAAAGGTGAAAAATCCCATGCGACCGTAG
>OIJO01000309.1_pt1 | contig 9672 bp, 3 predicted proteins | sample 1583541 | NCBI WGS metagenome assembly OIJO01 (sample SAMN02674693, study PRJEB24791) | human gut metagenome, SKBSTL018 | isolation source: stool | host: Homo sapiens | place: USA
TCACAGCTGCAACAGATAAGGCTTCTACTACTGCTGAAGTTGAAGTTAAGAACTATGCATTAGGCACAGTTTCCCAGACAAAGCTTACAGAGCTTACAGCTACTGTTGCTGGCAACACAAAGAACCTTAAGCCTACTGATTTCGTAGTAAAGAACGAGACAACAAACGTTGTTTATCCAGTATCTAAGGTATCTGTTGATTCCAAGGATGCTTCTAAGGTTACATTAACACTGTTCAGCGAAGCAAAAGATGCTGCTACATATGATGTGACTCTTGATGGAATCACAAAGACATTCGTAGCTTCTGATGGAAAGGTTGCTTCTGTTGCACTTAATACCGTAACAGTTCCTTATGCAACTGAAACAGAAATCGGACTGGTTTCTAAAGATGCGAATGGTGTTATCATTGATGAGGCTGCTTACACAAAGCAAGATGCTTCTAAGTATGATTTCACTCTTACAACCAATAATGGATATGTAAACGGAACTAAGTTATATTTAAATAAGATTGCTGATACAGCTACTGCTGAAATCACATACAAGTCTGGCAAATATGATCAGAACGGTAAGGCTGAAGGAAATGTTACTTCCGGTAAGGTTACAATTACTGCTGTAGATCAGTCTGCTGTTAGCAACTTTGATGTAAGAATTGATGATGGCAATAAGTCTTATGACAAGGCTAAAGATGACAAGAAGATCGCAGCTAAAGATACAAAAACAGCTTATTTCATGATTAAAAATGCTGACGGAAAAGAAATTTCCGATTACAATAAGTATTCTGTAGAATCTTCTGATCCTGCAACATTAATGGTTGGTACTCAGAACGATATCAGCTCAAAGAAAGTTAGTGTTACAGGAGTAAAAGAAGGTACTGCATATCTTCTTATTAAAAAAGATAGCAAAGTAGTTGGATCTGTTGCTATTACAGTTGTTGCTGAAAAGGCTGTAGCTACATTAGAGTTAGACAAATATAATGTCACACTTTCTAATGTAATTCGTAGATCTGCAGATGTAAATGTAACATTAAAAGATCAGTATGGTAATGACGTAACTAGCGCATATGCAAATGATATTAACGTAGAAAACTTAACAAAACCTTCTAAGGCAGCTGGAAACAAGTTTTCTAAAACTGGTGCAAAAATCACTTTCGCTCCTGGAGATGTAGCTGGAGATTATACATTTAAGATTTCCTACAAGAAAGATGGTAAAGAAGTTGTTGCGAGAACAATTGTTGTCTCTGTTAAGGATACAACAGCTACAAAAGCAAATTCTTGGAAGTTAAACATTACCAATGATAATGTTGATATCAAGGCTGATAAAGATAACTATACAGACAAGGTTGTTAAAGCTGAGGTTATCGGTTCTGCTGATGGTGCAGATCTTTATAGTCTTACAAATGTAAAATATGTGGTAAAGAAAGCTGATGGAACTGTTCTTTTCAGTACTGTTAGCGGCACTACTCCTGCAAAAGCTCCAGAGGCTGGAGTATTCACTGTTACAACAAATGGTGCATTAAGCATTAAAGTTTCAGGTCAGTCTCAGCCTTCATACCCAGCTAATGGAGTAACTAATTATGTAATTACTAAGTATCTTGAGGCAGGAACATATACTGTATATGCTGAAGGTGTAGATAATGTAGATTCTAGTGTTACAGCAAAAATCACAACAACATTTACTGTAAAAGATACACAGGCTAAGGCTACAGCAGAAGTTAAGGCCAATAGTGTGGATGCAAGAGCTACTACTGGTTCTGCAGTAGATGCTGTTTTAGGAGATTCTGTAATTGTTAAGTATGGCGATTATACTTATACTGATAGAATTGATTACACAGATGCACATGCTGGATTGGAAGTTTGCAGCATTGAAGGTACAAAGAATAATGGTTCTTCTATTGTCTACAATAATAACGCTGCCACAGTAATTGGTAAGGGTGAGGGATTCACAGTTACAAAGGTTACTGTATGGGTAAACGTTGGTACAGATGATGTGCCAGTATGGCTTGCTGTAGAGGTTCCGGATATTACTGGATACTTCTCAGTAAATAAGTAATTTGATACAAAGCTAATATTTATATCCCGTTTAGGTTTTTCCTGAACGGGATATTTTTATATTACTTTAAAAATTTATTATTGGAAATAGGTCATTAAGAGATAGGCAAGTAACAAATCAAGCGTGCAAAATGAAATTATATTTTCCTGGGTAATCCGCTATACTATGTTTATGAATAAAAGCAATGGCTGAGTGGGAGGCTTTTATGGAACAGTGATTAAAATTACCGGTGGGTATTGATGATTTTGAAAAAATCCGCAGAAACGAAAAATACCGTGCCTTGATTGCTTTGAAAAATGGGAAATATGCCATGGAGGAAGGGCTTCTCATATCCAGCATTCAATTGCTGATGCACGGTATGATGAACAATTCGGATTTACGGATGTAGAGGTGTCTGACCTTTTGGAAGATTATGATTTGTCTGGACACTTTGCGGAAATAAAGGAATGGTACAATTATTGTTGTTTTAGAAATTCAGTTATCTATTGTTGATAAAATATTTAGAGTTTTTTACAAACGACTTTACAGCGCTTTTTACAAAAAGCTATGCCATATGCCAAAATATTTTCCCTGCCATCATTCCGCAGAGCTTCGTCATATCTGCGATCTCTGATCTGCTGCATTGCTTTTTCGCAGGCACCGTCCAGTTCCAGGAATGTCGCAGCATATTTCAATTCGATGATCATTCCCGCATCCGGATCTTCCGGCTCAATCAGGATATCACAGAAACCGTCTCCAGATTCCACATTGGAGCGGATCAGCCAGTCACGTTCACTTCGCAACAGACCAAGCAGCAAGCCATGATAAAAGTTTTCCTTCTGTTCGTCACGAGCTTTGGTATCTAAAATACTGATCATCCGGCCAAGAATCTGTGTCAGGTGTTTTTGTATTTTTTCTGCATCCCCATCTAAAAATGCCTGGCACAGTTCCTGCATTGGTTTTGCGTCTTCTACAATCGTCTGACGGAACCATTCTTGTATCTGGAACACAAACACTTCACGGACTTCTTTGTTTGGGATGACCAGCCGGTAAACACCATCAACCGCTTTCCCAACTTGTGTCAGGTATCCTGTGGTAAACAGGACACTCCAGAGATTATCTATGCTGTTGTCTATCTCATCATAGGTCAGTTCCAGACGAATTCTTTTTTCGATGGGATTTCCTGCAATCAATTGTTCAATCTCATCGCGTGTCGTCTTGTCTGCCTTGTCGACAAAACGTTTGACCAATCCATTACCACTGGTATTGATCCAAAAGGCCTGTGGATCTGCCTGAGGATCGATGAGTAACTTTTTTACGTGATTAATCACATCCCACGGGCAGTAAATGTCAGCATTTCCAAAACGATAACCGTCATACCATTCTTTCATTTCAGAAAAATGCTGGTTTAACTTATAATCATCCAAAATTTGATGAACTTCTGTGTCTGTAAATCCAAACTGCTCGTCATGTTCCACATCTACCACTGAGTTAACAGCAAAGTTGTTAAGCCCAGTAAAAATACTTTCTTTTGAAATACGTAAACAACCAGTTAAAACTGCAAACTGAAGGGAGGTATTGGTTTTTAATGCCTGGCCTAAAAGTCCGCGGATCAGCGAAATCATTTCTCTATAGTAACCATTCTGAAATGCCTTATCCAGTGGTACATCATACTCATCAATCAGTATCACGGTCTTGTGACCATAGTGTTTATGCAATAACCTGGATAGAAACTGCAAACTGAATGTAAGTGTACTGTCTGCAAATACATATCGTCCTTCTTTGAAAGTGGTCAGTGCAAGATATTGTTGTTTTTCTTCGTCTGACAGTTCAGGACTTTCTTTCAAAAAAGGAAAACGTCCTGCTTCATTTCCGATTAACTGTTGCAGATTTTCTTTAGCTTCTTCAAACGTCAGCCCTTCAACACCTTTCAGTGAAAGAAAAATAACCGGATATTTCCCCATATAGGTATCACACAGTTCTTTGTTGCCTGAAATATAAAGTCCGTCAAACAGAGCAGGGGCAGTTCCGATCTCAAAAAAGCATTTCGGCATGCTCATGTTCAGCGTTTTCCCGAAACGGCGTGGGCGTGTGAACAAACTCACTTTTCCCATGTTCTGTAATAATTGCTCGATCAATTTTGTTTTATCAATATAATAGTAACCGGATGTCCGGATTTCATCAAAAAATTCGATTCCTACAGGCATCAATTCCACATTTTCCCTTGTTTCTCTTAACTTGTTTGTAGGCTTCATTAAGATTGTCCTTTCGCAAAATCAAATCCAAAAGATTGTTCGTCCAATAGTCTGTGATGACACCGCTCTTTTCAGTAATCTTAGAGTAGTCGAACACTTCTGCATAGTTTGTATTGCAACCTTATCCTTAGCTATAGCCTGATGTGATTTCTGTTCGTCAGACCAGAGATTTGCCGCCACCTTCCTTCAGATTCCCCTCACGTTAATCATAATCGCTGCTATGAATAGGACACCCTTGGTCTTGGCTGTATCCTTCCCACTACTAGGGCGGATTAAGGACTTTCACCCATTAGAAACGTGCACCGCAAGGCGCACAATTAAAGAAAGAGAGCCGCGAAACGCGACTCTCTTTTTTACCTATTCATCAAACCAAAATTATTTGATTGTGATTGCTCCTGGTACAGAAACTTCCATGTTTGTATAAACATTTCCGTCAACCTTTACAGTTACAGCAAGCTTAGTAATTGTGAAGTATTCACCAGATACAACAGTCTGAGTTCCAGATGTGAACTTAACACCGTTGTTCTTGATACCTTCAACAGCTGCAATAACTAATGGCTGATCAGCTGCGGCCTTGTCAGAACGGCTGCTATATGTTGTCTCACCGTATGTTACAGTAAGTGCATTCTTTACAGCATCAGCTACAGTAGCACCAGCTACAGTGTTATCCTTTACATCAACAGAAGCCTTATCCTGAGTATCCTTTACAGTAAATGTAGTAGAAAGCTCAATATCTTTTCCTTCGTTGTTTGTGATTGTAGCCTTTACAGAGTATGTTCCTGTAGCAAGCTTCTTATCAGCAACGATTGCGGAACCACTTGTTGCTGTTGTAATAGCCTTTACTAATACAGCAGAACCACTTGTTGTTGTTACAACAGCATTTCCCTTAGCATCCTTTACAGAAATGGACTTAATTGTCTCATACTTAACATCAATGCCATCTTTCATACCAACAACCTGGATTGCGATATTCTTATCAGCTGTTGTATCCTTGTCAACCTTCAGATCGAAATTGTTGTTATCAACATCAATTCTCCAAGCATCAGGTACGGTAGTCTTAGCATCCTTTACAGCTACAGAAACAGTCTTAGCAACTACTTCTTTGTTATCACTGTTCTTGTAAGAAATCTTGTAAACATAGTTTCCAGCAGCAACATTTTCACTATTGAAAGTTACTTTCTTTCCGTTGATTGTGTAATATGTGCTTCCAGCTACAGCAGATGTGCTTAAGTTAGAAACATCTGTAGATAAGCACTCTACGCTTAAATTAGCGGCAATATCATCACCGTACTGATCCTTTACAGTTGCAGTAACAGTCTTTGTATTTTTTAACTGCTTAGAAAGAGTTACATTGTAAGAATCTAACTCAAGTGTTGCAACAGTTCTTTCTGCTACGATTTCAACAGCTACAGAACCAACAATCTTGTTATCCTTCTTAATAAGGATGTAAGCAGTACCAGCCTTAACAGCAGTTACGTTTACACTGTGCTTAGAATCAAGAGTAGATGCTCCAAGCATTAATGTAGCCTTGTCAGAAGACTCTACTTTATAGTTGTTGTAATCTTTGATCTCGTTACCGTTTGCATCTTTAATCTTAAGGAATGCAGCGTACTGTGTTGGATCCTTTACAGCAAGCTTCTTAGAATCCTTAGCCTTATCGAACTTAGTTGTCGTAGCCTTGTCAATTCTTACATCAAATCCGTTTACAACAGCCTGATCTACAGCAGTAATTGTAACCTTGTTTGGTCCGATGTTTCCTTCTGCCTTACCATTCTGGTCATACTTTCCTGTCTTGTACTCGATCGTTGCTTCAGCAGTATCGTTTACCTTATTTAAGTATAACTTAGAACCGTTTGTATATCCATTTCCCTTTGTATCAATTGTAAATGTATAATGAGCATCTGCATCTGTTGTCTTCAGCTCTTTTAATACAACGCCGTTAGCATCCTTAGAAACAAGTTTTACTTCTGTCTCTGTTGCATATGGGATTGTTGCCTGGTCAAGTGCGATAGAAGCAACCTTTCCATCAGAAGCCTTGAAAGACTTTGTTGTTCCGTCAAGTGTTACATCATAATTAGCAGCATCATTTAACTCGCTGAACAGTGTCAATGTAACCTTTGTTGCATCCTTAGAATCAACAGATACCTTGGATACTGGATAAACAACGTTTGTTGTCTCATTCTTTACTGTAAAATCAGAAGCCTTAAGGTTCTTTGTATCACCAGTAACAGTAGCTGTAAGCTCTGTTAACTTGCTTTGTCCTACAGTAGAAAGAACATAGTTCTTTACTTCTACTTCATGAGTAGCTGTAGCTGTATCTTTACCAATTGTAAGCTTAGCTGTGATTGTAGCCTTAACACCAGTTACTGTACCGTCAGCAGCTACTGTAGCTACTGTTTCATCACTGGATGTGTAAGTAATCTTAGCTCTGTCAGAAGCCTTCTTTGTAGTTGTCAGCTTAGTTGTGTTTCCAACTGCAACTGCTGAATCGCCAGATAAAGCAACGCTTGCCTTAGCTACTGTGAATATGTAATTCAGTTTCTTTGTCTGTGTCTTAGCAGTCTTCTTTGTAGAAGTCTTGTAAGTTACCTTAACCGGAAGTATCGCTGGTATTTTCCACGGAAGTGTTGGAAATACTGGATTTACAAATAGTTTTTTAGGCGAAATTATCGCTACAAGTAACAAACAATCAATCAATAGATAAGCGACAGACAAGTGACAAATTGTTTCAGTTGTGATCTCTGTGTCATATGCTATAATGTAGGTAGATAAACAAAGGATTTTAAAGAAAGGAATCCCTGCATTTGATGACAAAACAAATGATGACATTCATGTAAATAAAAAAAATAAGGACACCGTATTTTGAAAACTGTTTGGTGAAAACAGAGAAAATGCGCTGAGTCTGTATAATGCGGTAAACGGTACCGCATATACGAATCCGGATGATCTGGAGTATACGACCCTGGAAGATGTTATTTACATGAAATACAAAAATGATGTTTCATTTCTAATCGACAAAACCTTGAGTCTTTACGAACATCAGAGTTCCTATAACCCCAATATGCCACTCCGGGGATTTTTGTATTATGCGGATCTGTACCGGAAACTGATTCACCGATCCGAGCGGCTGTATAGCAAGCATCTGTTGAAAATTCCGCGTCCTCATTATATTGTATTTTACAACGGAAGCGAAAAGGAGCTTGCAGAAGAAAGAAGGATTCTACGGTTATCAGATGCTTTTGAAACAGATACCGGAGCTGGTGAATATGAATGGACCGCCACAATGATTAACATAAACAGTGGAAAAATCAGTCCATCATGGACAGCTGCCATGTTTTATATGAATATGCGGTCTTTGTTGCAAAGATCAAAAAATACCGGGATTCCATGGAATTAAAAGAAGCCATTGATCTTACCGTCAGGGAATGCATAGAGGAAAATATTCTTAGAGATTTTTTGGAACAGCATCGCAGGGAGGTGTGTGATATGTGTCTTACTGAATTTGATGAAAAGAAATATGAAGATGTTCTCCGAGAGGAAGGCCGGGAGGAAGGACTTGCGGAAGGTCGTTCAGAAGAAAGGAAAACCTTGCTCGAGATCGTTCAGAAACTGAAAGAAGGAAAAACTCCGGAACAGTTAGTTGCAGATGGAATGGAGAAAGAATCTGTGGATTCTGCTATCATGCTAAGAAAACTTCTGTAATCCGTAATAACCCATGTTTAAGACGCAAGGGGGTGACACAATAAAGTCAGTGTTTATTGTGTCACCCCTTGTTCATTTTGTTCAATTTACAAAGATTTTTTCACAGGCGAGGAGTTCAAAAACTAAATCTTTCCGTGAAAGAATTTGAAAAAGAAATGCCAATATCAAGCTTATGTTAGCATTTCTTTTTTATAGGAGATAGTTATTTTTGACACAATCTTTAGAGTTTTTCACAAACGACTTTACAGCGTTTTTTACAAAAAGCTATGCCATATGCCAGAATATTTTCCCTGCCATCATTCCGCAGGGCTTCGTCATATCTGCGGTCTCTGATCTGCTGCATTGCTTTTTCGCAGGCACTGTCCAGTTCCCGGAATGTCGCAGCATATTTCAATTCGATGACCATTCCCGCATCCGGATCTTCCGGCTCAATCAGGATATCGCAGAAACCGTCTCCAGATTCTACGTTGGAGCGGATCAGCCAGTCACGTTCACTCCGCAGCAGACCAAGCAACAGGCCGTGATAAAAGTTTTCCTTCTGTTCATCACGAGCTTTGGTATCTAAAATACTGATCATCCGGCCAAGAATCTGCGTCAGGTGTTTTTGTATTTTTTCTGCATCCCCATCTAAAAATGCCAGGCACAGTTCCTGCATTGGTTTTGCGTCTTCTACAATCGTCTGACGGAACCATTCTTGTATCTGGAACACAAACACTTCACGGACTTCTTTGTTTGGGATGACCAGCCGGTAAACACCATCAACCGCTTTTCCAACCTGTGTCAGGTATCCTGTGGTAAACAGGACACTCCAGAGATTATCGATACTGTTTTCAATCTCATCATAGGTAAGTTCCAGACGGATGCGTTTTTCTATTGCATTACCCGCAATCAGCTGCTCAATCTCGTCGCGTGTGGTTTTGTCTGCTTTGTCTACAAACCGCTTAACTAAATCATTTCCGCTGCTGTTGATCCAGTATGCCTGTGGACAGACATCTGGCTCCTGCAATAAATGATCCACATGATTTATCACGTCCCAAGGGCAATAGATATCGGCATTTCCAAAATGATAACCATCGTACCATTCCTTTATTTCCGCAAAGTGTCCAGACAAATCATAATCTTCCAAAAAGTCAGACACCTCTGCATCCGTAAAGCCGAATTGTTCATCATATCGTGCATCATCAATTGACAGGATTTTGAAATTGTTCAAACCAGTAAAAATACTTTCCTTTGAAATACGTAAACAGCCGGTCAGAACCGCAAACTGAAGGGAAGTATTGGTTTTCAAAGCCTGACCTAAAAGTCCGCGGATCAGAGATACCATTTCCCGGTAATAGCCATTCTGGAATGCTTTATCCAGTGGTACATCGTACTCGTCAATGAGTATTACTGTTTTCTGTCCATAGTGCTGGTATAAAAGTTTTGACAGCAATTGAATGCTGGATATGAAAAGCCCTTCCTCCATGGTATATTTTCCATTGTTCAAAGCAATTAAGGCACGGTATTTTTCTTTCTCATTTGCAGAAAGCCGATCGCTATCGTCTAAAAATGCAAATCTTTCAGCTTCTGTACCGATCAGCTCTATCAGACGGTATTTTGCTTCCTCAAATGTCAATCCCTCAACACCTTTCAATGAAAGAAAAATAACCGGATATTTCCCCATATAGGTATCACACAGTTCTTTGTTG
>OIJO01000327.1_pt1 | contig 9295 bp, 6 predicted proteins | sample 1583541 | NCBI WGS metagenome assembly OIJO01 (sample SAMN02674693, study PRJEB24791) | human gut metagenome, SKBSTL018 | isolation source: stool | host: Homo sapiens | place: USA
CAATCGGAAACAGCGATTTAGACCAGAGAAAGACATACGAGGGATATGCTATCGAGGTGCTTTCAAATTGGGCGAAGAGAATTAAATGCGGCGATTTCTATGTATACTCTCGCTATGCAACAAATGGAGAACGAGTGGCGAATATTCAGGATTTGTTTATCTATCTGCTTGATATAGATAAATTCCATTACCCACAATGTCTTGAGGGTGCTTATACAAGTGTTTTGAATACAATGTATGATGCCAATTCGTTGGGAAATGGTGCAACATGTGGTATTAACGAAGAAACAAAAGGGACATTCCGTTCCGGTAATGAAGCAACTAAACTTGAAAATGCTCTGAAGGGCGCATGGAAAGTTCCAGAATATTGGAATAACTCTCATTCTTATATTGCAGATTTGAAGAAAACGGTAGATGAGTTTATTAACGAAACTTTTAATAAAAGTGACCGTATTTCTATTGCTTCAATATATGAGATGCTGAAAGCAGAACCATACGGATTTATGCCTTGTAACCTGACGGCTTTTATTCTTGGATTTATTTTAAAGGAATACACGAAAGGCGTTTATTCTTACAGTGACAATTTAACAACAGTACCGTTAGATGCGGAAAAGCTTGCCAGTATGATTTCTGAAATTATTAAGCAGGACAACACGCCGGAAAAACGTTATAAAGATAAGTTTATCGTAACATTGACGGAAGAAGAACGTGCCTTTAACAAGGCTACATCAGTTGCTTTCGATATTCCAGAAATGTATTGTGTTTCTGTTACGGAAACAAGGTCACGAATCCGAGAACAGATGAAAGGTTTTTCCTTCCCTATTTGGGTAATCAAGTATGTGCTTGACGATAAGACTTTTAAGACAGATAAAGATGTCGTTTCAAAACTTATTGATAACTATTGTGGCATTGCGAATAACAAGAACATGGAAGGCGAGAAGTCTGATAATGACATTGCTCTTACTATTGGGAAATTATGCTTAGATAATGAGGGCGTTGTAGATGACTTGAAGAGTATACTCACAAAGGACAATTGCAAATCTGGTATGCTTGAGTATTTAAAATTATACGATGGTGGGAAACTTCCTGCTGTTGCTGAAAAAATCAATGACGGCGGTCAGTATATCAATCAGTTGCAATATAAATTCAGCTCAGATGCTGCCAATTGGGTATGGAATACAGATACAGTCAATGCAAAAATAGATGAGCTTATTTGTGAATATGAAATTATTGAAATAAGCAATGGTGTTTTATCTAAAAATGCAACCTATATGGAAGCGATTCGTGCATGGGTTGATAAGATTGGTCAGATTCGATTAGCTTATTCAATGATTAAAAATGAGCTTGGCGATAGCAAAGCATTTTATGAGATGCTTTACAACCTGTATAAGCAAAGAAATCTTCTTGATTCACAAAAGAAGCCATTTCTTGATTTACTTCGTGAGAATATAGAAAACTTTAAGTATTTTATGGGCTCACAGAGCAGTTTATTTATTAAAGCGTGTAGTTTCTATTTAGACGACCTTTCAGAGGAAGATGTTAAGTCCATTCTTGATGATGATACATATGGATTTGGAGGTTCTTATTTACTTGAGCGAGATAAGTATACCGGCAAGGTTCAAAAAGCAGTCGATTTATATAAGAATGCTCAGTTGTATACTCAACTCAAAAAGAAATGGAACGATTTGACCGATACTGATTCACCATATATGTGGTCGAATAAGTATCATATGCCTATCCTTGCCATGGTTCCCGATGATGAAGTCGCAACAGCAAGAAAGGTATTTGGAGCTATAAATTCTAAAACTAAAGATGAGAATACCATTACAACAGCACTAGACTATCTTGATAAAATGACCTATGTGCAGAAATTGAATAATAAAGAAGATAGAGATAAAGCATTTAGAGATGTTTTCCTTGAAGAGTTCTCTGAACTGTTTGATGATGTTGATGAAGTTAGAACTTACCTTCAGAACCATATCTCAGATTCGCCGTATCATTGGCTTGGAAATAAAGCGGTTACAGCAAAGATTAAGACGATGGCTAATGCAAAATATAATGAGTCAGGGTATGGAAAAGCAAAAAAAGTAATAGACGAAATGCCAGCTGAACAGGTAAAAGAATATCTGAAGAAAATGATAGAAGATAATTTTGTTGTTGGGTTGGAAATCATAAAGAAACAAAAGTGATTCGGAGGATAAAACATATGAATCTGGATGACACAAAAAAGAGAGTTCAAAAATATCTGAACTCTAATAAAAGATATCCTTTGATTGTTGATGTTCAAACAAGGGAAGATTTAGCAAATATAGCAGAATATTTTAAGGTGGGTAGTAACAAGTTCCCGGCTATAGAGGAGTTTTGCAACCAAGATGAGGCAATAAAACTGGATGAGTTATACGCATCTGTATCAAGTAACAGTGGTAATACATTTATAACCGGATTGTCTGGATTCCTTATGCTATTTGGAGAAAATGTGGCAAAGCAGGCTTTAAAAACACTGATTACAACAAGCATTTCTGGTCATGTTGTAATTATTACATATCAATGTGAGAAATATCTCAGATTTACAGATCCTAGAATATCTGAGAGCGGAAGATTGGTTATCGTTGATGGAAATCCTGACAATATTTGCAATATAAATTTCATTTCTCCGACGCTCTCCGATATTTTTACGGATTCATATAGTGGGATACAGAACATTGGAACAGCCATAGATAGTTGCTTCAATAGAGATGCATATATTGCAACAGCAATAGATAAAAGCTCTTTTGCTGAATCAGTCTTTCATATTTCACAAGTAAATAATAGTTATGATATTCTCCGAAATAAAGATTCAAGAACAGGAATTGTTCCTCAAGCATGTGGATTGCCGGAACAATGGGATTATGTGCTCCATCAAATGGGAAAATCAGGAACGTGGACTACGGTTATTGTAGACAATTTTGGGTCAGAAAATAATCTTTTACATGTAATAAGAGAATATCCGAAATTTGACGTTGAAAAGAGATGGCTTTACTATATTGCACTTCTGATTTGCGGTGTTAAGAATAATGATTACCTTAAACTTGCGTTAAATAAGACGTCAAAATCCAGTGAATTGATAAAGAATATTTTTCGGTCTGTACTTGATATTGATTGGAAGAGTGAAAACTATCAGAAATTGTATAGGCAAAGAAAAAGTTTAATTAGTGAGCTGAAAAAGCCATTGCCTGAGACGATAGATTTTTGTAAAATTTTATCAACCAAAGGAGAAGATGAAATTTACTATCTGACAGATTTAACACAACCGGAAAAAGAAAAAATCATCAAATGGCTTAGCAATTATGGTGTGAAGTATTCAAAGGATGAGTTGGTTTCTATTTTGATGAATGTCTATCCCGATTTAGCGTATTATTTGTCAAGTTATAGATATAGAAATGAATTTTTGAATACCTATTTTGAGAATTACAAATATCAAAAGATAACAAATCGTATTCTGCCATCTTTTGATAAAGTTGTTGAAGAGCAGGCAATAAAAATGGATTTTGTTACAATCTTAAAACCACGTACAGCCTATGTAGATAAACTTGATACACAAAATGCACAAGTATTTTTTGTTGATGCAATGGGAGTTGAATACTTAAGCTTTATTCAACAGAAGTGTAGCGAATACGGACTTTCGGCAAATATATCTTGTGCAAGATGCGAGTTGCCATCATTAACTGTATTTAACAAGGAATTTGTAGATGTGTTAAAAGATAAAGGATGTCTAATATCAGATATAAAGGATTTAGATGATATTAAGCATCATGGCAAAGATAGCTTCGACTATGAGAAAGAAAAAACACCAATTTACCTCATAAAAGAGCTCGAAATAATAGATGATTTATTGACGAAAATTAAAGCAAGCATACTTGCTGGGTCATATAATAAAGCAATTATTATTTCTGACCATGGTGCTAGCCGACTTGCTGTCCTTCATGAAACTGAAAATATATGGAATATGGAGACAAAAGGCGAGCATTCAGGAAGATGTTGCAAGATAAGTGAAATTGACGATAAACCAGATTTTGCAATTGAAGAGTCTGGATACTGGATTCTGGCGAATTATGACAGATTTAGGGGAAGCCGACGTGCAAATGTAGAAGTACACGGTGGAGCTTCTATGGAGGAAGTTGCGGTTCCAATTATTGAAATTACACAAAAAGCATCTAATATAGAAGCCTTTATCGTCGATGAATCAAGAGTTTTAACATTAGGTGCAAAGGAATACGCAATCATTAAAATTTATGTTGGAATTAGAAGTAATAATATTTCCATTAAATTGGATGGTAATTATTACAATGCTGAAGAAACTGCTGAACCTTATATATACAGCATAGAATTGAAAAATTACAGCAAAAAAGGCAAGTTTTCTATTGATATCCTTGATGGTGGCAGTGTTCTCGCATCTGGACAGCAGTTTGAAATTGAGAAAAAGGGAATGTCACAGAATAATATGTTCGATTTTTAGAGGTAAAAATAAATGACTGATAAACTTAGAGACTATTTTGATGAAATGGTTGTTTATAAAGATTTAAAAAATAATAATTTCTTTTCTTCTCTTGGACTTCCTGCATTTTTAAGAGATTATCTTTTGAAAATGTTCAGCGATGATTTGGGGAATTTTGATGTGGATGAAGTATCTGCATTTGTTAAGAAGTTCATACCCAAAAAAGAGGATTGGATGAGTATAAAAAATAAAATCATCTATGAGAATGAAAGTGTTCAAATCCTGACAAAAATTTCCGTAGATATCAATATAAAGACCGGAGAAATATCATTTGCTATTCCTGATTTTGGAGTTACTGAAAAGGAAACTTTGATTGAACCGGCTATTTGGGATGTCTATAAAGAAGATTTGATAAATACAGGAGAAACTTGGGGAATTATAAAATTAGGATATCGTCAACCTGACGATACAGTAAAGCCAAAGATTCCGGGAAAAATAAAGTTGACTGGTTTCAAGAATTTTCGCCCTTATACGGTAGATGTTGAGTATTTTAAAGAAATGAGGTCAAACTTTGAAACGGATGAATGGATAGATATCTTATTAGGAGCTATCGACTATAATGCTGACGGATATGAAACGAAACTTCAAAAGCTGACAATGCTTACTAGACTATTGCCGTTTGTAGAGAAAAGAATAAACCTTATTGAACTAGCTCCTAAGGGAACTGGAAAAAGTTATGTTTTTGGTCATATCAGTAAAAACGGCTTGCTGACAGACGGTGGAAAAGTTACCCGTTCAAAAATGTTTTATGATGCTAACAGAAGAAAACCGGGTTATATTTGTGGTCCGGACTATGTAGCGATTGATGAAGTAAAGCTTGTAAATTTCGGCGACGAAAATGAAATGCGTTCCATACTTCAAGGATATCTTGAGTACGGTACATTTAATTCCAATGGCTATAATGGAGAATCGGATGCTGGTGTAGTATTCCTTGGTAATATAAAAGAAGAAAACATGGATGAGTATGGTTATATGTTAGGAGAATTACCTACGTTGTTTCAGGAAACGGCACTTCTTGACCGTATTCACGGATTCGTTAAAGGGTGGGATATACCTAGAATGAATGATGGTCTTAAACTAACCGGATGGGCACTTAACTCTGAATATTTCTGCTCTATTCTTCATGAACTCAGAAATGATATGAGTTATCGTGCCATTGTGGAAAAGATTGTAGAAGTTCCCGAGCATGCGGATACTCGTGATACAGAGGCAATTAAAAGGTTGGCAACTGCATATTTAAAGCTGCTGTTTCCAAATGTTAGAAATGAGTTTGATGTTGACAAGATGGAATTTAGAGACTACTGTTTAACGCCAGCTATGAAAATGCGAAGAATTATCAAACTTCAGCAAGGCATGATTGACAGTGAATATAAAAATAAAGATGTTCCATGTTTAATGGTGAGAGAATAATGAGTAAAGAGTGTATTGCTTGTGGAAAAAAGCAATTGGATAAAGATACTGTAGGCATAAACAAAAAGCTTCTTGGAAAAGACATTGCCAATTTTTATTGTATGGACTGTTTGGCTGATTTTTTAGGATGTACTGTTGATGATTTGCTGGACAAAATAGAAGAATTTAAGGATGAAGGGTGTACACTTTTTAAGTGAGGAATAGCTATGAAGCATTTTATATACGCTGATAATGCAGCAACAACAAAATTGGATAAAGATGCATTTAATGCAATGCTTCCATGGCTTCAAGAAGAATATGGCAATGCGTCGCAACCATATTCATTTGCACGTAAACCGAAAAAAGCCTTGATGGAAGCTAGAACTTTAATTGCAGAATGCATCGGTGCTCAACCAGATGAAATTTATTTTACATCAGGAGGCACGGAAAGTGATAACTGGGCAATAAAGGGGATTGCTGAGAAGGGGAAAAAACATCATACAATTGCAACGCAGATTGAACATCATGCAATCCTGAATGCCTGTAGAAGATTAGAACACTTTGGATTTCAAGTGGATTATCTTCCAGTTGACAAACAAGGTGTTGTATTATGCGAAGATTTAGTGAAATTTATAAAAGGTAATACTGAGCTGATTTCTGTAATGATGGTTAATAATGAAATTGGAACGATTGAACCAATAAAAGAGTTAGCAACCGTAGCTCATGATAACGGTATTTTATTTCATACAGATGCAGTTCAGGCAGTTGGGCATATTCCAATTGATGTCAGTGACTTATGTGTGGATATGCTTTCTGCCTCGGCACACAAATTTAACGGACCAAAGGGAATTGGTTTTTTGTACATTAAGAGAGGTACAAAAATATCTTCATTTGCAGATGGTGGTGCTCAGGAATTCCATAAGCGTGCAGGAACTGAAAATATTGCTTCGATTGTAGGAATGTCCATTGCATTGAAAAAAAGTTGCGATGAAATGGAAAAAGTGAATAAAAAACTACTTGCTTTAGATGAAGCATTTAACGATGTTCTTTTGAAGTCTAAGATAGATTTTATTAGAAATGGTTCTAATAATCATGTTCCGGGGAATATAAATTTGTCTATCCGCAGAACGAGTGGGGAAATGTTACTGCATCGTTTGGATTTGATGGGAATTTGTATATCAACGGGTTCGGCTTGTGATTCTGTAAATACAGAAGTCTCGCATGTTATTAAGGCAATCGGAGTACCATCTGAGTATTCAGAAGGCACTATTCGTATTTCGTTTGGTAGAGACAATACAGAAGAAGACGCAATTATGATTGCAAAGGCTCTAGTTAAAGTCATTAAAGGATAAGATGGATTCATAAGGAAAGTAATTGGTAAATTACACGGACATATCATTTACTTTAATTAACCACATTTTGGAATATAAGTCTGACACAATGAAACTGGTCAAAACATATAAGGCGGAAAAGAACAGTGCAAGCTTCGGACAGGTGCTTTACTGCCCTTATGATTATGATAAAGTAAGATTGATTGTAAAGAAAATGACTAACTAGATGAGTTCTGGGTTTGAATGATAAGAGAATTTGACAATGACAGATGGAACGGTTATCCCTATATGACGAATGAGAGAGTTAGGGAGAAGTGTTTGGAGATATGTAGGAGTAGTTCAGAAAGGAAATCAATGGAATCAAAACCAAGGATTTTATATTTACAAAAGATTTTATCGGAAAGAACCAATGAAAAAAATTTTCTTTCTGCAACACAGTTAATCAATATAATGAATGAGAAAATGCAAAAGCCGATGAGGATATGCAAGAGAGTGAGTAGTGATTCGTAAATGATTTAGAATTTGTGTGAAAAATCAATTATTATGAATATGAAAATGATATGTTTTTAAATTGTGCAGACGGTCTGCACAATTAGGAAGGAGTCAATATGCTTACACCGTCAAATCAATATTTGCAGGCAGTAGAAGAAATAAATGATTATGTCAATCAGGCTAAATGCAGAGCTTCTGTCAGTGTAAATAGTGAGATAATGAAAACAAATATATTTATTGGAAATGTTATTATCCGCAATTCTGAGTGGGGAAATAAATTTGTGGAAAATCTGTCTAAGGATATGAAGATGAGATTTCCAAGTGCAAAAGGTTATTCTGTCAGAAATTTAAAATATATGAAGAAATTTGCACAGATTTTTACGGAAGATGATGTAGATGAGTACGGATTGGGAAGAATTACTTGGAGTCATCATCAGATATTGATGAGTAAAGTGTCAAATCGAGAAGAATATATATGGTATCTGGAAAAAACTTTGGAATATAAGTGGTCAGTTGATGATTTGACTTCCCAAGTTAAGAGTCAATTATATGAGCGACAGGTGGTTGCTAACAAAATATCAAATTTTGAAAGACGATTACCGGCTGAACAAAAGGATATGGTAGTAAGCACAATGAAAGACCCATATATGTTTGATTTCATCAATTATACGGAAGAAATGTTGGAAACAGATATAGAAAATGAACTTGTAAAAAATGTTACTTCTCTACTGATGGAATTAGGCACTGGTTTTGCTTTTATGGGACAGCAGTATCATCTTGAAGTTGGAGGAAAAGATTTTTATATAGACCTTCTGTTTTATAACACAAAGCTTAGATGTTATGTAGCAATAGACCTTAAAACTGGCGAGTTTAAGCCAGAACAGGCAGGAAAGATGAATTTTTATTTATCTGCTTTAGACGATTTAGTGAAAGCTCCAGAGGATAATCCATCAGTGGGACTTATTTTGTGCAGAGATGAAAATAGAACAATTGCAGAGTATGCATTGAGAGATATGTCAAAACCGATTGGTGTCAGTGAATATCACTTATGCACGGATTTACCGTTAGATTTGAAAAATGCATTACCTGCCGTAGAAGATATTAGAAGTAGAATTGATATGAAAAAGTAATTTGTGCAGACCGTCTGCACAAATTGCAAATTTAAATTGCATTGAACAAAAAGCCTTTATGGGCGGAAATTTTCAATGGAATAAAAATGACAGATATGTTGTATCAGTGTTATTGGCTGAAGGATAATACATAGTAAAAGTGTTCTTAGAGATTTTGGACTCCGTGAATCCAAAATCTATACGGCTGTTATTGAAGATTTATATATTGCTTAGATTGTTGCCACAGTGAGGCAACAATCTAATTGTGCAGACGGTCTGCACAAATTGCAGGATAAAAGTTCATTGAACAAAAAAGCCTTTATAGGCTGTAATTTTCAATGAAAACAAAAACTTTACTTTTAACATTGTTGAGTTAAAAAGAAATAAATTGAGTTAAAAGGTGCAGAGGTGTTAGCAAATTGCGACACCTCTTTTCTTTT
>OIJO01000348.1_pt1 | contig 8939 bp, 6 predicted proteins | sample 1583541 | NCBI WGS metagenome assembly OIJO01 (sample SAMN02674693, study PRJEB24791) | human gut metagenome, SKBSTL018 | isolation source: stool | host: Homo sapiens | place: USA
TCTTCCGATCTCTTGTCAATGGCCGTCTGGCAGTCCTTCATCACATCGATGTAGCCAAAGCCCGCCGGGCTGTCCTCCTCCACGAACAGCGGGTCAAATACAAAGGGGTACTGCCCGTGGTCGTACAGGCCGCTTTCTGCCAGCGCCGGGTCGTTCTGGCTGGCATACAGCACCACGCCGTTGCAAAGCTTGCAGTAGTGCAGCCGCAATTTGCCGTTCTCGTCCGGGCGCTTATAGTACCAGTCCACCACCACGCTCTTGTTGGCGGTGGTCTGGCCGTCCTCGTGGATGTACCGGGGCACGTCCACCACCCCGGCGGCGTGCCCCGCCAGCTGCGGATACTGCGCGGTCAGCCGGGCAGTATCCTCTAAACTGAGGTGGAACAGATCCGGCGAGTCCTGAATATCCTGCACGCAGGGCTCCCAGTAGAGCATCAGCAGGTTGACGCTGCGCACCGCAATGTCGCCCAGCCCGCCGCGCGCCGCCGGGTCCCAGAAGATGCCGGTAACGCCGGTGCCCTGCTTGAGCTTGCGCCACCAGACATCGCTGTACACCTGCTCGTAATCCGCCTGCTCCAGCACCACCGGCAGCACGCTGGAAAGTGCCTGCGCTGTGGCCTGATCGTCTGCCGCCCGGGGCAGCACCATGGGCTCGGGGTAGTTGTCCATGGCATCGGCGTGCTTGTTGGCGATGCTGTTGAACAGCCACCCGCTGGAAGGCTGCGCCTTGCCGGGCATCAGCGGGTCGCGGTAGTTTTTCCAGTGTCCCATGCGGAACCACAATTCGTTATCGATCAGGCGCTTGTCCAGCGCCGCCTTGCCTGCCTTGTAGCGCTGCAGCGTCTGCAATGCAGCCGCCGCCTCTGCCGCGCCGATGGGCAGGCTCTCTGCTCTTGTATCTTCCATAGTTCTTTCCTTTCTGTCCTGTTTTTTCAGATGCGGTAGAACCGCGCCTGCCGGTGCAGCTCCAGCGGGTCGTCCGGCCTTGGCGGCGCGGCAGAAGCCTCGGGCGGGCTGATGGGATGCTCCATCAGCACATAGCGGCACTCGTCGTAGATGTGATCCTCCTGCCGGGTGTCGATATCCTCCACATTGCTCTCGTCGTACACAAGGTTCGGCAAGGTGCGGATGAAGTGCTTGCAGCTGCTGAACACCTGCAGCATCGGCCGCCCGTCCGGCGCAAACCGCAGCCGGTAGTGAAACTGCATCTTACCTGCCAGCCGGGTGTGGTCCCCGGGCTGCCAGTGCAAAAAATGCGGGCTGCGCTCCATCATGGCCGCAATGCTCTCGCCCCGGCTCTCGTCAAAGATGGCGGGGTCTGCCACTCCATGGATCACCCTGCCCCGCAGCAGCGGGTCGTTCTGCTCAGCCTCCCGGATGCGCTTGGCCTGCTCCACCGGGTCGATGCGCAGACCCTCGTTGGGACGTCCGGTGCAGCCGTACAGCTCCTTGATGCGGTACAGCCGCCCCTCCTCGTCCACCGCATACCACCCCACCGAAAAGGGCTTAGAAAAGCCAAAGTCGTACCCGCGCCAGATGGGCCAGTGCTTGGGGATGGCAAAGGGCGCGATGACGTGGGTCCAGCGCTGATCCTGATAATGCGCCGGGTCGTTGCGCCACTCAGTGAACACCTGCCCGGAAAAGCTGTCCCAGCTGCCGTAGAGCAGCGCCTGCTTTTCCGCCTCCGGCAGGCTGGCAAGGCTTGCCAGATACCCGGGATCGTTGGCCAGCAGGGCAGGGTTATCGAACACGCTGGACGGGATGAACACCCGCGCCCGCTCCATCTGCTGGTCGGTGCCGTCCGGCAGGCGCACCGTGACGGTTTCCACAATGGGGGTACCGGGCGGGGCAGGCGTGATGAACCGTGCCTTCACCCAGCCGTGGCCGATGCCGCCGGGGTTGGTGGTGGCACGCATATACACCCGGGTGCCCGGCCCGGTGGGGCGGTTGCGGCTCATCATATAGCTGTATTCGTCCCACTCAAAGTGGGTCAGCTCGTCAAAGCCGATAAAATCGTAGGCTTTGCCCTGATAATTGGTGCGATCCTTGGTGTACTGCATGGAGCCGAACCAGATCTTCGCCCCGCTGGGAAAGACCCATACATGGGAGGTAGCGTTGTACTGCGCCTCCGGGAAAGCCCGGCGGTAGTACATCTGGCTCTTATCCACAAGGTCGGAAAGCTGTGGGTAGGTCTTGCGCAGGATCAGCGCCCGGTAATGCGGGATGTGCACCTGCCGCAGCGCTTCGATGAGCAGTGCATCGCTCTTGCCGCCGCCCGCCGCGCCGCCGTACAGTGCCTCCGGCTCCGGTCTGCGCATAAATTCCAGCTGCCGGGGCTGCGGCTTCCACACAATGACTGCCCGCTCGGTTCTGTTCATTCCTTCTCCTCCTGTTCCACCGGCGGCAGCAGCACCACGCCGCACTCTGTCCCTTCCAGCTCTGTGCCCTGATCGTTCAGGGTCTTTACCACACCCGCCAGATCCTTGAGCACGGCGGTAGCCTCCTTCAGCCCCTTCATCATCCCGGGGTCGGGGGTGTTCTCCCGCCGGGCGGCCTTCTGCCGCTCGTTCAGCTCCTTCACCTCCTGCGCCAGCAGGGTGCTCAGGGTATCGGCGGCGCGGTTCAGGCTCTTCAGCCCGGCGGCGGGCTTTGTCTGCCCCATGATGTTCTTCCTCCTTTCGTCCGGTGTCCCGGGCTCTGTACACAGGATATCACCTGCCCGCCGTGCCCGACAGTGTGCACTTTTGTAGGGCCAGTGGGTATTTTTGTGCAGTTGTTTTCCTTATTGTATATTTTACACTTTCAAGGCACAACGCAGTTTCGTCAGTTTTGTTATCCCGACTGGCGCGGCACGCAAAAAACGGCCGCTCGTATTTCGGGCACTGCCACCAAAAACGTTCGCCGCGCACTGCCTGCCCTATCACTATAAAGGTACAGTGCCGCCCCACCCGGGGAGTAAACATTTTTCTCGACCCGTGTTGTTTTTCCCTTCCGGTAAGAGTGTATAAAAGGCGTTTTCTTTCCGCTGTGTAGTATCCCTGAAAATATCTTTCAAAAAATGTATCGCCCCTTTTCGCGGTTTTTTAGCAGTCATGCAACATTCAGTCATGTTCAAGCATGTTTTTTTACATACCTTCATCATATTTGTATGTTGGTTGCATCGGCATGAAAAGTTGTGATAATTCGCGAAAAGATTTTGTAACCTTTGGTCCGCTTTTGTAGAAACGTAACAAAACATTTGCACCAATATTGTGAACTTATTCTCTTGCGGAACACCCCCATACAAGGATATAATACTGTCAGGGATTACGGACACATGCGACAAATGCGTCTGTGAATATGCTGTGATACACAAATGAAGGAGATTACTATTATGAAAATGATTTCTCGTCGCGACTTCCTGAAGGCTTCCGCTGTTGTGGGCGCTACCGCTGCTATGACCGCTTGCGGCGGCTCTTCCTCCACCAGCACCGCTGCTTCCAGCGTTGCTTCTTCCACTGCTGCTTCTGCCGCTGCTACCAACGGCTCCGCCAACGTCGGCGTTTGCATCTATCAGTTTGCTGATAACTTCATGACCCTGTACCGTGCTGATCTGGAAGGCTACCTGAAGGACATGGGCTACTCCGTCACCATCATGGACGGCAAGAACGACCAGAACACCCAGACCGAGCAGATCAACACCTTCCTGCAGCAGGGCGTGGACGTGCTGGTCATCAACCCCGTCCAGACCACTTCCGCTCAGACCATCGTTGACACCGTTTCTCCCTCCGGCACCCCCATCGTGTTCATCAACCGCGAGCCCGAGGAGAGCGTTCTGGATTCCTACAAGGGCAAGTGCTGCTACGTCGGTGCTGACGCTCGTCAGTCCGGTACTTATCAGGGCGAGCTGATTCTGGCTACCGATACCCAGGGCGATATCAACGGCGATGGCAAGATCACCTACATCATGTGCAAGGGCGACCCCGAGAACATCGACGCTCAGTACCGCACCGAGTACTCCATCAAGGCTCTGACCGACGCCAACAAGGAAGTCGAGTGCCTGTACGAGTACCTGGACAACTGGGATCAGACCACCGCTCAGCAGGACGTTGCAAACGCTCTGTCTCAGTACGGCGAAAAGATCGAAGTCGTCTTCTGCAACAACGACGCAATGGCACTGGGCGCTCTGCAGTCCATCCAGCAGGCTGGCCGCACCGTTGGCAAGGACGTCTACCTGGTCGGCGTCGATGCTCTGGTAGAGGCTGTGCAGAACGTTGTCGATGGCAACATGACCGGTACCGTTCTGAACGACGACGTTGGTCAGGCTACCAAGGCTGCCGAGGCTACCAAGCTGTTCGTCGAGGGCAAGGATGTTGAGAAGTACTACTGGGTCGACTACGTCAAGGTCACCAAGGACAACGCTTCTCAGTACCTGAAGGAAGACTAAAGTTTCCCGGAACCAATGCAAGGTGCGCAGCAGGCCTTAACGGCTTGAACGAAAGCTAAAAAGCGCGTGCGTGCGAGAAATCTTCTCCGCGCACGCGCCTTATTTTAGAAAAAACCTGCCCGCCTGTAAACAACCATAAAGGAGGCTTTTGCGGAATGTCAGAATACCGTCTGGTAATGAAAGGCGTGGTCAAGACCTTCCCCGGTGTCAAAGCCCTGGATCATGCTCAGCTGGAGCTCCGTCCCGGCAAAGTCATGGCTCTGATGGGCGAAAACGGCGCCGGTAAGTCCACTCTGATGAAATGTATGTTCGGCATTTACAAGATGGACGAGGGCGAGATCGAATACGAGGGGCAGAAGGTAACCATCCCCACCCCGCTGGATGCACTGGACCGCGGCATCGCCATGGTGCATCAGGAGCTGCAGCCCATTCCGGCTCGTACCGTGGCTGAGAATATCTGGCTGGGACGCTACCCCACTAAGAAATACGGCATCGTCACTGTTGTGGACCATGCCAAAATGTACAAAGATACCGATGAACTGCTGAAGAAACTGAAGCTGGACATCGACCCCCATGCAAAGCTGGGCTCTTTGAGCATCGCCCAGATGCAGATGGTGGAAATTGCTAAAGCTGTTTCCGCCAACTGCAAGGTGCTGATCCTGGACGAGCCCACCTCCTCTCTGACCGCAAACGAGGTCGAGAGCCTGTTCCGCATCATGCGGGAGCTGAAGGAGCAGGGCGTTGCTCTGGTCTACATCAGCCACAAGATGGACGAGATCAAGGTCATCGCAGACGAAGTTACCATCATGCGCGATGGCCAGTACATCGGCAAGTGGGACGTTGCCAGCATGACCAAGGAAGAGATCATTGCAAAGATGGTCGGCCGTGAGCTGTCCAACCTGTTCCCCCCGCTGGAGAACGTGCCCTCGGACGAGGTCATGATGAAGGTGGAGGACTTTACCTCCATCCATCCCCGCTCCTTCCGCCATTGCAGCTTTGAGCTGAAAAAGGGCGAGATCCTGGGCGTTGCCGGTCTGGTGGGCGCACAGCGTACCGAGCTGATGGAAGGCATCTTCGGCCTGCGTGCCCATACCTCCGGTAAGGTGTGGATCAAGGGTGAAGAGGTCAACATCAAGCAGCCCCGCGACGCCATTCAGAAGAGCGTTGCTCTGCTGACCGAGGACCGCCGTGCCACCGGCATTCTGGGCGTGCTGAGCGTTGCCGATAACATCTCCATCGCTTCTCTGGACGCTCTGCGCAAGGGGCCCATCATGCTGGACAACAAAAAGATCCTCGATCTGGTGGCTACCAACAAGGAAAAGATGGCCATCAAGGTGCCCAGCCCCAAGACCCAGATCAAGAGCCTTTCCGGCGGCAACCAGCAGAAGGTGCTGATCGCCCGCTGGCTGGCCAACAACCCCGATGTGCTCATTCTGGACGAGCCTACCCGCGGCATCGACGTCGGTGCAAAGTACGAAATTTACTGCATCATCGCTGATCTGGCCAAGCAGGGCAAGAGCATTATCATGATCTCCTCTGAAATGAGCGAGATCATTGGTATGTCCAACCGTGTCATGGTCATGTGCGATGGCCGCATCACCGGCTTTATCAACGGTAAGGATGCCACGCAGGAGAACATCATGGCGCTGGCTACCCAGTTCGAGACCGCACCTGACGCAGCTGCGGCAAATCAGTAATTAAGGAGGCTGTCTATCGTGGAAGCTACCAAAAAATTGAATGGCAAGGCTGTGGGCAAGTGGCTCAGCAACAACGCCATTATCATGATGATGCTGGCCGTCACCCTGATCGTTGGCATCATTCACCCCAACTTCTTCTCCGGCACCAACATGATCAACCTGTTCAAGAACGTGTCCATCCGCTACATCATCGCGCTGGGCATTTCCGGCTGCCTGATCACCACCGGTAACGACCTGTCCGCAGGTCGTCTGGCCGGTTTTGCCGCCTGCCTTGCCTGCATTTTTGCGCAGACCGAAGGCGCTTCCGGCAAGTTCTACCCCAATATGCCCACCCTGCCCACCCCCGTGGTGTTCGTTCTGGTCATTGCCATCTGCGCCATCGTGGGTCTGTGCAACGGTCTGGTGGTCAGCTACCTGAAAGTGCAGCCCTTTATTGCTACCTTGGGTATGCAGCAGGTGGTCTACGGTATCTGCCTGGTCTACACCGGCGGTACCCCCATCGGCTCTCTGAACAAGGACTTCACCTCTCTGGCCTCCAACACCCTCTTCGGTGTTCCTGTGCTGATCATCATCGCCCTCTTCGTGGCCTGCTGCTTCTGGTTCCTGTACAACAAGACCCGTCACGGCAAGTATATGTACGCCATCGGCGGCAACGAGGCTGCTGCTGAGGTGGCCGGTGTCAACGTTTACGCCACCAAGATCCGCATCTACATCCTGGCCTCCTGCATGTTCGGTCTGGCAGGCTGCCTGCTGGCTGCAAAGTCCGGCGGCGCATCCGTCAACACCGCACAGGGCTATGAGCTGGACGCTATCGCAGCCTGCACCATCGGTGGTGTTTCCACCACCGGCGGCGTCGGCACTGTTCCCGGCGTTCTGGTCGGCGTTCTGGTCTTTGAGCTGATGAAGGTCGCTCTGCAGTTCATGAACGTCAACTCCTCCTACACCTACATCGTTCAGGGTCTTGTCATTATCGTGGCTGTCGCCATTGATATCCGCAAGTATCTGGCTAAGAAGTAATCTCCTCATCATCCCCCTTTGCACCCGCAGTCTTTGCACTGCGGGTGCTTTTTTTGTCCACATTTTTGTGGTATCATAAGGAAAACATCTTATGCTTACAGGAGGGACTTTCCATGGCACAGCCCACCCCGGATACCCAGACCGAACTTGAACGCCGCGAGGCCGCACTGGCCGCCCGCGAGGCAGAACTTACCCGCCAGCAGGCTGAATTGCAGGCACAGAAGGCCGATTTTGAGCAGGGCAAAAAGCGCCTGCTGGACAACGGCAACAAGGACTTTGTAAACCCCAAGGAAAAGCTTTACGATAAATTTCCGCTCACAGTGCACCAGATGGATATCATCATCGGCGTGCTGTTCGCCCTGATTGCCCTTTTCCTTGTGCTGGGCGTGACCCACACCAGCTTTTTCGGCCTGTTCGGCGGCTGAGCCGCAGGCGCATCCTCTGTGAAAAACATCCCGTAAAGGAGAATAAAAATGGCACACTATCCCGGTTATACCGTCCTGCGCACCGAGGACTGCCCCGAGCAGCACGGTACTTTGAACCTGCTCACCCATGACGTCAGCGGCGCAGCCGTACTGCTGGTGGAGAACGAGGACGTCAACAAGGCCTTCGGTATCGGCTTCGGCACCTTCCCCTCCGATGACACCGGCGTGTTCCACATTCTGGAGCACTCTGTGCTGGCGGGCAGCGAAAAATACCCGGTCAGTTCCCCCTTTGTGCAGCTGCTCAAAAGCAGCATGGCCTCCTTCCTCAATGCGATGACCTTCCCGGACAAAACGGTCTACCCCTTTGCCACTCCCAACGAGACCGATTTCTGCAACCTGATGGATGTCTACCTGAACGCGGTGTTCTGCCCGCTGGCTATGGTGGACTCTGCGGTGTTCGAGCAGGAGGGCTGGCACCGGGACGCGGACGGCACGGTCAGCGGTGTGGTCTACAATGAAATGCAGGGTGCACTGGCTTCCCCGGATGCTCAGCTGCAAAACGCCCTGCAGCGGGCGATGTTCCCGGATACCGCCTACGGCTTTGTGTCCGGCGGCGACCCGGCGTCCATTCCGGCGCTGACCTATGAGAAGTATGTGCGGGTCTACCGCCGCCACTACAGCGCCGACAACTGCTGCATCACCCTCTACGGCAAGATGGACATGGCCGAGAAGCTGGCCTTCCTCGACGAGCAGTATCTGAGCCGTATGCCCAAGAGCGCCAGCCGCCCCCGCCTGACGGTGCAGGACGAGCAGGCCGGTGCGAAGCGGAATATCCCGTACTATACCGAGAAGCCGGAGCCGGACGAGGCTCAGTGTGCGCTGGCGTGGTACACCGGTGCGTTCAGCGACCGGGAGCACCAGCTGGGCGTGGAGATCCTGCTGGACGCCCTGCTGGGGACGAACCAGGCGCCTCTGAAAGCCGCCCTGCTGGAAGAAAAACTGGGTGCGGACATCGACGTGGGCTTCGATGACAGCACGCTGCAGCCGACCTTGGAGCTTATGCTGCGGGGCGCGACGGAAGAGTCGGCGGGCAAGTTTGCCGCTGCCGTGCGCAAAGCCGTGGACGGCATCCTCGAGAAGGGCATCCCCGAGGAGCTGCTGATGGCAAGCCTCAACTCCACCGAGTTCGCTTCCCTTGAGCGGCCGGGCAGCATCCCGGACGGTGTGCTGGACGCCATCAATGCATCTGCCGGATGGCTCCACACCGGCGACCCGGCCCTGCTGCTCCACACGAACGCTCTGTTCGCTTCCCTGCGGGAGAAGCTGGAACAGGGCTGGTTCAATGAGCTGCTGCGGGAGCTGTTCGCGCCTGCGC
>OIJO01000352.1_pt1 | contig 8890 bp, 8 predicted proteins | sample 1583541 | NCBI WGS metagenome assembly OIJO01 (sample SAMN02674693, study PRJEB24791) | human gut metagenome, SKBSTL018 | isolation source: stool | host: Homo sapiens | place: USA
TTCGCAAACAGCAAGGACGCGGTGCGCGGTTGCAGGCGGCAGTTTTCCCGCTGCCCCAACGCAATAGAATATTTGAGTGGAGGATACACAAATGAATTTCATCAAGTGCGAAAAGCTCGAGAAGAGCATGGCAGAACTGCAGTTCTCCATCGATGCAGAGGCCTTCAAGAAGGCCGTTGCCGATGTTTTCAAAAAAGAGGGCAAGAAGTACCCTGTGCAGGGCTTCCGCAAGGGCAAGGCTCCCAAGGCTCTGATCGAGAAGATGTACGGCGCAGACGTCTTTACCTATGACGCCATCAATGAGCTGTTCCCGGAGGCTTTTGAGGCTGCCGCTAAGGAAGCCGGTGTGGAGCCCGTGGGCCGTCCCGAGGTCAGCGTGGATTCTGCTAGCGAGGCAGAGGGCGCTACTCTGACCGTTAAGGTCGCCGTGAAGCCCGAGGTCAAGGTTGGCAGCTACAACGGTCTGACCGTGGAAAAGACTGTCCATACTGTTACCGACGAGGCTGTGGACGCAGAGCTGAAGCGTGTGCAGGAGCGCAACGCCCGTGAGCTGACCCGTGAGGGCGCTGCTCAGAATGGCGATATCGCTGATATCGACTTCGAGGGCTTTGTGGACGGCGTCGCATTCGAGGGCGGCAAGGCTGAGCACTACAACCTGACTCTGGGCAGCGGCAGCTTCATCCCCGGCTTCGAGGAGCAGGTCGTTGGCCACTCCGCCGGCGAGGAGTTCGACGTGAACGTCACCTTCCCCACCGAGTATCAGGCTGCCGAGCTGGCTGGCAAGGCTGCTGTCTTCAAGATCAAGCTGCATGAGGTCAAGTACAAGGAGCTGCCCGCTCTGGATGACGAGCTGGCAAAGGACTGCTCCGAGTACGACACTCTGGACGAGTTCAAGGCTTCCATCCGCAAGAACAACCAGGAGCAGCTGGACAAGCAGGATGATCTGGCTGTCGAGAATGCTCTGGTCGATCAGGTCATCGAAAGCATGGAAGGCGAGATCCCTCAGGCTATGTACGATGTCCGCATGGACGAGATGGTCAACGACTTTGCTTTCCGTGTGGAGCAGCAGGGTCTGCGTCTGGAGGACTACCTGAAGTATATGGGTCAGTCCATGGAGCAGTTCCGCGCCGCTTTCATGCCGCAGGCTGAGAAGCAGGTCAAGATCGGTCTGGCTCTGGAGGCTGTTGCTGCTGCTGAGCACATCGAGGCTTCCGAGGACGAGATCAATGCCGAGATCAAGCGCATTGCTGACCAGTACAAGATGGAAGAGGACAAGGTGCGTGAGCTGATCAACCTTGAGGATCTGAAGCAGGATCTGGCTCGCACCAAGGCCATCGACTTCATCAAGAGCCACGCCAATATCGTGGAGAAGCCCGCAGAGGCTGAGAAGGCTGCTGACGCTGAGTAATCAGTGCCGGGCCCTGTAAAGCGCCGCAGGCGTTTTATCAAAGGTTGTTAAAATTGACCGGTACGGCTGAACTTTACAGGGGACCCGTATCGGTCAATTTTGCCAATAAACTTAAACCATTTTCAGGAGGCGAACTTTATGAGTTTTGTTCCTTACGTTGTCGAGCAGTCGGCGCACGGAGAGCGTTCTTACGATATTTTCTCTCGTCTGCTGAACGATCGCATCATCGTGCTGAGCGAGGATGTCAACGATACCACCGCAAGCCTTGTGGTGGCGCAGCTGCTGTATCTGGAAGGGCAGGACCCGGATAAGGACATCAGCCTGTATATCAACAGCCCCGGCGGCTCCATCAGTGCCGGTATGGCCATCCATGACACCATGCAGTATATCAAGTGCGATGTTTCCACCATCTGCATGGGCATGGCTGCCTCTATGGGTGCATTTCTGCTGGCAAGCGGCACCAAGGGCAAGCGCTTTGCCCTGCCCAACGCCGAGATCATGATCCACCAGCCGCTGATCGGCGGTCAGGGCGGCGGCCTTTCCGGCCAGACCACGGACATCAAGATCCATGCCGAGCACATGGTCTATATCCGCGATAAGATGAACCGGATGCTCAGCGAGTACACCGGCCAGCCGCTGGAAAAGATCCAGCAGGACACCGAGCGCGACAACTACCTTACCGCGCAGCAGGCAAAGGAATACGGCCTGATCGATGAGGTCATTGCCCACCGGTAAACCGCTATAATCTATCCAGGATAAGGAAAAACAGCTATGGCAAATAACAATTCCGGCAAAAACGAAAAGGATCTGGTTTGCAGCTTTTGCGGCAAGCATCAGGACGAAGTGGAGCGCATGATCATTGGCCCCGGGGTCAATATCTGCAGCGAGTGCATCGGCCTGTGCCACGATCTGCTCTCTGACAAGCCGGATCAGCCCAAAAGCGCCCGTCCGGCTCGCGGCAACGCAAACCGCGCCCATGTCCAGCCCGCTGCCGCAGATCTGGATATCAACATCATGACCCCGGCCGAGATCAAGGAAGGCCTGGATCAGTATGTCATCGGTCAGGACGAGGCAAAGCGTGTGCTGTCCGTTTCGGTCTACAACCACTATAAGCGTATCCTCAGCGGCAAGGGCGGCGATGTGGAGCTGCAAAAGTCCAACGTGCTGCTGCTGGGTCCCTCCGGCGTGGGCAAGACCCTGCTGGCGCAGACACTGGCCAAGATGCTGGGCGTGCCCTTCGCCATTGCGGATGCCACCACCCTTACCGAGGCCGGTTATGTGGGCGAGGACGTGGAGAACATTCTGCTCAAGCTGATCCAGGCGGCAGATTTTGATGTGCAGAAGGCACAGATCGGCATCATCTACATTGATGAGATCGACAAGATCACCCGCAAGAGCGAAAACCCCTCCATCACCCGCGATGTGGGCGGCGAGGGCGTACAGCAGGCACTGTTGAAGATCTTGGAAGGCACTGTCAGCAACGTGCCGCCGCAGGGCGGCCGCAAGCACCCGCAGCAGGAGTTCATCCAGATCGACACCACCAACATCCTGTTCATCTGCGGCGGTGCCTTTGACGGTCTGGACAAGTATATCCTGCGCCGCACCGATAAGTCCGCGCTGGGCTTCGGCAGTGCGCTGAAGGATAACTCCACCGAGGCTGAGCGTGCATTGCTGCGCAAGGTAGAGCCCCACGATCTGGTCAAGTTCGGCCTGATCCCGGAGCTGATCGGCCGTCTGCCGGTCATCACCGTGCTGGACGATCTGGACGAGGATGCACTGGTGCGCGTGCTCAAGGAGCCCCGCAACAGTCTGGTCAAGCAGTACAAAGAACTGCTGGGCATGGATAATGTGGAGCTTACCTTCACGGACGAAGCTTTGCACGCCATTGCCCGCAAGACCATCGAGCGCAAGACCGGTGCCCGTGGTCTGCGCAGCGTGATGGAAAGCATTCTGCTGCCCATTATGTACGAGGTACCCAGCGATGCCACCATTATCCGCGTGACCGTGGACGAGGACACCGTGGAGGGCGGCGAGGCACATCTGGAATACGGTGCCGTGCGCAAACGCTATAAAAATCAGGCCGCTCTCAGCTGACGGCATCGCCGCACAGCAGGGGAGTGTACCTGCCTAAAAGCCCTGTTTCGAAAGCTTTTTGCTTTTGGCAGGGCTTTTTGCTTTCAAATTCTTGTTTCTGACAGGAAAATGTACTATAATAGTAAACTGTGGATCGTGCGGCGTGTGTTCTCTGGCAGGGGCATACCGCAAAAGACGAGCCATATAACTGGGTAACAGGAAGTACTATAAAGGAGTGTGTTTTCAATGGCAAATTATCACGAGATGGATCGCGATGCGCTGACCGCTGAAAAGGCAGCGCTGGAAGAGGAATACAAGCAGTTTCAGGCAAAGGGTCTGAAGCTGAATATGGCACGCGGCAAGCCCGGCCCCCACCAGATGGATCTGGCAATGGACCTGCTGAAGATGACCGACTACACCACGGATGCAGGCACCGATGCCCGCAACTACGGCGAGCTGGAGGGTCTGAGCGAGGCTCGCGCCCTGTTTGCAGATGTGTTCGGCGTAAAGCCCAACGAGGTGTTCGTGGGCGGCAACTCCAGCCTGCAGCTGATGTATAACCTCATCAACATCGGTTATGTGTTCGGCTTCCCGGAGTCTCCCTGCCCTTGGTCTCAGGTAGAGAAGCGCAAGTTCCTCTGCCCGGTGCCCGGCTATGACCGTCACTTTGCTATCACCGAGGAGTTCGGCTTTGAGCTGATCAGCGTGCCCATGACCCCCAACGGCCCCGATATGGACGTTGTGGAAAAGCTGGTGGCTGAGGATGATACCATCAAGGGCATCTGGTGCGTACCGCAGTACTCCAACCCCGATGGCTACACTTACAGTGATGAGACCATCGAGCGCTTTGCCAAGATGAAGACCGCCGCCCCGGATTTCAAGATCTTCTGGGATGAGGCCTACATCGTCCATCACCTGACCGAGGAGATCATCGAGACTCCTGTTCTGCTGAACGTGAGCAAGAAGTATGGAACGCAGGATCGCGTGTTTATGTTCACTTCCACCAGCAAGATCACCTTCCCGGGCGCCGGTGTTTCTGCCATTGCATGCAGCGACAACAGCATGAAGTATATGTGCAAGCGCTTTTCAGTGATGATCATCAGCTACGATAAGATGAACCAGCTGCGCCATGTCCGCTTCCTGAAGAACAAGGAGGGCGTTCTGGCACACATGGCAAAGCACCGCCGCCGTCTGGTGCCCTGCTTCGATGCCGTTAAGACCGCTTTTGCCGCCAACCTCACCCCCTGCGGCGATATTGCCCACTGGACCAACCCCAAGGGCGGCTACTTCATCAGCCTGTATGTCATGCCCGGCTGCGCTAAGCGCGTGGCGGAACTGTGCAAGAACGCAGGTCTGGTGCTGACCGGTGCAGGCTCTGCTTATCCGTACCACAAGGACCCGCAGGATTCTCATCTGCGCATCGCCCCCACTTACCCCAGTCTGGACGAGGTGGAGACCGCTTCCGAACTGCTGTGCGTCTGCGTGCGTCTGGCTGTTGTGGAAAAGCTGCTGGCTGATATGGCTTAAGGCTTAAAATAATTTGTATATTCTCCTCTGCGGGGCTCTTTGCAGGGCTGGCAGGGGAGTTTTATCACAGAAAGGTCGGCACGACGGCTGCTCTGTGAGGAGAGGAACCGTCGGCAAAACTTGCGGTTCACAACAAAAACGGCTGCGGCTGCACAGCCGCCGCTTTTGGAGGTTCCCGACTTATGAAAACAAAAGGCAAAGCATGGCAGCTGGTCGTTACCGCGCTGCTGATCGTTGTGTTTGTTTACACCACCTTTTTTGGCGTGGCGGCAAAATATGGCGATGTGACCACCACCTACATCAAGGGTGCAAAGGATATCCGCTTTGGTGTGGATATCAAGGGCGGCGTCAACGTCACCTTTGTGCCCTCGGATGGCTATGATGCCACGGACGAGCAGCTGGATGCCGCCCGTCTGGTCATCGAGAACCGTCTGGTCGCGTTGAACGTGACCGACTACGAGCTGTATGTGGACAACAACTCCGACAGTCTGATTCTGGAGTTTCCGTGGCAGTCCGGCGAGACGGATTTTGACCCCGAGTCTGCCATTCAGGAGATCGGCACCACCGCCTACCTGACCTTCCGCGAGGGTGCCAGCAAGGACGGCGAGCTGATTTTGGACGGCTCCATGGTCGAAAGCGCTTCGGCGCAGTACGGCGCTGTGAGCAACGGCGGCAGCTCTGAGTATTACGTTGCCCTCAAGTTCACCACCGAGGGTGCCAAGGCCTTTGGCGATGCCACCACTAAGCTGGCCGCCGATAAGGGCAGCATCAGCATCTGGCTGGACGATGAAAACGTGAGCACCGCCACCGTCAACACCGCCATTACCGACGGACAGGCTATCATCACCAGCTCGGCGTCCAATCCCTTTACGCAGGATGCCGTGGTCAAAATGGCACGCCAGATCAACTCCGGTGCACTGCCCTTTGCGCTGAGCGTGGACAGCTACTCCACCGTAAGCCCCAGTCTGGGCGAAAACAGCCTTGGCGCCATGGTGCTGGCCGGCCTGATTGCCTTTGCCCTCATCGTGGTGTTCATGACGGTGCTGTACCGTCTGCCGGGCTTTCTGGCCTGCATCGCGCTGGCCGGTCAGGTGGCGGCTACGCTGGCCTTTGTGTCCGGCTACTTCTCGGTGTTTGAAAGCTTTACCCTGACCCTGCCCGGCATCGCAGGTATCATTCTGGCCATCGGCATGGGCGTGGATGCCAACGTCATCACCGCCGAGCGCATCAAGGAGGAGCTGAAAAACGGTAAATCTCTGGACGGCGCACTGAAAAGCGGCTTTGCCCGCGGCCTGACCCCTATCATTGACGGCAACGTGACCATCGTCATCGTGGCCATCGTGCTGATGGGTGCCTTCGGCCCCTCGGATGGCCTGTTTGCCAAGGCACTGCACTTTGTATTCTTTGCCTTCGGCCCCTCTACCGCAGGCACCATCTACGCCTTCGGTTATACACTGCTCACCGGCGTGCTGCTGAACTTTGTGTTCGGTGTGTTCGCTACCCGTGTCATGATCCGCGGCGCAGCCGCCATCAAGGCACTGCGCAATCCGTGGCTGTACGGCGCTGCAAAGCCCGGGCAGGAGAAGGCCGAAAAGAAGCCGGTGGATTTCGTATCTCTGCGCAAAAAGTTCCTGACCTTCTCCGCCTGCCTGATGGCAGTCATCCTGCTGTGCGCCGCAGTGTTCGGTGTGCATCTGGATACTGAGTTCACCGGCGGTGCCATGATCACTCTGTCCTACGAGGGCAGTTTTGATCAGTCCGCTGTGCAAAAGACCGCTGCTGCGGCGCTGGAAAACACCGGCCTGACCCTGCAGACCGGTGAGAACGTGGCCACCGGCGACCAGACCCTGAAGATCTCCATGCCCGGCACCGAGACCGTGACCACCGAGCAGGTGGAGAACCTGCTGGATTCCTTGAATGAGAACTACCCGGACAACCAGTTTGCCCAGCTGTCCCTGAGCAATGTCAGCGCGGCCATGGGCACCAAGTTCCTGCAGAAGAGTCTGGTAGCTGTGGTGTTTGCACTGGTGCTCATTCTGCTGTATATCGCCCTGCGCTTCAAGAACATCGGCGGTCTGACCGGCGGTATGATGGCAGTGCTGGCGCTGGTCAACGACCTGATGGTGGTGTTTGGCACCTTTGTGCTGCTGCGCACCGCACTGGACGGCAACTTTATCGCCGCCATGCTCACCATCCTCGGCTACTCCATCAACGATACCGTTGTGGTGTACGACCGTATCCGTGAGAACCGCGCTCTCATGGGCAAAAAGGGCAGCTTTGAGGAGCTGGTCAACCAGTCGGTCAATCAGTCTGCCCGCCGTACCCTGATCACCACCATCACCACCGTGATGGCACTGGGTGTGATGTGCATCGTGGCAAAGCTCTACGGTCTGGACAGCATCTTTACCTTTGCATTCCCGCTGATGATGGGTATGATCAGCGGTGTGTACACCTCTCTGTGCGTTTCCACCTCGGCATGGGTGCTGTGGAGCGAGCGCAGCAAAAAGAAGAACTGAGGCGGAGGAACAAGAGATGAAGTGCCCTTATTGCGGTGCGGAGGAATCCAAGGTGATCGACTCCCGCCCCACGGAAGATAACGAGCGCATCCGCCGCCGCCGCGAGTGCCTGAACTGCCACATGCGCTTTACCACCTACGAGGTGGTGGAAACAGTGCCGCTGGTGGTCATCAAAAAGGATAACTCCCGCGAACCCTTTGACCGGCAGAAGCTGTTCAACGCCATGCTGCGCGCCTGTGCCAAGCGTCCTGTCAGCTACGAAACGCTGGAACGTGCCGTCAGCAGCATCGAGCAGTCCCTGTTCAGCTCCTACGACCGCGAGATCCCCAGTGTGCGCATCGGCGAGCTGACCATGGAGGAACTGAAAAAGATCGACGAGGTGGCCTATATCCGCTTTGCCTCGGTCTACCGCCAGTTTGCGGACGTGGAAAGCTTCCTTGACGAACTGAAAAAGCTTGTGGGCGACCGCAAGGAAAACCAGTAAGCTATCATGAAAAAAGGACACTGCACAAGGTCTGTGCAGTGTCCTTTTTGCGCATCTTAAACCAGCCGCCGGGCAAGCCACTCCAGCCGCTCTACTTCTACCTGTGCGCGGCGCAACTCACCCAGCGCATCCTCTGTGGCTTGCTGCTCAAGGTACCCGTCTGCCGCCCGCAGTGCAGCTTCCAGCTCCGTGTAGTCGGCCGTGCGCAGCAGATGGCTCATAGTCTCCCGCATGGTGTCGCACAGCTCTGCACCCTCGGCAAGCGCTTGCCGCGCGGTGGAAACGTCCTTCTGCCGTACAGCCTCAAGGGCACAGTCCAAATCGGCTGAGATATCCTGTGCAAAGCCCTGTACCCGTCCGCTGCTGTAAAGGGATACTGCCAGCAGCGCGGCCACAATCAGGATGATAGATGCCACCGCCGTCACCGTCTGGTCTGAAAGAACTTCACGAATCAGATTCATTTTTTGCTCCCTTTCCGCACGCCGATTGGAGCACTTTTCTTTCCGTCCGCCGATTGAAGTACTTAACCGGGGAAACTCCGCGTTCATTACAGTCTTTGTTGCTGAAACTGACGATGGCACCGCAAGTTCTCTTATTGGTGCACCGAATACATTTCACGCCCGTACCACTCATAACTTCATAGGTAGATGCGCCGCAGAACGGGCATTCCTTGCTCTTAGGTTCAACGTGTGCTTTCATTTGCTTGCTCCTCTCTGTTCCAGTCTTTTACGGGTGCATAGTACCCACACATCATGCAGCAGACAATTCTGCGACGGCTCCCCAGCAATACGATAAGGCTTGGCGTCGTACTTCTAAAAGGTTTCCCCCATGCCAGAAATCTGCTTCCGCATTTAGGACACGGGAGAACCGCACCTGTTTTCT
>OIJO01000364.1_pt1 | contig 8688 bp, 6 predicted proteins | sample 1583541 | NCBI WGS metagenome assembly OIJO01 (sample SAMN02674693, study PRJEB24791) | human gut metagenome, SKBSTL018 | isolation source: stool | host: Homo sapiens | place: USA
AGCAGAAAGACCAGATGCAGCGGCAGTACAATGATGCCAAACGCCAGATGCAGGAGTATGGCATCATAAAGCAGAATGTGGACGGCATTCTGCGGACAGCACCGGGAAAGGAGCAGATGCAGGAACGGTAAATCTGCACAAAATATTGTTCGGATTTTTGAATCCCAAACGCTTAGACCGGGTGGCGTTTCCGCCCGAAATCATGTAAAATAGACTTAGACAACGAAAGCGAGGAACCCTCTATGGCAGAAGTGAACGATAACGGCTCTATCCAGCTTTTTGAAGATCAGAAAATCCGTACTGCATGGGATGCAGAAAAGGAAGAATGGTATTTTTCGATTATTGATGTTATTTCTGTTTTAACTGGAACAGCCAATCCACGGCGATATTGGAGTGACCTGAAGCGTAAGCTGAAAGCTGAGGGGGCAAATGAGTTGTACGAAAAAATCGTACAACTGAAAATGTTGTCCTCTGATGGAAAACGGTACAAGACAGATGTCGCCAACACCGAACAGCTTTTGCGTATCATCCAGTCCATCCCGTCCCCGAAAGCTGAACCGTTCAAGGCATGGCTGGCAATGGTGGGCAAGGAACGCATCGAAGAAACCATCGACCCGGAGCAAGCTATTGACCGTGCGCTTGATACCTATTTGAAGAAAGGCTACTCCGAAGAATGGATTCACCAGCGGCTTTTGGCAATCCGCATCCGCAACGAACTAACGGACGAATGGAAGAAGCGCGGAGTGCAAAAGGGCAAGGAGTACGCCATCCTGACCGATGAAATCTCCCGCGCATGGTCCGGCATGACCACGGGGCAGTACAAGCGGCTGAAAGGTCTGACAAAAGAAAATCTCCGGGACAACATGACCGATTTGGAACTTGTGCTGACCATGCTGGCGGAAGCATCTACCACGGATATTTCCAAGACTGCAAAGCCGCAGACCTTTGAAGAAAACAAGCAGGTTGCTAAACGCGGCGGCAAAGTGGCCGGCATTGCGCGGCAGGCTCTTGAAGCGGAAACCGGCAAGCCCGTTATCACAGAAAAGAATGCGTTTGACTTCCAGCAGCTTGTGACCGACATTGTAGAAGATGCCGCCGAACTGCCAGAAAATCCCACCGAGAAAAAAGATAAAGACTGATACATGAAAATAGCCGGACACAGCAGCCACAAGGCCACCGTGTCCGGCTATTTCTGTGTTGACAATGGCACATTACTTTCACTGAAAATAATGTGCCATTGTTAAGCTGGCGGTATTATTCACCCGTAAAATCAAACCTCTGTCCGTCAAAGTCAGCATCGGTCATGTGCTCCAACTTTGCAATGGTGCCGTTTGCCAGCCGCCGCATTTCCGTGTCCATGTCCGGCAGGGCGGTCAGCATCCGCGCCATCGTTCGGCGGCGGTCAGAGGTGTGGTACATACAGATCAAATTTTCTTCTTCCACGCTGAAATTCATGGTCAGACCTCCATTTCATGTTGTTTGCTGCGGGCCGCTGCCTTTTTCGGGCTGGCGGCCTGTTTTGTTTCGGAAAGCTGCTTGCGGACGGAAGCACGGGGCTTGCGGATGCCCCTGTCCCGGTTCTCCTTTTTGTCAACCAGCGCATAGATGCCGAAACGGTCTTTCACGCTGGAAAGGTGCATGGATTTGTACGGCAGCATGGCAAGCAGCTGGTCCGTGTCCCGGCTGGATGCCAGCTTGGTGAAGTAGGGTGACATCTCCACCATGAAATGATTCTTGTCCGGGCTGTTGGGAGCAGCCAGCCGCTTCATATCTGCCGCGATACGCTGCGCCTCGGCCTCGATCAGCCCAGTGTGCAGTGCCACAAGATGTTCTTTGAAATCACCGGGCCGTGCCGATTCTCGACTGCGCTGCTCCTGTCGGATGGCCGATTGCAGAAGTTCCGGGTCACGGGGCTGCATTTCATACCGCACGAACTCTCCAAAATATTTGTCCGATCGGCTGTCGAAATGCTCCTTGAGGCCAATTTCCCGCATCCCACTTTCGTAGATCAGGCGATTGGCGCCCACGGGCAGAGCGGCATCCCGGATATGCTGGAAATGCTGCTGGTAGTCCAGTTCATACAGATTGCCTTGCACGGTTCCGTTGGCCGCGCCGGTCAGCTCCACCGCATAGGCAAGAATCCTGTCATGGGTCTGTTCGCCGCAGAATTTCCATGTGTTGTAGGCTTGCGTGTCTTTGAGCAGCACGTCCCGTTCCCGGAAGCAGAATGTTCCAGAAGGCCGGGACAGCCACAACAGCAGCTTATCTTCCGGCTGGTCGCTGCGGGCGGCCTCCCGCAGCATCTTGATGTCATAGGCAAAATCGCTCTGATAGTATGCGGTGTTCTGGTGCATAATGGCTTCCAGCGCAGCGATCACATCCATATTTTCAAATTTTTGCACGGCTTACACCTCCAATTCCTTTGTCTTTTCTCGTGGCTGCGTTTGCTTGCTCTGTTCCTTTTTTGCGGCATCCAGCTGTGCCCGGATGGACGGCTTTTTCGGTTTAGCTGCGCGGGATTTTTTGGCTTTCGGTGCCTTTTCCTCGGCCTTGACTGCGGCGGCAAGGTCCGTCAGAGAAATTTGTTCTCCGGCCTTTGCTTTGGCTTCCAACTCACCTAAAGAGGGCGCATTGTTCAGCACACCGTCAATCATGTTTTCGTTCTGTTCGGTGGAAAGCTCTGCGGTGCGCAGCGGATTTTCCCTCAAGAACTCCGGCACCTGTTGAAAACCTACGCTGTCGCAGTAGTGGGCGGTGTCCTGCCCATTCTGGTGCAGCACCACCACATCCGAAACAGACAGCGAGTGTCCCTTGAAATCTGCCGGATGGTCCACATTGAATGTGCGGTAGATGTCCTCCAACGTGGTGCCAGCAGTCAGCGGCGCGGCGTATACTTCCGTATAGTTGGCCTTGTCCACGGTCAAACCGGCAGCCTGCAGGCGGTCGTAGGGTTCAAAACGGTAATCGCGGGTGGAATCTTCATTGCGCAGCTGGTAGATGGAAAAGCTGTCCTGCTGCGGTGCTTCAAAGCCTGCCGCCGCGTATTCCTCTACGGTCATTCCGGCAGCAGCCGCTTCCTGCTCGATCTCGGCCTGTACCTGTGCCTTATAGTCCTGCAAGGTCTGGTCAAAGTCGGCCAGCTTGGGCGGTTCCGGCAAGTTATACTGGCCTTGGTTGAGCAGCGGGCGGCAGTCCTGCACATAGGCCACAACAGTGTTGTAATAGGCAGCCTGTTCCGGCGAAATGTTCTGTTCCTCCCGCAAAGCGGCGGTGGCTGCCTGCTCCATGGCCGAAAGATTGCAATGCTGTTTGAGGTACGGGATAAACTCGGTCAGCACCATTTCCCGCTCTGCCTTGTCCTGCTCCCACGCTTCCGGGCCTTTGTTGTGCAGAACAAAATTTTTCCAGTTCTCGTCTTTAGCGTAGTATTCGTGGTAGCTCTGGATGTGCTGAATCAGAGAGCCGTCCCCGTCACCAAAATCCTGCCGCCCCTCGTAGTTGTCCAGCTGGCCGTTCAGAGTAAAATCAATGCGGAATGCGGTCTTGTCGTACCAGCCACCATCGTAACCGTTCTTTTCCCGTTCCGTGTGCTGGGTGGTATCCAGTTCTTCAAAAACACGATTCGCCACGGACAGCGGCATGATTTCGCCGTCCTGCAGCTTGTCGCTTTCGCTCCACAGAATCGTGACCGTAGGCTCTGCGGATAAATCTGGCACAGCGGCCTTTTCTGCTACCGGGGCAGAAAGTTCATTGGCATTTTCGGTTGCCTCTTGGAACGCTGTCAGCTTATCGCCCAACAGGACTTCCGACACTGTGGCTGTCTGCCCCAGCAGAGCAAGGGCTTCTTCTCCGGCATCTTTCAAGGTCAGGCCGGGTGCGTCCAGCTGGCCGCCGTCCAGAGCCTTTTTGTCTGCATCATACAGTGTATAGTCATAGCCGGAATCACAAGTCTGGATGAACAGGGCGTTCCCATTGTCCAGCGCAAATGCGGCCTCCTGTGCAGCGGAAAGGTCTGCTTCCCGCTGCTGGCGCAGTTCTGCCAGATGTTCGTCCAGCGCAGAGATCAGCTCATGGGCCGCGCTACGGATAATTTCCAGAGAGGCTTTCAGCTCCGCCAGTTCCCGGCCCGAACTCCACCCGGCCACATAACCAAAGGAATACTCGGATGTGTCCAGCCCGTAGTGCTGGCAGACTGCATAAGCTACGCTTTCGGCCTGCACCTCGCGGGTGCGGCTGTCCGGGCGGTTGGTCTGTTCCGGGGTGTTCGGGTCGATGGCGTGAAGTTTGGCGTGGGCAATTTCATGGATAGCCGTCTTGATGGTCTGTAACTGGCTCATGCCCTCTTGGATGGCAATGCGGTTGTCGAGCAGATGAAAGTACCCGTGCGCCCCGCCCTCGATGTCCTCAAACCCGATGGGCACCGGGGAAGCTTGCTCCAACGCTTTGAAAAAATCTTGATAGTCCTGCACGCTGCCGGACAGTTCATTCACTGCGATAGATGGCAGCGGTTCGCCCTCGGTCTGGCTGACATCGAACACAGAAACCACTTTGAAGGCCGGAATCTGCACCGTCTTTTCCTCGGTCAGTGGCTTGCCGTCCTTGTCCAGAATCGGCTTGCCCTGTTCGTCCAGTTTTTCCGTTTTCTGCTTGACCTTGTAGGGCGCGGGAGCAAGGATTTTGATGCCCTTTTCGCCCTTTTTCACGGTGCGGTGGAACGTGTCTTTCCACTTGTTGAAGCCCGCCACCAGTTGGCCGCCCTGCATGGCGATCAGCAAGGTGTTGTTGAAGCTGTAATTGTGGAATTTCGCCATCGTGGTGAGGTAGGCTTTGTAGCGGTCGCTGTCGAACAGCTCTTGAATCCCTGTTTCCAGCCGGTCCGTGATTTCTTTCATGCGTTCCGCGCTGTCCTTGCCGTTTAGGATAATGGGAATAACTTTCTGCGGTTCCGTTTCAGGCTGAACAGGCGGCGGGATATTGGCTGCATCCCGCATGACTTCCGGCGCAGGAAAAGACAGTACCCGGTATTCCTCTGGCACAGGCTGGCCCTCGTGGACTTTCTGCCACTCGTCCCCGCTTTTGACAAGGTAGCCGTACTGGGTGAACGCACCCTGTTCCTGCTGAGCCACATACCGGCCAAACTGTGCCGTGTCGATGCCGCCTTTCCATTCTTCCGGCATATTCACCATGCCGGAGCGATTCAGGTAGTAATCTCCTAGCTGGGCAGGCCCGTGCACATCCGGCAGATGCACATAGTAGTCCACGTTTTCGGGAAAGTCGGTGATTCTCCCGATGCTGAAAAGCTCACTCTGCGGGGCTTGCAAGGCGGCGTTCAGTTCTGCGCGTTCCCCGGTAGAGAGTGTTTCCAGTCGTGATGCCAGAAAGTTCAGTTCGTCCACATTGGATGCCAGCACCATGTTGTAGGGGATGGCAAAACGCTTTTCTTCCTCGGCAAAATAGCCGGAAATGAAAAGGCCCTGCGGATTATCGGACGAAATGCCGATTTGCCGCAGGGCCGCTTGTACCTGTTCGGTTGTGGTAGGCAGGTCCAGCCAGACGCCATCCCTGCCTTGCTGCTGCCGATTTTGCAGCTGGATGGAAAATAATTCGCTCATTTGGTCACACTCCTTTTTTGCTATCCTACGGATAGAGAGAGCCGGTTATGGCAAAATGAATGCTTCACCTTACCATAACCGGCCCTCGTATTTTTGCCTTACTCTTTGCGCTCTACCCGGTAATTGACGTACTTGCCTCCCGTATCTGCTAGAAGCACCGTTGCATCATAGGTTTTGCCTGTCTTTTCGGAATAGAGGCCCTTGACCTTTGCCTTACCGTTTTTGAGCAGAGCAGCGGCGATCTTCGGGGTGAACGCCTTTTTGCGCTGCTCAAAGAAGCGGTCATTCTTCCACATCACGAACTGACAGCTACGATTCCCGCAGTAGAAGTTTTTCTTGCCCTCATAGACGTTTTCACTGCACCGGGGACACTTGCCGATAATAACCCGTTCCGACTGGAACAGGTTTTGTTTGTCCGCGCTGATACAGGAGTAGGTCTTGACCAGCTGACGCACCTGCGCTTCAATTTCGGCCATGAACTCGTCCGGGTCTGCATTGCCCTTGGCAATCTCGGTCAGACGGTTTTCCCATTCAGCAGTCAGAGCGGGAGAGGTCAGGCTTTCCGGCAGAACCACCGCCAGATTGATGCCGTCCTTGGTGGGGACAAGCTGCTTGCCCTTGCGCTGCACAAAGCCCATTTGCACCAGCTTTTCCAGAATCGCGGCGCGGGTGGCGGGCGTACCCAGCCCCTTGCGTTCTGCGTTTTCCGGCATATCCTCGGCTCCGGCCCGCTCCATTGCCGACAGGAGCGTATCTTCGGTGTAGGTTTTTGGTGGGGACGTGAAATGTTCCGAAATATCAGATACAACAGAATAACTTTGTCCCTCGGCCAGTTCCGGCAGGGTGTTCAGCACTTCTTCCTCGGTATCTGCTTTCAGGGTGGAGCGGAACCTCTGGTCGATTTCTTTCCAACCGGGAACAAGCACCGTCTTTCCCTTGGCGGTGAACTCGTTCCCGGCGCAGGAGAACACAGCAGTCACAGTTTCGTACTCATGGGGCGCGGCTATCGCGCAGAGCAGTTTGGAGCAGACAAGGTTCATCAGCTTGCATTCACTCTCGGCAAGACCAGTGAAACCCTGCTTTACAAATTCTGCGGTAGGAATGATGGCGTGGTGGTCCGATACCTTTTTGCTGTTCAGAATCCGGCCCACTTCCGGGGTCAAGTCAAGCCCTTGGGCAAAGGGCAGCAGCCCCAGCAGGTCAGACACAAGATGTTGTGCTGTCTGGCCCATATCCTCGGTCAGATATTGGCTGTCGGTGCGGGGATAGGTCAGCAGTTTCTTTTCGTAAAGCTGCTGGGCGTAATCAAGGGTCTGCTTGGCTGTGAAACCGAACAGACGGTTTGCCTCCCGCTGCAAGGCCGTCAGGTCATAGAGCTTAGGCGGCTGTTCTGCCTTTCTCTCACGCTTGATAGAAGTACAGATGGCAGATGTTCCGGCACAAGTAGCTTTCAAAGTGTTGGCCTCGTCCATGCTGGCAATGCGCCCACTGTCCGCTTTCAAGCTGCCGGACTGGATGCCGACCGTGTAATACTTTTCTTTTTGGAAGCGCAGAATTTTTGCATCCCGGTCCACCAGCATTTTCAGTGTCGGGGTCTGCACCCGGCCCACGGTCAGGGTCTTGTGGTACAGCACCGAAAACAGTCGCGTAGCATTGATACCCACCAGCCAATCCGCCTTTGCACGGCAGAGGGCCGATTGATACAGAGCATCATAATCCGAATCCGGGCGCAGGTTTGCAAAACCCTCCCGGATAGCGGCATCCTCCATGCTGGAAATCCAGAGCCGCTTCACGGGTTTTGTGCAGCCGGCTAGTTGGTAGACGAAACGGAAAATCAATTCCCCCTCGCGCCCGGCGTCAGTGGCGCACACAAGGCCGGTGACATCGGGGCGCTCCATCAAAGAACGCAGGGTGTCAAACTGCTTTTTCTTATCGTCGGGAATGATGTATTGCCATTCCTGCGGCAGAATCGGCAGGTCGTCATAGCGCCATTTTTTGAAACGCTCGTCATAAGTCCCGGCGTCGGCAAGGGAAACAAGGTGGCCGATACACCAGCTCACCAGATAGCCGTTTCCCTCCATGTAGCCGTCCTGTTTCTTGTCCGCGCCGATCACACCCGCAATGCTGCGGGCGACGCTTGGTTTCTCTGCAATTACTAACTGATAGCTCATACTTCGTCCTCCTTATTTCCATCTTCACCTGTCATATCCTCGTCCGGCTCCGGGACCTCGTCCTCGTCGTCCTCGTCCTCGCCAAAGTCATACTCGGCCAGATCGTCATTGCCTGTGGTGTCGGCTTTTTCCTTTTTGAATTTCAGGAAGTAGAGGGCTGCGCCGCCGCCCAGCAGCACCACCACAAAGAACACCACAAGGCCGCCCATGCCGCTTGGCTTTTCCTCCTGCGGCTTTTCTTCCTCCGGCTGGGGTTTAGGTTCCGGCCCGTTGCAGGCGGTCAGGTTGTTTTTACAGACCGGGCAGGCCGTATTGACGGCCCCAGCCCCACATTTGGCCGTACAGGTGCAGACCTCCGGCTCTTTTTTCCCGTCCTCCAACAAGGCTTGCAGGTCGGCGTCGTCCACTTGGTTGAGGAAATGCACCGCCGTTTCCTTGTCCTCGTTGGCCCGGTCGATCAGGATGTAAAAATAATTCCCGGCCTTGGTAGTGACGGTGATAAGCTGCTTATCCCCGAAAAAATCATCCACCAGCGCAGCGTTGCCCTGTGGGGTGACAGGTACGCCCTCCGGCTCCATGCCGCCGGTGGTAGGTTCTTCGGTTTCCTCCGGCACTTCTGCGGGGGCCTCGGTGGTTTCCGGCAGCGGCACAGGGTCAGGGTCAGCGCCCCCGGCGTAGGCGGTAACGGTCGTGGTCGCCATGCAGAGCGCAGCGGCCACGGCCAGCGTCAAGGTGCGGAACAGTTTAGATTTCTTCATGGGCGCTGTCCTCCTGTTCAAAGTCCGGGATCGGGGCCGGGGCCGCCTGCAACGCGCCGCCGCGCACAAAGGCGGCGAACTCCTGCGGGGTCATGTTGAGGCCGCGCACAAGCTGGACGATCTGCAAGTTTTCCTGTTCGGTCTTGG
>OIJO01000381.1_pt1 | contig 8467 bp, 9 predicted proteins | sample 1583541 | NCBI WGS metagenome assembly OIJO01 (sample SAMN02674693, study PRJEB24791) | human gut metagenome, SKBSTL018 | isolation source: stool | host: Homo sapiens | place: USA
TTTCCCTACACGACGCTCTTCCGATCTCGCCGTCGATCACCACGCTGCCGCCGGTGGGGCGCTCCAACAGGTTGATGCAGCGCACCAGCGTGGATTTGCCCGCACCGGACATGCCGATGATGCCGTAGATTGCGCCATCGGGAATGGTGAGGTTGATGTTCTGCAGCGCTTTCACCGCGCCATCCTTCATCTGGAAGGTCTTGGAAAGATACTTGAGTTCGATCACAGAAATTGCTCCTTTAGCTTATCCCTCGATGGTAGATTATCCCTCGATGGGTGCCAGACTGTCCTGCTTGCCGCCGTAGACGCCCATGGGCTCTACGTGAATACCGGCAACAGATACCAGATGGGTACCCTTTTCGGCGTTGAAGTTGTCCAGATACGGCTGATGCTGGAAGTAGTTGGTGTCTACCTGACCGTCCTCGACGATCTGGTTGGGGATCACATAGTCGTCGTACTCCTGGATGTCCAGCGTGATGCCCTTGGCGGCAAGGATCTCCTTGCACACCTCCAGCACCTCGCAGTGGGGAGCGGGAGTAGCGGCGCAGCTGACGGTCTGGCCGTTCAGAGCGTCATAGTCCACAGTGGAATCATAGCCGTCGGTGGGGTTCTCCACAACGGACACCACGGAGCCCTTGTAGGTCTCGTCCATGAAGTCCTTCACCTTCTGGCTCTGCAGGGCAGCAGCCAGAGCCTTGATCTTAGGCTCCTCCTGATTGCCGTCCTTGCACACCAGAATGTTGACGTAAGCAGAAGAGCCGTCCTCCATGGCCAGTGCATCAGTCATGGGGTTCAGACCGGCAGAGATGGCGTAGTTGGAGTTGATGACGGCGTAGTCCTCGTCCTGCAGGACGTTGGGCACCTGAGCGGCCTCCACCTCGTCCACGGTGACGTTCAGGGGGTTCTCCTCGATGTCATTCTTGGTGGCGGTCAGGCCGGCATCTGCCTTCAGCTTGAAGAAGCCGTTCTTCTCCAGCAGGGTCAGGGCGCGGGCCTCGTTGGTGGTATCGTTGGGCACAGCCACCTTGATCTTATCCAGCTTAGCAGCGGCAGAGGATGCCACGCTGCCGGATGCAGCGGCGGAAGAAGCAGTGGAAGAAGAACCACCGCAGGCAGTCAAGGCAGCGGCTGCGGCTGCCACACCGGTAACTTTCAGAAAATCGCGACGAGTAATCATAGTTTTGTTCCCTCTCTATTTGTTCTCTATTTTGTACTGCGGCCCGCACGGCACCTTTCCGCGCACGGCCTTGAACGGACGCATGAAAAAATGCCCCCGTCCTTACGAGCCTTAGGCTCTGCAAGGACGGAGGCATGAACATACTTCCGTGGTACCACCTTGGTTCACTGCATCCTTACGGATACAGCCTCGATGCTGCGGCAGCGTGTGCTGCTTACAGCCGGACGCTGTAACGGGCGCATCCCGTTGCGGGCTTAGCACTCCTGCGCCTCGTCCGCACGGCTCCGAGACCATTTTCAGCTTCCTGTTTCCTGCCCTTTTTCACCGCCCGGGCTCTCTGGTAAGGATCAATGCGAAGGCCTACTCTTCTCTTCACAGCCATTTTTGTGATATTGACACTATAATAACCCCATCGGCGGCATTTGTCAACACCCCTAACGAAGTTTTTTGGTAGGAATATTGCTTCCGGCCTTTTGCCGCGCCCGTTTTTTTGATACGCCCTTGTATGCGGCTGGTGCACATGATAAAATAGGGTATCATCTTTTGCAAGGAGAGCAGGCAATGAACAGCAGAGACCCTTTTCCCGATGAAGAGCTGCGCCGCCGCATCATGGATTTTATCATGGCCGCAGGGCAGACCCTGCTGGAAAACGGCGCAGAGGTGTTCCGGGTGGAGCAGACCATGGAGATCATGGCGCGCAGCTTCCATTTGCGGGAGTTCCACGTTTATGTGCTGACCAACGGCATTTTCGCCAGCGCCGGCACTGCCGAGATCAGCGAGGTGCGCAACGTACCGGTGCGCACCACCCATTTGGGGCGGGTAGCGGCGGTGAACGAGCTTTCCCGCCAGATCGCCCAGACAGGGATGACCTTGGATGAAGCCGAGAGCCGTCTGGTGCTGGCGCGGCGGCTGCCCTTCCCCAAAGATCATGTGCAGCTGCTTTCCGGGCTATGCGGGGCGTTCTGTTTTGCCATGATGTTCGGCGGCAACCTGCGCAGTGCGCTGGCAGCTGCCGGGGCGGGGCTGGTGGCCAGCTGGTATCTGCTGTGGTGCGGGCGGCATGAGGTGCCCGGCGGCTTCCAGAAGATCAGCACCGCCGCGCTGATCACGCTGGTATGCATTCTGCTGTGCAATCTGCTGCACACCTCTGCCAGCCACGCCATCATCGGTACGCTGATGATCCTGACCCCGGGCATCGCCTTTACCATGGGCATCCGGGATTTTGTGCAGGGCGACTACCTTTCCGGCACCATCCGCATGATCGATGCTTTGCTCATTGCCGCCAGCATTGCCATAGGCACCGGTCTTGTGCTGCGGCTGTACACGGTACTTACGGGGGTGGTCGTGGTATGATGTCCCTTACAGCTGTACAGATCGGCGAGCTGACCGCGCAGTTTTTTCTGGCCGCGGCGGGCACGCTGAGCTTTGCCATTCTGTTTGCATGCCCCAGGCGCTGTCTGCCCTACTGCGCGCTGGTAGGCGCTGTGGGCTGGCTGTGGTACGAGTTGCTGACCCTGCTGGGCGCAGACGCCGCCACGGCCTCCCTGCTGGCGGTCATTCCGCTGACCATCCTTACCCGCGTGTTTGCCATTACCCAAAAAACGCCGGTCACGGTGTTTTTGCTGACCGGCATTTTCCCGCTTGTGCCGGGCGCAGGCATCTACTACACCGCCTACTATTTCATCCAGAACGAAAACACCCTTGCCCTTGCCAAGGGCATCAGCACTTTTAAGATTGCCGTGGCGCTGGCCATCGGCATCAGTCTGGTGCTGTGCGTGCCTATCCCGAAAAAACGGCGAAAATGACTATATGTAAAAAAGGACGGCAGTCATACGACTGCCGTCCTTTTTATACGTTAAGTGTTAAGAGCAGAAACTGCCCGAAACCTTAGTTTCTCTTTGCCTCGATACGAACTTCGTTCTTGCTCCAGTTGATGGTGAACGGACCCTCGCCCACAACAGTGCACCAATCACCTGCCAGCTCATCAGCCAGTTTCTTGCTGATAGTCTTCTGGCTTGCATAGAGCTTGTACTCCTCTACGTACTTGATATCAATTTCCTTGCCATCAACCACCTGATAGAAGACAACATTCACCGGCACTTCGATTTCGTCCAGCATCACCTTAACGCCATCTTCACCAGTAGGAAGCTTAGCAATCGTCAGCTCGCCAGTAGAAACGACCTTATAACCATTCGGGAAGTACTTGGGGGGGATCTCAGACACCTTAACAGTGGTCTTATCCTGTGCAACCTTGAGGTAATTCTGCTCACCCACGGTAGCACCCTTGCACATAAAGACAACCTTGACGTCCTTAGTCAGGACTTCTTCAGCAGAGCAACCGGCCAGCACACCAGCAGCAGCAACAGCCAGAGTGGCAACGCCTGCACCCTTCAGGAACTGACGACGAGAGATGTTAGACATAGTAATCAACCTCACAATCTTTCTTTCAAGCACGCCTTACACTCCGTGTAATGCGCTTTGCACCTCTATAATACCCTCTTCTGCCCCGGGTTGTCAAGTGCTTTGTAGAAGTATTCACTAAAAAATACAAGAAAAAAGAAAGAACTACTACTATTTTTTATAAATTGCCCGCCGTTCCCGCCCCAAAAACGTGCCGCAGCCATTGCTGTGCGCCGGTGCATCTGTTATACTTTATATATAGTTTTTTCCGTTTTTGTATTTTACCGGATAAAGGAGCGATTCAATATGTCTGTCATGGAACTTCTGACTACCCGCCGCACCTACCGCCGGTTCGCGCAAAAAGCTGTGCCGCAGGATGTGGTAAATGATATCGTACAGGCCGTGCGGCTGTCCTCCTGCGGGGCAAACCGGCAGGCGGTGCGTCTGGTGCTGGTGCAAAGCCCGGAAATGGTCGCCAAGGTACAGCCGCTGGTCAAGTGGGCTGGCTATCTGCCGCCGGAGCAGGGCACGCCCAAAGCGGACGAGCTGCCCACCTTTTATGCAGCCGTGGTGCAGGATACCGCCATCCCCGGCGACCTTGCCACCGACACCGGCATCGCACTGGCCAACATGACCCTTGCCGCATGGGACAAGGGCGTAGGCAGTTGCATCATGGGCGCGATCAACAAGCCCGCCCTGACCGCGCTGCTTGGCATCGAGGAGCCGCAGAAGCTGGCCTTTATGGTGGCTTTTGGCTACCCCACCCACAAAGCCCGCATCGTCCCCATGACCGAGCAGACCGGTGTAAAGTACTATCTGGACGAAAACCGCGACTACTGCGTTCCTAAGCGCAGCGCGGAGGAGATCGCAAGAAGCCTGTAAATAACGGTTTATACTGCATATATTCATACGTTTTCTCCGTTATTGCATAAATGTTTGCAAAATCGTTTCAATTTCACGGATTATTATGCACAAGTATTGACTTTTTGTTTTGTACAAACTATACTAAGTGCGTTCCCCGAAAGCGCGATGAATCGCATCCCATCGGGGCAAGGCAAACTATATTGCATAGATTGAGGAGTGTTTGAATATGAAAAAGATCTCTCGCCGCAGCTTCATGGCTGCCGCTGCTGTTTCCGTTGCTGCTCTGGCTCTGACCGCCTGCGGTGGTTCCGCAAGCTCTGCTGCTTCCTCTGTGGCAAGCTCTGCCGCTTCCTCCGAGGCTGTTTCTTCCGCCGCTGCCGCTGAGCTGACCACCGTGGAGGCTGGTAAGCTGACCATGGCCACCAACGCCACCTTCCCTCCGTACGAGATGACCACCGACTCCGGTGAGATCGAGGGCATCGATGTGGACACCGCCAAGGCCATTGCTGAAAAGCTGGGTCTGGAGCTGCAGATCGATGACATGGAGTTTGATGCCGCACTGCTCAGCGTGCAGCAGGGCAAGGCCGACATCGTGATGGCTGGCGTTACCGTGACCGACGAGCGCAAGGCTGTGATGGACTTCTCTGACAGCTACGCAACCGGCATCCAGTCCATCATCGTGCCCAACGATTCCGACATTGCTTCTCCCGACGATCTGGCCGGCAAGAAGATCGGCACCCAGCGCGGCACCACCGGCTACATCTACTGCTCCGATGACTTCGGCGAGGACTCTGTTGTGGCCTACGACAGCGGCCTGACCGCTGTGCAGGCACTGAACAACGGTCAGGTGGATGCAGTGGTCATCGACAACGCTCCCGCTACGGAGTACGTTGCCGCCAACCCCGGCCTGAAGGTGCTGGACACCAGCTACGCCGAGGAGGATTACGCCATCGGCATGGCAAAGGGTTCTGCTCTGGAGGACGCTGTCAACAAGGCTCTGGAGGAGCTGAAGGCTGACGGCACTCTGCAGGCCATCGTGGACAAGTACATCAACGCAAACTAAGCTGCGTGCCCTGTACCATTTCCGTACCCAAGGAGGCGCCCCGCTCCGGGGCACCTCTTTTTTTAGAAAAAAGTGGTTACAATTTATTGACAAACAGAAAGCGAGGATGTGAATGGCTGCGCAATACGAACTGCTCAAAGAGCTGCTCAACAGCGGCACAAAGCTAAGCTTTGAACAGGATTTCTTTTTCAAGTTTTATCAGGCCTTTCTGCTGAAGGACCGCTGGATGCAGTACATCAGCGGTGTGGGCACCACCCTGCTGGTCACCGCACTGGCGCTGGCGCTGGGCGTGGTGCTGGGCAGCGTGGTGGCGCTGGTGCGCGTGACCCACGACCAGCAGCGCCCCGGCCACAAAAACGCGGTGCTGGGCTTTTTTAACGCGGTGTGTCAGGTGTACACCACCATCATCCGCGGCACGCCCATGATGGTGCAGCTGCTGATCATGAGCATGGTCATTTTTGCCAACAGCCGCAACTTTACCATGGTAGGTGCGCTGACCTTAGGCATCAACTCTGGCGCGTATGTATCCGAGATCATCCGCGGCGGCCTGATGGCTGTGGACCCCGGCCAGATGGAAGCCGGACGCAGCCTTGGCCTGAACTACATGACCACCATGGTGGTCATCATCATCCCGCAGGCCATCCGTGCGGTGCTGCCTGCACTGGGCAACGAGTTCATCATTCTGCTCAAGGATACTTCCCTGATCACCACCATCGGCGGCAAGGAGCTGCTGTATGCTGCACAGGGCATTATGAACCGTACCTACGACGCCATGTTCCCCCTGCTGGGCGTTGCATTGATCTACCTGATCCTTGTTATGCTGTTTACATGGCTGCTGAGCAAGTTTGAGAGGAGGCTGGCACAAAGTGACCGATAAGATTTTGGAAGTACGCGGCCTGACCAAGACCTATGGCGGCGTAAAGAAGCGCGGCGCAAAAAAGGCCGACCCCACGCTGGACGTGCTGAAGGGCATCGACCTTGACATCTACCGCGGCGATGTGGTTTGCCTGATCGGCCCTTCCGGCTGCGGCAAGTCCACCTTTCTGCGCTGCCTGAACCGGCTGGAGACCCCCTCCTCCGGCTCTATCAAGTTTGAAGGCGTGGAGGTGGACGAAGCGCACATCGACCCCGTGCGCCAGAAGATGGGCATGGTGTTCCAGCACTTCAACCTCTTCCCCCACCTGACCGTCAAGAAAAACCTTGAGCTGGCCCCCAGCCTGCTCAAGCTCAAGGACAAAGAGGCCATCTCCAAGCGCGCCGACGAGCTTCTGGCCCGCGTAGGTCTGGCCGACAAGGCCAACGCCTACCCCAAGAGCCTGTCCGGCGGTCAGCAGCAGCGCATCGCCATTGCCCGCGCGCTGGCCATGGACCCGGACGTGATCCTGTTCGACGAGCCCACCAGCGCCCTTGACCCCGAGATGGTGGGCGAGGTGCTGGAGCTGATGAAGGAGCTGGCACACACCGGCATCACCATGCTGGTGGTCACCCACGAAATGGGCTTTGCCCGTGAGGTGTCCAACCGGGTTATCTTCATCGATGATGGCAAGATTCAGGAGGATGAGCCGCCGCAGGAGCTGTTCACCAACCCCAAGCACCCCCGCCTGAAAGCCTTCCTCTCCAAGATGCTGTAATAATATATAAAATTCAAGCCCGGAAGGTCGGTAGACCTTTCGGGCTTGTTTCATTAAAAATAGCGCTGCGGCTCAAAGCTCTGCCAGAATGGCGTCGCCCATGGCGGTGCAGCCAAGGCAGGTGCAGCCATCGCTCATGTTGTCGGCTGTGCGCAGACCCTTGTCCAGCACACGGTTCACAGCGTTCTCTATGGCATCAGCTTCTGCTGCCATGCCAAAGGAGTACCGCAGCATCATGGCGGCGGACAGAATGCAGGCAGTGGGGTTTACGATATCCTTGCCTGCAATGTCCGGGGCCGAGCCGTGGATAGGCTCGTACAGGCCCCGGGTGCCGTCGCCAAGGCTGGAGGACGGGATCATACCAATGGAACCGGTGATCATGGAAGCCTCGTCCGACAGGATATCGCCGAACATATTCTCGGTGACGATCACGTCAAACTGGGCGGGGTTCTTCACGATCTGCATGGCGCAGTTGTCCACGAACATCTCGCTGTACTCCACGTCCGGGTACTCGGCCTGCAGCCGGTGCATCACGGTGCGCCACAGGCGGCTGGTATCCAGCACGTTGGCCTTGTCCACGCAGCACAGCTTTTTGCGGCGCTTGCGGGCGGTCTCGAAGCCGATGCGGCCAATGCGCTCGATCTCGTGCTCCGCATAGGGCATGGTGTCCACGGCCTGCTTTTCGCCGTTTTCCAGCGTGTGGGTCTCGTGATTGCCGAAGTACACACCGCCGATCAGCTCCCGCACAATGATAAAGTCAATGCCCTGTGCCACGATCTCGGGCTTTAAGGGGCTGGCAGGCGCCAGCTGCGGCCAGATCTTGGCGGGGCGGTTGTTGGCGTACAGCCCCATCCCGGCGCGCAGCCGCAGCAGGCCCTTTTCTGGCCGCTGCTCCCCGGGCAGGCCCTCCCATTTGGGGCCGCCTACCGCGCCCAGCAGCACGCTGTCGGCGGCAAGACACTTGTCCAGCTCGTGCTGGGGCAGCGGGTCGCCGTATTTATCAATGGCCTCGCCGCCCATGGCGGCAGCGGTGTAGTGGAAGGTATGGCCGTACTTTTCAGCCACCTTATCCAGCACCCGGAGGGTCTGCTTTACGATCTCCGGGCTGGAGCAATCGCCCCAGATGACAGCAATATTTTTTTCCATGGGTCTGTTCTCCTTATTGGTTAATTTCTCACCGGATGAACCCTCTCAGCTTCGCTGCGCTCAGCGCTCCCCCAAAGGGGGAGCTTTTATGCTTCTGACCGATAGATGCGCAAGACCTCCCCCTTTCGGGGGAGGTGGCATCGCGCAGCGATGACGGAGAGGGTTCCGCACCGTTTGCGTGGGAAG
>OIJO01000399.1_pt1 | contig 8286 bp, 5 predicted proteins | sample 1583541 | NCBI WGS metagenome assembly OIJO01 (sample SAMN02674693, study PRJEB24791) | human gut metagenome, SKBSTL018 | isolation source: stool | host: Homo sapiens | place: USA
CTACGAGTGGGCGATGGTACTGGACAATGTGGGAAACATCCGCTGGAGCTACGGCCTGCCGCAGGAGCTGAACCATGCCTACACTCCCGGCGATATCGCCAAATTTGCCCGCTGGTATCTGGCGGATTACCCGGTGTTCTGCTGGACAGAACCCTACGGACTGTTCGTCATCGGGCTGCCAAAGGGGAGCCTGTGGAAGTACAGCATTTACAGCTCACCGGACTTTGCCCTGAGCATGGTGCGGGTGCTCCCGGCAGCAGCGCTGGGAATGCTGCTGCTGGGTCTGGTTCTCTGCTTCTGGTTGAGCTGGCGGGGGGCAAAGCGGCTGGAGACCGTGGCAAACGGTCTGGAAGCACTGGCGCAGGGGCAGACCGTTCAACTGCCTACGGATGGTTTTGCCGGGGAACTGGCAGAAAAGCTGAACCGGACCGGGGCGCAGCTGCAAGCCAAAAATGAGATGCTTTCCCGGCGGGACAACGCCCGCACCCAGTGGATCGCAGGGGTCAGCCATGACGTGCGCACCCCGCTGGCGCTGATCTTAGGCTGGGCGGAGCAGCTGGAACAGGATGCACTTTTGCCGGACAGCTCCCGGCAGAAAGCGGCCGGTATCCGCATCCAGTGCGAAAAGCTGCGCACCCTCATTGATGACCTGAACCTGACCAGTAAGCTGGAATACGGTGCCCAACCCCTGCGCCGGAAAGATCTGCGTGCAGGGCCGCTGTTCCGGCAGCTGGTGGCGCAGTTCTGCGAAAGCCCGCTGGCAGAGCGCTGCGAGATCACACTGGAACAGGAAGAACCAGCAGAGCAGACAGTGCTTTCGGTGGATGAGGCGCTGCTGGCACGGCTGCTGGAAAACCTGATGAACAACAGCGTCCGGCATAACCCAAAGCCGGTGAACATTACGGTGCACACCCGGCAGGTAGGGGAACGCTTCTGCCTGACCGTGGCAGATGACGGTATTGGCTATCCGGCTGCCGTTCTGGTGGCACTGAACGCTGCGGAGCCTGCCGAAAATGCGCCTCATATCCTTGGCCTGTATGTAGTGCAGCAGATCGCCGCCGCCCATGGCGGCACGGCAGTGTTTGGGCAGAACACCCCCTGCGGGGCAAAAACAACGGTCTGGCTGCCCGGCCGAGCGTGAACGGGGCAAAAAAAGAAAATAGCGCAAAAAACAGGCCGCTGCTTGCAGTTGTTGCAAACAGCGGTCTTATTGTTATACGTTTTTGCTCTTATCCAGTGCATCAAACTGCTGCAGGATCTGGGGGTCTTTCAGTTTGATGACCTTGCCGGAGAGGTAGTGCAGGGTGTTTTCCTCCGGCACATCCAGAAAGCTGATGCGCACCGCGCACAGTGCCTGCGTCTTGGTGCCGGTACGCTCGTTCATCTTGCGGTTGCCGTATTTGATATCGCCCAGCACCGGCTTGCCCAGATAGGCCAGATGGGCACGGATCTGGTGGGTGCGCCCGGTGACAAGGCCGATCTTGCACAGGGCAAAGGGGCCTGCGGTGCGCAGCACGTCCACGTCCGTAATGATCTGCTTGCGGCGCTCGTCCTGCGATTGATGGGCGTGGATGTTGACCTTGTTGTTTTTCTCGTCGTGCTCCCACCATGCGGTGAACCGCCCGGACTGCGGAATGCCCACCGTGATGGTGTAGTACTCCTTCTTCAGCAGGTCGGTGCGGATGATCTCGTTCATGTCCCGCAGGGCGGCGTAGTTCTTGGCGGCGATCACCAGCCCTTCGGTGCCGCGGTCCAGCCGGTTGCAGATGCCGGGCTTGAAGCGGTTCTCGCCGTGGGGATCGTATTCGCCCTTCTGGGTCAGGTACTGGGTAAAGGCATCCACCAGATTGGCATCGCCGGTGCGGTCGCTGTGGCACAGCAGGTGGGCGGGCTTGTACAGCACCGCAATGTTTTCGTCCTGATAGATCACCTTGACCGGCGGCTGGCGGCGCGGCGGCTTTTTGGCCGGGACCACCGGCTTTTCGGGGAAGAACTCATCGTTGATATACAGCTCGATCACATCACCGCTGCTCAGCCGGGTGTCCGCTTCACCGCGCTTGCCGTTCACCTTAATGCGCTTGTTGCGGAAACTTTTATACAGCAGGCTGCGCGGCATGTCCCTGGTCACGCTTTCCACAAAGCGGGAAAGCCGCACGCCGTTTTCGTTTTCGCCTGCGATAAACTTTTTCATGGGGGTCACATCCTCTTTGCAATCTTCAAACAATAGTATATAATAAGAACAGCCAAAGGTAAAGGATGTGCGCCCATGCCGGAAAAGAAAACCACCAATTCGATCCATGAAGAGCACCGTGCCCGCATGCAGGAGCGCGTTGCCCGCGATGGCTTAACCAGCCTTGCCGCGCATGAGGCGCTGGAATATCTTTTGTACTTTTCCATTCCGCGCCGAGATACCAACCCCTTGGCTCACCGCCTGATCGAGCATTTTGGCGGATTTTGCCAAGTGCTGGATGCCAGCGAGGAAGAATTGATGCAGGTGCAGGGCATTGGCCCTGCCAGCGCAAGACTGCTGCATTCCTTCCGGGATGTTGCCCGCTTTTACCAGATCCAAAAGCACAAGGAACACCCTGTTCAGCTGCGCAACGCTGAGATGTGCTGTGAGTATATCCGCCCGCTGTTCAACGACCCCAAGCGGGAAGAGTTTTATATGATCGCCATGAATGACGATTATGTCCCGCTCAAAGAAATTTACATTGCATCGGGCATTCCCAACCGCGTGCAGTTTGATACCCATAAGCTGTTGCGGGATGCCGTTGCCAGCCAGTGTACCTGTGTTGTGCTGGCGCATAACCATCCGTCCGGTTTGGCGGCGGCTTCCAATGCGGATCTGCTTGCCACGCAGGCCATTATTCTGGCATTGGGCCAGGTTGGCATTGATGTGCTGGATCATGTGATTTTGACGCCTACCGACTGGTTCAGCATGGCAGAGCATGGCCGTGTGCCGCAGTATAACCCCAGTACCGGCCAACTGCTGTTTGCCGCCCGTGCCACCTGGCCGATGGAACCGGAGAAGCCCAAACAAATCAAGCGCTGAATGCGCCTCAAGCACAAAGCAAACTCGGCATGTCCCGCGGGCGCAAGGCAGCAGGGTTTGCCTTGAACTATACAAAACAAATAAAAAATGCCGCCCCGTAAAAGGGGCGGCAAAGTTATGCCGTTTGTGCGGCGCTATGTTAAGTTTAAGCTGTCAGCTTATGCTTCCGGGATCAGCACGCCGTACCCGCCATCAGCGCGGCGGTAAACGACCTGGATCTTGTCGTTCTCGGTGCTGTGATACAGGAAGAAGCTGTGCCCCAGCAGGTCCATCTGCAAAATGGCTTCCTCAGTGCTGCAGGGCTTCAGGGCAAAGTGCTTTTCGCGCACAATATCCATGCTTTCTTCCGGCTCAGTAGCGGGTATTTCCGCTGCTGCGGCGGTCAGCTTGGTGCCAAGGCGCTTGCGGTACTTTACCACACGGCGGGTCAGCAGATCGACGGCGTCGGCCAGGGCATCTTCCATGCGCTCATCCGTTTTTTCGGCGCGCATGGCCAGATCCTTGCTGCGCAGCATGATCTCAACGGTCTGCCCACTTTTTTCTACCGTGACGGTAACCTGTGCCTGTGCTTCGTCAGGGAAAAACTTGTCCAGCTTCGCAAGCCTCTTTTCCGCATTTTCGATAAAGCTCGGTTTGAGCGTAACGCGACGGCCGGTACATGTAACTTTCATAGGACAACCTCCCTTTGTTTTGGATGCCCAGCACCCTTGCCAGAAAGCCCGCTGCCAACTTGGCTTCATTTTCGACAGCTGCTTCCTGTACCTCTATTATAGCAAATCTATACAAAAAGTCAAAATGTTTTTGCAGGCAAATTAAAAATTTTGTAAAATGTTCACAACTTGCCGCACTCATCCAGAAAAGGACGAATTCATGGATAAATTTTCCGTTTTGCAGCAATACTTCGGCCACAGCAGCTTCCGCCCCGGTCAGGAACAGGTGGTGGATGCCATCGTTTCCGGCCAGGATGTCCTCGGCGTTATGCCCACCGGCGCAGGCAAATCTGTTTGTTACCAGGTTCCGGCCATGCTGATGCCGGGGCTTACGCTGGTCATTTCACCGCTGATTTCCCTGATGCAGGACCAGGTTGCCGCCCTGGAAGAGGAGGGCGTGCATGCTGCCTGCCTGAACTCCGCCCTGCCGGAAGGGCTTTACAGCACCATTCTGCGTGCCGCGCTGGAGGGGGACTATAAAATTCTATACGTTGCCCCGGAACGCCTGCTGACGGACAGTTTCTTATACCTTGCCATGCACGCCCGCATCGCTTTTGTGGCTGTGGACGAAGCCCACTGCGTGTCCCAATGGGGTCAGGATTTCCGCCCCAGCTACCTGAAAATTGCCGAATTCATCTCCCGTCTGCCGTACCGCCCGGTCATTGGTGCGTTCACGGCAACGGCAACGGAACAGGTCAAGCAGGATATCATTGCCCTGCTGCAGCTCAACCAGCCTTTTACGCTGACCACCGGCTTTGATCGCCCCAACCTCTATTTTGGTGTGGCCCGCCCGCGGGATAAAGAACGTTATATTGAAGAATATATCCTCGACCACCGGGATCGCAGCGGCATTGTCTATTGCGCTACCCGCAAATCGGTAGAGTCCGTCTGTAAGGAGCTGCGATCCGTTGGCATTTCCGCCACCCGTTATCATGCGGGCCTTACCCCGGAGGAGCGCAGCAAAAATCAGGAAGATTTTGTCTATGACCGCAAGCGGGTCATGGTTGCAACAAACGCCTTCGGCATGGGCATAGATAAATCCAATGTCAGCTTTGTGCTGCATTATAATATGCCAAAAAATCTGGAAAACTACTATCAGGAAGCGGGCCGCGCCGGGCGCGATGGCGAGCGCGCCGAGTGCATCCTGCTGTTCTCCCTGGGGGATGTGCAGACGGCAAAGTATTTTATCCAGAACTCCCACGATAACGATGAGCTAACCCCTGAACAGGCCGAAGCTGCCGCCAGGCGGGACCGCGAGCGGCTGGACGTGATGGTGGGGTACTGCAAAACCACCCGCTGCCTGCGCAGCTATCTGCTGGATTATTTCGGCGAGCACCACACCGGCGGCTGCGGCAACTGTTCCAACTGCACCGGCGAGTTTGTGCAGACCGACATCACCACCGAAGCACAGAAGATCCTTTCCGGCGTGGCGCGCATCCAAAAGCGTTGGCCCGGCGGGCTGGGGGTTGTGGCGCTGGTGCAGATGCTGCGCGGCGCCAAGGATCAGAAAACCCTGGAGCGCGGGCTGGACCAGTTCCCGACCTATGGCATCATGCGGGATGTGCCGCCCCAGCGCATGCGCCTTTACCTGGATGCATTGCAGGAGCAGGGCTACCTGGCCGAAACCGGCGATGAGTTCCCGGTCATCACCCTGACAGCCAAGGCTCCGGCGGTGCTTTTCCACGGTGAGCAGGTTACCATGCAGGAGCGCGCCGCCACCGCGCAGGAAACCCAGGCCAAGCGCCGTGCTTCCCGCAAAAAGACGGCTGCCCGCACCGCACTTTCGGAAGCGGACGATTCGCTGCTGGCAAGCCTGAAAACCCTGCGCAGCGAACTGGCCCAGAAAAACCACGTTCCGGCATATATCGTGTTCAACAATGTCAGCCTGGACGAGATGGCCGAGCTTAAGCCGCGCACCATGGGGGATTTCCGCCGCATTTCCGGCGTCGGCGATGCAAAAGCTGCCAAATATGGTGAGGCATTCATTAAGCATATTGCCAAATGGGTGCGCGAACACTCGGAGGAAGAATAAGCCGAAATGCCGCTGCCGGATGCAGCCCCGGCAGCAGCGCATAAAAGGCATAAAAAGCTGCAAAATGCCTTTAGGCAATACCGCACAATTCCCGCCTGACGGCTTAAGCACCGCTCCGGCGGCTGCGGCACGGCATCTGCGTTGCCAAAATGCTCGATAATACACAAAGTATTATCTGCGCTTTTGGCTTAGCATCTGCCGTACCTCGCTCACCGTATCGGCACTTAGAATTATGCGGTATTGCCTAAAAGTACAAAGGGGGGCGCACCCATGCAAACCATTTATGATGCTAAAATTTTGATTGTGGATGACAACCAGGATCTGCTGAACCTTGTTACCACGGCGCTGCGCAGCACCGGCTACAACCAGCTGACCGCCTGCACCGGCTGCGCAGCGGCCCAAGCGGCATTTGCCGCCAACCGCCCGGACCTGATGATTTTGGACATCAACCTGCCGGATGGGGACGGCTTTACCCTATTCCGCACGCTGCACAGCATGGCGGATATCCCGGCGCTTTTTCTTTCTGCCCGCGATGCTGACGCCGACCGGCTGTTTGGTCTGGGCCTAGGCGCGGATGACTACCTGACCAAGCCGTTTTTAACGCAGGAGCTTTTGCTGCGCATCCAGCGCATTTTGCAGCGCTGCTATCGGGGCGAACTGTGGCGGACTGCCGCAAAAACGCTCCAGCTGGGCCAGCGCACGGTGTATCTGGCCGATGCTTTGGTCCGCCTGCCGGATGGCACCGCCCAGCCCCTGACGGCCACCGAGCGCGCTCTGCTGCAAAAGCTGGCCGAAAACCGCGGCCATATCGTTACTTATGACGCGGTGTGCGAAGCCGTGTGGGGGGCAGACTATTACGGGTACGAGAACAGCCTGAATGTTCACATCCGCCACCTGCGGGAAAAGCTGGAACCCAACCCCAGCAAGCCGCAGTACCTTTTAACGGTGCGGGGCATCGGCTATAAATTGGCAGAGGAGAACGCACAATGAAAACTTTTGCAGCCCTGATCCGCCGCTATGTGCTGGCCACAGCCGCTATTGTGCTGCTGGTGGGCGGTTTGCTGGTGGGACAGATTTTTTATGTGGGGTTCAAGTCCAACGCGGTGGATGCAACAGGCTACCGGGTCGGCGCCTTGGCTGATGCCCTAAAACAAACCGAAACCGGCCTGCAATGGGATCGGGAACATACCCCGGCGGAATGGATGCAGGGCTATGCCTGGGCCATGGTGCTGGACGATAATGGCAATGTCATCTGGCAGCAAGACCTGCCGCAAAAGCTGAATCACCGGTACACGGCATCGGAAGTTGCCGTGTTCTCCCACTGGTACCTGGCCGATTACCCCGTGCAGTGCTGGGCGGCGGATTACGGGCTGTTTGTTGTGGCGGAACCAGTTGGAACCTGCTGGAAGTATAACATCGACATGAAGCAAAAAATGATAATAATGCTGGCCAAAAGTATTCAGCCCACCATGGTGGAGCTCCTGCTGGTGGTGCTGGGGTGCTGCCTGTTCTTCAGCTGGCGCGGGAGCAAAAGCCTGCAAACCGTAACAGCCGGGCTGGATACCTTGGCGCAGGGCGGTACGGTCAGCCTGCCTGCCGCCGGCTTTGCGGGGGAGCTTGCCCAAAAGCTGAACGAAACCAGCGAGCAGCTGCGCCGCCGCAATGAGATCATTGCCCGGCGGGATACCGCCCGAACCGAGTGGATCGCCGGGGTCAGCCATGATATCCGTACTCCGCTGGCACTGATCCTGGGCTGGGCGGAACAGCTGCAGCGGGATGCCACCCTGCCCGCAGCAGCCAGACAGAAAGCGGGCGGCATCTGCACCCAGTGCGAAAAAATCCGCAGCCTGATTGAGGACCTGAACCTGACCAGCAAGCTGCAATACGGCGCCCAGCCCCTGCGCCGCCGGTCCACCCAGGCGGGGCCGTTTTTGCGCCAGGTAGTGGCGGCTTTTTGTGAGAACCCCCTGGCCGCCCGCTGCACACTGGATTGCAGCATTACCCCGGCAGTAGAAACCGCCATCCTGCACGCTGATGCCGCTCTGCTGACCCGTGCGCTGGAAAATGTGCTGCAAAACGCCGTGCGCCATAATGCGGGGCCGATCACGCTGGCTTTCCACGTGGATGCCGACGAAACAACGCTGCACCTGACCATACAGGATGACGGCACCGGCTACCCGCAAAGCGTGCTGGCCGTGCTGAACGGCGAACCGGAAGGGGAGAACGCCCCGCATATTCTGGGCCTGCATGTGGTGGAGCAAATCATAAACGCCCACGGCGGCAGCGTGCAGTTTGTCAACCGGGACCCCCACGGTGCAAAAGTGATGATGCAGCTGCCACTGGCCAAAGATGAAAACGAAAAATAATACCCAAAAAACAAATCCCCCGCCGGGCAAAGCACTTTGCAGCACCGCCCGGCGGGGGATTGTTATGCTATGTTAAGGCAATACCGCATAATTCTAAGTGCCGATACGGCGAGCGAGGTGCGGCAG
>OIJO01000432.1_pt1 | contig 7893 bp, 8 predicted proteins | sample 1583541 | NCBI WGS metagenome assembly OIJO01 (sample SAMN02674693, study PRJEB24791) | human gut metagenome, SKBSTL018 | isolation source: stool | host: Homo sapiens | place: USA
AGCATCGGCAGCATCTTCTGGAGACTACCAACAGCCAGTAAAATGCTTTCCAAAAATTTGTTTGATGAAAAAACACTGGAGGTGAATTTTATTTCCGACTACCTGACTGTCACTACACCTTTGCCGCAATATCTGCCCTATGCTCGCTTTCTGCTGGATACAGACCTGAGCCACACAGCAAAATTGCTCTACACCCTGCTGCTGGACCGGGCAACACTTTCCCAAAAGAACAACTGGATGGATGAGCGCGGCTTCGTCTATGTGATTTTCCCTCTTTCATCATTGAGCGATGCTCTACGATGCAGCACCATGAGCATTAAACGTGCGTTGCGTTCACTGGAAGATGCCGATTTGATTGAGCGCAGAAGAGGTCGCATTACTGTACCCAACAGCATCTTTGTAAAAGTTCCGACAGTGCAAAAATGTTCCCCTGCATGGAACGATTTTGTTCCATCCGATGGAACAGAAATGATATCTTCCATGGAACAAAAGTGTTCCACTAACCAACGTTATAAGAACAATCTGAAAGATAGCCACCTGATAAAAACAACAGCCGCCCCTTTAACCTTTGGAGAATATCACAATGTCTTTCTGACGGAAAAAGAGTACAAGCAACTCAAAGCCGATTTCTTCGGGCTGGATAGCCTGATCGAACAGCTTTCAGCTTATATCCAGTCCACCGGCAAAAAATATGCCGACCATGCCGCTACCCTGCGCATCTGGGCAAAACGGCAAAAGTCGGAACAAAAGCAAGCACCGAGCATCCCGGACTACACATTTAGGGAAGGAGAAAGCCTATAAAAACGATCGAAAAAATTTTGGAACAGCTCCCATCCAGTATTCCCGAAAACACCGATGATTATTATGGCAAGGACGGTCTGCTTTATTGCGGAAAATGTCATACCCCAAAAGAAGCGTTCTTTGCAAAGGGCATTGTCCTGATGGGCAAGAACAAGCATCCCGTCGAATGCAGCTGCCAGCGCACGGAAAGAGAACAGCAGGAAGCCCTTATTAACCAACAAAAGCACATCGACCTTGTGCGGCGGCTGAAAGCCGAGGGATTTTCTGACCCGGCAATGCTGGACTGGACATTTGAAAACGACAATGGCCGCAGCCCTCAGATGCACTATGCACACCGCTATGTGGAGCAATGGCAGACCATGCGTTCAGAGAACCTTGGGCTGCTTCTCTGGGGCGGTGTTGGCACCGGCAAGAGTTTCCTTGCCGGATGCATCGCAAACGCTCTGATGGAGCAGGAAGTGCCTGTGCGGATGACGAACTTTGCCCGAATCCTGAACGAGTTGAACGGCAGCTTTTCCGGGCGAAATGATATTGTGGACAAGTTCTGCCGCTATCCCCTGCTCATCATTGACGATTTCGGCATGGAGCGTGGTACCGAGTACGCACTGGAACAGATCTACAGCATCGTGGACAGCCGATACCGCAGCCGGAAGCCGCTGATCGTCACCACCAACCTGACGCTGGACGAGATACGACACCCACAAGATACAGCCCATGCCCGCATCTATGACCGCCTGCTGGAAATGTGCGTCTCGATCTCCTGCATTGGGGTCAGTTTGCGGAAGGAGAACGCACAGGAAAAGCTGGAACGACTAAAACTTTTGATCGGATGAAACCGAACCTGTCGGAAAACAAAAATTGCCGGGTGAAAAAACACCCGGCTATAAGGATTTGGAGGTCTGCCTATGAATTTGAATCGGTCCGACATGACCGAAACTGTGAAATCCGAAAATTATACGAATAATTTCTTGCAAAAGGACTCGAATCTCATTACAATGGAGGTGGTCACTCAAACCAATGCCGTCAAGTCTCCGACTGACAGCCCGGAAACCACGAAGCTGGTGTACACGGTGAACGATATTGCACGAATGCTGGCCATCAGCCTGCGCTCTGCTTACAACCTGTGCAACAGCACCACCGAATTCCGTGTCCTACGGGTAGGCGGAAGCATCCGTGTACCGAAAGACAGTTTCGATGCGTGGCTCTACCGGGCAGCTTGATAAGGAGGCAAACAGTATGGCATATATTACGAAGCGCGGCAACTCTTACAGCGTCCGATACACCTACGAAGATGAACACGGCAAGAGCTGCGACAAATGGGAAAGTTTTCCCACAAAAGAGGAGGCAACGAACCGAAAGAAGCAAATCGAGCATGAACTGGCAGCTGGCACATTCCTGATTCCGTCCTCGGTGACGGTGGCAGAGTTCCTCATGGATTGGCTGCCCAAGCAGTGCAGCAAGCACAAGTGGGCACCCAAAACCTACGAATCCAACCTTTCCACCATCCAGAACCTGATTATCCCCTATATCGGCAGCATGGAGATGCAGAAACTCAAGCCCTACCACATGGAGAACCTCTACACGACCCTGAGTAAAACACCCTGCGGTTCGTATATCGAGGGAAAGAAGCAGGAACTGACCGAAAAGCAGAAGCAGCGGTTTCTTTCTGGCACAACCATCCATGAGGTTCATCGGCTGCTGGGTACAGCGTTCCAGTATGCCGTGGAGTGGGGTATCCTGATCAAAAGTCCTGTTCCTGTGGACAGCCCCAAGAAGTCCACGCAGGAGCGTACCATCTGGACGGTAGAGGAAATGCGAGCAGCTCTGGACAGCATGGAGGACCCCATCCTGCATCTGGCAGTCCACCTCACGCTGGTGGGCGCACTGCGAGAGGGCGAGATCGTAGGTCTGACCCCGGAGGATATTGACTTTGATGCAGCGGATGGCATCGGAACATTCCGTATCAACAAGTCCATGCAGCGGGTGCGAAAAGAAGCCCTGAACCAAGTGGACGATGGCTGCATCATCAAGGTATTCCCGGACAAGCTGGAACGCAGCACCACTTCCCTCATCCTGAAAAGCACCAAAACGGCATCCTCCTGCCGCACCATCTTCATGACCTCTGCTCTGAAAGAGGAATTGAAGAAGTGGCTGAATCAGTTAGCGGCAGACGAGATGAAAGACCCGGCACGCTACCGTGACAGCGGAATGCTGTTCCGTCTGCCCAATGGTCTGGCGGTGGAGCCTGTACTGATTCGCAAGAAGTTCCTCAAATGGCAGGATGCACACCCGGAGTTCCCGCGTATCGTGTTCCATGGTCTGCGTCATTCCAGTGCGACCTATCAGCTGATGATCTCCGGCGGCGATGTGAAAGCTGTTCAGGGAACTACTGGACACGCTACGGCAGATATGCTGGTAAACACCTACGCCCATATCCAGCAGTCCTCTCGTGTAGAACTGGGCAAGAAGTTTGAGGAAGGGTTCTACGCCAAACAGGAAACCCCCAGCCCGCAGGCTGTGCCCACCGAAGGCGAACCGACCATCTCTATGACCGCTTTGCTGGAACTTCTGAAGAACGCAGACCCCGAAGTAAAGGCGCAGCTCCGTCTGGCTCTGCTGACCTGATGCAGAATCCGACACACATTTTCAAGCAATTTCGCCCCTTGCAAAATCTGCTGGCGAAAATCACGACCGTGCAAAAGCCGTGCATTGACCGTGCAATCCCCGATTTTTCGGGGTTACATAACAAAAAAGAACGCCAAATCTTACGATTTGACGTTCAATATCTGGTGCACCTCCAGGGACTCGAACCCTGGGCCCACTGATTAAGAGTCAGTTGCTCTACCAACTGAGCTAGAGGTGCATATGGTGACCCGTACCGGAATCGAACCGATGTTAAAGGCGTGAGAGGCCTCTGTCTTAACCGCTTGACCAACGGGCCATACGTCCATTTTGCATCAGGTGTTCGCACCCGACTTGGCTATTTTAGCATACCGGGTGCCCTTTGTCAACAGCAAATTTTGATTTTGTTCGAAAAAAGTAAATTTTTCCACCGCAGCCCCGGACCGGCAGCAAACACCGCGCCCGCTGCCGTTCTATGCGGCCTTTTATAAAGGAACGATAAAATGGTGAAACCTGAATTCGGATAGTTGACAATGTGGTAAAATGTGGTACTCTTAGGGTGCAAAAAAGCTTTTGAGGAGGGCTTATAATATGGCTATGAAAATAGATCGTCGTGCGTTTTTAAAGACTTCTGCCGCAATGGCAGTGGCAGTATCCATGACCGGACTGCTGGGCGGCTGCAGTGATAGTGACATTGGCACCGATCTGGGTGGCTTTACGGTTGCTGTGGGTAAATGGAGCGCCGTCCCTCATGATCAGGGCATTGGCACCGGGAAATCCTGGTATGCCGATTTCACGGTGACAGTGTGCGTTCACAATCTGGATAGCGTCAACGGCTTCAGCTTCCCGGCAAAATCCGTATTTGTGCTTAAGATCAACGGTCAAAAGGTCGCGCTGCAGGGCGGAGATCTGCTGAGCAATATCACGCTGGTCATGAAAAAGGGCGAGCGCAAAACGGGTGTGCTGACCTTCCGGCTGGATGAGAGCCAGAAGATGCTCTATCAGGCAATGGAAGCACATACCGCAGATATCAAGCTTAGGGTTGGCGTAGACCCCACCGAGACCTATACCGGTGTTTATGAAGGCTATACCTTTAAGAAGGATTCAAAACTTGCATAATTGAACCCAAACAGCCTAATACAGGAGGTGCATTGCTATGATCGACCGCAGAACATTTCTTAAACTCAGCGCCGGGGCACTGGTGCTGACCGCCGCAGGGGCTTTGACCGGCTGCGGAGGGATGAATGACCGTCCGAAGGTGACGATCGACGGAGTGGTGTTTATGTGCGAAGCTCCAGTTATAACCGGTGGCAGCGGCTATGCTGTGCGCTATTGTCCGCTGTTCGCGATTCAGAATGATACCGGCGAGCGGGTAATATTGGAGCCGAAAGATATTACTGGCACCTTTACGGATATGGAAAATAATATGTATCCACTGGAATTTATTCGCAATGAACTGACAGTGGAGCCGCATAGTTATCAGGAATATGGCAGTTCGCTGAAGTTCTGTCTGGAAAGTGAAAATCGGGTTCCTGCAGAATACAGCAATGGTACGTTCATCCTTCGGGTGACCTATCATAATCAAACTGCCGTATTCCGTTACGATGGAAAAACTATTACCCCCAGCAAAGAATAAGATTCGGACAACATTTTGCCGCCGGGCACTCTTGGAAACAGGAGTGCCCGGCGGCTTTTTTGTTTTGTGCCGCATTACCTGTTCTTTACATTGGGGCTGGCAGTGTGCACAAAGTTTTACGCACTTTTTGCACGTCCATGGTCGCGGCAAGGGCGGCAAAGCGGTAGAATAAGGCCGTTCCCAAGGAAAACACAAAAAGACAGTGCCGGGCGGGCGCCCGGGTTTTTAATGGAGGAAATTCTATCATGAAAAAGATCTCTCGTCGTTCGTTTCTGACCGTTTGCGGTGCAGCTGCTGCGGCTGCTGCCCTGACCGCCTGCGGCGGCTCTGCTTCTTCCGCATCCGGCACCGCTGCTTCTGCTTCCGCCACCGCTTCTTCCGCTGCCGGGCAGGCAGCCGGCACCCTGAGCGGCAACGTTGCGACCGGCGGTTCTACTTCCATGAAGAACGTCATCGCTGCCCTGACCGAGGGCTTTGCCGAGGTCGAGCCGGGTGTTACTGTCAGCTACGACCCCACCGGCTCCGGCGCAGGCATCACCGGCGCTACCGACAAGACGCTGGACATCGGCCTGTCCTCCCGCGCCCTGAAGGACGATGAGAAGTCTGCCGTGGATGGGACTGTCGTGGCGCTGGACGGCATCGCCATCGTTGTGAACAAGGACAGCAAGGTCGCTGACCTGACTGTGGAGCAGCTCAAGAAGATGTTCACCGGCGAGATTACCAACTGGAAGGAGGTCGGCGGCGATGACGGCGAGATCGTTCTGGTGGGTCGCGAGGCCGGTTCCGGCACCCGCGATGGCTTTGAGAGCATCGTGGACGTGAAGGACAGCTGCAAGTACGCACAGGAACTGACCGCTACCGGCGCTGTCATCAGCGCTGTGGAGGCAAACCCGCTGGCCATCGGCTACGCTTCTCTGTCCGCTGTGGGCGATACCGTTGCCATGGTCACCGTGGAGGGTGTGGAGTGCAGCGAGGACACCGTGAAGGACGGCAGCTACAAGATCCAGCGTCCCTTCGTGTTCGTCACCAACAAGAGCGCTGCCCTGTCTGAGCAGGCACAGGCCTTTGTGGACTTTGCCACCAGCAAGGACGCTGCCGACCTCATCCGCACCGCAGGCGCTGTGCCCGTGAACGAGTAATTGCCGGGTGGTTTGCCGGGGAGTTTCCCCAGCGAATGATCCGAGGGTGGGACCCTGTTGCCGCAGGCAATAGGGCGGGAGCTGGAAGCCCCGAATTTCGCGGGGAAAGCTCCCCGGTGAACCGCCTGCCCTGCATCTGAACAAGAGAACTGCCGCGTCGGCCTGCCCTAAAAGGCTGGGCTGGTGCGGCTTTTTATAGGATCGCGTTATGAAAAATACAACCTCTTCTCTGCGCCGGGTACGGCTGCCCCGTACCCCCGCCGACTGGCTGGAAGCGGTGATGAATTTCATCTTCTTCCTGTGCGGAATGCTGGCGGTGTGCTGTGTGGTGCTCATCTCGGTGTACATGGTGGTCTCCGGCGTGCCGGCTATCCATAAGATCGGTATTTTCAAATTCCTCTTCGGCTCCAAATGGGCGTCCACCGCAGCAGAGCCGCTGTTCGGCATCCTGCCCTTCATCCTGTCCAGCGTCTACGGCACGCTGGGCGCTACCATCCTCGGCGTGCCCATCGGCCTGCTGACGGCGGTGTTCCTCTCCAAGGCCGCAAATCCCAAGCTGCGCACCGTGGTGGTCACCGCCATCGAGCTGCTGTCCGGCATCCCCAGCGTAGTGTTCGGCCTTTTGGGTATGCAGGTGCTGGTGCCCGCCGTGGCAAAAGCTTTCGGTAAAGCCTCCGGTGCCTGCCTGCTCAGCGCCATCGTGGTGCTTTCCATCATGATCCTGCCCAGCATCGTGTCCGTGTCGGTGACGGCGCTCAACGCCGTGCCGCCGGAGTATGAGCAGGGCAGTCTGGCGCTGGGTGCCACCGACACCGAAACATGGTTCAAGATCAGCATCCCGGCGGCGAAAAGCGGCATTGCCGCAGGCGTTGTGCTGGGCATCGGCCGCGCCATCGGCGAGGCCATGGCCGTCATGATGGTGGCCGGCAACAGCCCCAATATGCCGGACAGCCTCTTCCGCAGCGTCACCTTCCTGACCACGGCCATCGCCAAGGAGATGAGCTACGCCAGCGGCCTGCAGAAGCAGGCGCTGTTCAGCATCGCGCTGGTGCTGTTCGTCTTCATCATGGTCATCAATGTGCTGCTCAACGCTGTGCTGAAGGGAGGAAACAAGGATGAAAAGTGACTTTTCCCCCTCCCGCCGCGCATGGAACGCCATCATGACCGCGCTGGTCTGGGCGGCGGCAGTGCTGGTCATCGCCCTCACGGTGGGCGTCATCGGGCTGGTACTGGTGCGGGGCATCCCCCACATCAGCTGGGAATTCCTTTCCACCACCGCCAGCGTTCTCAAAGGCACCGACGGCATCCTGCCCGCTATCCTCAACACGTTATATGTCATCCTGCTCACCCAGCTCATCGTCCTTCCGCTGGGCGTGGGCGCGGCAGTTTACCTCACGGAGTACGCCTCCAACCGGAAGCTCATTGAGGTCATCGAGTTCACGAATGAGACGCTGGCGGGCATCCCCAGCATCATCTACGGCCTCGTGGGTATGCTGGTCTTCGCCCAGACCATGGGCTTTAAGACCTGCCTGCTCTCCGGCAGCCTGACGCTGGTGGTCATGAACCTGCCCACCATCATCCGTACCACGCAGGAGTCCCTCAAAACGGTGCCGCAGGGCTACCGGGAGGGCGCTCTGGGCCTCGGCGCGGGCAAGTGGCACATCATCCGCCCCATCGTGCTGCCCTGCAGCATCG
>OIJO01000434.1_pt1 | contig 7859 bp, 7 predicted proteins | sample 1583541 | NCBI WGS metagenome assembly OIJO01 (sample SAMN02674693, study PRJEB24791) | human gut metagenome, SKBSTL018 | isolation source: stool | host: Homo sapiens | place: USA
AGGCGCTCACAAACTATTATCTGCTTATTATGTTCACGCTTTTTCCGTTGTTTTTTACGGACGCATATTTTAACATCAGGCACGACAAGTATTACTTTTTCATTATATTGACGGGTATTCTCGTTATTGCGGAATTTCTTATTATTATGACCGCAAGCGTTGATAAACCACCGGAAGACTCAAAGCTTGAAAAGCCTAAACCGAAGCATTTGTATGAAGAGCTTTCGTTTATGGACTGGGCATTTATTGTATTCCTCGGGATAAATGTCATTTCAACGCTGTTGTCTGCAAACCCTTTGGATGCACTTCTGGGTACTCATGGGCGAAACAACGGACTTGTGCTTATGGCATTTTACACCGCAGCATATTTTATGATTACAAGGTGCTTTAAATATTTTGAATACATATTCGTTGCGCTTGCGTTCGGTTCAATGATAGTTTATGCACTTGCGGTGCTTAACTCATTCTATATTGATCCTCTCGGGATGTTTACTCTTCTCACCGACCAACAGACTATTACCGACTTCACTTCAACAATCGGCAACAAAAATCTGCTTTCAAGCTACATCTGCATCGCTATGCCTATTATGATTGCAATGTCGGTTATCACGGAGAAAACCTTGCTCAGGGCAATTTATCTTGTAGCAACAGGATTTGGCTTTGCGGCTCTTATGACTGCCGACAGCGATTCCGGCATTCTCGGCATGGCTGTATTTATGATTATTTACCTTGTATGGTTTTCAAACAGCCTTGTCAGACTGAAAAGATTTTTCCTTTCGGCAACTGTTATGCTGTTGTTTGCAAAGCTGCTCAGATTGTTCTCGCTCTGCTTTGACGACAAAAGCAAGGGTTTTGATAAGTTTCAGGAAATTTTCGTTTTCTCAGGCATCGGCTGGATATTGTTTGCAGCTTGTGCCGTTATTACAGGGATTTTGTATCTTATTGATTACAAAAAACCAAACATCACAATTTCAAGAGCCGTGCCGATTGCTCTTGCCGTTGTATTCGGATTTTGTGCTGTTGCCATGATAGGAATTATGGTTTATTTCAGTTGTATTGACACCAAAACCGACCTCGGCAATTTTGAAAGAATTATCCGCTTTAACGATATATGGGGTACGCACAGAGGCTTTATGTGGATAAGGTCGATATGGATTTTCGGTGACGCTTCATTCATTGAAAAGCTGTTCGGCGTAGGTCCGGATATGTTCTACTCCGCATTCAGTCCGTACTTTGACGACCTTTCAAAATACGGTGACAGCTCAACAAATGCCGCTCATAACGAATATCTAAACTACCTTATAACAATCGGAATTACGGGACTTCTCTCCTATCTTGCCATTGTGTGCGGTACGATTAAGAACGCAGTTAAGTATGCAAAGGAAAATCCGATGTTGATTGCGTGCGTTTCGGCCGTTATCTGCTATGCTGTTCAGTCTGTTGTAAACCTTTATCAGCCGATTACAACTCCGCTGTTTTTCATCTTCATAGCTTTGTGCGAGGCTTTTGTAAGAAACGCCAAGGCTGAAAAATCTGCCGTATCTGCCGTATAAATATTATGACTGCATTTCAATTCGGATAAGAAGATTCTGCATTGACTCGTTGCGGTCACGGCGATATCGTCCCAGCTCGTAGAGGCTGTCGGGATTTTTAGTAATTATATTGGGCTTTTCCGTACAGGTTAGTGTACACGAAAAGCCCATTTCTTTTATCAGCTTTTCGGTCAGGTCATTTTTTGCACCGAACGGATATACAAAGCAGGTCGGTTTTTTCCCTGTTGCATTTTCAAGCAAGGCTTGAGCTTTGACAACATCTTCCGTAAGAATAGATTTATATGCTTCGTCACTCTCCCCCGCTTTTGGCAAAACACCCTTTCGTGATTTCAAAGAATGCATATCGTACGAATGATTCTGAATTTCAACATAGCCCGAATCGGACATTTCTTTCATATCGTCAAAAGTTATATGCCCGTAGGTCACGGAAATGTCCTTGGTTTCGGTGAATTTTTCGGACACTGACGCAATCGGAGATATGACCGCCTTGCAGTTGTATTTTTCAAGCAAAGGGAGTGCATAATAATAATTATTATAATAGCCGTCGTCAAAGGTCAGCATAATGCATTTTTCGGGCAATGATTTTTTGCCGTAAACATAATCGGTAAGGTCTTTTACAACAACGGTTGTGTAGCCGTTTTCGGTAAGATATTTTAAATCGTTTTCAAAAAGAGTCGGTGAAACAGTGTAGTCATTTTGCAGTTTTTCATCCTTTAAAAGTGAGTGATACATTATTACGGGTAGTTTTACGCTGTCGGTATCAGCCGTTGTTTCTTTTACTGCACCTGTCATTACCGATATTAAAATTACCGCAGACAGGAAAAGTGCCGTAAAAATGATAATTTTTACTGTTTTGTTTGATTTCACTATATTTCCTCCCAATTCTTTGTGCAAGATTTTTTATCTATAATTCTTTATTGTAAATATAATCAAACAACTGCGTGATAGAATATAGCCAAAGTTAATACTGATTACTGATTTTGGTCAATCGGTACTGACTAATATTGCATAAGGATTTATGAATTATGGCAAAAAGAAATTTCAGCTCAAAACGCAATGCAATTTACAACGCTGTGTGCGGTACGGACACTCATCCGAGCGCACGCTGGGTTTATGATAAATTAAAGCCCGAAATTCCCGACCTTAGTCTTGGCACGGTTTACAGAAACATTGCTCTTTTTAAGGATGAAGGAAAGGTCAGCGTTATATGCAATGTAAACGGTGAGGAGCGTATTGACGGCAACACAGAGCCACACCCCCACTTTGTCTGCAACAAATGCAATGCAGTTATTGATGTTGAAGACAATCAAAATGCTGATGACCTTGAGTCACAGCTTGCCGAAGAGGGATTTAAGGTAGAAAACAGATTTGTTATCTACTACGGCATATGTCCTAAATGTTCGGCAGAAGTACACTAATATTTATTACAAAGGAGAAGTAATTATGAAATGGTATTGCACAGTATGCGGTTATGTTTATGAAGGTCCCGAAGCTCCCGAGGCTTGCCCTGTTTGTAAGGCACCGAAGGAAAAATTTAAGCAGATGGACGAGGAGGCGTCTTTCGCAACAGTTCACGAGGTTGGCGTTGCTCAGGGCGTAAGCGAAGATATTCTCAAGGATCTCAGAGCTAACTTTGAGGGAGAATGCAGCGAAGTCGGTATGTATCTTGCAATGGCAAGAGTTGCAGACAGAGAAGGCTATCCCGAGGTTTCTGCCGCATTTACAAAGTATGCTTTTGAAGAGGCTGAACACGCTGCCAAGTTTGCAGAGCTTTTAGGCGAAGTTCTTACAGACAGCACAAAGAAGAATCTTCAGATGCGTGTAGATGCAGAAACAGGTGCTTGCGAAGGTAAGTTTGACCTTGCAAAGCGTGCAAAGGCTCAGAACCTTGACGCTATTCATGACACGGTTCACGAGATGGCAAAGGATGAAGCAAGACACGGCGCAGGCTTTAGAGGTCTTCTTAACAGATACTTTAAGTAATCATTAAAACAATAAAAAATCAAAAAAGTCAGCTTGATAATCGTATGACCAACAACTAACCGATTACACAACAGACTTTGAACAGGAGATTTGATAGTATGAAATATGTATGCGATGTTTGCGGATATGTTTACGATCCTGAAATCGGCGATCCCGACAACGGCGTTGATGCAGGCACAGCATGGGAAGATGTACCCGAGGATTGGGTATGCCCTCTCTGTGGTGTAGGCAAAGACGAATTTTCCGCAGAAGAATAATTAACAAATTGGCAATTTGGGAGCAGGCAATGCTTGCTCCCTTTTGTGTGTACGGGAGTAAATTATGAAAAAATTGATTTCGTGGAATGTAAACGGACTTCGTGCCTGTGTTACAAAGGGCTTTGAGGACTTTTTTAAAGATGTTGACGCAGATATTTTCTGTCTTCAGGAAACAAAACTTCAAGAGGGACAGATTGACCTCTTGCTTGAAGGATATCATCAGTATTGGTGCTATGCCGACAAAAAAGGCTATTCAGGAACGGCTATGTTCACAAAGGAAGAGCCTTTGAATGTATGTTACGGGATCGGCATTGACGAACACGACCATGAGGGCAGAGTTATCACGGCAGAATTTGACAATTGCTTTGTTGTCACCTGCTACACTCCAAACTCGCAAAGCGAGCTGAAAAGGCTTGATTACCGAATGAAATGGGAGGATGATTTCAAGGCATATCTGAAAAAACTTGAAGAAAAAAAGCCGGTTATTATGTGCGGTGATTTGAATGTTGCACACAAAGAAATTGATTTGAAAAATCCGAAAACCAACCGTAAAAATGCAGGCTTTACCGATGAGGAGCGTTCAAAGATGACAGCGTTGCTCGATGACGGCTTTATCGACACCTACCGCTATTTCTATCCCGATACAGAGGGCGTGTATTCGTGGTGGTCATACAGATTCAAGGCTCGTGAAAAAAATGCGGGCTGGCGTATTGACTATTTTATCGTTTCAAAAGCTCTTGAAAGCAAGCTTGACGGTGCAAAAATCCATACCGAAATTTTAGGTTCTGACCATTGCCCCGTTGAACTGACGATTGACATTTAAAAAGCAGAGCTTATTGAACACTCCGCTTTCATATGTTTTCTGAGTAAAAAAATAGAGTACCGATTGGTACTCTGTACAAGTATTTTGAGAATAAAAAAAGAGAGCTATCTAACGATAACTCCCCTATTACTTACTGACTATCAGTAATATTCAACTTTACCGCAGCCGTTGCACTTACGGCCAATTACTTTTGTCTCGTAATGCGACTTTTCGGGTACATTGACTGTCTTAGTGCCGGTCTGTATCTTTACATCATCTACTCGGTAAGAACCTTTGCCGCCATTTTCGAGGTGATCGCCAGTATGCCATCTTATTCCAGATTCTCCTAAATCCGTAATATCAGCACCACAATCATTGCAAATCACTCTACTTTTTGTTTCGTACACCGGCTCCTCATAGCTGTATGCTTTCTTGTCAACAACTTTTACCTTTTCGGTAATGTTTGTCCAACTGTGTGTATGCTGAGGCTTAGGAGTCGGCTTTGAAGATTCATTCTTAGATGAGTCAGCTTTTGAACTTGATGAACTGCTCTGCGGTGTTTTGGATGATTCAGATTTTGAACTCTCCTGCTTTGAGCTTTCGCTCTTAGATGAAGTGTCCTTTTTGCTGTCAGATTTTGAACTGTTTGACTTTGAAGAAGAACTGCCATTACCCTTATTTGATGTGCTTGTGTCCTTCTTCTGAGAAGATGAGTTTGTCGGATAGCTGTCAACCTTTACCTTGTTCTGATTTGCCTTTTTCACTTCAGAAGAATCTACCTTGACGGTTTCACCCTTTTCGTTTTTAACCTCAACCTTACCGTCCCTATCAACTTTCACTTCTTTGCCATTCTTATCAGTAATTTTGCCGTCAGCACCTACTTTGAGTCCTGCATCGGTAATTGCTTTATCTGTTTCAGAAAGAGTCGGTGCTGTTTCAGGAACTGTTGTTTCTTCTACGCTTGTAGTCTGAACTGTTGTTGCAGTCTTGTTCGTTGCATTACTATCGTCACAACCGCAACCCGAAAGCATTGCTGTTGCTGTAATCATTGCCGCTGCAATTGCAATTGTCATTGTTCTCTTAATGTTGTTAGTCGTTTTCATATGTCATTATCCTTTTATGTAAATTTGTGAAGAACTCTTATTCTCTGTAACAGTCGAAAAAATCAATACACTTTTTCTTACCATATAATTATAGCAAACTCCTCAGATGCAATCAAGTATCTGAGGAGTATTTATAATATTATATGATATTATGTCGTTATTTCAATTGATTTCTGACCGCCTGTTATGTCGGAAAAATTGTTTTTTGCACTTTTAACGAATGCGAAGATTGTTTTCAGAAGCATATTTCTTGTTTTGCTGTCAAGACCTGCAAAGGATTTTAGGATTGTTCCCGTGTTTTTAAGCGGATTTTTCAGCATCTCATTAAAGGTTGCGGTTTCGGTCAGCGACAAAAGGGCAAAAACCTCTTTTGTGAACTCCCGTCTTTGAGCAATTGTCAGCGATTCAACAAATTCTTTCAGCGTATGGTCAAAGAAAACGCTGAAATTTGTAGTGCTTTTCAGTCTGACAAGCCTGTTCAGCTCAATCTCCCACGAATAGACATCGTGTTGGAGAAAACCTTTTTGATTGCTCTTTACAATTGTGTAACTCTCCTCATGCTCAAACATCATGCCGAAAATGCTCGACTGCGGAACAAAGGTGTAGATTCTGTCGTCGACTTCATAAAATCCGCTGTCCCTGATTTTGTCAAGAGAAAACCCCGGTCCGTCAAAATTGTAAATATAATCAATGTGATTTCTTGAATTTTCATCGGTAAAAGCACCGGCATAAACCGCAAGGTTTCCGCCCTTTGAGTGACCGCCCAGAATGAATTTTCCGTTGAGCATACGGACTGCCTTTTCAAAATAATCAAGAGCCTTTTTCTGTGACGGCAACGGAAATGTGAAGAACATATTGAAGTCCTCCTGCCAGCCGACAAGAGAAAAGTCCGTTCCTCTGTATGAAATAAAATAATTCTTTTTGAGAAATTCAAAAGTGATTGCGGAAAACTGCATACTCACATCGGACTCAACCTCGTTTACATACCCCGAAACAAGAATTTTGCCGAATCTCTTGCTCTCTGCCGTTGCTTTCAAAAGGTCGGCGTCACCCTTCCACAATAGATTTTTCTCGTAATCATCGGTTGCAAACACACGCATTGCCGCCTGTTCAAGGGTAATTTCATCAAACAGACAGGACGATACCGCACCGTCAAAAGGAAGATATGAAAGCCGTGAAAGCACAAGTGCGTCAAGCTCGTTAAAACCATCCTGTTCAAATGTCAAATCGCCGCGCCAGCTTATGTAATCAAATATGTCAGCCATACAAATGCCTCCAATCTGTTTTCTCTCTGTAACTATTGTACAACTTTGTACTAATTATTTCAATACAATTTTGAAAATTGAAAAAGAAAAGGACAAACGAATTCGTTCATCCTTTAACAGTATATGAAGTTATCTGAATTTTGCGATTTCTTCAAGAAATTGTTTTCCGAATTTTTCAAGCTTTGTTCTGCCCACACCCGAAACTTCAAGCATTTCATCGGGTGTTTCGGGACATTTTTTGCACATATCAATCAACGTTGCATCGGTAAAAATAACATAAGCAGGAACGCTCTTTTTGGATGCAATGCCTTTTCGCAAAGCCTTGAGTGCGTCAAGTAATTCGGAATTGACAGGCACTTCGGGGCGGTGCGTTTTGACAACCTTTTCGGAGTTTTCAACTTTCTTCATCACAAGCCGTTCTCGTCCGAAAAGCACATCTCGACTCTTTGGCAAAAGTTTTAGAACCTCGGTTTCATTGTCGGCTGAAATATACTCCTTTTCGGCAAGAAAGTCAATTGTGCCGAAAATATGCCTTGCCGTAACCTCTTTCATGTGATATGACCTCATCATCATGATCGTCTATTACAACGGGACGCTTTCTATGTGTTCTGTCTTTATCAAGCACAGCAAATGCCTCCGAGCATTCCAAAACTCTCTTTGTGGAGTCGGCAACTTTGCCATCGTTCAGCTCTTTTGAAAAAGCATTAAGGTCTTTACCGCCTGTCAGGTATATGAACTGCTCCAGAGCCTTTGCACTGATCTTTCGGCTTTTCCTTTGCAGTTTGGCAATAATCAGACTAAGCTGATATGCCTGTTTGTCCTTCTCAACAACTCTCAAACCGTTAAGCAAGTCCTCAAAGGTAGTCTGGGGGTTTGGTGTAACAGGCTTCATATTG
>OIJO01000437.1_pt1 | contig 7831 bp, 7 predicted proteins | sample 1583541 | NCBI WGS metagenome assembly OIJO01 (sample SAMN02674693, study PRJEB24791) | human gut metagenome, SKBSTL018 | isolation source: stool | host: Homo sapiens | place: USA
ACAGGAGAGAATCGAGTACAGGCAGGAGGCAGCAAGCAGGAACGAGGCCGTGCCTGCCAGAAGGATGCGCTGCTTTCCTGTCAGCCGCCGGCAGAACAGCCGTACCCGGCTGTCCGCATGGCCGAAGAATCCGCGTTTTCCCCTCATCGTTCCGCACTTCTTATGTCCCTATTCTCCAGCACGGTAAACTGCTCGATAATGAATCCGTTGGGATTGTCATCCGAACGTCCTGTGTTTTGAAGCGAGCAGGAAGTTACGAGGCTGCGCTCGGTCACGTTGCTTTCACGGATAATCAGCTGCCGGGCGTATGTCCGCACCTTGTAAGGGTAGGCGGCAAAGTCGCACACCACGCTGTCCACATGCACCACCTGGTTGATGTTGCCTGAAATCAGGCGGTTGTAATACCCTCTTTCGGCAAAATCCACATAGTAGTGATAGGCACTCTTGTCTGCCAGTTGCAGGGCACGGTTGATATTGTGCTCGATGGCATCCTTCTGGGGTGAGAGCGAGAAAAACAGTTCGTGAAAGCGCCTTACATGTTCCCGCGCCTCGGCAGGCCTGTTCTGTGAGAGGTCCTGCGAAAGGGCCATCATCAGCGATTTGCCCCCGTCAAGCACATAGATTTTCTCGCGTTGCTTCTCGGCAAAGCGGTATGAGCTCCACAGCGCATATCCGGTAACGAGCGCACAGCAGCAGGCAAAGACCGCCAGCATCAGGCGGATGCGCTTGAAGCTGCTCTCAATGTTTGTCAATGACTTGAATTCCATTTTTTTGATGTCTGGTTTGAATGAATAAATATTTCCGGTATGACGGGACATCCCGTTCCGACAGGTCACCGGACCCGTCATCTTGGGTTGCCCGACTCATGGGAAGGAGGCTCCGCAGGGTTTATTTGCCCCTCAGCCTGCCTCCGATATTCCCCAATACGGCACCGCCTGCTCCGGCTGCAAGGCCGCCTGTCTTGGTGGCTGTACGGTTCAGGTTACGGCTGAAGTTTCCGGCACCGCCTGCCTGCACTATCCAGCCTGCTACCGTAGGCACGGTGAAGTATCCGATAATCCCGATCAGCATAAAGATGATGTAGACACTGTTCGAGTTGTCTATCGAGTAGTCAGGATTGTTCTGCAATTCCTGGATGTCGTTCTGGAGCATCAGCACCTGGAGTTTGGCGAGCAGGGTGCTGAACAGGTCGCTGACCGGAAGCCACAGGTAAACGGAAATATATCTCGTGAACCACTGTCCGAGCGTGGACTGGAATCCGTCCCATACACTGAAGGCGAACGCTACCGGTCCCAGTATCGAGAGTACGACCAGGAAAAAAGTCCTCACGGTGTCTATCAGCAGCGATGCCGCTGCGAATATCAGCTCCAGCAGGCTGCGGAATGCGTCCCGGATTTTCTTTTCCAGATTATACATCCCGACTTCCACATACATGCCCAGCCGGGAGGCGGTATCTATGGTTGACCAGCCCAGTTCATCCAGCTGGCGGTCAAACTCCTCGTCACTTACCAGATATGCTGTTTCGGGATTGCGGAGCATGGCCTCCTTTTCCAGTTCCTCCTTTTGGATCCGGTACTGTTCCATATCCATCGTCTGCCCTTCGAGCATCTTGTGTGTGCCCTGCACGATGGGACTGAGAATATTGTTCAGCGTGCCGAGCACCAGCGTGGGAAAGAGCAGGATGCAGATGCCTATGGCAAAGGGACGCAGCAGGGGATAGACATCTATCGGTTCGGCACGTGCCATCGACTGCCATACACGGACGGCAACGTAGAACAACGCACCCAGTCCGGCAAGTCCCTTGCCCACATCCATCATGTCCTCGCAAAGGGGAAGCATCTCGTCATACAGGGTTGCCAGTATGGTGTGCAGGTTGGCAAAATCTATCGACAACGGCATCATGGCTACCAGTATTTGGAGGTTTCATTCCCATAGAGCCGCATCACACGTTCCAGGTCGTTCTTCTTTCTGGCCCTGAGGTAGCTTACGGCTATGTTCTTGTTCGTATAATAGCTCACAAGGTTGCGGTAACGGCGCATCTCGTAATAGCAGTTGTCCACCACGTCCATACGGTCCTTATCGGTCATGGACAGGGTACTGACATTGATAACCTGTTTCAGGTCCTGCAACACGCCGTTGCTCTCTTCCAGCAGGCGGGTGTAACCGAAGGCGATGGCGTCCAGTTCGCGCGGTGAGAAGTTTTCATCGTTCATCATCTTGCCGAAGTTGGTTACATAGATGTCGGACACGTCGCCTACCATCAGGATGATGTCACGCACCTTGCGGGCATCCTGTATCAGGTTGTTGACTGATTTCAGCTGGTCGTAATATTTCTTGGCCTGCTCATAGATCTTTACTGTCTCGGCAAAGCTTTCTGCCGTATTGACTGCCGTCTTTGAGGTATGGGCGATATTGTCCGACATGTTTATGATGCTTTGGGCCAGATTGCCGGGATCTGTCACCACCCATTGGGCGCGTGCTCCGGTAACGCCCAGTACAAATGCCGTTCCGATCAGAAGCGTTCTTGCCTTCATGCCCGTTCCTCCTTCCTTACATAGTCTCCGCCCGGTGAGAATGTCAGCACGTCGGCTGCCTCATTGTAGGACACATCGACACGGTAGCCCGTATTGACAAACAGGTTTCCGTTTTCTTCCACCAGCAGGTAAGTCTGCGGCTTCAGCCTTCGGGTTCTCCCGCTACGGGAAAACACCGTCACCTTATAGCATTCTCCTTCCTTGTATACCAGCACGTCAGGTCTGCCTTCCACGCTGGTCCACGTTCCGCAGATCTTGTCGCGGTCGATACCGCTTTCCGAACAGCTCTGCAATATCATGGCGGCCATGCTTATCAGACATACCGCCAGCCTCATAAGGGGTCTGTTTCTCATAATCGTTTTCATTTCGGGTTTGATACCTGTTTCTGTTCCTCTCGCTTTTTCTCCGCCAGACGGCGGATGGCTCCTTCCAGACTGCCCTCCGGTCCTCCGGCAATCCGTTGTACTTCCAGTTTCTCCGACTCCTCGGTCGTGAACGTGAAGTATTCTTCCTCGCTCACTTCCGTGGCATATACTGCCGAGCAGGTTCCTCCAAGCCCTATCCATACTTCCCGGTAGAAGCGCCCGGGATGGTTCGCCTGGTTGATGGAAAGAATCTGCCCTTTCTCTTTCTCGGTCAGACCGAGCAGCCGCTGGATGTGCTCGAACTTGTTCATGTATTTCCGCTGGTCAAGCAGGATCTTGCAGTCAGAGTTGTTGATGATGGCCTCTTTCACAATCGGGGAGCTGATGATGTCGTCCACCTCCTGTGTCACCACCACAGCCTCGCCGAAATATTTTCTGACGGTCTTAAAAAGGTACTTGATGTATTCGCTCATATTGGCGGACATCAGGGCTTTCCAGCATTCCTCTATCAATATCATCTTACGGATACCTTTGAGCCTGCGCATCTTGGCGATGAAAGTTTCCATAATGATCAGTGTCACCACCGGAAGAAGCACTTTGTTGCTGCTGATATTGTCCAGTTCGAATACGATGAACCGTTTGCCTGTCAGGTCCAGTTCCTTGTCGGAGTTCAGCAGGAAGTCATAGTCTCCGCCCCGGTAGAACGGTTCCAGAACGTTCAAAAAACCGTCAATGTCAAAATCCTTCTCACGCACCTTTTTCTCTTCAATCATTCTTCTGTAGTCATCGGCGACAAACTCATAGAAACCGTTGAAGTCCGGTCTGATGTTCCGGTTCTCCGAAATCTTTCGGATATAGGCGTTCACTGCTCCGGAAAGAGCGACCTCCATGCTTTTTATATAAAAAGGAAAGGAGAAAAGACAAAAAATATTATCTGGATTCTTCAATTGGTTGTAGCAAAGCAATTTCGCGGTAATGGTATAGGCAGTAAACTTCTTCATTCTATATGGGGGTTGTCTGATTGTTACGCTTGGGGATTGTTCACTTCAAATCCAATGACAATCAAGGCATTAGAGAGAGCAACCATGAGAAAAGTAGATCCAAATACTATAAACAAAAAATTAGATAAATTAAAAAGTGTAGCATATGATATTTTTGATGACAGCTCATGGATAGATAATTATTCGTGTGGAATGGTAAATACTGAATTTTATGTTGATCATAAAGGCTTAAATAAACGCATTAAAAAAACATATAAGAGGGGAACTTTTCTTTTAAACAGAGAATTACCCGAAGGATACGAATGGTTGGCTTTTACTTTTAACTCCCAACCTCCACGAATTGATGATACACAACAATTGGATGCTTATCTAGAATATTCAAATGATATTATTCAGCAAGCTTATTCTATGATGAATATGCAAAATCACAAATGGACTTCACGCACAAAGGAAGAAATAGATTATCTTTGTGAAAAATATATCAAGAAGAATGATTCAGTAATTGATGTTGGTTGTGGTATTGGTAGACACACAATAGAATTAAATAAAAGAGGTATAAAAACCAAGGGAATTGATTTTTCAAAAGAAAATATCAAATCGGCTCAAAAAGCATATAATCCTGAGTGTTTTATTAGCGGAGATGTAAGGTCATATAAATTTAAAGAAAAATATGATGTAGCGATTGCTCTTTATGATGTTATTGGATCATTTCCCAACGACAAAGAGAACCTAAATTTATTGAAATCAATTAGAAAGATTTTAAATAATAAAGGTATCCTAATTATTTCTGTCATGAATATGACATATACAAAAAGAAAATGTTGGAATGTTCTTGAAGATATTGATGACAACATAGACGCACTATTAAAACTTCAAGGAACCAATACTATGCAAAAAACAGGAGATGTGTTTTCCGGTGATTCTATGTTAATCGATGATAAGTCCGGTATAGTGTATAGAAAGGAGCAATTTTTTAGTAAAAATAGTCTTCCTTGTGAATATATTATTAGAGACAGGCGTTATACTATAAAAGGAATAGATAACTTGCTTCAAAAAGCTGGTTTTCGTGTAATTGATTCATATTGTTTTAGCGCTAAAAACATGAGTCAAGAAGTGGATGAAATAAGTGGAAAAGAAATATTTGTTGTTGCTCAAAAGCAAAATAGTTTATCTTTATTATCTAGGAATACTTTTTTAATGCCACAAACATGGAAAAAGTAAAAGAAAAATATAGTGGTCGTAATATTTAAGGCAACAGCAATCGTGCTACTTGCGTTTCTCAGCAGGAGATCACGAAAATGTGGTTTCCTGTTTTTTACAATGTTGCACATTCAAAATCTGCGTCGCTATAAACAATGATAAGCTAAGAAACCGCTGAAAAGTTTGTGTATCAAGTTGATTAAATTTTCTGGTCTGTATTTTAATGCTTTCTGTTCCTATTTGGGAAGCAACTCTCCATCCAATTGATAAAATCTTCCTCTGTAAGCTTACCATCAATACACTCATTCCTTTTAGTCATTGCCTGATATTTCCACTTTTTAAAATCCTTTTCAAGAATGGTATGAGCCTTAACTCTGGCGGAATATCTCTTGTAATATTTGTTATAAATCTTTATGGCGGCGTTGTCCGCCGTTTTCTTTTTGTAGTTTTCAAGTGCCATAATATCCTGACAGTTCCGAATTTCACCCTCGGCAATTCTGTCACAGTAGTTTGTGTTGTAGTTGCCCTTCATAATGAAATACTTGCCACAGCGTTTGCATTTTCTGAAACGAATATCCTGTTCAAGCATTTTTGTGAATTCAAGTTCAAGTGCTTTTCTGATGTTTCTGAATTTATAACTCGTATTAGGGGAAATAGGAAAACGGCAGAATACTTCCATTTCGGCATTACTTAAATTATATTTCTTTTGAAATTCCTTATGCTGTTCAGTCGGCTCATATTCATTCATAACTCTGCTGAGAAAATCCTCATGAGATAAATGAATCGGCAGGATTTTTCCATTTGGATTGCTTCTGCTGTAACTAAAATACTCCTCTCTTTGAATTGTCAGAGGTTGATTATGAATTATTTTATAAAGATAATACCTCTCAGCCGGCTTGATTTTCTCCATTACCTCCGGATAGAAGTCTTCGTCAAAGCAGAATTCTATTAGCTCCTTATACTCATTCTGTAATGTAATTAGATAGTTGTAATACCACTTCAAACCTTCAACGGGTAAGTTTTCTTTCAAAAACACAGGAGGACAAATTGCTGAGTATAAAGACGCATTTGCTATATTCTCAATGAAAAGCTTTCTGTCTGTATATTTGAAATACATTTCAACATTTTCCTGATTACAGTTGTATATTTTTTCAGGTTTTTCATTAAATTCAATGTGCCTTTTCTCTTCGCTGTTTTTAATGAATTTGTCAAAAGCAGAAACAAATCCGTAGCTTTCTTTAAATGGTGTTTTAAAGTCTGCATAGATAAAATCAAGAATTCCCTCACCTATTTGCAGGTCAATTACAGCACCGCTAAGCACATTATGAAGAGGCTCTTCTTTTTTAATTTCGTATTCATCTATAAGATCTTGAAAATACTTGTCACTATCAGCCCAGTCAATATTATATTTTGCAGAGAAATGTTTTCGCAAGGCTCTGTTTTTCTCTAAGCCTTCAACCCTACTCTGTTCATAATCAGCAATATCTTCATCAGACAAAATGTCAGGATGAACATTTCTAAGTGAGCGTTCGAGTTCTTCAAATTCATCAATAGCGTCCTTCATAGACAGGTCTTCATTAACCCTATCAACTTTGATTGAAAACAATTTCGAGTCAGGATCGAATGATGCAAAGTTAATGAAGAAATCATAGTACACATAGCTGTTGCTTTGCCTTGCAATATTATATTTTTCGTAATCCGTATGTTTATATTCCGAGTAATCTTTCTTCATAATCTGCTCCCAAAATTAGAAAATGTAAATGTTTTAGATTTTCGATAATCAACATCACTCCAACTAAGATTATACAATTCTATTGTCTGACTGTCAATTTTCTGTTATTTTAAAAGCAGAGGTGATTAATTTGAAACAAAGCGTTTACAAAAGTTATGATGAACTTCCGTTGTTTTTGAATGCCGTATTAATTGCAAAGGTGCTTGGGATTGCAGATTCATCTGCCTATGAACTTATGCATAGCAAGGACTTTCCTGTTATCAAAATCGGTTCAAGAATGGTAGTGCCAAAAGAAAATTTCATCAGTTGGATTGAAAGTCAACTGGGAAAGTGAGGACGAATGAATAATAGATTTTTTCCTATGCCATATGATATCTTCTGTTTAGGTTTAAGAATGCCGGAGATTGCTCTGTACTCATATCTGATGAGTTGTGAAAATCGTAAGAACTATACTTGCTATCCCAGCTACAAAACTATTGCAAGAACCTTAAACACTTCTGTAAATACGGTGCAGAAATATGTTAAAGCGCTTGAAGAAAAAGAATTGATTTCAACTGAACACACCAAGATTTTTACTCAAAACGGGTTGAAGTTAAACGGTAATTTACTCTATACGATCAAGCCCATCCAAACAGCGGTTGATCACTTTAATCAAAGCCAATTGGATAAGGCAATGCTTGAAAGTCAGAAGAACATAATCCAAAGAAAATTTCAAAAAGCAAGTGGCAACTGCGATTTTACACCGAATTAAGGGGAAATTATTTTAAGCAGGTTAAAGTGGGGCGTCTCCCCACGGTGTCACATCAGACGGCAGAGCCGACTGTTATGCGGTTTTGCAGTATGTCAAAAATCAGAATTTGAGGGGTCTATCAGAAATGAGCGAAAATAAAAAGAAATATGCCTATTGGATGAAACCTTCAATGGTAGAAGAAATGACAGAAATGCTTGATACAGCAAATGCAACTTCAAAAAGTGATTTTGTCTGTCAGGCTGTTCAGT